>Ga0208683_100666_pt1 | contig 13032 bp, 9 predicted proteins | sample BED_Mat_host_9_1_FD_187141 | JGI IMG/M metagenome (GOLD analysis project Ga0208683, IMG submission 187141) | Extremophilic microbial mat communities from Yellowstone National Park, USA - BED_Mat_host_9_15 (SPAdes) (version 3) | ecosystem: Environmental > Aquatic > Thermal springs > Hot (42-90C) >... | reverse complement strand
GCAGTTTTGCGCCAAAAACGGGCCGTGCTTGCGCGCGCTCGCCCCATGAATGGCCTGGGCGAACAGTTCCTTGCCCGTGCCCGTCTCGCCCACGAGGAGTACCGGCAGGTCCGTCCGCGCCGCGCGCTCGGCGAGATCGAGCGCCCTCTGCATGGCCCGGCTCTCGCCCAGGATGTCGGCAAACGCGAATCGGCGCCTGCCGCGTGCATCTGCAGCGTCCGGTGCGCCTCCCGCCTCGCGCGGCACGGCAATCTCAATCGCCCCAATGATTTCCCCCGCGATCACGACCGGCTTCGTGCGGTTTTGCGTTACGACGCGGCGCCCATTTCGTGCCACGTACACCTGCTTCTCAATGTGCACCGGATGCCCCGTCTTCAGCGCCCGCCAGAGCGTGCTCGTCTCCTCGTCGAGCTCGTACAGTTCGAACACGTTCTTCTCGAGCACTTCGTCCGGCCGATACCCGTCGATCTCGCCCATCACCCGGTTGTAGACCCGCGTGCGCCCTTCGCGATCGACCGCGTGGACGCCGACCGGCGCGAATTCGAGGATCTCCTGGTACAGCTTCCATACGTCCGCCACCACGCCCGGCTCCATGGCTTCGCCTCCCTCGACGATTCGTCATCCGGGTTTTGCGTTTTGCGCGCCCATTTTGCGCTGTCAGAATCATCATACACCGTTGTGGCGCGGCCCGGCACCTGGCACGGCGCTTGCTCCGTACCTTAGAGCAGATTCGCTGAAGGAGGCGGTGCACGATGGCGAACGTGAAGACGCTCCCGGGGGCGGCGAGCGCACCCCACCTGCAGGACGCCGAAACGTATTTGGCGCGCGCGTATCGGCCGTTCCTGCCCGCGATGATCGCCAAAGCGGAAGGCAGCCTGCTCTTCGATCTCGACGGCAACCGATATATCGACTTCGTGGGCGGCGTCGGCTGCCTGAACGTCGGACACAGTCACCCGAAGGTGGTGGCGGCCGTCGTGGAGCAGGCGAAGCGGTTCACGCACACGGACTACACGATGTTTCCCTACGCGCCGCTCATCGAACTGGCGAAGCGCCTCGCGCCGAAGACGCGCATTCCAAACGCGAAGGGGCTTTTCTTCAACTCCGGCGCCGAGGCCGTGGAGAACGCGGTGAAGATCGCCAGATGGGCGACGGGGAGGCCGGGCGTGATCGCGTTTGACGGGGCCTTCCACGGGCGGACGTACATGGCCATGAGCCTCACCAGCAAGCTGCACCCGTACAAGGCGCACTACGGCCCGTACGCGCCGGAGGTGTACCGGCTCCCGTACCCGAGCGCGACGCACGGGCCGCGTCTCGATGAGTTCCGGCGGTTTCTCGACCGGGCCGCGGTGACGTGGTTCGATCCGGCCCAAATCGCGTGCGTCATCGCGGAGCCCATTCAGGGCGAGGGTGGGTACATCGTGCCGGTGGAAGGGTTCTTCCCACTCTTGCGTGAATTTTGCGATAAGCACGGGATCCTGCTCATCGCGGACGAGATCCAGACCGGCTACGGGCGCACGGGGCGGTTTTTCGCCATGGAGCACGAGGGCGTGGTGCCGGATCTCATGACGTGCGGCAAGTCAATCGCTGCGGGTCTGCCGCTTTCCGCCGTGTTCGGCCGGGCCGAGATCATGGACGCGCCGGCCGAGAACACGCTCGGCGGCACGTATGTCGGCAACCCGGTAGCCGCAAGCGCGGGGCTCGCGGTGCTCGACGCGATGGAAGAGGAGGGACTTGTGGCGCGGGCCGAGGAGGTCGGCGCGCGCATCCGCGCGAAGCTCCTCGAACTCATGCGCGAGTGCCGGTACATCGGCGACGTGCGCGGCCGCGGCGCCATGCTCGCGGTGGAGTTCGTGCGCGATCGCGCCACGATGGCGCCGTACCCGGAGATGGTGGCGAGGGTTCTGCGCCTCGCCATGGAGCGGGGGCTCCTGCTCATGAAGTGCGGCGTGTACAACAACGCGATTCGCTTCCTGTGTCCGCTCAACATCCCATGGGACGTGCTGGACGAAGGGCTGGAGATCTTCGCGGCGGTGGTCCGCGAGGCGAAGGAGCGTGAGGCGCATGCATCGGTTTGAGCCTTGTCTGAATTTCATCGGCGGCAGGTGGCGCGAGCCGAAGACGGGGCAGTACGGGGACAACGTCAACCCCGCAAACGGCGAGGTGCTCGGGGTGTGGGCGAGATCGGGCCCGGACGATCTCGACGACGCCGTGCGGGCGGCCCGCGAGGCGCAGGCCGCGTGGCGCCTGGTGCCCGCTCCGGAGCGCGCGAAGGTGCTGCGGCGCGTCGCGGATCTGCTGCGGGATCGCAAGGACGAGATCGCGCGGACGCTGACGATGGAGATGGGCAAGGTCATCGAGGAGGCGCGCGGCGAGGTGCAGGAGGCCATCGACATGGCCGAGTACATGGCGGGCGAGGGGCGAAGGCTGTTCGGCCAGACGACGCCCTCGGAGCTGCCGGACAAGTTCGCCATGAGCGTGCGCGCGCCGGTGGGCGTGGTGGGGATCATCACGCCGTGGAACTTCCCCATCGCCATCGCGTCGTGGAAGTCGCTCCCGGCCATCGTCGCCGGCAACGCCGTGGTGTGGAAGCCTGCGGAGGAGACACCGCTCACCGCGCGGGCGTTCGTGGAGGTGTATCAGGAGGCCGGGCTGCCTGCGGGCGTTCTGAACGTGGTGTTCGGCGATGGCCCCGTGGTCGGCGAGGCGATGCTCCATCACCCCGGGATCGACGTCATCTCCTTCACCGGATCGACGGAGACGGGGCGGCACATCGCGAGCCGTGCGGGCGCGAATCTGAAGCGCGTGTCCCTCGAGATGGGCGGCAAAAACGCCATCACGGTGCTCGCCGACGCGGACCTGGATCTCGCCGTGGACGCCATCCTCTGGAGCGCCTACGGCACGAGCGGCCAGCGGTGCACCGCGGCGAGCCGCGTGATCGTGGAGCGCGAGGCGGAGGAAGCGATGCTCGCTCGCTTGCTGCCGCGCGTGCAGGCGCTCCGCGTCGGCGACGGGCTGGATCCGGCCGTCAACGTCGGGCCCGTCATCCACGAGGAGGCACTGAACAAGATCGACGGTTACGTCCAGCTCGGCGTGCGCGAGGGCGCGCGCCTGTTGACCGGAGGCCGCAGGCTGGCGGAGGGCGCGCTCGCGCGCGGCTTTTACTATGCGCCGACCGTGTTCGCGGGCGTCCGCCCCGACATGCGCATCGCGCAGGAGGAGATCTTCGGCCCGGTGCTCTGCGTGATGGCCGTCGACTCGTTCGAAGAAGCCATCCGCGTCAACAACGGGGTTCGCTACGGGCTCTCGGCCAGCATCTTCACGCGCGACGTCAACCGCGTGTTTCGCGCCATGCGCGATCTCGACACCGGCATCGTGTACGTCAACGCGGGCACGACGGGCGCGGAAATTCACCTGCCGTTCGGAGGTACCAAGGCCACCGGAAACGGACACCGAGATTCCGGCCAGGCCGCCCTCGATGTCTTCACCGAGTGGAAGACCGTGTACGTCGATTACAGCGGCCGGCTGCAGCGCGCGCAGATCGACAACAACTGACAAGAGACGAGAAGGGCGCACCGCCGCTCCCAGGCGATGCGCCCTCGCTTCCTTCCTCCATCACGACCAATACGCCCGCATCGATCCCGCCATCTGCAGCGCGGACTGGATGGGCGACTCCGCGCTGTTGGTGGTCTGAACCTCGTACACGTTCCCGTTCTGGCTCCAGATGACCGTCACCGTGACATTCGTTCCGGACGGGTTTTGGTTGTCCACAATCACCCGCCCAATGCCGTCCGAAGAAGGCAGGGAGGTGCTCGAGAGCGCGTTCACGAGCTTGTCCACAATCGGCGTCGGCGGCACCGACGTGTTCTCGTTCACCACCTGGAAGTTCCAACCGTTGTCCGACCAGTAGACGACGGTCGAGTTGCCCACGGTCGCCATTTGGGCGGAGTGGTTGTTCGGCAACAGAATGCCCGTACCGCCCGAGGGCATCGCGCCGCCGTGCACGGCGCTCGCGAACGAGGAAATGTTCGACGCCGCCTGGCTCGTCGAGACGAAGTGGTCCACTTCGTACGAGGCGTACGGCTGCCCGCCCGTCAGCAGATCCACGTGATAGCCCGCGAGAAACTGGGGACCGTGCGCGCTCGGCTGCGTGTTGTGCGCGCTGTACGACGTCGATCCGCCTCCCGCCGGCTGCGGCACGTAGGTCGGTGCGTCCGCCCCTTGGAACCCGTTCTCGCCGAGGCTCGTCATGGCCTGCCGCACGATGGCCGGGAACGCGCCGGCGTCGGCCGGCTGCGATCCGCCCTGCGACGAGTTGCTGGTGTTTTGCGTCGACGTGTTGTTCTCCGCCGCGTTGGTCGTCGAGCCGTTGCTTGTCAAGTTCGACGTGTTGGCGGTATTGTTCTGCGGCTCATTCGTCGCGTTGGTCGTGTTGTTCAGGGGCGGCGGGCTTCCGCCCGACGATCCGCCTCCGCAGCCCGTCGCAAGGAACAGCGTCGCCGCCACCGAAAGCAAGACATAACCGTAGGTTCTGGATTTCGGCATCTTGAGATCCTCCTCGTGGTGTGAAGCGCCGGCGCGGGCGCGCCTCCCTGGCCCACGCGAATCGTACCTCTCCTCAAATCTCTTCGACACCATCCCCCATTTTCCTGTCCGTGCCTTCGTTCGTCACCGCTCTCTATTTCCCGAGAAATCTCAACGGCGAGCGACAGGGTTCGCAGGATTTGGTCGATCGGCGGCGTATTGTTACAGCATGTGTGCCATGCATCCGAGTCCGGCCTCATCCGGCCGCAGAATCCGGAGGTGCTCGCCGTTTGCTTCGCCCTCGCGCTCTCGCAAAGGTCGGTGCTTTGTTCGCGCTGCCGCTCGCCGCGGCCGCTCCCGCGTATTTCGCGGCGCCTCCACGCGTCTTTGCGTCCGTCAACGTCGCCACTTCCACCACGGGCTCGGGCGGCGCCCTCGTCGTCCCTGGCGTGGGGAAGGTCGCCGTCGCGTGGTGGCAGGCGGGTGGACACGTGTACGCGCCGCTTTCCGCCTGCGTCGCCTGGTTCAACCTCATGCACGTCCCCCAGGCCTTCACGTCGAGCGGATGGGTGGTGGGAGATCTCCCGTCGTCCTCGCAGGCGGCGCCAAGCTCCGGTTCCGGGCCGCTCTACCTCTGGTACTGGCAGCCCGCCCACGGCGACGAGGTCACGTACGCCGGTTCCATTGATGCGAATGCCATCGTGAAAGGCGGTCAAATCTACGTGGATGTGGACGCGCTACGGCAGCTGTTGGCTGCGTTTCACGTGCAGACGCGGTGGCAGGGCTCGCAGTTGGCCGTGATCGATCCCGTCCCGCAGATGTCGCTGCCGCCCTCGGGCGTTGCCTCGTCGGCGTACCAACAGCCGGGGGACCTCTGGCCGGAGCCGTGGTTCTACGGAGAATCGGGCGTCACCTCCTCGGCGCTCTACAATCCGCTGACGCCGGTTCTCCCTCTTCGCCTTCAGACTCAGGACGGGTTCTCGGGCGAGGTGATGATCACGGTCAGGTCCGAGGCCCAGCCGGACGAGATTCACAGCTACAGCGCCCGCATGGTCAACGGCGCGCTCGACGCCACCATCCGCCTGCCTTTCACCGGGCCGCTGTACGTCCAAGTGGATGAAGTTCTGAACGCGTCGTCGCTCAAGCTTCGCCCCCTGGCCTACAGCCGCGCCATCGAGTCCGCGGCTCCAAGCCTCTCACTCCAGAGCCTCGGGCTTCTCCAGAGCTGGTTTGTGAATGACAACGAATCGCCGCAGGTGGCAGGGCTCGCGGCTTCCATCGCGCATCCGAGCGGCGGTGCGCGGGCGCTATCGCCGCAACAGGTGGACGCGGAGATTCAGGCCGTCTCGGACTGGGCGTCTCTGCACATCTGGTACAACTGGCCCGCCTACCTGGACGGTCAGGTTCCGTGGCAGCAGATGACCACCACACTGTCGCTTCACTACGGCGTGTGCCAGGACATCTCGGGCGTCGCGGCGGGGCTCCTGCGCGCGCTCGGCATCCCGGCGCTCGTGGTGCAGGGGCAGGGCCTGGGTGAACTCGGGTGGGGACCTCACCAGTGGGACGAGGCGTGGGACGGGCGCAGGTGGGTGGTCTTCGATCCGACGCTCGACGCCGTGTACACGAGCGATCAAGGCATCGCGCCGCCGTCCTCCGTCACGCACGACGATTTCGATCCGCCTCCGAGCGTGTTTGCGCAAAACCACCGCGGCGGCCAAATCGCCGATTGGTAAAGCTGTACCTCGAAGAGGCCAAGGAGGGGATGTTTGTGAACGTGAATCGATATGCGGAAAACCCGCTCATCACCCCGAAGGACGTGCCACCTTCGCATCCCAATATGCGCGTCATTGGCGCGTTTAATGCAGGCGTGGCTCGCGTGGGCGACGAGACCGTGCTCGTGCTGCGCGTCGCGGAGCAGGCAAGCGCGGACGAGGACGCCGTCGGCGTGCCCGTCTACAACCCCGCGCACCGAACGGTCGAGGTCCACTGGTTCAAGCGCTCGGATCCGCACTACGACTTCTCCGATCCGCGCGCGGTGCGCCGCAAGGACACCGGCGAGACGGTGTGGCTAACGTCCATGTCACATCTGCGCCTCGCGCGAAGCCGCGACGGCCGCCACTTCACCGTGGAGGAGAAGCCGTTTCTCGCTCCCGAGACCCCGTACGAGGCGTTCGGCGTCGAAGACCCGCGGGTGGCCGAGATCGGCGGCGTGTACTACATCACCTACACCGCGGTGTCCGATCACGGCGTCGCCGTGGGCCTGGCTGCGACGCGGGATTTTCGCCACGTCTGGCGCCTCGGCCTCATCCTGCCGCCGGAGAACAAGGACGTGGTCCTCTTTCCGGAGCGCATCGGTTCGCACTACTACCTGCTCCATCGCCCTGCGCCGCGCGGCCTCGGCGAGCTCGACATCTGGCTTGCCGAATCGCCGAACCTGCGCGCCTGGGGCAATCATCGGTTCCTGCTCGCGCCGCGCAAGGACACCTGGGACAGCCTGCGCGTCGGCGGGGGCGCCGTGCCCATCCGCACGGACAAGGGCTGGCTCATCCTGTACCACGGCGCCAACGAGAAGAACGAGTACGCCATGGGGGCTTGCCTCGTCGATCTCGGCGATCCGTCGCGGGTCCTGGCGCGATCGGCCGAGCCCATCCTCAAGCCCGAGGCGCCGTACGAGCTGGCGGGCTTTTTCCGCGGCGTGGTGTTCTCCTGCGGGGCCTGGGTGGAAGGCGACGTCGTGCACATGTATTACGGTGTGGCCGACGAGTCGCTCGCGGGCGCGGACCTTTCCCTCCGCGACATCCTGGATAGCCTCGCCTGAGGCGGCCCGCGGCGTCCGCCTGTTCGGTCTCGCGCAGCCACCGCTTTTTTAGAGAATTTTTGATGTCGTGGCCGTCTTTTTCTTGTATATTGATCTTTAACAAGTGATAGGTGGTGGAATGCAGTTTGGACCAGGTAATCTTGTATTTGACGCGATCCGGCAAGGACCTCGCGCGCAAAACCCGCCGCTGGCTCCGCCAGCACCCTGAGGCGACGCTCGGCGAAGTGGCCGAGCAGGTGCGCGAGCTGTTTCAACTTCGCGATCTCGGCGATCTCGCCGACCGCCCGCTGCGCGAATTGCCCGAGTGCCGCTGGATTGTCCTCGGCGAGAACGATAGGGGCCGCATTGAGGTGCAGAAGGATGTCGCCGGCATGGGCGACGTCCGCTACGTGGAGACGAAGGGCTGAAGTCCGTACAGGAAGATGCGAAACAGGGTGCCTCCGCGCCGCGGGAGGCACCCTGTCGCGTTTCACATCACGCGCTTGCCGAACAGCGATTCCAAGAGTTCCACGGCCATGCGGCCCGTCTGGTTCCGGTGATCCAAAATGGGGTTCACCTCGACGACGTCGACCGAGAGGAGCTTGCCGCTCGCGGCCAATAGCTCCATGGCGAGATGGCCCTCCCGGTAGGTGAAGCCGCCGTTGACCGGCGTGCCGACGCCCGGGGCGAACATGGGGTCGAGGGCGTCGAGATCGAGGCTCAGGTGGATGCCGCGCGTGCCGTCCGACGCGATGCGGATGGCCTCCTGCATGACCGCGTCCATGCCTCGGCGATCGACGTCCTGCATGGTGAACACGTGAATGCCGGATTGGCGAATGAGTTCCCGCTCCTCCGGATCGATGGAGCGTGCGCCGACGAGCACCACGTTCTCCGGCTTCACTTTCGGGCGAATCCCCCCGATGTCGGTGAGCGCTTCGTGGCCGAGGCCGAGGCTCGCGGCGAGCGGCATCCCATGGATGTTGCCCGAGGGCGTCGTCTCGTCCGTGTTCATGTCGCCGTGCGCGTCAAACCAAATGACGCCAAACGGCTGCCCTGCGCGTGCGATCCCGGCCAGGCTACCGATGGCGATGGAGTGATCGCCGCCCAGAATGACGGGCGTGTGCCCGCCCTTGAGCACGCCGTCCACCTTCTCGCAGAGCGCCTCGCAGACCGAGACCACCTCGCGCAGGTACTTCAGCTTCTGGTGCTCAATCTGCCTCGTTTCCGGCGTCGGTACCGGCACGTCGCCGAGATCGGACACCTCATAGCCGAGCCGCTCGAGCTTCTCCTTCAGCCCCGCGTAGCGGATGGCGCTCGGGCCCATATCCACGCCGCGGCGGTTCTGGCCGTAGTCGGACGGGACGCCGATGATGTGAATGTCTTTCATGCCTATCCCTGCTTTCTAGCGCGCCTCTTCCGCGAAGACGCTTCGGATCTGCTCAAACGCCCACGCCAGTTCGTCTTCCGTGATGACGAGCGGCGGTGCGAAGCGAATGGTGTTTTCGTGCGTCTCTTTGCACAAGAGCCCCGCCTCTTTTAGTCGCTCGCAGTACGGCCGCGCCTTCTCGTGGAGCTCCATGCCGATGAAGAGCCCCTTGCCGCGCACGTCCTTGATGATTGGGTGCTTGAGGTCGCGGAGCCATCCAAGGAACTTCTCGCCAAGCGCGCGCGACCGCTCCGGCAGCTTCTCCTCGACGATCACGTCGAGCGCCGCGATGGCCACCGCCGCGCCGAGCGGGTTGCCGCCGAACGTCGACCCGTGCGATCCGGGTTCGAACACGCCGAGAATGTCCCGGTTCGCCGCCACGGCGGACACGGGGAACACACCGCCGCCGAGCGCCTTGCCGAGGATGTACACGTCGGGCACGACGCCCTCCCAGTCGCACGCGAACATCTGGCCCGTGCGGCCGAGACCCGTCTGAATCTCGTCCGCCACGAACAGCACGCTGCGATCGCGGCACAATTCGTACGCCTCTCGCAGATAGCCTTCCGGCGGTACGATGATGCCCGCCTCGCCCTGGATGGGCTCGACGAGGAACGCCGCGGTGTTCTCCGTGATGGCCTGCTTCAGCGCCTCGATGTCCCCGTAGGGAATGATGCGGAAGCCGGGCGTGAGCGGGCCGAAGCCGCGCCGGTACTCCGGATCGCTCGAGAACGAGATGATGGTCGTGGTCCGGCCGTGGAAGTTGTGTTCGGCCACAATGATCTCGGCCTTGTCATTGGGCACGCCCTTGACGTCGTACGCGTAGCGCCTGACCGCCTTGATGGCCGTCTCCACCGCCTCGGCGCCCGTGTTCATGGGCAGCACCATGTCTTTGTGCGTGAGCCTCGCGATGCGCTCGTACAGCTGGCCGAGCTTGTCGTTATAAAACGCGCGCGAGGTCAAGGTGATGGCGTCCGCCTGATCCTTGAGCGCCTGGATGATGCGTGGATGGCGGTGCCCCTGGTTGAGCGCCGAGTACGCGCTCAGCATGTCGAGGTACCGCTTGCCTTCCGCGTCCCACACCCACACGCCCTCGCCCTTGACGAGCACCACGGGAAGGGGGTGGTAGTTTTTCGCGCCATATTGCTCTTCGAGCCGCAGGGCCTCGCGGCTCGTCACCTGTGTCGCCATGCGATTCACCTCAACAGGCGGGCAGACCGCCCGCCGAATTCCGTCACAGAAGCTCCGAAACGCTCTTCATCTGCGTGAAAAGGAGCAGGTAATCCGGGCCGCCGGCCTTCGAGTCGGTGCCGGACATGTTGAACCCGCCGAACGGGTGTACGCCGACGACGGCGCCCGTGCACTTGCGGTTGAAGTACAGGTTGCCGACGTGGAAGTGATGGCGCGCGTAGGCCAAGTGCTCGCGGTTCGTCGACAAGACGGAACCGGTGAGGCCAAATTCCGTGCTGTTGGCCACGTCGATGGCCTCCTCGAAGGACTTCACCTTCGTGAACGCCACCACCGGGCCGAAGATCTCCTCCTGCATGATGCGCGCGTCCGGCTTCACGTCCGCGAACACCGTCGGATGGATGAAGAAGCCGGTCTCGTTCGACGCCGTGCCGCCCGCCACCAACCGGCCCTCTCCGCGCCCAATTTCGATGTAGGTGGTCACCTTCTCAAACGCCTTCTGATCGATCACCGGCCCTGTGCCAACGCTCGCGTCCCGCACGTCGCCCACCTTGAACGCCTTCGCGAGTTCCGCGACGCGATCGACGAGCTGGTCGTAGAGCGACTCGTGGGCGATGACCCGCGAGCACGCTGAGCACTTCTGGCCGGAGAAGCCGAAGGCCGACTGCACGATGATCTTCGCGGCCATGTCCACGTCGTAGCCCTCGTCCACGACGATGGCGTCCTTGCCGCCCATCTCGGCGATGAACCGCTTGATCCAGCGCTGGCCGGGGATGCGCTTGGCGGCGAGCTCGTTGAGATGCAGGCCCACCTGCTTCGAGCCGGTGAAGGAGATGAACCGCACATCCTTGTGGCCGACCATGAAGTCGCCGATCTCGGCCGGATCGCCCGGGACGAAGTTGACCACGCCCGCTGGCATGCCCGCTTCCTCGAGCGCCTCCATCAGCTTGTAGGCGATGACGGGCGTCTGGATGGCGGGTTTCAAGAGGACGGTGTTGCCCGCGACGACGGCTGATACTGTCATGCCCGTCACGATGGCGAGCGGGAAGTTCCATGGCGGGATGATGGCTCCCACGCCGAGCGGGATGTACTCGATGTGGTTGTCCTCGCCCGAGATGGGTGTGAGGAGATCGTCCGCGCGGCGGGCGAGATCGATCATCTGGCGCCCGTAGTACTCGAGAAAGTCGATGGCCTCCGCTGTATCCGCGTCGGCCTCCGCGCGGCTCTTGCCGGCCTCGAGCAGCATCCAGGCCGAAAACTCGTGCTTTCTGCGGCGGATGATGGCCGCGGTCTTGAAGAGCAGCGCGGCGCGCTCGATGACCGGCATGCGCGACCAGGTCCGGTAGGCCTCCCAAGCGGCCTCGAGCGCCTGCTCGATCTCGTCCTTGCCGGCCATGGCGACGCGGCCGATGACCTCAGTCTTCTTGGACGGGTTGATGGACTCGATGTAGCGGCCGGTATCGATGCGCTTGCCGCCGATCACGAGGGGATACGTCCGGCCAAGCTCTCGTTCGACCTTGGCGAGGGCCGCGGCGAACGCCTCCTGATTGGCCGGGTTGTTGAAGTCCGTCAAAGGTTCTGGGCGATACGGAATCATGCTATGGCCTCCTTCGAGAGCAAGTAGTGCGTAGGGCCAGAGTCCGCGCAGGCTCTACGTGTACTATGGAAGCAAACTTTGTGCCAAATGACCAGTACAAGCGCGGGGCAGGCGACGCAGCCGCCCGCGCAGGCGCAAAAAGGCCCTTGCGCTTTTCAACCTCAGGCTGCAAACTAGGCTTGCATGCTGTGCGCGACAGGCGCGCCCAAGTTGTTTGTATATTGATGCAAGCGAGGCTGGAACATGCGGAGAGGAGGCGAGGGATGCGGGCGGAAGATCCGGATGCTCGCCGCACCTTGTTGGAGGCGGCGCTCGACGCCCTCGACGAGGGTGTGCACGTGGTTGACGCGGAGGGCGTCACCGTGTTTTACAACCGGAAGATGGCGGACATCGAGGCGATGTCGAGGCAGGACGTGATGGGCCGGCGGATTGACGACGTGTTCTCGTTTCCGGACGCCGCGGGGAGCACGCTGCTCGACGCTGTGCGGCGAGGCGTGCGGCGGGACGACGTGCGACAGACCTACTTCAACCGGCGCGGGCAGGCCATTACGACGGTGAATCGGACGTTTCCCGTGCACGCCGACGGGCGGATCGTGGGCGCGGTCGAGATCGCCCGGGATGTGACGAGCGTCGAGCAACTGAGGAGCACGGCCTTCGGGCAGGCGGGCGTGCGCTACACATTTGCGTCCATCATCGCGGAGAGCCGGGCGATGCAGGACGTCCTGGAACAGGCGCGGCGCGCGGCGCGGACGGACTCGTCGGTACTCATCGTCGGGGAGACGGGCACGGGCAAGGAGCTTCTGGCACAGGGCATCCACGCGGCCAGCCCGAGGCGGGACGGGCCGTTTGTGTCGCAGAACCTTGCCGCGATTCCGGACACGCTCGTCGAGGGCATCCTGTTTGGCACGGCGCGCGGGGCGTTCACGGGCGCAGTGGATCGGCCGGGGCTCATCGAGCAGGCGAACGGGGGTACGCTTCTCCTGGACGAACTGAACGCCATGCCCGCGCCGCTTCAGGCCAAGTTGCTCCGCGTGATTCAGGAGCGCGTCGTGCGCCGTGTGGGGGATCTGAAGGATCGCCCCGTGGACGTGCGCATCCTCGCCACGATGAACGAGGATCCGGGCCGCGCCATCCGCGAGGGCCGGCTGCGGCCGGATTTGTTCTATCGCCTGAGTGTGGTGACGCTCATCGTGCCTCCTTTGCGATCCCGCCGCGAGGACATTCCGCCGCTCGTGGCTCATTTCATCCGCCGGCTGAACGGCGCGTTTGGGCTCCGGGTGGAAGGCTGCGAGCCGAGGCTCATGGACGCGTTCATGGCGTACGACTGGCCCGGCAACGTCCGCGAGCTGGAGCACGTGATTGAGGGCGCCATGAACCTTATGGAGGACGAGGCGAGGATTGGGTTTCAGCATCTGCCGGGCCACGTTCGGCGTAGGCTGGAGCAGGCGCTCGAAGACGTCGAGGGGAATCAGGAGGCAGGCGTGAGCGAAGCGCGCGCCGAAGTGC
>Ga0208683_100655_pt1 | contig 13156 bp, 18 predicted proteins | sample BED_Mat_host_9_1_FD_187141 | JGI IMG/M metagenome (GOLD analysis project Ga0208683, IMG submission 187141) | Extremophilic microbial mat communities from Yellowstone National Park, USA - BED_Mat_host_9_15 (SPAdes) (version 3) | ecosystem: Environmental > Aquatic > Thermal springs > Hot (42-90C) >... | reverse complement strand
TATTTTGGGAGGGTAATGAAACATTTCAGGGTTTAACGCGTGAGGTATAACATAGATGGGTTGAGGAATTGGTGACTTAGACGCATAAAACCCCTGTTTAGCCCAGTTTGACGGGACAACTATCTTATCAATAGGTTGGTGTCTGAAGAAATATAAAGCTAATGGAGACAAAGTATCAGTATCTGAGACTTCGAAAACGATATTCTTACCGTAACGGGGTATCCCTCTCCAAAATAATTCTGTGTTAAATATTGTGTAGTAAATGTAGTCATCAAACCCCGGCGGTAGGCTTGATTTTGAGGTCTTGTTCTTATCGAAAGAAGTAACCTCATGTCCTAGTTCTTTCAGACCTCGTTCCAACAAAACAGCTTGTCTCTTAAAACTATTGTCATTAAAATCACGGACTAATGCAATTCTCATACATTAAACAGATAAAAATGAAAATATAAATAAGTTATGGGTTAGAGATTAAGGATTAGGTTAATCGCAAGCGAAGTTAAGATTGTGAATATAATTAATAAGTACTTCATTTGAGTAATATTGTACACATATTCAGCATCATAATAGAAACCTCCTTCGTATTTTATTTTATTAAACTCTCTGACTCTAAATTTCTCCCAACAATTTGACCAATAATCATAACACTCAATTACGTCAAACTTCTTACAGATTGTGAATATAATTACGGTGCATATCTCCCCTTGTCCTTCTTTCTCAAGACCTTCCATAGTTACAAATAGTAATTTTTTAATGACTTTCCAACTCATACCGTTACCACCTCGCGAGGGTAACGCCTTTTTGTCCTTGGTATTTACTCTTATACTCCTCAGCGGTTAGTAGGACGTGTTCATAGGGATTTATAATAAACTCATCTCCTTTTTCTATTCTAAAGAAAGAGTAATCCGGATTATCCAGGTCAAAGTGTAAATAATATTTTAAATCACGGTCTCCGAGAACCATTTTTCAACAACAATAATTTGTTATATCACATTTCATATATAAACATTTGTATCCAAAAAGGTCTTAAAAATATAAAGCCTTAAATATAAAATTTTAATGAAATGGTACGGGTTGTGACGTTTCTAGGAAAAGCCCAATACCTGAAAGAGGCGATAGAGAAAAATAAATTAACGGACGTATTCATAGATAGGTCGTACACTATAGGGGAAGTATATTATACTAAAGGAGTTAATTTCCATTACATGGACACGGGGATAAAACCCAGTGAAAACTATGAAATTGAGACTATCAATCGAAGGATAAGGATAGCGAAAATGTTAAGAGAAATAATTTCAAAAATAGATGAAAACATCCTATTCCTGGACAGTGACGTAATAATAGATGATATAGAAAACTTACTTAAAATATTTAAAAATGTAGATGTACCTATTGTTGTCGCTATCCCGGCAAAGGCAAAACCGATTAGTTTTATAATAACCTTTTTCCTATCAACTAACTTCTATTTACCTCTGTCATGGAAACCTAGACTAAGAGAGGTATTGGAAAACTACCTTAACAATTCTCTCTACATTATTTATCCGGTAGATATATACATACACACTCAATTGCAAAGTAAAACGTTATATGTAAAAGGGGTATGCCATTATATTGATGAATTGAGATATTGTATATGAGCGTGGTTAAGGTGATAATTTCTAAGCAATGTATTAATTGTAGTTTTGATATTGTTGCAACTCAGTTTTATAATTGGATAAAAACTAGGAATAAGGGAATCGTTTTACAAAAGTTGGGATGTAATGGTGATATAGAATTTATTGATATTAATTTATGGTGGACACAGTGTAGGTTTATCGATGATACAGATTTACCTAAGAGTATAATTAGGGGAGATTCGCCATATCAACACGTTAAAGATTCAGAAGAGAAATCAAGTCACTTATTAATTACAACATCAAATTATAACGCTAAATTATTCTCAAAACTATTTAAACATATTGAAGTAGTACCACACCCTTATGACCCGCAGGAAATAAATGTAGTTGAAAATGTAAAAGAAAAGAAGTATGATGTCATCACTATCGGATATAATACTGCAGATGACCACAAAGGGTTAAGGATAGCAAGAAAGGTAGTTAAAGATTTAGGTTTAAAATATATTGAGATAAGTAATGAATGTAATGGAGAAGAATGGTGTTATAAATTTATGTCGTTTTCAAGAACTGAATTATATAAGTTAATAGCACAGTCACGTTTCTATTTAGCTTTATCCCATACCGAAGGTTTCGGGTTACCGTTGCTAGAATCAATGATAGCAGGAACGGTACCCATCTTTGTAAAAGGTCATGCATTTGCCGAATACGCAGAAGGTATACCGATACCTGCGTATAAGACAAGAGAAGATTGGTTTGAATATGAGTATGAGGATGTTATTAAAGCAGTAAAATATGCATTATCATTATCAAAGAAAGAGTATAATGAAATGTCATTAGAAATCAAAAATAAGGCTAGAGAAAGGTTTGAACCGGAAAAAATATTTAGACTTATTTCTTCTTATTTTCGTTCTTCTTGATTATGAATATCCTAACTTCATCCTTAACTCGAATTTTTCCCATATCTTTTTATTTCGTTTCGGAGTATATAAAATTATGAGTTTTATTAGCGGGATAGAGCAGGACATTACCAATTTCTTCAGTGGAGCTAGTGATACTTTTTCAGGCGTAGTAAACTTCGGCTCAAATATTGTAAATGGTGTACAAAACGCTATACAAGGAGTAGTTAAATCAATAGCGAATATTGCCCAGGGGATATACAACGGAATTTTATCGATAGGAAATGATATAGCAAACGTTTTCGGACAATTAGGAGGAGCGATATGGCATGGACTAGTGTCATTTGCTACCTCATTTGGTACGTTCTTTTACGAAGCTTTTCATATTATTGCAAGTGCAGTTTACGGTGCATTTCAAAGGGTTGCAAATGGGTTTGAATATATCGGGAAATGGTTATGGAGCGGGATAACACATATAGGAGATGCTTTATACGGAGTAGGAGAATGGTTATATCACGGGTTTAGGGAAATAGGGTACTCATTAATGCAATTACCCGTGATATTCGGTAATATTTATGCTGACATTAAAGCGTTTTTTGCAACAATATGGAATGGGTTAGTAACAGTGGGAGGTGATATACTTAATGCATTAATATCTTTCACGTCAAGTGTTGAGAACCTATTCAATGGAGCAATAGACTATATAAGCAATTTATTTAACGATTTAATGTACGTACCCGAAGATGCGTCGAAATATATAACGTCTAAGATAGCATCAACGTTACCGAGAGTTGTAGCATATAACCTATTCTTTGAAGAGATGAAATCGTTAGACAGGTTAGCAGAAAATATGGCTAAAAAGAATACGTTTTCCCCAATATTAATAAAGACGTTTTCACCGTTCATTGCAGGGTTTACTTCATTAATCGCAGAATCAGCAATAAAGTCATTCTTCCCTGAAATCACTGGCGTGAGTGCATTACAGAGAAAACAGGTGACCACACCACCTAAGTCCAGTGTTACTAGCCAGATAAACATACCGAACCCATTCCAGTCCGTATCACCGAGTTACACACCACCTACAGTGACTCAATCACCTAGTGTAAACGTGAAATTAAGTTCACCAAAGACATTTGAGAAGTATGTAGTAGGTGTAAGGGAGAATGATGAAGAACTATTGACAACATTACCAGTAGTCAGTAATAAATTATTATCACCATATCCTAACAGTGTAACCACAGTTGACCAATTAAATATCTACGGATATATTGTACAAACAACTAGGGAATTCATATCATATAGCGAAACAGACAATGTGTATGTATTACCATATGCACAATTGAGGTTAGCGAAAGTAAGTGAGAGTGACACCGTAAATATACAGTTCCAAGGAGGGGTAAATATAAAAACATATTTATTCGGGATACCACTATGTCAACCACCATCGAATAACGCACCTGTCAGTAATATCAGTGGTGCAATAAATGAGGGTATAGATAGTAGTGTATCAGTTTGTTTAGAACCTGATAACGTTGCATCTGATTCGATATCTGCATCAATATCAACATCATTAACTAATTTAGAATTGGCAGAAGGTACTCAACAAGATAATATAAATGCGACAGCATCATTATCCTTAAGTAGTTTACAAGTAGCTCAAGGAACACAACAGGATAGTGTAAGTGCTACAGTGTCATTATATGCAAGTTCGACGAAACCGTAACATAACCTTAATAAACTCATTACCAAAAATGATAATATGGAGTGTAGTAAATTAAATGCAAAACTTATCAAGATAAAAGCTAAAGTTAAGGGGTTCCTAATTATTAAAAAAGAGAAGCGTAATAAACCGGAACAAGTCATAGTTATAAAAAAAAGGAATAGTATATTATCAACAGGGTTTCAAAACTTACTTAATGCGTTCCAAGTCTATATGTCAGGTGCCACATATAAAGGAAAAAACGCAAATCAGGCAGGTATTATCCTTACCATATCACCAGTACAACAAATAACATTACCATTTGCAAGTACCCCAACTATTTCTGCAACAGAAAATTCTGCAATAATAACATTCTCAGCTCTTGATACTTCCGAAGACTCGTATACTGCAACCAGCGAACAATTGGTAACAACAAGTGCAGGGTATAACATTCCTATAGCCACCGCAAATATAACAGTAACTAAAAATTCAGATGAAATATTATCATTTACATGGATAATAACGATATCGTTATCAATACCACCATGTATTAAATATATCCCGACAACGTCAAATCAGGAAGGTGGTGTTAGTTGCTCATACGGTTTTGCTAATCCCGGATGTGGTACCTGTGTAATACGTAGTGCAAATTCATTATACCCAAATAATGTTGATACATGTGGAGTTCGGGGGTTATCAAGTCAATATCCACAAACAAATTTTGTAACAACACAATTATTTACAGATATATTTTATAATAATTATACGAAACCATCACTAAACATGTTTACGCAAGTGAACGGAACAACTATAGTAATTTATACTCTATACTGTATGCCATATTTCTTTGCAGGTGTGTCAGATGGTAATGGTAATTTTGTCAGTTACGACCCTAGCAGTTCTTACGCATGTTTTGTAGATTATAGTCTACTTAACCCTATATATTTTCAAGTATACTTCCAAAACGAAACACAGCAATATATAGGTGTACAAGTTGAGTTTACCATATAAAATACGTGGAGAAGTGACATTATATACAATATCGGGTAAAATTATAAAACGTAATACTATAACAAACCTTTCAGTATTATTGAATTTAATAGCATATACGAAATCAACACCATCAAGTATAGCAACACCTATAATACAAACAAATCAGGGGTCTTCAGAAGCTACATATTCTATAAATCAATACGAAAACGGGTACGTTTTTATTTTCACAGCTACTTTTCAGCAACCTATAAACATCACAAGTGCATTCCTATATCCATATTCAATATCATTATTACAAAAACCATTAGCATCAATAGTATATACAAAAGAAATTACAGGAGTGACAAAAATAGAGTGGGCAATATATGTGCAAGATGGAACAGGAATACTTCTAAACCTAATACCACCTCAAATAATCCCATCAGTAAATTTTGCAGAAATGATGTATGTTGAAGACGGTAACGTGAACGCATTATTAAACCTAAATAATTATAACAGATATCTATACGCATATTTTAATGATAATACAAATGGAGAATCAATTAATTACGTTAATACTCATTTCTTCACGTTCTTGAATTACACAACACAACCTTCAGCAATAACGATTAATAAAAACTTTGCTCTAGAATTAGTACCCGCATCATCAACACAATATACCGTCTTCTATTACCTTCAGGACTCCCCGAATTTTTTAATGAAGTTCACTTTTAGTTCCGGCTCATCTCCGCTAGGAGATGGGTTTGCAATATGTTTATATAGTACAACACCTCCAATAGCGTTTAATACTGCATCGATAAATGGAATGACAAACGGTTACTTAGCATATGGGTCTGGAAACCAAATAGTAGTAGAATTTGACCCATATGCTTCACAACCGATTTCAGTGACACGGTGGACATCATCAGGATATAAACAAACAATCTTAGCAAGTAGCGGTGCAGGAAAAGGCACGTCAATGACTGCAGGAGATATATTTGAAATAGTCATCACAGTTTCAGGAACGTCGATGAAAATAACGGTAACAGATTTAACGGCTAACAAAGTAATAGCGTCACATACTGTAACATTACCGTTTACACCACCAAATATGGGCTACGTTATTGTCACTACTAGAAATGTTAAAGGTAATGCAGATTGGTCAATATTAAAGATGATAGACTGGTACCCCTACTCAATATCGATATCAGTTAATTATTCATCACCACAATTATTACCGATAACTGTTACATATAACACAGACTAGGTGAAATAAATGAAAGTAAGGATTACAGGTGAAATAATAATAAGGGATGAAGAAGGAAAAACCTATAGATATAAGAACCAAGTCCAACAACAGTTAATACAAGCGATAATACAATATGCACAAAATGGAGGCACAATCTCGAATTATAGTTATACCGTACAGTTATTATCTAATAGTACAGTAGTAGGATCATATCAAGGTTCATTATCTTACCAACAAGTATCATTAACATTACAACTAATATTCAGATTCATAATACCAAATACACCATCATCAGTAAATGCGTTACAGTTATATCTATCATCATCTATAGGGACTTTTTTGATAGCACAAGTGAATAATATTAATATACCATCCGGAATAATTCAGATAATTTGGACAATATCATTTAATATATCACCACAAGATTATTTTACACCGTACCTGATTTTCGCATTCTTTTCACCACCATCAAATAACACACCATTTAATAACACACCATTACCGAATGTACAATCTGCAATAAACGAAATACAAAAAATCGGATACCTAACATCACCACCAACGTATTATGTAACATATAACGGGCAATATATCCAAATAAATGTATCATTTTCAAATAATTCAATATCATTTTATTATCAATTACCAGTTACAACATCATCAACAACATATAATAACTTAAATGCTGTAGTAACTGCAAGTAATGGGTATGTGAACTTAATAACACCGATACAACAAATTACGGTACAAGTGGGGCAGTTAGCATCAATATCTTATAACACTGTATGGACTACATCATAGTTAAATATTTTTTAGTCAGACCTCTAATTTCTAATTATGGGATTAACAGGATTAGGAAAAATATTCTCACAAGTGATAGCTCAAATAGGAAAAGGGTTACGCTATATTGGAAATAAAATATCACATTACATAAAGCTAGGTATACATTACTTATTCCAATACGTGAAAATGTTCTTGAAATATTTAGGGAGACTGTATGGGACTTTTCAAAAAGACCCAATAACGTTCTTACAATTTGCAGGCTCATTAGCAATTATGACCTATTACGGGGTGCTGTAATGTCTAAAATTGATGCAAACATAGTAAAACAGATATTACTTAACAGTGTGCAAGGCGGTGACATTGATAGAAATGGTAATTTAGTAGCAAAAATATCACTGACTAAACTATTTCAACAATTCTCAACCGACATGAATTTCATAAAAATATCACTTGACAGTGAAAATATATACTTATATATTTCTGCCAAAGTCGGACTTGAACCAATAGAACTTGAAAACGGGTTAAAGATAGATTTGAGTGAATATACAGGAGATTCGATAATAAAAATACCGATAAAGAAAAAATTCATTGATGACCTGACACAAATGGCAAACATGCCAATTATAGGAGTTGAAGAAGTTAAAATAGGTGATACTACTGACGTGATAATTAAAGTTAACACGGGAAGAAAGATGTTACAACAATTTACACAAACAGGAGGTGTAATTGACTTTTGAGTATACTAAACGAGTTATTATGTAGTCAAATACAATTACAATTCTATTACCACAGTGGAGATTATATCGCTATTACAGACCTATATAGATTATTGGCAAAATGTACCGATACACCAGACCTGATGTTAAGAAAATTGATAGAACTAGGTATAATTACGATGACTGATAAACAAAATGTGGTGCAGTTAAAATGACATTATCGCAAGAATATTTATCAGCAGTATCAGCAATGATTATTTTCGGACAAAACCAAAAAGTTACCATGTTTAACTATTATTATTATAGCGGGTCTACATTCACGACTAACCCACCTACAGGTGTAGTGGCAATACTAAAAAGTAATGGTATTGTGGTAGCCCAATTAACAGGGTACCAAATCTCATTAACTACTGACAGTGTACAATTCCTATTTTATGACACTAGTGACAACGTCTATAACTTTAATGAAGTAGATATATATACTGAAAATAACGGAGTATTACAATACCTAGTTTCCAAAAATATAGGGCTTGACTATTCTAAATCAGAAAGTGAAGCAGTAACCATTTATTTTACACTTACACTTAAAAATACACCATCTACATTTATTAATTATTCATTTTTATATCTATTAGTCCCGGGATTAAAATCACAAAACGTGTTTGAAATTAACAACTATACAGGTATAACAGGGTTCGAAGTATCCGGAGTAAATGGGTCAGTAACATTGGCAGGTACAATGTTAACACTAAACGGTTTTGGTTTAATGTTACAACTTACCACAACGGGAAACGGAATACCTACAATAACAGCATTTACAACAGTAGTAGCACCAACATTACCACCAACACCTCAAGTCGCTAATGTATTTACTGCGACATTAAATGTAAAATTACCACAAACTTCAAACCCGGTTACATATCCTATAGTAATAGGACTTACATATGAGGTGGAATCATGATATCTGAAGAAGTATTACTTACAATCTTTAATTATCTAGCTAATGGAGTAATATCAGTAGAATCATCATCTACAAATGCCATAACGACACTTGCACCATATCAAATAATAGCAATAATAAAAAATAATAATGTCGCAGTATCAAGGGCTACAATAACTTCTATTAATGTGAGTGATATAATCGATGCAAGTCAACAGGAAAAGATAACTATAAGGTATAGTGGAACTGATGCGTCACCGTTTACTTATACTGCAGATGAAATAGAAATATGGGCATCAACACAATCAGCATTATTATATAAAATAGCAGATATAGAATTGAACCAACCATTATCAAAAACGGAACATGATTATTTAAATATTGAATATGAGATAACGATAATAGCGGGAGCAAATTATACCACTGTTAGTGCATTGGCACAATACACAAACGTTATTACGTTCAGGAAATTAGTGGCACCTATCCTATATTTCTTCGGGTTATTCTTGGTACCATCATGGACTAATATACTAAAACAAAACCCGACTTTTCCTCAATCACAATTAGTTAAATATATTAACCCATCTACGTTCCAAGGTATAAATGCGATGTATGTTGGGAATGAACAAGTATCAATATTATCGAAACTAGTAGGGTTTGGAAATTCGCAAGTAAATTTTGTAGTAAATGGACAAGTATATAGTTCATATTCAAATTTACCAGTCTATATAGGAATAATGACAAATGATGGACTATTGGTAATAGCGTATAACTATTATAATGGGACAATAAACCAATACGTATCAATAAAGATATCCACCACATACGGTAACGCAACAGTAATTAACCAATTCGAAACAAAGACTACAGGTGGGAGTACATGACAATATCGAAAGAATATAAGTCCTTATTACAAACACTCCTAGTTAACGGATATGAAAATATATATTATTATTATTACGGTTATTCATCAACAGCTCAAAAATACACTTTCGTTTTTAATTTCCCCACAGGAATAGCGATGATATCAAGACAGAATGGAGTACCACAAGCAATGGCACTAGCAAAAATAACATCAATAGTGGAAAACGGAGGTGAATTATCAATAACATTCGAAGCTACCTTTACTACTAACTTTAATGCTGATGAAATTGATATGTATGCAGTAATAGGTAATTCAGTGTTATATAAAATAGCAAGTGTAACAGGAATTTTTCAGTCATCTGTAGATGATAATTTATCAGTGGAGTGGACTATAGAAATTATAGTAAACTCGGTATTTAACGTGGGTCAAAACACTATAACGACATATATCTTACCAATAAACAACTGTAAATCATTAAACGGTCAATTAATAATATACCCGTATTTCGTACACCTAATCATCGCATATACATTAATACCATCAACTGCATTCACGGTACAATCACAATTCCCCAATATACCGCTTGCAACAATGTTAGCTAATGTACCGGCACCATCATCACCTCAACAATTAAAAGGTATAACAGCATTTATCTATACATGTAATGGAGAACCACAACTATGTTATCCCGTATATAATGGTTTAGGTACTGCAATAATAACATCAAACATTGACTGTAACTCACCAACAATGATAGTATTATACCAAATCGGTGACACTTATTTAGCATATATGCAATTACCAGTATCAATAACGTTTAATATAGGTAATACGTACAATTACGAAATAGGAGTAAGTATATCGTAAATAATAAAGAAAATATATAAACGATGTGAAAAAGATGGAAAATATTCATAAAAAAAAGAAAGTTGAAATATCTTATAAAAGTTTATGAATCCATTTTTTCAAACTCTCTCACAAATAGGAAGACAAAGGGTATGTCAATAAGGAGTCCGAACCCGATACCAATCAGTTGAAAAGTTAAAATGTCTGTCTGACCTTCCGAAACACCCTGTGCCTGTGATATTTGGGCTTCCTGAGAATACACAACATTATGGGTAGCATTATACACAGTATATAGTAGACCTCCATATGCATAGCCCTGGTCTACATCGCTAGCAGACATATGTATGCCGATAAGAGTTCCTAGGAAATAGCCCAGAATTGGCATTACAACCAGTCCCATGATACCCATTATTAGTACAAAAATTCTAACGATTCTTATCGAATACCATGTACTATTCGATGTATTGTTAGGTTGGGACATAGTTACCTATTAAAGAATATGAGTTGTGGCATAAATTTTTTACTCATAGTCTCAAGAGAAAAAATAATTAACGAGGAAACAAAAACATGTAATAAGATGAGCTAATATGGAAAACATTGGAGATTATTTTAGAAAAAAAGATTGTGACTACTGGAGAGAATATCCATATGCATATGGAAAACTGGACATATTTGGAAAGACAGTCCAAATAGTAGGTGCCGATTGTGGAAGTAGTGCCTTATATTTCTTGTGGAGAGGAGCAAAATACGTGATACAATATGAGAAAGAAGAACACTTAAGAAAAAAATGGGAAGAGGTATGTAAGACTTTTAATATTTGCGACAAAGCAATAATGAAAAGTGAATGGAAAGGTGAGTATGATGATACAAATGTGTTTGTAATGGACTGTGAAGGATGTGAAGAAAAACTGAACGTAGATGAACTGAAAAAGTATGAGCAATGGTGTATAGGAGTACATGATTGGACTGAAAATAGAATAGAATTACTTAGGAAACTAGAGGGAACAATATTTGCTTATGTAAGTGATGACGGGAGAGAAATAACGCTTTGTAAAACCTAATTAAGATTTATATATCAGGAACTACACGCCTACTATATTCATTACATTTCAAAACTAATTTGGTGTGATAATTTTCTACATTGAGATAACCTTCGACATATACATCCCCAATACGACCCCATATTTTATGGTCATCATAACTCTCAGCAAGAGCAAAATCCACATTATAAATACTCAAACTACCATCATTATTTATCTTATATCGTATACCGGCTTTATCAAGACTGAATAAAATAATGACTAAGTCAAGACAACCCAGTTTCTTTTTAGTAAGAATGTCCTCGGTAAGCATAACACGACCACATTACCTTTTACAAACTTTTTCAATAATAAAGTATTTGGATTTTACTTCCCTAAACTTTAAAACGGAAGGGTCATTAGAATTTAAATCCTTAGCCTTAGAGGACTCTGAACAAGAGATTATTACAGTTAAAATATCAGCATATATGTTACAATCAGATAAAGTAGAAAACTCCCTATGAACTAATAAATTACCCTCTGAATCAACAATATCTAACACATAACAATCCATTACTTAATCACCTACAATAATTACTTGATGTTCAACCTTAATGATATATTTATCCTCTACTTTCTTAAAATCTATCCAATACTTCAATTTATCAAGGTCTTCAATGAACATTTTCATATAATCACTAACAAAATCCTCAGAAGAGAAAACCAACTCCTTTACAATATCACCATTACAATCAAAAACTGTCAATTTATGCATGAAAAAAATAATGGATACAGAATTTAAAAAATTAACTGAAACTTCATAACCTATGGAAGAATTTCTTAATGTCGTTTATCATTGTAGTAATGACATTTACATCACTTTCAGGGATTTCTAATATAACCCTAGGAGTGATTATGGTACCTATATTATCAATTTTGAACTGATAAGAGAAAACGGAATATGGGTCAGGAGGTGCTTGGACTTGTGTACAGGACTCCTGTTCATATTCGATTATCTCAGTGTAATCGTAAATAATTGCATACAAGTTTAGGTTTTCGGGTTTAACTTCGAGAAGCTGAGCCTCGAGAGATTTAAGACCAACAAAACCGTACTCGGGAACAATAAGAACACCTTTAGGAGGTAAAACGAAAACGAAACCCACAATACTCTGACCAGAAGGACTCTTAAGGATTGCGAGGGAATATAACGAGACATTATTGAGGTCATTAATATAAGAAGACAAACCGTTCGCAAAATAAACATCAGCATAAGCTTCACCAAATATATACATAGGGATAGCATAATTTTGACCCTGAATTTCGAGAACGGCACCCCTTAAAAGTGAAACATACTTCTTTTCATAGGTCTTATTTACAAGTATCCATTGAACTTCGCCGGCGTAAAGGTCATAAATATAGTAAACGGCAAACTTATCGTTTTGCCATAATAAAGTAGCATTTGGAGGGATTTCGGAAAGGGGTTTTATATCTTTTACCGAAACACGTAATTTCCTCATAAAAGCACCATATAAAATAGGGGAATAGGAATTTAAAAAAA
>Ga0208683_100653_pt1 | contig 13173 bp, 9 predicted proteins | sample BED_Mat_host_9_1_FD_187141 | JGI IMG/M metagenome (GOLD analysis project Ga0208683, IMG submission 187141) | Extremophilic microbial mat communities from Yellowstone National Park, USA - BED_Mat_host_9_15 (SPAdes) (version 3) | ecosystem: Environmental > Aquatic > Thermal springs > Hot (42-90C) >... | reverse complement strand
ACGAAGAGCTACACGAGGTCTACGAGGAACTGTCGGGTGTACCGGGCTTCATCTCCTACTACGGCTTACTCCGATCAAAAGGGTCGAGCCATCGCGACGCGCTAAACAAGACCGTTGAATACGCAGTGGCTGAGTGGGAGAGAGACCTACAGTCCTTCCTAAACGTGTACAATTCTGCACTATACATACACGCTCTGGCCGTACTCGCCGAAACCGTGACGGGCCTAAAATGGGGGGAACTCGCACAAGAACTAGAGAGAAAACTGGGAAAGCCAGTCGGGAAATCAACGCTACACAGGATACTAACAAATCTACTAAAGGCCGGCATGATCGAGAAGCAAGGCGAAAAATACTACGCAACCGACCGCTCACTGAGAAGAGCATCAATTCACATCGCTAAAAAACAGGAGTCAAACTCTAACACAATCTAACAACAAAGTTACATTTGCACTGTGTTTACACGAAAAGAGGTCTTTAGTGGAAATACAAGAAATAGAAGAAGTGAGGCACCCCCTCTTAAAAGAAGGAGCTTCCTGCTTCTTCCACAGGCTCGATCCCCGCTACAGGGTTCCGGTGTCCACACGCGTGCCCGCGCTACGCGGGTGCGAGCGTTTTTTGTGGCTTAAAGCTTTCGCAATCCCCGAGATCCTGTCCGGATAAGGCTTAAACATAATGGGCACCACGGTTCGGAATTGGTGAGCGACCGTGGCGTCCACCACGAATTCTTCAGGGATTGTTTTTAAGAGGAACAAGAAGAGGTTAGAACTCAAGGTGATCGCCGTGCTACTCTACGCCTTCGGGTACTCAGAAAAACCTCTCGCCTCTTCTGGCTTCTTTCTGAGTGCATCTCGAAGTCGAGTGTTCAGGAGTGGGCAAAAAAAGTTGAAGCTTCGATGTGTAGCCGAGTGAGCACCGAGCGATCGCGGTTGATGAGTGGTGAAGCGTGGTGGCAGAGCAATCTGTGTGTAGCAGTGGACGCGTACACCAGCGCGTTTGGTTCGGCGTCTCATTAACCCGGACTATGGAGAACGCGCTCAGATTCCTGCGCAGACTAAGAACAAGGTGTCTCGGAGGCCCTGTTCACGGATAGAGGCGCGTGCTACCGTGAAGCCGTGATTCGACCGGGGTTCCAAAACCACGTGCACCAAACCTTTGGGAGCTCCGTGGAGTCTTCAGATACCTCAAGCACACAACACGGGTTTTCTACAACAACGTCAATCCGAAGAAAACACTCTTTGGGCCAATCGTAGACTTACTCGAACATGCACTGGTACATTGAGTGGAGGTGCCAAGAATGAATCCTTATCCAGACACCATCTGAAAAACAGCGTAAAATTCTAAGCACTCCTAAGTCGGAGTTTACCAAGCATTTCTTTGAAGGACTTTCGAACAAAGAAGCTCACAAGCTTCCTTAGTGTACTCACAATCTGGTTGGAAGCTTTCGTATATAAGGTAGGTTGGACGAAAAACACGAAGCCCAGCTATAGCTGAGTAAAATTGGTTTTTTACCAAAGTTTCCAGAAAACCGAGTACAAGTCTGTGTTAAGCCTACCTTTTAGGTCGAATCTAATAACGCTTGTCTCTCTCCGACAGTCGCCACATAGAAAACCCAAAAACTCTTGAGCGCGCTTTAGAAGAATTAGAACGCTACACACTATCAATTTCTAAAGGTTTAAAAAGACTAGCGAGAAAGCACAAACAAATAAGTGTGTTTTTCAAACTTGATGTTCTTCTTCCACGGGTGTGTGATCTTTCGGTTTTAGAAGAAATTTGTAGCGCTTGATCTAAAAAGACGAAAACAAGACTCAGGCTTTACGACTCCTCACTCTCAAAACCAAGAAAAAATCCTAGAATGTTTGTGAAACTTGGTAAAGCTGTTCTCGCACTCTAGCTCTCGCAAGTGTGCGGAAAAAATCAACCAAACACCGAATCTTTCGCTATCCTTACTGCGGGTTTATTCTTGACAGGGTCTGAACGCGTTTTTCTTTTAAAAGGCTGGGTGTCACCGCGGTAGCCTGTCGAACTTCGCTAGGCGAAGTAGCTCACTTTGTGATTAGTGTGCTACTTGTTCAAGTTTTTCGTGTGAAATTACCAGCGCTCTTTTTACGACGCTTGTGATAGAAGTTTCGTCATTTTCACGCTCGATTTCGTCCTTTTCTTACAACCTTTAGTGTGGCAGTTACGCCAGTTTCATGCTTATTCGGTAAAATTTACGGAAGAACGCTACTCTTTCTCGTTGTAGCGTTCGTTTTTTGTGTTACTACTTTCCTTGAATTCAAGAACGCTTTTACAAGTCAAAAAGCGCAAGACGTCAAAAGCGTTTAGCTCGACAAGTTTATCTTTTTGAAACAGCTGTTTTACGCATGAGCGAACTTTCGCCTTCTTCCCTAGATTACACGATACACGTAAAGGAAGAACACGAGGAATACAGAAAGGTCATCAGGGATTTCTCGCAAAAGCTTGTTTTGCCAAAAGTGCAGAAAATAGAAAGTGAAAACGCTCTTGAAGACGAGCTGGTCACAAGGCTTTGTGAAACAGGAATTATGGGGATCACCTTTCCCGAAGAATACGGCGGTGCTGGGGCTGACAACTTAACGCTTGCGATTGCGGTTGAAGAGCTATCGCGTGTTTGCACCGCGCTTGCAACGCTTGTTGTCGCGAACTACTTGGTTTCTACACCGATTTACCTGTTTGGTAACGAAGAGCAAAAAAGAAAGTACTTGGCCCCTCTTGCAAAGGGTCAAAAGATCGGAGCGCACGCAATGACAGAAGCGGGCGCTGGTTCCGATGTTTCCGCGATAACCACGCAAGCGCAAAAGGTGGACGGAGGATATAGGATCACTGGAAGAAAGCTTTTTATCACAAACGGCGATCGCGCTCACATCTACTTGGTTTTTGCGAGAACTAGCCCTCCAGACCCAAGAAAGCGCCACTTGGGTGTGACCGCTTTTATCGTGGAAAGGGGCGCTCAGGGTTTGAAAATTGGACAGCGCTTGAACGTGATAGGACTGCGTGGTGACCAACCAGTCGAGCTGATTTTTGAGGACGTGTTCGTGCCTGAGGAAAACGTGCTCGGAGAAATCGGAAGAGGCGTGAGAATAGCGCTTTCTACGTACGACCGAGGAAGGATTGGTGTTGCGGCGCAAGGTGTTGGAATCGCTCAGGCTGCGCTAGAAGCCGCGCTAAAGTACTCAACGCAAAGAGAAACCTTCGGAAACAAGCTTTTGAGCTATCAACAGGTTCAGTTCAAAATAGCCGAAATGGTTTCTTCGGTTCACGCAGCAAGGATTCTCACGTACTGGGCGGCTTCTCTTGCGGACCAAGCAAAGCCGTTTGTCAAAGCGGCGTCGATCGCAAAAATCGTGGCAACCGAAGCCGCTGAAAGAAACGCACACGCGGCGATGCTCATCATGGGCGCTTATGGTGTTTCTCAAGAAACAGGTGTTGAGAGATTGCTACGCGACTCTCAGGTGATCAAAACTTACGAAGGAACGAACGACATACAAAGGCTTATAGTCGCGCGCGAAGTGGCAAAAGAGGTCGGTTTTGCGCTTTGAGGGTTGGTAAAGTTGTTGAAGCAAATCTTTGAAGGCGTTTACTTGGTGGAACTAGAGGGAATGGGAGAGCAACTAGCCACAAAGAATCTTGTGCCAGGTCACAGAGTTTACGGCGAAAGGATTGTCAAAGCGGACGGCTTTGAGCTTAGAATTTGGGACCCTTACAGAAGCAAGCTTGCCGCGGCAATAAAGAAGGGACTGGACGAACTTCCGATTAAGCGCGCAAAAAAAGTTCTTTATCTTGGAGCGGCGGCTGGTACCACCGTAAGCCACGTATCAGACATCGTGGAAAAAGAAGGGGTGGTTTACGCCGTTGAGTTTTCCGCGCGCGCTTTAAGAGAGCTGATTGCGTCCTGCGAAAACAGGAGTAACGTGATTCCGATACTCGCGGATGCGCGTTTCCCTTCTTCTTACAGGCGTTATGTGGACGCGGTGGACGTGGTTTACGTGGACGTGGCTCAACCCGATCAAGCGAAAATCACTGTGGACAACGCAAGGTTTTATCTCAAAAAAGACGGCTGGGTTTTGCTTGCGATAAAAGCAAGAAGCGTTGACGTCGCCGCAGACCCGCAAAAGGTTTACGCGCAGCAAAGAGCAATTCTTGAAAAAGAAGGGCTAAAAGTTGTGAAAGAAATAGAGCTTTCTCCGTTTGAGAAAGACCATGAGCTAATCGTTGCGAAATACTAGCGCACTTTCAAAAGCGTCTTCCAGCTTTTTCTCACAAACTCGGGTAGTGTGCCGTGTTCGACAAAGTACTGCGTCACAAACTTTAGCGTTCTTTGGTCGCTCGGATACCCGCTTCCCACATCACCGTATTTGCTCTTTATTTCTTCGATTCTTTCGTCTCTCACAACTTTTGCCACAATCGACGCGGCGCTTGTCACCACATACTTTGAATCCGCTTTGTGCTCTGAAACGAAATTCACGCCGGGCACTCTTTTTGAAAGCTCAACGCCAAATCTCACTTCATCTGTGTCCACGGCGTCAACGTAGATCGTGCTACAACCAAGCGCTTTGGAAATCTGCGCCATTTTTGCGAGCTCTAGCTCGTTCAGATTCAACCCTCTTTTTTCGCGTAAATCGATTTCCTGCGGCGAAACCTCTATCACTTCTAGCTTTTTTGAAATTCTAACAATTTGCTCAAACAGCCTTTTTCTTGCGCTTGGTGTGAGCTTCTTTGAGTCTTTTACGCCCAGCTTTTTTAGCGTGTCAAGCTCGCTTCTCAGAACGGCAACGCCCGCTATCACAAGAGGCCCGATAAGCGAGCCTCTTCCAGCCTCGTCGATTCCGCCGACAAGCTCGTCCAGCGACCGCTCACCCAAAGACTTATCACGCAAACAAGATTTAATCTTTACCTATTCGGAGGGGCGTGAATGTCGCTCAAAAAGTGGAAGGAAGGAAAAGCGCAGATTTTCGTTCCCGAGCGCTCTCTTTTGCGTAAGCTTGAGCGCTATCCCGCGTTTTACAACCCTAGAGGAGCTCTCACAAGAGATGTGAGCGTGGGAATTGCGCGCAAGCTCGGTAAAAACGTGAACTTTCTTGATGCGATGTGTGGTGTGGGTGTAAGAGGAATAAGAGCGTGTGTCGAAGCCGACGTAAAAAGAGTGGTTCTAAACGACGTCAATCCAGAAGCGATCGCGCTCGCTTACCTAAACGCAAAGGAGAACGGAATTCTAGATAAAGTCGAGCTACAGTCACAAGGGTGTAACGCGCTTTGCGCGCTTGAAGATTTTAAAAAAGGGTACGAATTCGTGGACGTTGACCCCTTTGGCTCGGTTGCTCCTTTTACACACAACGCGCTACTCGCAACGCGCGATTGTGGGATTCTTGGTGTGTGTTCAACCGATGGCGCAAATTTGTGCGGAAACAGGCCTCACGCGCTCCACAGGCTGTATTTCGCGTTCAACAAAAACAAACTGGGCAAAAAGGAAAGCGCGCTACGAATACTCATGGGTTTTGTGATAAGAAGCGCGGCGGTGTTGGGATTTGCCGCAAAACCGGTTTTGTGCTACGTGTTTGCGGACTACTTTCGCTGCCACTTTCTCGTAAAAAGGTCGCAAAAGGAAGCAGAAGCGCTCACACGAAAAATAGGTTATACGCTTTCCTGTGAACACGCTCACTACTCTAGCGAGCCAGTGTGCGAAGTGTGCGGGGCGCGCGCGGTTTCAGGACCGTTGTGGACTGGTGAGCTTTGTGACAAAGAGTTTGTCACGCAAGTTTTGTCTGAAATCACGAAACTCGATTTCGTTCAAAAGCAAACCAAAAAGCTACTACTCCTACTTAGCGAAGAGTGCTCGATCACCCAAAGCTTTGTGGATTTGCACGCTCTTGTGAAAGGCTTGGGTTTGGGCACTCCAAAAATCGAAAAAGTGCTTGAACAGCTGAAATCAAACGGTTTTAAGGCGACGAGGACGCACTTTTCGCCAACTGGTGTTAGAACCGACGCGCCTTTAAAACATGTGCTACAAGCGTGCAAATCTTAATAAGAGATAAAACTTTTTGTAACAAAATGGTTGACTTAGAGTTTATCGCAAGGTCTGCCAAAAAGGAAGAAGCGTTAAAAAGGATAATCGATGAGTATGTTTTCACAAAGCGTTTTAGTGTAGATAGAGCAAGGCAATACGCTCAAGCGGTGCTCGAAGAAGTTGAGCTTTCTCAAAAAGCTCCTAGTGACGAGTTTTTGCGCTATGTTCTAAGCACGCTTGAAAGCGGCGTCAAGGCTGGAGAGTTTGGTGTGGGCTCTCGCGGAAAAGGGGATTACATAGTTCACACTCTTATCGCAAAAATAGCAAGAAGCGCGAACGAAAAAAGCGCAAAAAGAGTGATTCTTGAGCCGATAAATCACGACGATGTGGGAGCGGTTGATGTGGGAGAGTTTAAAGTTGTAGTGGGCGCGGTTGACGGGGCGCACTCAAGGCTTAGCGCCTTTCCGTTTTTGATGGGCTTTCACGATGCGCGAGCGGCTTTGCGCGACGTTTGCGTAAAAGGCGCCATTCCTGTGGCGCTCATGGACGATGTTCACTTAGCGGACGATGGTGACGTTTCAAAGATTTTTGAGTTCGTCGCAGGAGTGTGCGCTGTGTGCGAGCTAGCGCGCGTTCCACTGATTAGCGGTAGCACTTTACGAGTGGGCGGAGACATGGTGTTGGGTGATAGGCTTGTCGGTTGCGTTTGCGCAATCGGTGTGCTCGACGATCCTTCCCATTTAAAAAGCGAAATACAAGCTGGAAGTAAGATCATCATGACGGAAGGTAGTGGCGGTGGAACGATCACCACCACCGCGCTTTACTCTGGTCATCAAGACGTGGTAAGCGAAACGCTCAACTTGGATTTTTTCTTTGCGATTGAATCGCTAAGAAACTCTGGTGCGCTTAAAAAGATAAGCCATATCACCGATGTCACAAACGGAGGTGTAAGAGGCGATTTGGAAATTTTGGCAAAAGAGAACGGTGTCAAGATGCTTATCGATGAAGAAGAGGTGTTTTCAGTGATAAACCCAAGAGTAAGGCGAATGCTCGATGAACTAGGTATCGATCCTCTTGGGGTGTCGCTTGATTCTTTGCTCATGTTTGTACCAGAAAAATATGTGGAAGAAGTTTTGAACGCGCTACCCGTTCGCGCAAAAGTTGTTGGAGAAGTTCAACAAGGCTCTGGTTGCTTTGTAAAAAGGAAGGGTGCACTCGAAACGCTCACACCGAAATTCCGCGAGTCTGCTTACACAAAGCTCAAGAAGCTTGTGGGCGAAGATGCGCCAAACAACTTTGAAGAGCTCAACAAAAAAGTGGAAGAGGCTTTTGAAAAAATTCTACAAAAAAAGAACGCGCTTGTTTCAGAGATCAGAAAGAAATACGAAGTGTCGCGTGTTGATTAGTGCTAAGCTTTTGTTATAGCGTTTTAAGCGCTAATTGTCAAACGTTTATACAGTTTCCAAAACCTCGCCTTTTAAGACGGGGATTCTAAAAGTATAAATACGAGTCTGGAAAACACCTGGTAATGCGTGTAAGAGCCTACCGATTCAGAGCGTACTCATCAAAAACAACCGCGAGTTGAAAACCCAGCTCGAAATAGCATGTAAACTCTATAACACTTACACGCCGAACAAGAAGAGTATGAAAGAAACAAGCGCAGTATGAATAAAAACGAGCTTCGAAAGCTCACCTTAGACCTGAGGAAGAAGAACCCCTCAGTTTCAAGCTCTACATTCGCAGGTTACCCAACAAGTAGCTGAGAGGTTTTACCAAGCGCGAAAAAGGTTCTTTGAAGGACTTGCGAACAAACCCAAGAAAAAGAAACAACACAAATACCTTTCCTTTGCTGTGATTTAACAACTTGTTGTACACTACAACTATTCTTTCAGAGACTCGATCGCTTTACGCTAACCAAGCTTTACACCTGCTCTTTTTGTGACACCTTAGTGTTTCAAAATCCTTGCGCGTTTTGGCATCTTTAATTAATTGTTTGGAAATTTTGAGTAGAGCTTTATTAATTTCTTGTCGTTACAATTTCATGGCCAGCGTGTGCCTTTCTGGCTTAAGAGTCGTGGTAACCGCGGCTAGCAGAGGTATCGGCTTTGGCGCAGCGAAAGCGTTTCTTGAAGAAGGTGCGAGAGTTTTGATCAACTCTTCTAATAGCAAAAATCTAGAGCGCGCGCTCAATGAGCTAAGCGCGCTCGGCGAAGTGTACGGCGTGGTCGGAGACCTTAGAGTGAAAGAACACCTCGACAAAATCGTGGACGAAGCGGTGAACAAGCTCGGCGGTATCGACACACTGGTTTACGTCGCAGGCTCGCCAAGCCCAGGAACCTTTTTGGAAAAGTCCTACGAAGATTGGGAGGACGCCACAAGACTACTTACGATTAGCCCTGCGTATTTGGCAAGAAGGGTCGCTGAAGTGATGATAAAACAGGGAAAGGGTGGTAGAATGGTTTTTCTTGCTTCAGTGTCGATTAAAGAACCAATACCAACGATTGCTCTTTCAAACGTTTGCAGAATTGCGATAGCGGGTTTGGTAAGGACGCTTGCGCGCGAGCTAGCACCAAAGGGTATAAGAGTGAACGGAGTTTTACCAGGTTACATAAAAACGCAGAGGGTGGAGCATCTTGCGAAAGATTTGGCAAGGAGAAAGGGGATTAGCTACGAAGAAGCTTACAAAGAGCTTGAAAGAGAAGTCCCACTCGGGTACATCGCAACACCCGACGAGCTTGCGAAAACCATCGTGTTTTTGGGTAGCGATATGTCGCCTTACGTCACGGGCGCGATGATTCCTGTGGACGGAGGTTTGCTTAGGTCTGTGTTTTGATCTGCGCACCCTTTTCCCAAGGTTTTGCCACAAAAACGCTTTGCGTGTAAGCGAGCAAATCCTCTTTAAACCTTGTAGCTTTCTTTTCACTAGAAAGCACAAAGTAAACTGAGGGGCCAAAAGAGCTCATTCCCGCACCGCTTGCGCCAAGCTTTAAGCCAAGCTGCATCAAACTCTTTACGGCTTCTCCCTGCGACTCAATTTCGCGCTTTTTGAACGCTATATCCTGCACCATGTTCACCGCTTCTCCAAAGCCTTCGATATCCCCTTCTATCACGCTTGGTATCATCTTTACAAGAACAATTCTACAAAGCTTTTCCACTTCCCACTCTGGTATTGGGCAAAACCTTTGGAAAAGCTCAAGCTCAAGCTCAGAGTGTATCTTTTTTGCGTGTAAAGGTTTTGCGACGACAAACCTCAAGTCAGGTGGAAAACTCGCCTTTAAGATTGCCCGCGCCGGTTCAACCTGCGAGTAGTCGGATGAAGAAAAAGTGGTTTTTCCGTCTTTCCCAAACTTGTGTCCTCCGTCAACAATGAACGAACCACCACCTTCAAATCCGGCAACGCCGATGCCAGACGTACCACCTCTTTTCATGATGCGCGCAAGCTCGTGCACGCTCACTTTTAGTGAGTACAATTCGCTAAGAGCCTTTGCAACGGAAAGCGCAAGCTGTGTAGTAGAGCCAAGTCCTACGTGTGGCTCGTAGCGCTCAACAACCTCGATCTTCACTTTTGTTCTTCCGAAAACCGAAAAAAAGCGCTCGGCAAAAACCCGCGCTTCTTCGTCGATTTTTTCCGTGTCGCTTTGTTCCGCACTCACTCTTACCACAGGATTAGAGATTATCGCACCAACTCCCCCGTCGACACGCCCCAAAGAGCCGTTCATGTCTAGTAGTGTTATGTGTAGTCTTGCGTGTGCTTCAACGGTCACCTTTTTTGGCACTTTTAGTTCACGCCAAACCTTTGTTGCTGTCCCTGTGTGGTTGCGCGAATCATGTCGACTTGTTTTCCTTGTGTTGGTCTAACGTACCTTAACGCTTCGATTAAGTGTTCCCACCTGAGTTTGGCTTCGGCGCCGTTCATTCCCGCTTTTTCCAAGTATTCTCGGATTGCGATTTGAACCGCTTTGTCCACAACCCCTTTTATGTCAGCGCCGCTATAGCCTTCAGTCATACCAGCAAGCTTTTCAAAGTCGATTGCTGGCTCAATCGGGTGCTTTGACGCGTAAAGCCTGAACATTTGAGCGCGCGCTTTAAAGTCTGGAAGCGGAACGTAGAGTATCTTGTCGAATCTGCCAGGCCTTAGCAAAGCCGGGTCTATCAGGTCTGGCCTGTTGGTTGCGGCCATCACCATCACTCCCTTAAGCCTTACAAGACCGTCTAGCTCGGTGAGTAGCTGGCTCACAAGCCTTTCTGTGACGTGCGTGTCGTCGCTTATCCTTGCTGGCGCAAGCGCTTCGATTTCGTCAAAAAAGATGATGCAAGGCGCGGCTTGCTTTGCCCTTCTAAAAACTTCTCGCAAAGCCTTTTCGCTTTCGCCAACCCATTTTGAAAGCAGGTCTGAGCTCACAACCGTGATGAAGTTCACCCTGCTTTCTGAGGCAACGGCGCGCGCAAGCATGGTCTTTCCCGTGCCAGGTGGGCCGTAAAGCAAAACACCCTTTGGCAAATCCGCGTTGAACTTTGAGTAAACTTCGGGATAGCGTAGAGGCCACTCGATAGACTCCATGAGCTCTCTTTTCACTTCGTCTAAACCGACAATGTCCTCCCATTTTGTGAGTGGAACCTCTATCCTAAACTCTCTGAGAGCAGAGGGCTCAATTTCTCCCATTGCGGAAAGAAAGTCGTTCTTTGTGACCACAATTCCCAAATCCGAAAGGTCAACACCTTGTAGCAAGTCAGAAGTCTTTCTTCTTAGTGCGTTCATCATCGCTTCTCGCACAAGCGCCGCAAGGTCGGCGCCAACGTAACCGCTTGTGAGCTCAGCTATTTCCTTTAAGTCTACGTCTTGAGCAAGAGGAACCCTACGCGTGTGAACTTTTAGTATTTCAAGCCGAGCCGCGGCGTCTGGCGCGGGAATCTCGATTTCTCGGTCGAACCTACCAGGTCTACGAAGAGCGGGGTCGACCGCGTTTGGTCTGTTTGTTGCGGCGAGCACCACCACTTTGTCGCTTGGCGACAGTCCGTCCATGAGTGTGAGAAGTTGCGACACAATCCTTCTTTCAACTTCGGTTGATGTGTTGTCGCGGCTTGGTGCAAGGCTATCGATTTCGTCGATAAAAATTATAGAAGGAGCGGTCTTCTCCGCTTCTTTGAAGATGTCTCTTAGTTTCTTTTCGCTTTCACCGTAGTACTTGCTACCGATTTCTGGACCGCTAATCAAGTAAAAGTTTGCGCGTGCGGTGTTTGCAACAGCGCGTGCGATGAGAGTCTTTCCCGTGCCAGGTGGGCCGTAAAGCAGGATGCCTTTCGGAGGTCTAATCGAAAAAGCGCGAAAGATTTCTGGCCTTAACAAAGGAAGCTCTATCAGCTCTCTAAGCTTTTGGATCTGCTTTGACAAGCCACCGATGTCTTCAAAGGTGACCAAAGGAACGCCTTTCGGCTGTATCTTTGTGGGTTCCCTGATAAGCTCAAGCTTTGTGTTCGCTGAAACGAGCACAACTTCTTCAGCTGGTAGATAAGCGTTTATCACGACGTTGAGCGAGCGACCCCAGCTTTTGAGTAGTATGGTGTTTCCCCTACAAACCGCTCTACCTCGTAGCGCAAGAAGAATTTCTCGCGGGTCGGGCTCCCCCTTTGATTCATCGGAATAAAGCAAAACGATTTTTTCTGCCGGTTTTGGCTCCGCCTTTCTTACGACAACTTTGTCGCCGTAAGAAACGCCAAGGTTTCCCAGCCCTTCTTCGTCTACGCGCATCACGCGACGTCCAGCGTCCCTTCTATCAGAGGGTTGAACGATGAACGCCGCCCTTCTGTAACCCACAGAGACCACGATGTTACCCGCCGATAGACCCATCTCTTGTAAAAGCTCTGAATCGAGCTGCGCGATGCCCTTACCCCAGAGCTTTTTGTCTAGTTGTTCCAGCTTGACCAGTGCTTGGGAGCTCACAACCGGCTCACACGTCCTAATATTTATTTTGCGGAGCTATGATAAATTGTTTTTGAATAGCTCAAACGATTTTGAAGGAGATGTATTCTGGATAAGCGATCGTTGGGTGTGAAAATTGCACACACTCCGCGCAATTTATTTTTGGGTTCTTTCAAAGAAGAAGAGAGCGAATTTGCGTTCTCACGAAATAAGGGTTGCGGTTGCGGGCGCGGGTTCTGCGTTAAGCGGAATGGTTCAAGCGATTTCGCTTTACAAGAAGGGTGACGGAAGAGGACTGCTACACCCTGTTTTGGGCGAGTATTCACCTAGCGACGTGGAAATCGTTGCGGTTTTTGACGTAGACAAAAGAAAAGTGGGAAAAACTCTCAAGCAAGCGCTTTTTGTAGAGCAGTCGGCGCTTCCGAAATACACAGAAGTTGAGTTTGACACAAAGGTTCTTCCTGGGGTGTTAAAAGACGAAAGACTACAAGGAAGGCTTGAAGTGGAAACTAGTGACGAGCAAACTGTGACACAGGAGATTGAAAGAAGTGGCGCGCAAATTCTTTTAAACGTGATAAACGGAGGAATGTACGCGTCTTCAGAGGCTTACGCAAGATGCGCGCTCAAAGCGGGGGTTGCGTTTGTCAACGCCACACCAACGCCCATTGCGACATCACTAGAGCTTGAAGCGCTTTTTTCAAGAAACAAGCTACCGCTTTTAGGAGACGACCTTTTAAGCCAAATAGGCGGCACAATTCTTCACACGTTTCTTTTGTGGTTTTTGAATAGCAGAGGCGTGTGGGTCAAGCAAACCTATCAGCTTGACGTGGGCGGAGGGCTTGAAAACCTGCTTACAGTTGAAGATGACGAGCTAAAACTCACAAAACGAACGATCAAAAGCTCGACGGTTTCTAGCGTTTTGCCTTACCAAGCTAACATCGCAACTGGAACGACCGAATACGTGGACTTTATGGGAAACTCAAGAGAAAGCCACTTTGAAATCGTGGGAAGCTACACACTTGGTGCACCTCTAGAAATAGAGCTCACACTGAGGACTCAAGACGGCGCAAACGCCGCAGGACCTCTACTAGACGCGATAAGAGCCGCAAAGGTTGCGCTAGACCGTGGAATTGGAGGCGCGCTCGAAGAAGTGAACCCTTACCTCTTTAAACTTGTAAGGTCAAAGGTGGACCCAATAAGCGCCGAAAAGAACTTCATAAAATTCTTTGAA
>Ga0208683_100648_pt1 | contig 13280 bp, 15 predicted proteins | sample BED_Mat_host_9_1_FD_187141 | JGI IMG/M metagenome (GOLD analysis project Ga0208683, IMG submission 187141) | Extremophilic microbial mat communities from Yellowstone National Park, USA - BED_Mat_host_9_15 (SPAdes) (version 3) | ecosystem: Environmental > Aquatic > Thermal springs > Hot (42-90C) >... | reverse complement strand
ATTATTAAATTTACATAAAAAATTCATATCTTTTGGTTAGAATTTACATATTAAAATTTAAAAAGATAAAAACTAATAATTCAAAAAATAAAGCTGAACTATATAACAGGTCATTAAAATAATGAACACGTTAACACAACAAACATCCACACAAACAAACCAACTTACACCAGAAATTTCAATAATCATGCCAGCATATAATGTAGGAAATAAAATAGATATAGCATTAAAACAACTACACGAAAACCTAACACAAATAACAAGCAACTATGAAATAATAATAGTAGACGACGGATCAAAAAATCCACCACAATCACGCATGATAACAACAAACAACAAAATAAAAATAATAAAACATTCAACAAACCTAGGAAAAGGGGCAGCAATAAAAACGGGAACAAAATACGCAAGAGGAGAGTACACAATAATTATAGATGCAGATGGGGACATAAACCCAAAAAATTTAAATCAATACATAATAGCACTTAAAGAATACGACATAATCGTTGCATCAAAAAGGCATCCAAACTCAACATACCAAGCACCAACGATAAGAAAAATACTAAGCATAGCATACAATGCACTTGTAAAAATCCTGCTTGGAATAAAGATAGGAGATACACAAACTGGTTTAAAAGCATTCAAAACACAGCACCTAAAAACAATAATGAAAGTAATAGTAGTAAAAAGATACACGTGGGATACAGAAGCACTGGCAATAGCAAACATGTTAAAACTAAAAATAGCAGAAGCACCAGTGCATATAGAACAAGAAAAGCTATTCAAAATAAAAGATGCGCTAAAAATGCTATTAGAAATATTGGGAATAGTATACAGGCTTAGAATAATAAGATGGTACCAAAAAAATATAGAGAAAGAAAACCCACAATACAAACTACTACTAAAAATCTAAAATGGAAAAATTCAAGATACTATGGTTTAACTGGCGATGCTGGATGAACCCCGAAATGGGAGGAGCCGAAGTATTCACAAGAGAAATTATTAATAGATTATCAATGGCTGGACATGAAATCACATTGTTTACTTCAGAATTCAAAGGATCAAAAAAAGAAGAAATAATTAATAACATTAGAATTGTAAGAAACGGCGGAAAATTTTCAGTCTACCAAAAAGCTAAAGACTTTTACAAAAACCATCATGAAAATTATGACATCGTAATAGATGAAATTAACACCAGACCATTTTTCACACCAAAATTCGTAAACAACAAAGAAAAGGTATTCGCAATCATACACCAACTTGCTAGGGAATACTGGTTCTACGAAACACCATTCCCAATAAACTGGATAGGATATTATTTCTTAGAAAGCATGTGGCTAAAAAACTACATAAACATACCTACAATAACAGTTTCAAAATCAACAGAAAAAGACTTAGCAAATCTAGGATTCAAAAAAATCTACATAATACCAGAAGGAATAAACCTAAAACCTCTAGAAACAATACCAGAAAAAGAAAAGGAACCAACAATAATATATCTGGGTAGATTAAAAAGAGCAAAAAGACCAGACCATGCAATAAAAGCCTTCAAAATTGTCAAAAGAAAAATACCAAAAGCAAAGCTATGGATCGTTGGAAACGGCTATCTAAGAAAATATTTAGAGAAAATTACTCTTGAGGATGTGAAATTTTTTGGTCATGTCTGTGAAGAAGATAAGATCGCATTACTATCTAAAGCTTGGATTTTAGTAAACCCCTCAATTAGAGAAGGCTTTGGTCTCAATATAATAGAAGCCAACGCGCTAGGAACTCCTGCTATAGCTTATGATGTTCCAGGACTTAGAGACTCCATCATAGATGAGAAGACAGGACTAATTGTGAAGGAAAACGGAAACGTTGAGAAGCTCGCTGAATCAATAATTAGAGTTTTAGAAGACGATGCGCTGAGAAAGATGCTAAGCATAAATGCTCTTGAATATTCTAAAAACTTCAGCTGGGATAGGGCAGCTCAAGAATTCGAGAAGATCCTAAAAGAAGCTGTTAATGAAATAGATGTAACATTAAGGACTTAAATGAAACATAAATGGGAAGAATCTTGGTTACAGGAGGTGCAGGCTTCATAGGATCCAATGTCGCGGAATATTATGCCAAGAAGGGAGAAGAAGTCATTGTGTTGGATAATTTATCGAGAACAGAAATTCTGGAAAGTTGTTTAAATGAAAATTCTACTCCTAGGCTCACATATGAATTATAACTTGGAACAATACGTCTACATGAATTTAGTCAAGCTTGGTCATGAAGTAAGGTTTTATGGTTATAAAGAGAGTCTGGGCAAATTTGCAAATCCTATTAGAATGGCTATTACAAGGTCTAAGCTGATAAGAGACTTGGCGAATGTATTCTGGTTAAACAGAATAAACAATGAGATAAAAAGGATCGCTGAAACATTCTATCCAGATTTGGTTCTATCAATAAAAGGCGAGGCTGTGAAGCCTAAGACTGTTGAGTGGATTAGAGAGGAGTTAGGAGCAAAGACAGCTCTATGGTATCCAGACGATCCAAGATTCTTCAACAGCCTAGTAAAGTACATAGCACCAAGTTACGATCACGTATTCACAGCTTCTGAAAAAGCTATCGATATGTATAAGGATATCGGGTGTAAAAAAGTCCACTTCTTACCCTTTGCGTGCGAACCTACTGTGCATAGGAAATTGAATTTATCAGATGGGATAAGCAAAACAAATAATTTGGATGTAGTTTTCGTTGGAACCTATACTCGAAGGAGAGCCAGGTTGATTAAAGCTTTGGAGAAGGCTGGAATAAAAGTCAAAGTTTATGGACCTTACTGGAGGTATTTTATGAGAAGTAACAATGTTCGAGATGGCATTTATGGGCCTGAAATGGTCAAAGTGTTTAACTCAGCGAAAATAGTTCTCAATATTCATGTTGAAGATGATCTGCCCTACAAGGTTAACATGAGGACTTTTGAAGCTACTGGCAGCGGCGCGTTTTTGTTAACAGACAATGCAGAAGATCTTGAATCTTTCTTTAAAATAGGAAAAGAAATCATAATCTTTAATGATATGAGAGAATTGTTGTCTCTAATTAATTATTATCTTGACGATAATGATAAGAGAGAGGATATTGCAAATGCTGGATATGTTAGGTGTCATGCTGACCACATATTTGAGAAAAGGTTAAGAAATATGATAGATATGCTGAGATGAAAAGTAGAATCAATTTAGCTTTGATAGGCCTAGGATATTGGGGTGCCAACTATTTTAGGGTTTTACAGCAGCTTAAAGAAGTCAATCTAAAGCACGCTTGTGATAAGGAAACTAGTAAACTTATGAATTATGCTGAACTAACTGATACTAGTAGTGTTAATTTCACAGACGATCTTACAAAGATTGCAGAAGACAAAGAAGTAAAAGTAGCTATAATTGTTACTCCAGCTTCCTCTCACTATGAGATTGCTAAAATGATGTTAAAAGCTGGAAAACACGTGTTAGTCGAGAAACCGTTAACAATGAATTATGAGCAAGCATTAGAGTTATGTGATTTATCCAAGAAAATGAACAAAGTTCCAATGGTTGGACACATTTACTGCTTTAATCCTGCTTTAAACTACATTAGAAACGTTATAAGCTCTGGCAGACTTGGAGATCTTTATTACGGCGTCGGTTTAAGGTTAGGTCTTGGCCCCATCAGAAATGATGCAAGCTGTACATGGGATCTTGCAACACACGACATAGCCATGCTTAGTTATCTCTTAGGCAAGATGCCCAGCTATGTTAGCGCTCATTGATTATCATTCCTCCAAAAAGAAAGAGGAATTCATGACTTTGCCAATATTCAATTAAAGTATGATAACGGTTTCCAATTCAACTTAACCGTAAGCTGGTATGCTGCAGAAAAAATACGCACATGGTACTTAATAGGTTCAAATAGTATGCTAAAGTTTGACGATATTAGTAAGAATGCACCTGTAACAATTTACAACAAAAGTGTAGCTGTTGTTCCCACGGATCAAGACAATATACATAATGTTGGCGAAATCATACCTACAGAAGGTGATACTATTATTCCCTATATTCAGCAGTCTGAGCCACTTTTGTTGGAGTGCAAGCATTTTATCGAATCCATAAAAACTGGTAAAAAACCTTTGACTGATGGCATACAAGGTGCAAAAGTTGTAAAAATTTTAGAAACCATAGAAAACTCAATAAACAGTGCTGGGTTACCAAAAGAGGTAAGATATGATTAGGACTAGTGAATACATTAGGTTAGGAAAGGATTGTAAAATCGATAAAACAGCTGTGATAGGATACATGCCCTCAAGGCAGCTAAAAGATTTAACTCTAATTATTGGAGATCAATCAGTAATAAGATCTGGTACAGTTATCTATCTTGGTTCTAAGATAGGGAATTAGTTTGAGACGGGGCATAATGTTATAGTTCGTGAGGAAAATATTATAGGTAATAATGTGAAGATTTGGAGTAACACTATAATAGATTATCGATGCAAAATAGGCAATAACGTTAAGATACTCTCTCAGTGCTACATCGCTCAACTCACTACAATAGAGGATAACGTTTTTATCGCACCCGGAGTCATGGTGGCTAATGAGAAATATCCCACAGGCATCTTCTCGGAGGAACGTATAAAGGGTCCAACTATAAAAAAGGGAGCTAAAATTGGCATTAACTCAACAATATTGCCAGGAGTTACTATAGGTGAAGGTGCTGTCATTGGAGCTGGGTCGATTGTAACCAAGGATATACCTCCTTACGCGGTTGCATATGGAGTGCCTGCCCGAATTTATAAAAAAGTAGACGAATTAGAGGGCTACTAAATGGAAACTATTAGTTGATTTAAAAAGACAATATCTAAACATTAAAAACGAGATAGATAGAGCCATAGAAGGAGTACTAAATAGTGGTAGATTCATCCTTTGAGAGAATGTTAAATCTTTTGAAAGAGAGTTCGCAAACTACATAGGAGTTAGACATGCTATCGGTGTTGGGTCTGGTACAGATGCATTAGTTATCGCCTTAAAAGCTTTGGGAGTAAAACGTGGCGATGAAATCATCACAGTATCTTTCACTTTTACGTCAACAGTCGATAGCATAGTTCATAATAATGGCATTCCAGTTTTGTTGATATAGATCCTGAAAGTTATACTATAGATGTTAAACAAGTTGAGAAGGCAATAACTAATAAGACAAAAGCTATAATTTCTGTTCACCTCTATAGTCATCCAGCTGATATGGATCTCATGTTTGAGATTGCTGAAAAGTATGGGCTTTATATTGTCGAGGATGCGGCACAGGCCCATGGAGCAGAATATAAAGGAAGAAAAATTGGTAGTTTAGGCCATATAGCATGCTTCAGTTTTTATCCATCGAAGAACTTGGGTGCTTATGGCGATGCAGGGATGCTAGTCACTAATGATCAAGAACTTGGAGAGAAAATGGAAATACTTAGGGAATACGGACAGAAAGAGAAGTATAAGCATGAATTGATAGGATATAATAGTAGACTTGATGAACTACAGGCAGCCATACTACGGGTGAAACTCAAATATTTAGATGCTTGGAATGAAAAAAGAAGAATAAATGCAAAATTATATAATGAGTTACTTGGAGACATGCATGATTTAATTAGCCTTCCGATAAAGGTTGAAGGAAGGAAGCGTGTGTATCATCTTTACGTAATAAGGACTAAACAGAGGAAGAAGTTAAGGAATTTCCTATTTGTAAAGGGATATCAACAGGCGTTCATTATTCCATCCCAGTGCACAAGCAACCATCTTATATGAACCTAATAAAAGATATACCTAAGTTACCCATTACAGGACAATATTCAAACGAAATTCTATCATTGCCGATGTTTCCAGAGCTTACTGAGAATGAAATTCAGTTCATATGCGACAATATCAAGAGCTTTTTAAAAAGAGTACGTTGAATAAATTGAACATCAAAGCTGATAACTTGTCATCCATACATCAATTTTGCCTACTTAGCTGATGTTGATTTATCAAAGTACTGTACAAGTTGCTTGATATTCAAGATAAAAGATATTAAGATATCCGGCGTAACAAAATAATGAAAGTCCTCGGCGTCCACATAGGCCACAACTCAACGGCGGCTATTTTAATCAGAGGAAGGATAGTTGCATGTGTTAGCGAGGAGAGATTCACAAGGATTAAAAATCAAGGAGGTATCCCAATCAGAAGTATACGATATGTTTTGCATAATGCTGGAATCAAACCCGAGAATCTGGACTTGATTGTAATATCTTCATTAGCTAACGCACCACACGTAACTTATGAATTTAAAAAAGGACGTAGGAGTATATTCCGTGAAGCTTTATGGAAAGTTTATAAAGAATTCTTCACAAAATATAAAACTACTGATAGGCTAATTAAATGCAATAAAATTTCAGTAGCTATACAACAAAAGCTGTGGCAAACTTTAGATAACGTTTTATCTGATATGTTAGGTGTTGACAAAAGTAAAATCATACATGCCGAACATCACTTATTACACGCATATTCTGTTCTATATTCATCGCCTGTAAGGGATGAAGAAGCCTTAATCTTTACCTGCGACGGTGAAGGCGATTTCCTATCAGCTACAGTTAATATATTTGACGGAGATAAAATTAGAAGGGTTAGTAAAACTCTTTACACGGACTCTCTCGGTTGGCTCTGGTATGAAACTACAAAATATCTAGGTATGAAACCCAATGAACATGAGTATAAAGTGATGGGCTTGGCTCCTTATGCTCCTGTTAGTGGATTAGAGAATTGTTATAAAAAGTTTTTCGCAGACTTAATAGAGGTGAATGACGATTTGTCCTTTAATTCTAAGATAAACTTGTCATATTCCTATCCAAGGTTAAAAAAACAATTAGAAGGCTTCAGATTCGATTATATTGCGGGTGCATTACAGAAACTTACAGAGGAATTACTATCGCGATGGATTTCTAAAGCTATAGATCGCTATAAAATTCATACAGCGCTATTTTCTGGTGGAGTTTTTCTCAACATTAAAGCTAACATGAAGATCGCTCTTCTAGATAAACTTAGAAAATGTTATTTTATGCCATCAGGAGGCGACGAAAGTTTAGCTATCGGATGTGCATATTTCGGCGCCAAATTTTTAGATCCTTCGGCAGACCTTGAACCAATTAAAACACTATATTTAGGGCCATCATTTGATGATACCCATATTGAAGATGCATTAGAAAGCAGTGGCTCGAAACTGTACACTTATACAAAGTATAACGATATAGAAGATGTAATAGCAGAACTTTTAACTAAAGGTAAAATAGTAGCGCGATTTAAAGATAGAATGGAATGGGGCGCTCGAGCCTTAGGTAATAGGTCAATATTAGCAGACGCAAGTGATTTTTCTACAGTTAAAATCATCAATGACATGATTAAGCAACGAGACTTCTGGATGCCCTTTGCACCTACTATATTGGATGATTTTTCGCCTCAATACATAAAAGAACCTTCCCCCGAAAAAGTTAACGGACAATATATGATTATTGGGTTTATGACAACCGAGCAAGCTAAAAACGATTTGAAAGCTGCAATGCATCCTTACGATCTCACAATCCGTCCACAGATACTCCCAAGGGACCATAATCCAGCTTATTACAAACTTATAGTCTCGTTTTACGAGAGAACGGGTAGACCGGCAATTCTCAATACTTCTTTTAACTTACATGGTGAACCCATCGTATGCAATGTACATGATGCTATTAATACCTTTTTGAAGTCAGGTTTGGAATATATGGCATTGGGGAACTATCTGGTGACTAAAAACAAAAGGTGACGTAGCAATACACTAAGCTCTTCTTGTTAAAGCATCTGAAAATATGTTGTTGCCCATAATTTGATCTATTAACATGATCCTATACCCTTTGCATAAAAAGGTTGATCCGCTTATAAGAATTCAACTTTTCCAGAGCGAACTTTTACTGACACTTTACAAGCAAGAATATCTATTAGCGTGCGCTAAACATATGATAAACACGCATGCAGACAAAGAGTTACTTACCTACTCACTCTAAAAAGCTCTTTGCAGAGCTCCCTTTAATCTAAAGGCTCTTAATATTGAAATAGCTTGATTAGATAAGACTAACGCCATAGCTATCGTATTACTACTCAATCTCAAAAGTATTCGAAGAAGGCCTATATCAGAAGCCTTTATTGACTGCACTATTGAACGCGCGCTAAGTAGTAGAGTGATTATCATGAAGTCGTCCTTCTATGAAGGAAAAAAGTATTGATCACGGGCGGGGCTGGCTTCATAGGTTCGCATTTAGTCGAGAAATTACTTGACCTGAATTGCGACGTTTATGTAGCTGATAACCTCTCTAGAGGCTCTTTGGAAAATATCTCTCAACTGCTAGACAAAATTCACTTCTATAAAGTCGATTTAACTAAAATGGAAAACTGCATCTCCGTAACACGTGATGTGGATTTTGTCTTCCATCTTGCTGCAGATGTAGGTGGGATACATTTTATCAAAAAGGAGAATGTGAAATGTCTAACTCCCGACCTGTTAATGCATGTAAACATGCTTGAAGCTTGTAGGATTAATGATGTAAAGAGATTCCTCTTCACGAGCTCAGCATGTGTTTATAGGGAGAATAATCCAGATGGGCTAAATATATTTAAGGAGGAGAATGCCATCCCTGCGAATCCTTCAACCACTTATGGATGGGCTAAACTTGTCGGAGAGATATTATGCAGATCGTATTATTTAGATTATGGAATTAAATGTTCGGTGGTAAGAATATTTAATGCATATGGCGAAAGGGAGAACTTAGATCCTAAGTGGTCTCACGTAATTCCCTCGCTGATCAGGAAAGCCATATTGTATCCTAAGGAGGGATTTAGGATTTTTGGTGATGGAAAACAGGAGAGAGCTTTTATCTATGTGAAGGACTGCGTTGAAGGTCTCATTTTAGCTATGATGAAGATAGAGAATGCAGAACCAATAAACCTTGGCAGTAATGAAGTGATATCAATAGAGGAGCTTGCGAAGAAGATAATTGCGATTTCGGGTAAGAGAATCGAAATTGAATATGACACTTCAGGTCCAAAGGGGACCAATAAGTATTGTGCTGATACAACTAAGATGAGGAAAATCCTTGGATGGGAACCGGAAACTCCTCTAGACATAGGTCTCAAGAAAACATATGAATGGGCGAAGAGAAAACTATTGGGAAGTGAGTGATATGCCCGAACCAAACAGGAACTATTGGGAGAACAGAAACGTGCTTGTAACTGGTGGTGCAAGTTTCATAGGGAGCCATTTAGTTGACAAGCTTGTCGAGCTAGGAGCAAAAGTGACCGTTGTAGATAACTTGAGTAGTGGGAAACTTGAGAATCTGCAGAATAGCATGGACAAAATAAGATTTGTCAAAAAGGATCTGGAATATACAACTCTCGAGAATATAGTATCCATATTTAGGAATCATGAAGTAGTTTTTCACTTAGCAGCCATACATGGAGGTAGGGGTTATATTCATCATCATCCGGCAGATGTCTGTTCAAATTTCGCTATAGATCAACATGTCTTTGAAGCAAGTTACCGCGCAGAAGTTGAAAGAGTGGTGTTTGCTAGCAGTGCATGTGTTTATCCGCCGAAGCTACAAAGCCAGATAGGTGCAGATTATCTTCTAAAGGAGGAGGATAGTTCCCCATTTAAGCTGGAAGATTACCTCAGCGCCGACATCGAGTATGGCTGGGCTAAGCTTATGGGCGAGGTGCAACTTATAGCATTTATAAAACAGTATGGAATGAAAGGCTGTAGCGTCAGATTTGTAACTGCCTATGGTCCTAGGGAAAATGAAACTCACGCTATAATAGCCTTAATCTACAAAGCATTTGAGAAAATGGATCCATATGTAATCTGGGGTACTGGCGAGCAAGAAAGAAACTTCACATATGTTAGAGACATAGTCGAGGGCACAATACTTGCAACAGAGAAGGTAAGCGATAGAACACCAATAAACCTAGGAACAGGGAAGAGATATAAGCTGAAGGAGGTTGCGGAAAAGATATTTGAAATCATGAATTGGAGACCAAGAAAGATAATATTCGACACTTCAAAACCAGTTGGAGTAAAGAGTAGGGCCTTAGATATAAGGAGGGCTAAAGAGCTATTAGGCTGGGAGCCCAAATACACTCTTGAGAATGGTCTAAGAGAGACCATAGAATGGTATGTAAAAACACATAAACCTAAAGGCTACGTAGATGAAAAACTACTAATTGAGCGAATATAAATATGAGATTTAAACGGTTTTATGAGGAATATCAACACTTTAGAAATACAATTTTTAAGGCAATTCAGCAAGACTTAACAATGTGTGCTGATTGATGTTGTTTGACCAATAGCTTAGATGATGCAGATTAATGAGGAAAATATGGGAAACCAGAAACTACACGCATTACAGGTAGCTTTAGTAACACACTATTATACTACTGGTCAGCCTGATCTGCTTGCGGAGTTTTTTAAAAGAAAAGTTCGCCTCTTGATTATCATGCGTCATCCGTTCTATTACTGCGAAGATGTTTCTTCTTCGTTAATAGTTATTGAAGATGGATTCTCCAAGATAGAGAAAAGGTTTAAATTTCCAAAAGTTAACGAGCTTCTTCTTTACCTAAGAGATGTGATTTTAACGATATTTGTAATTCTATCAGTGAGGAGGAATTTAGATGTCTATATTGGTGCAGACCCGCTAAACGCGTTTGCTGGTCTAGTACTTAAGCGGTTGAGGAAAGTCAGAAAAGTTATTCTTTACACCATTGATCTTCCCGTTTCACGGTTCAAAAACGAAATTCTAAGTATACTGTACCATAAATTAGACATTTTTTGCGCATCGAAATGCGACTTCGTTTGGGATTTATCTCCGAGGATGGAATTAGTGAGGAAAGCGTTTGGATGGAAATTAAGTAACAGTAGAAAAATGATCGTGCCATCAGCCTTCCCTCTAAAGGCAAAACAGATGATTGACGAAACTAAAATATGTCGTTTGCTCTTCGTGGGACATTTGAAAGAGTCTCAGGGCTTACAACTTGCAATAGAATCTATGCCAACTATCGTAGAAAAACTTCCAAGCGTTAAATTATTGGTCATAGGAGGAGGTCCCTTCCAAAAAGAATTGCAGAGAATGGTTAGTGAGTATAGCTTAGAAAATCATGTACTCTTCCTTGGCTACATTAACAAACATAGCGAAATAGAAGAAATACTTTCCGAAGGTGGCGTAGGGATAGCTCCTTACGTACCTGATCCTAAAGGGATAACTAGATACGCCGATCCAATGAAGCTTAAGGTATATTTAGCTTGTGGATTACCAGTAATAGTTACTGATGTGCCTTGGATGGCAGAAATTATAAAGGAATATAATGCAGGTATCGTGATAAAGTATGATAAAAATGAGTTTATAGACGCTGTAATAAAATTGATGACAAACAGGGAATTGTATTTTAAGATTAGGGAAAATGCATTAAAGTTGGCTCAAAAATATACGCCTGAAGAAGTATTTGGTAAAGCATTGCTCAATGTCGTTTCTTCTTAAAAATTATTAAGAGAGACTTGCACGATGCTTTATCCATGAAATTAAAAAAGCTAAGGATTTGCTTGACATTGGTTGTGGAGACGGAGTGTTATGGGAACCTTTCTTTGCACATAAAGTTAGATTAGTTGTAGGAATAGATATAAAGCCTTACCCCAGCTGGAAAAGTCTCGCATCGGATAATATATCTTTTATAGTTGCGGATGCGCATGCCCTTCCATTTAAAACCAAGGCTTTTGATATGGTATTTGAGAAAGATTCATTACACCATGTAAATTTACCGAAAGTGGTTTTAAGAGAAATGGGAAGAGTGTCTAGGAAGATGATAGTTTTGGTGGAGGGAAATAGGTACAATCCTCTCTCATTTTTTTGGATGGTAAAAATAAAGGGACACAACCATTTTACTCTATCTCAGCTGAAGGCATTCGTACAAGCAGAACATGGACCTGCTACAATTAAAATTTACCAAAAAGAGGCGCACTTTCCCCCTCTACAGCTCAATGGCAAATTTTTAGTACCAATACTTGATAAGTTTCAAGATATCCTTGAAAAATTTCTAAAGAAATTAGCACTAGCAAACTACAATGTAGTAATATTAGAGAAAAAGTATGCGGAGCTTAAATAAGTATAAAGTTCTAATTATTAATAATATACCTCAGAATTCAGGAATAGGCAGGTATACTACTGAGCTTGTAAAAGCTTTAGCTAAGTTAAATCAGCTGGTCTTACTATATCAATGGGAAGGAGAGTTTTATAATTTTCTTTTTAATAAAGCTGTTGAGAAGGGGAATCTTTTGGCGCTTTGTTTTGAAGAAGTTCTACGTGTGATGAGTTTAGGAAAGTTCATCTTAAAGGTTCCTAACAACATTCCGCTCTATCATTTAACAAATCCTTTACTTGCACCGATTTCCATTTACAGAAAACCTATGGTGGTAACTGTCCATGATTTAATTTCATTTATTGAAATCCGACCTTTAACAGATCGATTAGTATCTATTGAAATCCGACCTTTAACAGATCGATTAGTAAAGTATATAGTGAAACTGTTAAGATATTCTGACAACATAATTTGTGTTTCTGAAAATACGAGAAAAGATTTGCACGGCTTCATAGATGTTGACCCTAAGAAAGTCAGAGTCATTTATTATGGTATTGACCATGAGTTCTTTAAGCCTAGGGATAAGCTTGAAGCTAGACGTAGGCTTGGTTTGCCTTTGGATAGACCGGTAATCTTGAATGTTGGAAGCGAGGAATCTAGAAAGAATATTCCTGTCCTACTTAAGTCTTTTAAGAAGCTTTTAAACGATGTTCCAAACGCTTTACTGGTAAGGGTTGGTCAGAGGGTCGCTTATATAGAGAAGCTCATAAATAGTTTAGGCTTAAATGATAAAGTGTTGTATCGTAGAGCATCGCCAAATGAAGTTGCTTTATACTATAATGCCGCAGACTTACTTTGCTTTCCATCATATTACGAAGGTTTTGGTAATCCTCCTCTAGAAGCTATGGCTTCTGGGTTGCCAGTTATAGCGGGTAATCGAACCTCTATTCCTGAGGTTGTAAGCCATGCTGGAATACTTTTAGATCCTTTTGATGTTGAAGGCTTTGCATATTGGATGCGTGAAGTGCTTATGAACGAGGACTTAAGAAATAAGCTTTCCGAGGCTGGTTATAAGAGAAGTATGAACTTCAGTTGGGAGAAGTGCGCTAGGGAGACTCT
>Ga0208683_100644_pt1 | contig 13338 bp, 10 predicted proteins | sample BED_Mat_host_9_1_FD_187141 | JGI IMG/M metagenome (GOLD analysis project Ga0208683, IMG submission 187141) | Extremophilic microbial mat communities from Yellowstone National Park, USA - BED_Mat_host_9_15 (SPAdes) (version 3) | ecosystem: Environmental > Aquatic > Thermal springs > Hot (42-90C) >... | reverse complement strand
GGTGGTTGAGGGCTAAGTCCCTACACTCGATCATGAATGATCATAAAATGATTGAAATGAAAGTGTAGGGACAAACGGCAGTAGGAAAAAGAAGATAGTTTAGATCTTATTCTTGGACTTTCGCATAATATTTCTCAAGTTAGATGTTTTCTCGTAGTTAACTTTGTTATTTTCAATTACTACACCATAAACTTTTTGTGCTATCTCAGATGTGATATATTCATTTCTTACGTCTTGTAGAACTAGTTCTGGGTCTCTATCTAAAGGATCTCCCCAACCTCCTCCTCCAGCACTATGTAGACTTACCTTATCTCCATACTCTAATTTTATCGCTGCTACCTTTCTGATAACTCTGGGTTTTTCTCCTTTCTTATAAACTATTGCATAGTTTGGAGGACCATTAAATCCTCCATTAATTCCCCAAGGTGGAAATTTAGATCTTCCTATTGAGACTGTAAAGTATGCTTCTTTAGATAACACTACATAATCCTTAATAATTCCCAGGCCTCCTCTGTATTTTCCGTGACCTGGACCGTCTTCTGAATTTAGACTTTCTCTTTCAACTAAAATGGGCATTTTTCTTTCATAAACTTCTGCAGACGCTATATATGTTTCTCCATCACCGCTAGCTACTAGGGCGCTTTCCCCATCTTGATCATTACATCCTCCCCAACCACCTGGTTGAGGTTCCACGATTGCAAAGGGTTCACCAGTTTTTTCATCATATCCTCCTAAGATTGTAGCTAATATTGATAAAAAGTGTCCCGCAGACAATTTATCCGGTACGTAGGGAGCTAATGCTTTCCATACTAAATCTGTTGCGTATGACATCGACTCCCAGTATGTTGATGTGGGAGCTGGTTTTCTGGGATTGAATATACTTCCCTCACGTGCTATCACTTTTAGAGGTGAGAAAAATCCTGCATTAGGCAAAGCACGGGGATCCGTTATAGCCATGTACGTCTCTCTGACTGCAGAAACAGTCGCTGGTAAAGGTGAATTTATAGGCCCATTAACTTGATTAGAACTTCCAGTGAAGTCAACAATGAATTCATCATCAGTTATGGTCACCTTTACCTTGACATAAACAGGGTTGTCCGAAATTCCATCATCATCAATATAATCTTCCGCTTCAAATTTACCTTTAGGTAATTTGGCTAGTTTTAACTTGCTTAATTTAACCCCATCTTCTATAAGCTTATCCATAGCCTCAAGTACGTTATCTAAACCATATTTTTCAATAAGCGTATTTATTCTTCTTGCTGCAATCTTCATGGAGGCAATCTGAGCTTCCATGTCCCCTAATGTAGCGTTAGGCATTCTAGAATTGGCAGATATTATATCAACTACATCTCTATTGGGTTTTCCTCCAATGTATAATTTAATGTTTGGTAGTTGAAGTCCCTCTTGGAATATCTCCGTGGCATCTGAACTCCAACTGCCAAAATGCATTCCCCCAATTTCGCTCCAATGTCCTTTATTTACTATGAATCCGACTAACGTATCCTTCGCAAACATAGGCATAATTAATGCAACATCATTGAGATGCGTACCACCCGAGTATGGAATATTAGTAGCAATCACATCCCCTGGATTTATATCACTTTTCCATTTTTCTAGCACCTCTCTTATCGTAAAGTCTAAAACCCCTGAAAACCCCGGAACTCCCGGAGCTTGTGCTACCAAGCCTCTCCCCTTAGCATCAGTTATTCCAACAGCGTAATCTAGTACCTCATATATAACTGGACTTTTAGCAGTCCTTCCGAAGGCGTAGAACATCTCCTCAGACGCCACTACAAGACCATTTTTTATAATTTCTAATGTAAATGGATCCACCATGGTCAATCCCTCTCAATAATTAGATTGCCATAGCTATCTAGCATTCCCATTTGTCCCTCTAGTATTAACGATGTAGAAGTTGGATCTTCTATGATTGCTGGACCATCTATTTGATAATTAATGGGCAAAAATTCTTTATTATATACGTTCCACTCCTCGTATTTCCCTTCATAGAATACTTTTCTTTTTCCGATTAACGCTTTGCTAATATCTGAATTATTCCTTTCTATCTTCATTAATGGAATACTCTCAGCCTTAACTACACCACTCACGTGGAAGTTTACTATTTCAATTGGACTATCTAAAGTAAATGCGTAAGCGATTTCATGAGCCTCATGAAACCTTCTTTTTATCTCCTCAATTTCACCAGTTCCAATCTTTCCCGGCATTACATTCACTTTTACAGTGTGTTCTTGGCCGTAATATCTCATTTCGGCGTATCTTAGCATTACGATATCCTCCTCTTCGAATCCTTCCGATATTAATATAGATCTTATTTTGCTTTCTAATTCATTAAATTTTTCATTTATCAGATCTATACTATTCTCCTTGTCAATCCTCAAAGGATAAGACAAGACAAGATCGTGTCTGATATCTGAAACAAGCATACCCCATGCAGAGAACACTCCTGCAGGGAGAAATGGTACTATTATCTTCTTTATATCTAATTCTTCTGCAACAAATGGAGCGAACATTGGACCAGAGCCACCGTATGCTACTAACGTAAATTCCCTTGGATCGTATCCTCTTTGAACAGATATTAATCTCACTGCATTTACTGCATTATTATTAGCAATTTTAACTATACCGTAGGAAACTTCTTCAATAGACATGTTGTAATATTTCGCAATATTTGAAATAGCTTCCTCGGCAAGTCTTTTATTAACCTTTATTTTCCCACCAAGTAGTTCCTCTTGATTTAGAAATCCGCAGACTATGTAAGCATCAGTCACGGTAATATCTTTACCTCCTTTTCCATAAGCCACTGGTCCCGGATAAGCACCAGCGGCTTTAGGTCCTACTTTTAAATTGTTTGTTTCATCAATCCAAGCTATGCTTGTTCCACCATTACCTATTTCAACTATATCCAATGTTGGGACTTTTACTGGATATCCTGGGTTGTACTTATCTCTTCCAATATAGTAATCAGTGTTTATATTAGGTACTAGGTTTCTCACTAAACTTGCTTTGGTTGTAGTGCTTCCACCATCCATTGCTATAATATCTTTCTCTCCTAATGCGCCACTTATCTTAATAGCTCCCATAACTCCTGCTACCGGACCGGATTCTAATGTATATATTGGAAATCTTTTAGCGTATTCAAATGTGGCCATACCTCCATTGGAAAGCATAGCAAAATAATTTCCTTTAAAACCTCTCCTTTTAAATTCACTTTCCAACTTGCTCAAGTATCTATTCATTTTTGGCATGACGTATGCATTAAGTACGGCGGTACTAGTTCTCTCGTATTCTCTCCACTCTCTAGTGACCTCATGGGATAGTGTTACCATAATACTAGAATCAATTCTCTTAATAATCTCTCCTGCCTTAAGTTCATGTATAGGATTAACGTAAGAATTAATAAAACCTACAGCAATAGCTTCTACGTTTTCCTCTTTTAGTTTTTTAACTGCCTCAACAACTTCGTTTTCGTTTATAGGCAGTAAAATATCACCATTGCTCTTTATCCTTTCACCAACCTCTAGCCTCAAATACCTTGGAACCAAGGGAATTGGCTTCTTATATCTGAAATTGTACATATCTCTTCTATTAGCCCTTTGGATTTCTAGGATATCTCTAAAACCCTTTGTTGTGATTAGACCTACCTTTGCTCCTTTCCTTTCTACTATTGTGTTTATGGCTAGTGTCTGACCATGAATTATAGTATTTACATAGCCTAAATTTATTTTAGTCTCGTCTATCGCCTCAAGTACACCATTTGAAGGATCATCTGGCGTAGTCTCTACCTTTACCCAGCTTATTTCTCCATTTTCTTCGTTATAGACCACTACGTCAGTAAAAGCACCTCCAATATCAATGCCCACTTTTGTCATTGATTAAGTTGTATTGTTTTGAAAATATTAAGCAGTCTAATAATCCTCTGTGTTAACAAAGTGTTTCAAAAAGACTAAACAGCACGTAAGAATATCTTCTTAAATTACTATATATATTTATTATTAGACAATGATAGATCAGTCGAAAGAAAATTATAAATAAGGGTAATTTTTATAAGTTTATTAAGTTAGGAAATGTCTTGGGAAGAAGTATTTCGAAATTATCTTGATGATAAAGATATAAAGATTTTGAAACTTTTAAATCAAGACGCAAATATCTCTGATGCTAAGCTTGGAAAATTAGTCGGGCTATCAAAGACCGCTGTGAGATTAAGAAGAGTAAAGATGCAAAATTCTGGAATCTTAAAAATAGTTGGTGTAGTTGTGTTACAAAACTTAGGTATTCCGTATGCTGACATTTTAGTAAAGTTAAAGAATGATATAATACTAAGAGAGCAGTTTATAAACAAACTCATTGCTGATGATCTAGTATATGAAGTAACGGAATATATGGGAGATTGGGATTTACTTATAAGATTATTTCATAACAATATCACTAAGTTAAAGGATGAATCATTAAAAATTATCAGTGATAAAGCTGTTCAAGATTACAGAATTAGTTATGTAGTAAAAACTTATAAGGCATGGGGAAAATCGATTCTTTCAAGTATATAAACCTTACTTGAAAACTCATAGTCTAATAGACTATTCCATTTTAGTTTTTTAGAATAGAGATAAAGGAATAGTCGACTGAATAACAGGGTTAGTAATTGTTATTTTATATTGAAACGGTTTCTTCTAAACTATCATAATATTTTTATTCCATATTTAAACATTAGAAAATATGACTGGAAAGGAAGAAATTAGCTCAAAATATGATGACTATTCACTAAAGGAAGTTCCGAAAGATTCCAGATATGGCTTCTTTAACGTTTTTCTAGTATTTTCATCTGTTTATGGTGCAATAGCTGTAATATGGGCTGGAGGAGCACTAGGTTATGGACTCACATTTTCTCAAGCTATAATAGCAGTATTGTCGGGAACAGTAGTATTAGGCATCTTAGGTTCATTGACTGCAGCTGTGGGAGCTTATAGTGGTCTCTCAACTTATGTTATGTGGAGACACCCCTTAGGAAGATGGGGAGGTAAAGTTGCTGGATTATTGCTGATAACTATAACTACGGGAATAGGATGGTATGCAGTCGAAACGTGGCTATTTGGTATAGTAATGAGTGAGATATTCCCAAATAATCCTTTCTTTTCTGTTGGAGTAGCTGCCATTTGGGGAGGAATTTTAATGACAATAATGACATATGTAGGCTATAGGATGCTGTCTTTCCTAAGCTACTTTACAATTCCATTTCATATATGGCTGATAGCAATAGGAATAGCAATAGTGTTAGCACTTAAAGGTGGATTTCACACAGTTATGGCAGCAGTTCCAACAAGTCATATGAGCTTACTTGATGGTATATCCGCTACCATAGGATTATATAGCGCTGGGACTATAATTTCTCCCGATATCTCCAGATTTGCCAAATCAGCGAAAGATGCTGGCTATGCATGGTTTGCTCATATAATTTTCCTATATCCATTCTTAATATTGGGAGGAGTAGCAATAGTGTTAGCAACTGGTTCCTATTTGATAACTAATGCAATGCTAGAGTTAGGAATGGGAGTTGGTGTTTTACTAATTATAGTTTTCGGTCAATTCATAATAAATACTGATAATCTATATAGTGGTTCCTTATCTTTAGTTAACCTAATTCCAATGAGACGTGAAATAGCCTCCATAATTAACGGTGTCATAGGTACTGCAATTGCAGCATATGTTGGATTCTCTGCAGGTTCGTCAATAACTCCCTTTGAGAACTTTATCTCTTTGTTAGGAGACTTCTTACCTGCAATGGGAGGAATTGTACTAGCTGACTTTTACATTGTCAAGAAATACATTAATAAGATTCAAGATCCTCATAAACGGTATCAGTTCGTACCAAATAATAAGTATTATAATATAAATATTGCAGGAATATTAGCCTTAGCATTAGGTTCAATAGTAGGTTACTTCGTAAATGCCGGTATACCAGCAATAAACTCCTTAGTTACCGGCTTCTTATCCTACATTATAATATATTACATTATCAACGCATTAGGTAAGAGTCCAGAAATACTGCCTTTCAATTACGAAGGAGGGATATTAAGATGAACTTATTTGATAACTATAAAATATTTACCATTTCTAACATTATAGTGGGGTTAGTCTTTAGTGCACTGTATTTCATTACAACTGGGTTTATACAATACTATAACTTAGTTTATGGTATCCTTACGTTAGGAATAGCCATATGGGGAATTGGAAGATATTATTTCAAAAAGATAGAAGATGATAAAATAAGAGTAGGAGTTCAGACATCATGGCTAATAGTCTCTTTCGCTTTAGGTTACATATCAATAATTTATGCCCCTGTTCTGTTCACTAGGTTAGAAATAATAATAATTGAATCCATTCTATCAATAATACAAATTTTGTGGGGTTCAGTCTTATTAGCAATTTCATATAGGAAAGGATATTCAGTCATAAAGGTGTAACTAAATGGAAACGTATTTCATTCAAGAGAGAGATTTACAAAACTTAGTTACTGGAGCGTCTTTTTTAGGTACCGGAGGCGGAGGAGATCCATATATAGGAGGGCTTATGTTAAAAAGGGAACTAGAGCTTGTAAAAAAGATAGAAGTAATAACTGGAGTGAAGTACTCAAATAGCAAATCCTTTGTTTTAGGTAGTGCAATGATGGGGGCTCCTATAGTGATGATAGAAAAAATACCCAGTAGCTCTGAAGCTAAAAAAGCTCTTGAAGTTTATTCCAAATTTTCCGGTAATGAGGTTGAATATATCACACCATTGGAAATGGGTGGAGTTAATTCAACGATCCCATTAATAACATCAGCTAAGACTGGTATTCCAGTAATTGATGGAGATGGTATGGGAAGGGCATTTCCAGAATTACAAATGACTACCTTTTACTTTTATGGCGTTCAACCTTCTCCGATCGTAATATTCGATGAAAGAGGCAATGTAAGCATAGTACAAGGTATAGATGGCTATTGGTCTGAGAAAATAGCAAGAGTTATTACTGTAAGATACGGAGGAAGTGCATACATCGCTCTATATGGTACGTCATTATCAACTTACTCAAATACTGCTGTGCTGGGCACACTGAGTTTAGCCTTAGAAATAGGTGAGCTATTAAATCAAATGCGTCTTGATGATGTCTTAGACCTTTTAAAGGCAATGATAGTGTTTAAAGGTAAGGTAGTAGATGTGCAAAGAAGAGTAGAGAAGGGATTCTCTAAAGGAAATGTAATTATAGATGGATTAGAAAACATCAGTGAACAAACTATGAAGATTGATTTTCAAAACGAATTCTTAGTAGCGAGGATTAATAATAACATAGTAACTACTGTACCAGATCTCATAACAGTTTTAGATTTATTCACGTTAAAACCCATTACGACAGACAGAATAAAATATGGTCAAAAAGTCATGGTTATCGGTATACCTTCAAGTGTTAGACTGAGGAGTAAGGAAGCGTTAAGGTATATAGGACCCAGAGCCTTTGGATATGATGTGGATTTCATACCACTCGAGGAAAGGTGGAAGAAGGTTGAGAATTAGAATAGGTATTGATATTGGTAGTACTCATACGGATGCAGTAGCATTAGAAGGTAAAGAACTAATAGTAGCGGATAAAGTAATGACTACGCCAGACTTAACCACTGGACTTTTAAATGCCATAAGTAAAGTAATGGAAAAACTTGGAGAGAGAAAAAACGAAGTAGATACACTGATGATAGGAACTACTCATGGTCTAAACGCTTTACATCAAGGTAAAGGCTTAAATAGAGTAGCAATCATTAGAATTGGCTTACCGGCTGGGGAAGGAGTTCCTCCAGTATTTGACTGGCCCGAGCAACTGGCAAGCTTTGTTACTTATAAATATATGGTAAGAGGAGGGCATGAATATACTGGGGAAGAAATAGTAGAGATGGATGAGGACAAAATAAGAAAAATCGCTGAGGATATAAGCGGTAAAGTCGATGCCATAGCCATTAGTTCAATATTTTCAGTGGTAAATTCATCACATGAGATTAGAGCAAAGGAAATTTTAAGAGAGAAAGGAATTAATGTCCCCATAGTTCTTTCTCATGAAATCGGTGGAATAGGACTGCTAGAGAGGGAGAATTCAGCAATCTTAAATGCGTTGATACTTAAAATCTTTGAGAACTTAATAAACAAAATCAAACAGTTACTATCTTCTTTGGGCATAGAAAATGTGAAACTATTCTTTGCACAGAATGATGGAACTGTAGCTTCTGAAGATTTTATCAAGAACTATCCAATATTCACTGTAGCAGGGCCAGTTTCAAATAGTATTAGAGGAGCTCACTTACTGACTGGAATAAAAGATGCCATAGTGATGGACGTAGGAGGTACTACGACAAATGTGGGTGTTCTCCATGAGGGATATCCCAGAGAATCCTCCTCTGTTGTAGAGATAGCTAAAATAAGGACTAATTTCAGAATGCCTGACATATACACGATGGCATTGGGAGGAGGCACGATAGTTAATAAAGAGAAAATAGGACCAGAGAGTGTGGGTTATGCGTTAATAAATAAAGGAATAGCATGGGGAGGCGACACTCTAACTGCAACAGATGTAGCTATGATAGTAAAAGGAATAACAATAGACGGTACAAATCCGCAGTTAATAATTAACAAATTCCCTCCAGAGTACTTCCTTAGTATATACACTAAAATGGTAGGAATGTGGGAAGACGCTATAGACTTAATGAAAACTTCAAAGGATGATGTAACGGTAATTGTTGTGGGTGGTGGAAGTATAATGGTTCCAGAGAAATTAAAAGGGGCAATGGAAGTTATAAGACCACAAAATGCACAATACGCTAATGCGATAGGTGCAACATTAACCAAAGTTGGTGCTATAATGGAAAGGACGTTCTCTTATGATCAAATAACTAGGGAAAATGCTATAAAGAGTTTAATTGATGAGGCTAAAAGTCTAGCCATAAAAGCTGGAGCCTTACACACAACAATAGAAGTTAGAGAAATAGAAGAAATGCAAATTCCTTATCTACCTGGAAATTCAGTGAAAGTTAAAGTTAAGGTAGTTGGCGAATTTTCTTAATTTCTTCAAATACCATTTCCTTAATCTTATGGTATCCCCCAACTTCTCTCCACTTATTACTTACAGGGATTTCTAATACTCTCACCTTTATTCCGTACCTAAGGGAGTCAGAAGTCACTACATTATTATTATAATCGATTAAATTGATAATTTCAGGTGATATTGATAGAATTTTTTCTTCTTTAAGGAAGCTTAAATACTCATTTTTAAATACTACTTCGGCATTTTCACCCCTATATTCTTCAAGGCCGTCAATTTTAGCTATACCAATTGCAAATCCTCCTAAGTTAAATCTCTTTACATCAACTATTTTACCTTCGAAAATTATCTTACCTCTTGCCAAGCTAATCATTTCATCCAATCCTTCTTCAGTTAATGTTTTACCTAACTCGAAAGCTAGGCTTACTGTACCCAAGATAGCTCCGTTAATATACTCCCTACCAGATGCTGGGTAAAGCGAGATATATCCTCTTCCACCAAATCTTACAGTTATACTCCTTGCAATGATCTCTGCCTTGAAGTTATCAACAGCGTCTATAATAACGCAATTTTCACGCTCATCGCAAATACTCAAAGGTGTTGCCTTATATCCTGCAAAATGCATAGTAGTCATATATAATTCTGGAAAAGCTCTACCCTCATAATCTCCATCTACTAATGGTTTCTTACTCATTAACGATGCCATAAATGGGACAACTGAGTTTATACCACCTATTTCAATAGAAGTTATTTTAGTAATGTCTTTTCTCAAAAATTTAGTTAAGGTCATAAGAGATTTATAATATTCATGGCCTGCGGGAATCTTCTCTATACCTATCAATGGCGACCCCATACCGCCTACTCCTATTATGAAATCTCTATCTTCATCAATTTCGTCAGTATATTCAACATAATCAATATTCATCTGAAGCATTTTTGCTTTGACAATTTTATATCCTAAAAACGGATTTCCACCACCACCAGAACCTAATATTGAACTCCCTATTGCGAGATTGTATAGATCACTAACAGAAATTTTCATGTTTTATTATAAACCCCCATTAATAATATAAAGTTTAAAGTTTTACTCGCCATCGTTTACTGTATAGTCTTTCTTAGTAAACGCGAAGGGAACATAACACTTTTCAATACAAAACATATCCGTCTATTTCCTTTAGGCTCATCATTCCCCAATATCCCTTAGATTAAACTTAGCCCTTTTGCTCTTTTACAACTATTGTGAAAGAGACTATAATAATACCTTATTTAATGCACATACTCTCTATAAAGACATAGTCGTTTAACAAATTTGTATACCTAATGATGATACCATGCACACTCATGGTTAATAGTAATAATTCTCTTTCTACAAGATTTTCATTGTGTTGAAGGAAAAGATATCAACTTCTTTTGCGTGTATAAATCTTTTATAATGTTCATTATATGGGGTAAAAATATATACTAAATAAATGGAATTTGCATTACAATCATTTGATCACTTATGGTAAGTTATCAAAAATTGTACTCAAGTCTAACGTAATCAACAACCCTAAACTATTATATATTTTAAATAATATACTTTAATCGTGTCACTATTTAACTTATCACTAGTAACTTTTGAAATAGATCATGAGGATTGTTGGAGTAAGCTTACGTCAAGTTACCCTGTACTAGTAAAGACCATTTTTGCGAAGCCGAATAAGGGAAAAGATTACATTTTAGGAATGGACGAAGTTAAAACTTATAACAGAAGAACTTTTAAGGACTTTTTAAAGTCGTTCAAGAGAGATAAGAGTATTTACGAGATTATACAAATCTTAGAGTTGGACAATAGGAGGGGAATTTATAGGATATTATTTAAAGAAAGGTACGAGAACATGATCATGAGTATCATAGGAAATTATATGACGTTCTATATAAAAGACTTGATAAAAGAAGGTAATGAAAGATTATTACTAATTATGCCTTCAAGTGACGTTACAATGCTTAAGAGGGATTTGGAATCAATAGGGAAGATCCATTACTTTAATGCTAAACTTGTAAACTTTAATGACTTCGTACCTACATTCTTTGATTTTTCTGAGCAAGAAAGGAATGCTGTGCTTCAGGCCATAAGACTAGGATATTATGAATATCCTAGAAGAATAAATCTAGAAGGATTAGGGAAGATTATGGGAATATCAAAACCCACATTGGAAGAATATTTAAGGAAAGCCGAAAAGAAGATTATGTCTAAAATATTTAGGGAGTTTTGCCAACAAGATCTACTTTTTCACTCTCCAGATTATTAAGCTCTAAGCATATTATGTTTTAAAAATTTACCGGACAGAATACATATCTCCATATAAGTATGGACCCTTACTTATAAACTATATATAACATAAATACCAATAATGAGTGAACCTTCAGATCCTCTAAAAGCACTTGATGAGGCTAAACTATCATCTACGCACTATAGGTGGACAATCCTATCTGCTTTAGCAGATTTTCTTGATGCAGGAGCGATAGTTGCGGGTGCCGCATCAGTAAGTATATGGGTTTCCCTCTTCCATCTTAATTCCCTTCTCTTAGGTATAATAGCTGCGTTAAGTCCAAATGCCTTTGCCGCTGGTATAGGAGCTTGGATAGCTGGACCACTAGGTGACAGATATGGAAGGAAGGCTATATATACATATGATCTAATTGTATATGCAATAGGTGCAATAATTATATTATCAGCAATAAATTACTACATGGTTATTATAGGGTATACTATAGTAGGGTTGGCAGTGGGAGTTGACGTACCAACAAGTTGGTCACTAATAGCTGAGCTAGCTCCTAAGAGGAATCGCGGAAGATTAATGTCATTTACTAACTTATTCTGGTATATTGGACCCATAATAATATTGCTTCTAGGTATAGGCACGGTTCCATTGGGTGTTAACTCCTTTAGAGTCCTATTCGGGTTTTTGACAATAGTTGCAATAGTAACATGGGTCCTAAGAAGAGGAATTGCTGAATCCGCTAGATGGGGACTAGTGAAGGGAAAAGAAGAAGTGGTTAAACAAGCATTAGTACAATTAGGACAAAGCGTAAGTGTGATACCTAAGGCTGAGACGAAAGGTAAGTGGAGTGATATGTTCAAATATTGGAAAGGATTAGCCTTCATGATCCCAATCTATATTTTCTGGGGAGTACCAGCTGGAACCTTTGGATTCTTCTTACCTTTCCTCATAGAAGATTTATCTATCAAAAGTTCTGTAGTAGGTGATCTAGTTCAAATCGCGTGGTTCGTGACTGCAATAATTGGAGTTGTTGGAGTATACATGCAGCTATCAGACAAAGTGAATAGGAAGCTATTATATGCAGTAAGTTCTCTTATTTGCGCAATTGGTTTCGCATTACCTATAGGTTTACCATTCAAGATACTTTGGGTAGCATTATTCAATGTATTCTTATTTGGATTCGGTCATGGAATGGCGTTATGGCCTCAAACTAGAGTCTGGTCAACGGAGCTTTTCCCAACGGAAATAAGAAATACGGCTCAAGGTTTTGTATGGGGCTGGATGAGAATAGCATTGGGAATATGGAGTATCTTCGTACCTTCAATAATTACTGTAATAGGTTATTCAGCAATAGCTGCAGTAGCTACTTCATTCTTTATACTAAATATTATTTTGGGATTATTAGTGGGACCAGATACACATGGAAAATCCTTAGAGGTGGTAATAAAGGACTTTTATGGAGGTAAAGTTCCAGTATCTAAAGTAGTAGAAGTGAATACAAGACCTCTTGGCAACAAATAAACTATTAAAGGTCATACTTTAAGCCAAAACCTTTTTCTTCTCCCAATTCGAAATATCCCTTTATTGGCTTAGGAGGATTTATCATTCTATCCTCTAGCCATTTATATTTGGTTAAGTACTCAGCCATTGGCGAAACACTTTCTGGTTCTGATATTATAAAGTGCAAATTGTATATGTTAGAAGTATGAGGGATTACAACACCACCATAAGCTTCAGCCAATCCAGTAATTCTCTTCATTGGAGTTATCCCTCCAACCCATACGGCATCGGGCTGTAATATTCTCACTCCGGAATCCAAAAGCCTCTTGAAATCGTAAACGTGATAGTGATGTTCACCAGCAGATATTGGAATATCTGTTCTTTTACTTAAGTAACTATAAGACTCGAAATCATCCGGTAAGAAGGGTTCCTCAATCCAACACAACTCATATTTCTCCAATCTCCTAGCCATCTTTAATGCGAAATTCAAATTCC
>Ga0208683_100642_pt1 | contig 13342 bp, 21 predicted proteins | sample BED_Mat_host_9_1_FD_187141 | JGI IMG/M metagenome (GOLD analysis project Ga0208683, IMG submission 187141) | Extremophilic microbial mat communities from Yellowstone National Park, USA - BED_Mat_host_9_15 (SPAdes) (version 3) | ecosystem: Environmental > Aquatic > Thermal springs > Hot (42-90C) >... | reverse complement strand
TTACCGTTTTTGTTTTGTACGATAACGTGTCGTATGTTGCTTCATCACATACGCCCTGACAATCACTTAATTCTTCTAGAACTGCACCGTAAACCTTTGCTTTCACCAATCTTACTTTTCCTTCATTATACATACGTTGAATCTCTTCCGCCTTCAATACCTTCCCTTCCTCTAAACGAGTTGCTAACATTATTATGTAAATTTCGTCGCCCACAGCTGCAGTGATACTAATCCTGTTTACGGACAAGGCTATACCGCATAAGTTATTGACTAAGTCAATCGTTCCCGCATGACCTATGGCGTTAACTCCTCTATTTACTGCACCACAGAATTCCTCTTTACTAACTTCCTTAAACTCTACGTCAGCTGGTATTTTTAGCATTGAAGGACTGAAACCGTTTGTTATGTATAACATTCTTTCACCTCTCTAGCGACCATATCAACAACGCAATTAACTTCAGTATCTCCTCCTTGGCACCCTCAGCTAACTTGTCGTTGTCAGTACGCCTGTATATCGCATTGAGCTTGTAGATGTCCTTGAGGATACTGCCGATATTCAGGCTTTCAAACACTAGGTGTTCAGATTGGATTTCGCTTTGTTTCGGGTCTCGAACACTTATGTATAGCTTATGGTATGTATCATGATACTCTCTCGTCACTTGCACGTATTGAATGAAAAAATTAATGTTTTTTTCCTGTTCAAGCACTTCCTTCACATTTTGGGTCATTCAGACCACTGACAAAGTCTATACTTTGTAGTATTTAAGTCTTACTGTGTAGAATGGTTATACAGAGTCTATTTTCAGTATCCATACTTCATGGCATTTAACTCTTACTGTGTAGAATGGTTATACAGAGTCTATTTTCAGTAAGACTTAAATACCACAGGACATAACCTTTATATGGAAAAAACATGTCAACCGAAATAACGTATATATCCGTGAAGATGGAGAAGGGATTAAAAGATTCTTTTTTAAGGTTGTGTAAAGAAGAAGGGATAGACATAAGTCAAGCAACGCGAGAACTCGTGGCCGAGGCTGTCGCAAGGGGGTTTATCAACGACAAGAGGAAAGAGAGTATTCAGAAGGCTAAGGCTTTGGGAGGTGCCAACGCATGAAGGTATTGATGAAGAGAGAAAAATCACCGATAGTAAGGCCTTTCGACGGAGTAGTCGTTGAGGTGCTGCAAGCTCCGAGGTCTGCAGAGAGGGACATATCGCTAAAGGACGGTACCATAAAGAAGATTGAGGACTACAGTATTGTCGTAAGACCGATTAGCGGGAAATTCGAAAGCGTAATAGAGAAGGTTGTCACGAAGACTGAGGACGGCGACGAAATCCTAAAGTCCAGGAAGTATGACGCCCAAGAGTTAGGGGACAGAGCGATCATGAAGCTAACGCCAATGGCGTACGAAGTTCTCAATGACGCATGGGAGACTAAGCAAATTACGGAAGGTACGAAGCTCAAGATCAAAGTCAGCAAGAGACAGAACAAAACGTACTATGATGAGATCCTAATTATGGATAAAGAAGAGGAGGAGACGGAGGAAGAGGAAGAGGAGGAGGTTAAGAAGCCAACCCAGCAGACAAAGCCTAAACTAAAGGGATAATTTTTTTCCGGTGGTTTTTTGTGAAGATGCCTTTTCCTTACCAAGAGGAGGTTATCGGCAAAATCCGTGACGCTATTGACAACGGTAAAAACGTTGTCCTCGAGATGCCCACGGGGAGCGGAAAGACCTTTACAATACTATACGCCTTAAACGTTTACGACCATTTCATGGTAAATACCAGGACAATTTCTCAGTACCAGCCATGGGAAAGAGAGGCGAAAGAATTGGGGATAGACTTCGCTGGGTTGATAGGGAAAGCGAGAGTATGCCGTAAACCTTACAGAAAAGTCAAGGTAGGGAACAGGGTGAAATACAAAACGAATAGTTGCATATGGCGTGAAAGGGGGCAAATAGTCCACTGTGACGAATTTGCAGAAACGATAGACCGTAAAGAAGTGAGAGAAAAAGGACTTTACAAATATTGTAAAGAATCGTGGGACTGTCCTTATTTCAGGCTTAAAAACGATTCTGACGTTAAGATGTACCTTTCGACTTATACGGGTTTCTTCTTCAACTTCGCCCCAGTCAAACACCACTTGGTCGTGTTTGATGAGGCACATAACTTAATGAACCTCAACGATTTTGTAGAGTTCAGCATCTCCAAGGAGGAATTAGATAAACTGATCAAGAACAGCGAAGGGTTAGAACGGAGATATCTTGAAAGTGTTAAGAAGTTCCTAAAGAGAGAATCGACAACATTGCCAGTATCACCAGGAGGGTTAAGTGATGAAGCCGAAGAAATACATAATGCATTAATGGAGTACGACCCGGAGACTTGGAAGATATATGAAGATGAAGAAAGGTACAGAATAAAACCAGTAGACCCCTCGTTTCTGTTACGAAAGTTAGAGGGATATAATTGGATAATGATGAGCGGTACAATGTTCAGCGATGATTACATACAAAACGTTTTACATCTTAGCAATTACGAACGCATATCGGCTAAGCCGTTTGAGCCCAACATAACATATTATCTACATGATTCTGAGAAGCTGAACTACAACTTCAGTAAACGTGACAGCCTGAAGCAGAAAACGATAGAAATTGTGAAGGAACTAAAATCTTCGGAGGGTATAACGTTGGTGGTTGTAAGTAGTTACCAAATGGCAGAATGGTTTAGGGGGATGGCCGATTATATCGAGGACTCCAGGACAACTCTGGACAAAATACCGAGACGAGGATTAATTGTAGCAGTTGCAAGAGGCAAAATAACCGAAGGTGTCGAATTCGTTGAAGACGGTAGGTCGCTGATTAGAAAGGTGATAATCGTGAACGTACCTTACCCGCAGACTAACGACCCGTACTTCAAGGACGTTGTCGAATACGTGACAAAGGTATGGGGGCAAAAGACCACCTGGAAACTCATGAATGAAATAGCGTTCATCACAGTGAAACAGGCCATCGGTAGAGCGGTAAGGAGTCCGAAAGATAGGGCGGAAGTGTACTTCCTCGACCTCAGGTTCAGGTCACTACTTGCAAGGTTGGGGTTGACCGAACATGAAGAAGTACAAGTACGACAGTGAGTGTGTAAACGTCGGGATCGAGATAGCGGTAGACGAGGAAGATACTTACGCCGTGATTAACGATGACATGGTTCTCATTTTGCCTGCTTACAAGTACATCAAAGACGACAAAGAGGTAACATATCCGATAACGGAGGGGACGTTCAAAAGAGGAGGGGAATGTACATCCATAAAGAGGGAAAAAGAGAAGTTTAGCGATTTTGTCAGGCAGGTGTTAGCGGAGAACACCGTAGAGAAGCCTCTCCAACAGTGGATAATGGAGGAGTTCCCGGAGCAGTGGGAGGAGTTAAGGAAAGACCCCATCGACTGGTTCCTTCGACAATCGGAGAAATGGCACGTTGGCGATGATGAAGTCAAATTGTTGACGTTGATAGCGATAAAGTCGGCCTTTTACCAGGGTCTCCCTAAGATAGGGGTACTGGTACTCGGCTCCTCAGGAGCCGGGAAGTCGTCAGCCGTCAAGAGCATCACAAACATGTTCGCACTTAAGGAGGGTTACGGTTCCGTTTTATGGGTCTCAAACTTAACACGAAAGGCACTCAGCTATTTGGCGTTTGAGGAAAACGGGAAATTATTGAAGAACAGGTGTTTATTCATTGTTGAAACTATAGACATTGACGCATTGAAAGAGCTTAGCCTCTTAATGACTGAAGGTAGGCTGGCGAACCTAACCGCAAAAAGTACGGATGATAAGTTAGGAAGCAGTTACGGTCTAGTAGATTACCCACCTAGCGTGGTTTCTACTGCGGTAAACGTTGATTACTCAAACGACCAAGTGAATCAAATAATGAGCCGATTCCTGACTGTCGCTTTAGACCTCGAGAGAGGTGACACTGAAAAGATTTACGAGAAGATAGCTGAGAGAGGTGACACTGCATTCGAGTATGACCCCGTTACGAAGTATCTAGCCATCGCCTGGATGTACTACACACCGAAGACGGTGAGACTTCCGAAAGAGATAGCAATGAAATTCAAGGCCGTTATAACTGAATACAACCAATACGCCTTCCGTGTTTACGACCAAGGTTTAAAGGTGATGAAGGTGTTCGCTTCACTTCTGGGGAAGGAAACAGTAGATGAGGAGGTCTATTCGCTGTTCTGTCAAAAACTGTTACGTTACTTCTTGGTGTCGGCAGTAGGGTTGACAAGCGTGGAGCTGAAAGCGTTACAAGCCACGAGTACCGAGTTCGAGGAAACGAAGACCATAGCCATGAGGCTGAGGGTTGATACGGAGACAGCGAAGTCGTGGCTTTTCAATCTGGCGAAGAAGGGGCTGGTCGACCTAGATAAGGACAAAGGTAACAGGAACAAATGGGTGCGTAATGAGTTCGGGCAGAAGGTCATAGAATTGGTCGTTAACGGTTATAAAGAAGAGAGGGATGGTAACGGCGGTTTGGAATTCGCAGGGAACATGGAAGACATCTATAAGGACTTGAAAGGAAGGCAGTTCACACTTAGCGAGTTCTACGGTATACTCGGCGACGAGATTGCAGATAAGGTATTAAAGTGGGCAGAAGAGAGAGGTCTGGTTAATCGTAAAATGGTAGGAGATGAGGAGTATGTCGAATTCGTGTAAAGATTTTGACGGAGTAATAGCAGACGACGAAACGATAGAAAAGGCAAAAGACTGCCTACGCTTGGTTTTCCTTTACATCGACAGGACTGTAGAGCCTCCGGTATTTCGTTACATGGAACCCGACGACAGCTACGAAATAATAGGATGGAAGAAGGAAAACGGCAAAGTTTACTACATCGTGAGGCTCAAGGACGGTACCGTGCTACAGGTCAGCCAATCAGAGCTGGATCACCTAGACACCTTGTTAAAAGTCAAGAAGAAGTTTAGCCTCTGAATTTTTCTAAACCCTCACTAATTTTTACAAGCAGATCTGTTTTAGAGGTGTGTCCAGCAAATAGATAATACCCACTCACCACTGGTAATACCAGATTACTGGCAATATTCCGTTAATCTGGTATTACCCAAATACTGGACACACCCCCAAAGTGACACTTGCTTGTAAAAATTAGTGAGCACTTAGCGAATTACATATTTTCCAAGTCGTCACTAATTTTTACAAGCAGATCTGTTTTAGAGGTGTGTCCTGTTTATCAGTATTACCAGTTCACAATCAGTAATACCTGAAACTGGTATTACTGGAAATTAGGTATTACCAATGGTAAGTAGGTATCACCCTGTTGCTGGTATTACTAATGAGTTGTCATCTGTATTACTAGCTAGTGGGTACTACCCAAGTAGTGGACACACCCCCAAAGTGACACTTGCTTGTAAAAATTAGTGAGCACTTAGAACATTTGTAAATTTCTAAACCCTCACTAATTTTTACAAGCATTTTTTTCTGGGAGGTGTGTCGGGGTCATTAGTATTACCAGTTTCAGGTATTACTAATAGTAAGTTGGTATTACTAATTGCGAGTAGGTGTTACCGATGGCAAACTGGTATTACTGATTGTAATTTGGTATTATCCAAGTAGTGGACACACCTCTAAACTGGATCTGCTTGTAAAAATTAGTGAGCACCTAGAACATTTCTAATTTTCCAAGTCCTCACTAATTTTTACTAACAACTTTTTCTGGGGGGTGTGTCGGGGTTATCAGTATTACCCCTTTGTAAGTATTACTAATAGTACCAGATTATTGGCAATACTCCGTTAATTTGGTATTACCCAAATACTGGACACACCCCCAGAGTGACACTTTCTAGTAAAAATTAGTGAGCACCTAGACGATTTGTAAAATTCCAAACCCTCACTAATTTTTACTAGCAGATCTGTTTTAGAGGTGTGTCCTGTACTTGGGTAGTACCAAATTTGCTAAGGTAATACCAAATCTCGGTCATACCAACTAGAAGTGCGGGGGAGGCTTATTTTATCTCACATGACTTCTCTCCTATGAATATCATACATAGGTTCAGGTTGGACGAGAAAACGTCACTTGTAATAGGAAAGCATGGCATTTATGTCGTTAAGGACATACCTATGTTTAGGTTCATCAAATTTATACTATCCACACTCTTCTCTGGCTTATTCGCAATACTTTCTCTCTCTTGGAACACAGGTACTATGAATATAACGAAATTTAACGTGAATTACCACGCAGCAGTATGGGCTATATCACTAGAGGTAATTTTACTCGTAGCTACAATAGTCTTCATCTCTCTGTCACTCCTAAACTTCGACGTTGTGGAGGAGGCTGTCCATAATAAGTTTAGACTGGTTGACCGCGAGAACGTAAAGGACATCGTCGTAGAGGACTTACGTCTGGTGAACGGTAACGTCGTCGGGGACGTCATCATGAAGACGAAGACGGATAAGGTTCTAACTATCCCTAACGTGAACTCTCCAGACGTTTTAGCGAGTATTATCCTCAACGATAAGGTGCCGGAGAGGGATAGGACGAACAGCGGAGTCTATTCGCTTACATTGTTCGTTGCAGCCATATCCGTAATCATGTTAGGTTTAACAGTGGGACTTACGAGAGAGGACTTGGCATCTCCCTCCGCGTTGGCTGTCGCTATAGCGTTAATCGCAGTGGTGTTAGGGATGATATTAGAATTTTTCATTATGACAAGCAGAGTGCCGAGGAAAGCGGTCATAAACTAGACCTGTCCGTAAGGGCGGGGAGGAGGTCAGAATAGCTTCCGCTCCACCCTGAAAGTTCAACATTTTTATTATCATACCTTCTTTCCTTCATATGTACAAGCTTGTTGTAGACTCGAAACAGGAATTCTTAGATACAATAAAAAAAGCACCAGTTATAATAGTATATGCGAACACGTCACTGCCAATTTTTCGTGAATTCCTTTGTAGCGTAGGAGAAATAAACATGCAAATAGTAAGTTACAATAAGCATGAAGTAATACAAATACTGTCGGGCAGTGCAGATAGATTCAGGATGTTCTGGTCAAAAGTGCCCGAGATAAAATACTATTTTATACAAAAACTTGACGAGAACGATAAACGCGGTGCGATTATTCCTGCAAAAAGTAACGAAGTTATCGAGAAGTGGTTCGAGGACGAAGTCAAATGATAAAAAAGTATATGGCCCTACTCAAAGCACAATACGCACCTACCAAGCTGTTTAACTACCTTACCCAGTTCGAAACACATCAAAACGCCGGAGTCCTGTACGGCAACATACTTTCCGTCAAATCTATAGCACTACTGAAGAACGTCAAGGTTAAGCGTGTTGTATCGCCACCTATCATCTTGTCATACCCTTTTGACGTTTACTATGACGAAGACGACATAGTAATCTACACGAAGATGAACGACGCATTCCCGCCAGAAGTTAAACAGCGTGTGAAGTCTATCCTCGGTACACTAAAGTGCATAAAAATGATGAAAGGGAAGAACAGTAACATATACCTTCTTGCGTTAAACGGGGTGGAGGAATGTCAAGCGGAATAGAAGGAGGAATAGAGTTAACACCGCTTAGGACTTACAGAGAGTTTGCCACAAACCTCCTCAACAAGATCATCCACGAGGTGAATAACTACAGCATAGCCTTTCCGCAACGCAAAGCTTCATTCCTTGTAGTCGTCAGTTCAACTAAATCCTTGTTGATGCACATGGACAAGACCGATTACATCACGAAAAAGTCTGGAAAAGGTATGAACGATATAATGAGGGAGCTTGAAAGGAAGGAAGGAGAAAGTATTGACAATTACATGGAAAGGACGTTAAAATTGCTGGTTGAAGTACTCAGCGAAATAGCAGTGAGTGAGAGCGTTGTCTATCCGAACATGGGGGTCAACATATGGTGATATTCGGGCTCATGCTCGATTTGATTTCCGTAGCAATCCTAGTCATGTACGCTTTCGCAGAGCTACGATACCTGCCTACTGTTAACTTCGAGTTACTCTTTGCAGTGCTGAGTATGGCTATGGCCTTACTCTCTTACCAGTATGGCTCTGTAACGTCCCTCGCGTTAAGCAGTATAGTTTCCCTTCTCGCATTAATAAGGATAATAAGAGTAACAAAAGTGGTTAAGAAATGGAAGAAAAAGTAAGTAGGATAATGGAGCGTCTATTGGTAGACGAAATAAAGGAGGAATGCATAGATTACATCAGCGAAGAGGATATCAACTACATCGTATTATTCCTGGAGACCGGCGAAAGGAGAAAGAGTAAACTTGTCGAGTGTCTAGGTGGTTATGATGAGATTAGAAGACTATCAGAGCTATTATAGTGTTTTACGCCCGGTTTATCAAAAAATTATGATACCGCAAACCAGGGGAGAAGGGTGGAATGTCCTGCCACAGTTAGCTCACGATTTCCATTATAACCCCCTTGTTTGGTTCATAAGTAGTGCGGTCAAACCGAAGGACTACTACACCCATGACGAGGTCATTATTTACGGTGAGCCGGGGAGCGGTAAGACCAGCTATGTCATCCAGTCGATGCTTTACGTCCTTGAGGACGTGAAAGAGGTCAGAAAAAGGGTCGTGTTTGACGTTGATGACCTAAAACAACTACTGGAGAGTATCAAAAACAAAGAACATTATGACGTTGTACTTTTTGACGACCCTTCCGCAATAGGGCTATCTTCAACGTGGAACATCAGAAGCACTGCGGAGAAGAGGAAGATGCTTGAGCTCTTTGACGCGTTCGTTTACGTTAAGGACTTCATATCGCTCGTAATCTTCACAGTTCCGAGGCTGATAGGTGTCGCCAAGTTCTTCCGTGACATTGCGACCTGGAGGGTTCAAGTAAAGAAGGAGGGGAAGGTAATTTTCACGAGGAGGGAAGTAGCGTCTACCCGCTCCGGAGTCCTGAAGGAAATCGATACTCCGGTGATGTTTTACTACGTAAAGAACCTGAGGATGCCGGACGAGATCTGGAACGAAATGATGGAAAAGAGAAGGAAGGTAGTTGAAGAAAAAATCGTGAGGTTCAACCAGAGCGACGAAGAGTTGAACGAAAATGATGTTTAAGGACGTCGTTGAGAAAGTATTGAAGGGCGAATTTGCCTATAAGAACGGACAACCGCAGCGTGTTGCGATCTCGAAGATAATCGCAGAAAGGGAAGGGAAAGAGTGCGTCTCGCCAGTTGTCGATATACTACCCAAGTCGTTCATTAACGCTTTCATAGTCTCAGAAGACGCGAAGACAGAGGCGTTGAAGAAGTGGCCGAATAACGTAATGGCCCCCGTCGAAAAACCATATGTAGTGAAGAACCCTAACGCCCTTTTTCTGGGTAGCTGGTACATTTATTTGGAGGAGGGGATAAACGTGGGGTACATATATGCCGCGATAACGTTCGGCAATGTGCCGGTCTTACCCTCCTTTTTCAAGGACGAATTCGGTGAATGTGCAGTATATTATAACGCTGAGTTGATATATCCGCATTTCAGGTTTTCCCTCGCTGACCTGTACAAAACATTGGGTAGCGTTTTCAAAAACGAGAGGCTTTACTTCTCAAAAATTAATTGTCTTCTCGAAGTCAGTTTCCATTAGTGAACTACCCCGCTCTCACGGACGGGGTCTATAGTACGAAAACGGCCTTTCAAAGTGGAGTCTATATATCCCTATTACTATATTTTTAAACATGCACGTTACCTCTTATTACAAATGAGGTCCACATACGCATCGAATGCGGCAATAGCAATGTTGTTAGTAAGACTAACGATAATAAAAGCGATGTTCGCAAAACTAAACGGGGTACTCGCTGGTCTGGCAACTAGGCTACCAATAATGATGGCCGACGATGACGACAACTATAAGGACAGGTTTAAGTACATAATAGTAGCCATCGTAGTCCTGGTAGTCGGTGCTGTAACTGTGTCTATAGTCAGCGGTGTCGGCATTTTCATTCTTAACACTTTCAACACTACTGCCGTTAAAATCCCCAATGCTTACAACTTCATAAATCCAATAGCACCAGCGTTAGGGTCAATATTCGAAATCCTCGTGGTAGTGCTGATAATAGTAGCACTGATATACGTCATAAGGTACTTGATGAAGTCCACAGACATGTTCTAAACACGTCGTAAGCCAAACTATATTTTTTAATTTTTCCTTTTACTTCTTTTCCTCAGGTGTCCAAAGATGAACATTTACAAGGGAAGAAACAGCTGTTATTATAGAAGAGAAGGTATTTTGGTTACTGATGATTGGCAGATTCCCGATGTTATAGTTAGAGATTTAAGGAGGGGTTACACTTACGACCACGAATGTAACGTTATTGAAATGACCGACGACTTAGCAAAGGCCAGGTTGGCATTCCTGGTCAGGATAACACGGGACGAATTAGCAAGGGAGAAGGCTAGGAGATATTTGAGCGAGTTGAAAGAGGGAGAAAACGTTTTTATTTATTAGGGCAGGTACGGATCCTTTTTTATGGCTCAGCGGCAGGAGCAAATATCAATCGTATCGATAATAGTAATAGCCTTATTTGCGATTTTCATCTTCTCCACGATACTGCAAGGTATATCGTTCGTAATTAATCCTGTCAAGGACATGGTCTCTTCTGCGCCGTCTCCCCAAGTCTCATGGACTTTAGCTATTTACCAGGATCTTTACGTAGTTTATAGTTACCTCTTGGCAGTACTTTCAAATCAGTACGCTGTTGCAGTACTTATTGCCCTCGGTATCGTTGTGACCTCGCTAACGTACTACTGGTATTCGAGGCAACAGGCATACGGTGCCTGACGGCTCCCTAAAGGCTTTCAGGGAAAAGCCTAAATCTTTTTAAACTTTGATTTTGGTATAAAAAGATAATGAATGATTGGTCGCTTGACGATCTAGATTATTTAATAATTTTGGCAATAGGTGATAAAGGTAATAAAAGCACGAAAATACATAAAATAGTTCTAGTTCTTTCAAAACTACTAAATATACAGACGGATACAGAAGCTTATCAAGGATACTCGGAGACAGTGGCGGAACGATTGAATTCTAGATCTGAACTTCCATTTTTTGTAAAAATTGATAATAAATACAAATTAACAGAGCAGGGGAAAGAGCTATATTATAAATCATTAGAACAGCTAAGGGCAAAAAATAGGGAGGACGTTGTGAAGGTATTGGATACTCTCCATAAGATGTCTAACGAAAATTTAATCGCCTTAGCGTATTTCTTATATCCTGAAACAACTGAGAAATCAACAGTAAAGGATAAAGTAATAGAGTCTTTGAAAGAAAAGGGGAAGAAGAATTTCAAAGTCGAGAGGGAAGGTAATGAGGTGACCATAGAGATCCTCTAATGGTGACTCACAAACTAAGTGTCCTATCGGCAACTAGTGTGTGTAATAATGCCCCGCTTAGCTCAGATATATAAGGGAATACTTCTTTTTTCTTTATATATATCAGTATAGGCATCCCAAAAAATCCTACTAGGAAATTAGCGATATTGAACATATCTTTAGTCCTAGAATCTTTTGTTTTTATGTTAGGATTGGTTACGTCAGTCTTATGTAGTTTTAAGTATACTTTTGTTACGAAGCGTAAATACAATGAATAATAAGTGGTTATTAGGAAATTAGGGTTATCAGAATTTAATACCTCTTTGTAGAACTCCTCTTCGTTTTTCTTCAACCCGTCGATAAGTCTTTGTAACTCTTTCACTACCATATCACCGTATCCTCCTATGGTTGTATTATTTTCAAGCATAAAGTTATATAATTCAAAATCCTCCTTTATTTTTTCAACTTCTTTTGACAGTATTTTTAACTTGTCTTTATCTTCGGGATTTAGGGTTAACGTTGTCATACCCTCATATATCACGAACAAATTCTCCTCATATTGCTTGACTAAATAATTCCGCATCTTCTCTAAGAGAAGTAGAGGAAAATTCCTATTCTTTATTTCGTTTGGAACCTTGTAATATTCCTCTAAAGGGAGAGAAAGATTAGCTGACATAGTTATCACTCTGATACGCTATAGTATAGCAGAATAGTACAAAAAACTTTCTTCTGGCTATCCTAGATTCCATTTTGTCGTGAACTACCTCACCTTGATGAGGCTTCCTGCCTCAAAGAGGGCCATCCATCTCCACGGAGTCCTCCACCCTCTTTGAGCCCTTGGTTCAGATGAACATTCGGTACAAGTAATCGAATAACTTCAATAACCTAGCTTGATCCTCCTCAACTTCTTTAATTTTTTTCATCTTCTCGGCGAAGTCTTTGAAGGAAGTTGAGTTCATGTAGTAATTTAAGTCGCTCAGTGCTATGTGCTTCTTTGCCATACTTTTGAACTTGCTACCGTTCCCACTCCAATTTATAACGGGTACTACGTAGTACTTACCCTGCTTTTCAGGCTTAAAGAACTCAAAACACATGTCCCCCTTACATATCATGACGTGGTTTTCTTTTGCCTCGAGTATTTCAAGCGGTTTATTATTAGTTGAAACCCTGTATCTCATGTCCTTCAGAGCCTTGTAAGCCTCCGATAAACCCATAAGAGATAACACGAAAAGACAGTTAAAAAATAAAAATGATAGAGTGAACTTTTTGCTTAGCATAATCGTAAGCTTTAAATACAGCTTTATGCTTAATATAAAGTCGGGAAACATGAGGAGAGAAAACAAAAAATTACTCAGGCTAAACGACGAAGAGAATAGAATGTTGATGGAACTATGTGCGAAGTATAGTATGGGAGTGAACGAAATGCTGAGATATTTAATAAGGAAGGAATACGAAAGCATCGCCCCGAAAAACATAACAGTAAGTCAGTAATTTTTTCCTAGTATTCCTACTGTGCACATAAGCAATGTGATTACTCAATAAATATCTCCATGCACATAAGCAAGAAAGGAAATAAATAATTATGCCATGCTAGCACACCAGCAAGGCGGAGATTCAATAAATCCTATCATGCACGTGATGCATAATAGCATCGGGAACCCCCTACCAAGCTACACTTCCATCATCCTTTTTCTTATTTCTCCTCTTCTCAGAGGGAACTCCGTTGCGACAGCGGTTAATATGCCGTAAAGTATCCCACTTACCCCAAAAAGTTCTTGAAATAGCAAAGTCCACAGGTAAACTCCATAACTCACCTCGCCCAGGAAGACTGTTACACGACTGAGGACTTTAGGTGGGTTCAGAATAAGGAGGGCGAAAGCGGGTAACGCCAGATTATAAATCAAGAACCGTGTGAAGAACTCGTAAGCTATCTCGTTACGGGCGTTTAATGTAACGTAGAGCACAAACAGCAACCCTAGTATAATATAATGTATGTTTCCCGATCTATAACT
>Ga0208683_100639_pt1 | contig 13381 bp, 10 predicted proteins | sample BED_Mat_host_9_1_FD_187141 | JGI IMG/M metagenome (GOLD analysis project Ga0208683, IMG submission 187141) | Extremophilic microbial mat communities from Yellowstone National Park, USA - BED_Mat_host_9_15 (SPAdes) (version 3) | ecosystem: Environmental > Aquatic > Thermal springs > Hot (42-90C) >... | reverse complement strand
AAGTTCCTTAGGCTATCTGGTTCAGACTTTATTTTTACTTCATTTAGCACAGTGCCATTTTCATCCATTACAGTTGCATTTATAGTTGCCTTATGAAGATCCAATCCAACGTACATATGTGTTATGTCAACTGATTTCCTAATATTCTTAGTCCTGCTCACATATTACTAGTTTAAACTAAGGATCTCATATTCAGCCTATTCAAATTACCGCTTAGGAAACCCGGTTCTCTTATAGTTATTTCCATTTTAACAATATGTTTGAAAAAAGTACACTGTTTTATGGCTGTTCCTTAAACTTCAACTCTAGTTAGTACCCATAAGTTGTAGAGAATTGTGGATAGCATGAAGTATATAACCCTTATTGTAAAGTTCCTGCTTAGCTTCAAATCCATCCCCAACCCTGTAAGACGTTTCTATCCCCACCTGTACTTGTATTCTTCGGGTATTACGCTGACAATCCTTTGAGGATCATCAAACTTTATATTTTGTTACAAAAGCTATGAACTTATCATCAGGCTTATCTTCTTCTTTTGATCCCTTCTTTTTTTGCTATTATCAAATAAACCTTTGATCCCATTTCATATTTTATCACAGATGTAATGTTCCCTTTTGCGTATTCGTCAAGCATTCTCTTTATCCTTTTGTTCCTAACTGCTGGCATTATGAAGTTTATGTCCATGCTTTGAAGCAATTTTATCATTTATGTTTTGAAAAAACCTCTGTTTATCATCAATACTAATGACCTTGGCGAGTTTTCTAGCAATTTCTTTACTAATATATTCTTTAGTATCAAGCATCGTAACGGGCAAGGAGTACAAAGTTAGCCTTTCCTTCTCTTCTTACAACGCTTATTGTAGCAAAAGTATGAAATGTATCTGTCCGCTCTTATATTTGCTCCTCGTCACGTACATGCCTAACTTTCCATAATATGGTTCTTCAGTGAAGTCTATTGCCATCTTCATCCCATCTATGGCGTGACCGCTTAATACGATCCTGTTGGCTTCGTTTAAGGCATTCAAACATGCTTTAGGTAAAGGCTTTCTAGCCTGCGTAGCAGTGTATCCGGTGAAGGGAATCCCTTAGTGTATTTCAAAGATTCTGCAGATGTATTATTTATTGAGATGTAGATCAAAGGCTTTATCATATCCTTATGCTTTGAATTGCTTGCAAAGTTTATCCCAAGCTTATCATGTAAGGCTTTAGAGCAGAGTTTAAACAGCTTCCAATTTTCTATTGGGCCTTATCTGGTTCATGACTGTTTTATTCCCAAATTATTACACCCCCCTCTCCAGCATATCAAAGAATGATTGATCAATTATCTCCTTTTTAGGAAGCCTCTTATAATATATAACTGCTGGCGTTTCAAGCCTTTCAATATCAAAGGCTCCATGAGGCCTTATGAAGTTGTACCAATTCATAAATTCATCAACAGAATTGAAGAATTTTACCTTCTTCTCAAATATATCGAAGAACTTCTCAACCTTGCCGTTTGTCTGACGGTGGTCAACCCTGCCAACTATCAAAGTTATCTTCTCCTTTATCAAGAACTTTTCAAATTCTGTTAGTCCTTTATCCCTTTCATCTGATTCAATAGCATAGAAAGTCGTTCCGTGGTCTGATAAAATCTCCTCCGGCTTGCCGTACTTTTCTATTGCCTTCTTCAATACATCAACGGAGTACTTAGATGTCGGAGTTGGATAAACGCCATAACCAACTATAAACCTAGAAGAATCATCTTCATACACTATTAACCATAGACCTTTCCACCTAGGATCCTTTATTTCGTGCCAATCAACGCGCCACAATGAATTAGAATGTTCTCTCTCATACCTTATCCACTTCTTTCTGTGCCACTTTTTAGGCTCGCTCATTGCAAATCCAGCCTCCTTGAGGACTTGGTTGATCCTGTTGTTGTCAATGCTGTATCCTTTCGCTCTGAGGATTTTGCCGATATAGCTTGCGCTAATTCTGTATTTTCTGTACAGCTCAACGATTTCATTCCTAACACTCTCAGGAACAGGCCTTTTATGTCTCCCAACTTTTTTCTGAACATGAATAACCCCTGTACTTTTGTACTCTCTATAAAGCTGTTGCACTCTGCTAATTGATATACCCTGCACATCTGCTATCTCTTTATTGGTAAACTTGCCATTAAGCTTTGCTTTTATTATCCACTCTATCTGTTCATTGCTAAGTCTTCTCATCCTGTATTTCTTAACAATACTTATCCAAAAACTGCTCAAATAACTTTTATTTTTTAAATATCTAAGGGTATGTAATAATTTCGGGATAAGATATATCTGGTTCATGACCTAAAACGTTAAAACCGATGAGGCCCTAATAAATTTCCTCAGTAGAGTGAAGCATTATACTTGCGGGAGTACTGATTATCTAACAATACTTTAATGCTAGCAATAAAGTCTCTAATACTTAGCTTATATATCGATCTTATTATTGCCAATGAAAAATAAAAGATAAAAAATGAAAATTTATATATACTATTTTTGTTATTATAACTTAGCTTATAGCAATTAATTAAGGAGCAATAAAAGCTATATTTTAGTTTATTAATTAATTTTTTATCTCTTACTCGTCTAATGGAATAACTATAATCATGAATTACTTGTGAATGTGTATCCCAAATAATTTTATAACCTTTTTGTAATACTTTATAGCTCATTTCTATCTCTTCGCCAAACATAAAGCAATTTTCACTAAATCCACCTATTTCATTAAAAATATTTTTTCTTATTATAAATATCGATCCCCCGCCTATAGATGACTCTACGATTCGTTTGTCACTTTTAATTAATTTGCTAGATGATATTCTTTTATACAGTATGCATGGAAGTAACTCTTTAAACATAAGGTTTTTTTGAGTTATAGGTATAGGATTTCCTATAGCTATTTTTTTATCATTCATCATAATTTTTACAATATTTATAATTGAGTTATCTATTAAGTAAATATCTGGATTAGTTACTATAACTATTTCATTTTTTGCAAGTTTTAGTAATATATTTATAGCCTTTCGATAACCTAAGTTTTGCTCAGATTTTATTATTCTTATTCGCGAGTCTTTATTATCAATTTCATCTATAGTTTTATCTGTTGATGCGTTATCAAATATTATAATCTCGTCTAGATAGTCATTTAAAAACGTAATAAATGATTGTAATGATTTTTTAATTATACCATAGTTATTGTAAGTAACCGTGACTAAAGATACCTTAATGTCATTATCCACAAACTTTTTTAATGCTAAAGGGTATTATAAAGTTATAGATGAACGAGATAGAAATATCTGTTTTTCTTTTGGCTTTTAACAGGAAATATTATGTAAAATTTGCAATAGATTCATTGGTTAGTCAGACTTTACCCAGCTCTAACTTCGAAGTTATTTATATTTCAAATTTTGATAATTATGATGATTATTTTCTTAAGAAAATTGAAAACGGACAAATCTTCCATCCAGAAAATCCAAAATGGGGTCATTGGTTATATTTAGGTATTACAAATTCTAGAGGGAAGATTATAACAATCTTAGATGATGACGATTTATATGCAAAAATAAGATTAGAGAGAATCTATAATATTTTTAAACTATATAATAATGACTGTATCTTCTATACTAACAATTATGTTTATGGTTTAGCTAGCAATTTACCGGATTTAATTAGCAACGATTACAAAATACATTACTTTAAAGAGTACAATAAAAAAGTATTCACCGAATTGCTAAATAAAAATATTTTCTTTAATAACTCTAGGACTGCAATTACTAAAAGAAATTGGATAGATAATTTGAATTTAATTCGAAATACTGATGCGGAAATTTTTGACACCTTTATTGCTTCATTAGCATACGAAAGCAAATGTAAAATAATTGTAGATGACGCTCCTTTGACCTTTATAAGAAATACCACTAATAGCCTTTCAAAACCATCTTCAAATTATCTTAACAAAGCAATTGAAATGTCTGATTTTATTCTAAATAATATAGCTAAGAGTGAAGAACTTAGGGCTTATATAAAGTATGGTAAACTATACTATAATTATTTAATTCATAAATTACATAAGATGACTTGTAAGAAGGAAAAGCTAACATCAAAGGATGTCAAATTACTTCTCGAGATAAAAGGAATAAAGGCTTTGTATTTAATTCTCTTTAACATGGTATTTTGTAAGGGATAATTTAAACTTATTAAGCATTTTTAACTTTAAAATTACATATATGATAAATAAAGTTAGTGGCGTAGAGAGAGATAAATAATATAAATCATTCTGTAAATCATGCAGCTTATTTATTATTATTACAGTATATCTTCCCTTAGGCATTAACCAAGCGTTCGCATACCCATTAGCCTCAAAGTGATGCGTGTTTACTCTGCCGTTAATTTTTAGTACCCATAAGTTACTAAACCCTTGATCATAAATTAAATAGAAAGGCCTAGTAGCATTAACAGAAATTTTTACTTCATCGTTATTAATAATTTTATATTTAACTACTACATTGTTTTGAGTTACATTATTTATTAAAGGAGCAGTTACATTATTTATCAATGATGTAGAGAGAGCTTTTATTTTTCCAGTAGAATATATCCAAAATACTTGGCAAGCTGACCAATTGCCCGGAACACCGTTGCTTGCATAAACTAAAGGTACGTTACCGTTAACTTCATATATCCAATATGGACCATAAATTCCTACTAACTTAAGCCCTTGTGTATTATTAAGGAATTTTTCAAATTCTGTAAAATTCCACGGATATGCTCCGGGTAAGTTAGTCCAAGGTCTAGCAGGTAAACCCGGACCTGGATATGCAGCAGTATTAAGCTTGACATATTTGACTCCTAAAACTTTTAGGAAATTAGTAAAGTTTGTAACATTATTAGATGGAATATTCAATATAGTTGAAGTCATACCATTAGCCAGTTGTACATCTATTATTTCTCCATTAAAATAATAAATTGAAGGACCGTTATTGGCTGCGAATGATGTGCCTTTATAATAAGTTGCAGAATATAAAAAGTTCTGTATGGGAAGTACTAAAAGATTATTATAGCCAGAATTTGAAATGATACCCATAGCCTCCTTGAACCATGCAGGTATTTTAAAGATATTAGTTATAGTAACATTACTTTCTAAACCGTTAGAATAAGATGTATAAATGTGACTGCTTGCTACTATAGTATTAGTAATAAAGAGAGCGATTAGAAATAATGTAGCTATTATTTTTAAGTAATTAAACACTTTTTTAGCTGGTAGAGACAAGATGAAAACAAAAATTAAAGCCGATAATATAAAATCAAGGTAATCAATACCGATTGTAGTTACCATATATGATTCTCCTATAATAATAAATTTTAATATGAAATTATGCAAAACAAAAGTTAATTTAAGTAATGGAAGTAAATTTATGAGTCCACTTTGAAAAGCAAATGCAATTAATAAAACAAAAGTTAAGCTTAACAATAAATCTTTCAATTGTTTATTTTTTATTTTGTTTATTAGAAGTATAGGAATAGATATCAGTAAAGGGTATAAGAAACTTAACACATAAAGAATAGGCTTATCTATTATACTAGATGGAAGGTTTAAAATAAAATTTGATAATAATATCAACAATGTATTAGTAGAATAGGAATATAATACTCCTGCCTCAATTGAGGGTTGACCTGAAAATAACTCGAATGCAAAATTAAATGCTCCCAACGAGGATAAAAGAAAATATAAAAGTAACCACGAACTCGATAGCATTAATGCTAAAAAGTATAAGATTAACCGCTTAATAATTTTAAATATAGATTTTCTATATGCCTTATATATTATTAAAGATGATACAAATATTAAAATTGTGAAGTAAAAAGTAAAATATTGATTATTAAAAAAAACTCCAGATAAACCAATCACTGATACAATAAACATATATAAAAGTATTTTTTCTCTTGATTCTGAAAATACAATATCTATAAATAGCGATAGTAAAAGTGGAGTTAAAGTATAAGGAATTATTGATGGCGGTAGCTCCCCTAATATCCAATTATTCAGTGTATAGAAATTAATCATATAATATAAATTTATTAACGATAGTAAAACTGCTTTATACAATACAATATTTTTTCCTAAAGCTCTTAATATTCTATAAAATCCTATAAGAGATAAATTTGAAAAAAACTGAACTATAATCCACTGAATAATCCCTATAGGAATCCCTAGAATATAAAAAGGAATTTCTAAAACGGCTATTGGTAAATATGCATTGAAACCGAACTCCGGACCCCCTGGAAACCCGTCGCCGTTCCAAACATTTGAAAACCTTGTTATAGCATAAAACGGATTTAATGGAAACCCTGCATCCCAATAGTATATGAGGTTACCTTTAGTATATATCCACCAAAATATTGCAAATAAGAAATTAAAAAATATTATCATTATCGCTATATTGCGAAAAGCATTTAATTTGAGTTTTAAAAGCATTGGGTATTTTATTATGGGGTTATTAATAAAATTGTTGGTAAGCTAATTTGTTGCGGATCTCACTAAACGACCTCTTGGGTATTTAATTATTCTGTAATTTATGGCTGTGGGACAAAATTGTTGCCTGCCTTAGTCAGTTAACCCATCTTTGCAATTTGCATATTTAACTTTGTATGTTTCATTTTATTTTATAAAATGTCTAAATTATCTCTCATGTAAGATTATATATGACTTCTCGTAATGAAATATTATAATGATAAGGGATGAGGACATCAGTGACACATTGAAGGCGATAGATGAACACATAAGAGAGGAGCTGAAAAGCAGGCCAGAGCAGAAGAGGGACTGGAGGACATATGAACAGATGGATGCGGAGAGGATAAGGGATGCAATAAAGTCACTTGACCCTTTAATACATGAAGCTGTGTCAGCAATACACATTGACGATTCCGGCCCTGGAAGGCCATCTGCCCTCACCCTTGAACAGAAGGTAAAGCTACTCCTCATAAAGCAGCTTGTTGGCAAGTCTAACAGGGAGTTTGCGTACATGCTTGCTTGAAATATTCTCAATGGTTTCAGGCATAGATACAAGACCGTGGAGAGGCTGTATTCAGATGAGCTAGTCATGATGGCCCTGCACAACCTGCTGTTAAAGAAGAAAGGAATCTGATGCCAAAGACGCTGGATATTTATTGAAAGTTAAGAAAAATCATGCAACGGAACTGAAGGACAAAGCCAAGGAGAACAGAAATGAAGGTGATGATGATAAGGACAAGCAATCAGCAAAAAAGCGAAAGGCATTTGCTTATTCGTTTAGGCTGATGGACCTTAAAACAAAGATGTACATGGCATTTGGTTCAAGCAAGCATGAAATCAGAGAAGGATGCATTTGACAGGGCAATGAACTTCCTTAAAACTGTTGATGTGAAGCTGAAAAGCATCAGGCTTGATAAATATTACAGCGAATCCAGTTATGTGTCTCGGTTTGACAAGGACACAGCGGTATACGTGATACCAAAGAGGAACTCCACGCTTAAGGGATCACAGAAGTGGAAGGACACGATGAGGGAGTTTGTCACAGACACATATCAATACCTTAAAGAATATTACAAAAGGGAGAATTCTGAAGCTGCAGACAAGAAGCGGTTTGGTTGGGGAATAGCATAGAGGAGAGAAGACAGGATTGACAGCGCTTTATTTTGCACAGGCCTGTGGCACAACTTATACAACCTTAACAGGTAGCCACGCAGGAATTATGTCCCACAGCCTTGTCAACAGAAAAAGATTAAAGAGGGAAAGACTCTTAAAGTTTATAATAAAACAAGGTTGAGGATTGAATGACTGACGAATTGAAAGAGGGACTAAACGTTGGAGAGAAAAATAAAAAACAAGTGTGTTTAGATTTAAAATCTGGAAGTTTCTTTTATAAGAGTAAGAGGCTCAAAACTGACATTCGCAGTAAATATAAATTTAGTGATTTAATTGCAAAAATTCTAATTTTTAAAGATATACTATTTCATGTGAAACCTTCAGCTGATGGTTCTTCTCGTTTGTCCTTTTTTCTTAGGAAAATAAAAGATCCCAACAATCAGATATTTGAGGTAAATATCAATAATTATCCTATAAAATTTGTTTTCAATAAAAATGGTGGTCTTGGCATCATCTCCGTTAGAAGATTTGAACCTATAGTTTTTAAATATATTACCTCCCAGCACGGCGAAATAATGATAGATATTGGGGCAAACGTTGGTGCTTATTCCATCTTATCATCTCATAATTTCCAAAAAATTATAGCAGTAGAGCCGGGAAAAGAATCCTTAGATATTCTACAGCAAAATATTTCACTAAATAATATAAATAATATCACTGTAATCTCTAAAGCCGTTACCAATAAGAAAGGCTTCGTTAAACTTTATAAAGCGTCGGCTTTAGTAAATTATAGTATTGTGAATAAATCTGAAAGTTATTTAGAAGTTCCGACTATTACGCTGAATGAGTTGTTACAACCTTTCAGCATTATAGATCTTGTCAAAATAGATGTAGAAGGTGCTGAATTAGAAGTTATCCGTTCTGGTTTGGAGTTAATAGATCGTGTTAAAAATCTCATCATTGAAGTTAGACAAAAATATGAAGATGAAATTATTTCGTTAATGTCGGAAAAAGGATTTCAATGTTATTGTCTTGAATTCAGAAAAGATGTAAAAGAAAAAAATTTACTTTTTGTAAATGTAAAAAATAATCAATAATGAAGGGATTGCACGGTGCCGTTAACTTAAGCTCATTCTGATCACCTCATGCTTACAATCAACAAAATTGGCTTAATCCATTCTGGAAGCTGTTCATTTGAAAGTGGAGCCGAACCAATTTCCTCGTTTGTGAATACATAGTTATAGAAGAACCTGAATGCTTTGAACCAGTTCTTTACATGGTCAAATTTTGGCTTTCTGCACGGAAAAAGGTCGTCAAAAGCTTCTGTCCTGTCCTTTATGTGTTCATTCATCCTTTCCATGAGGTTCTTCAGGCTCTGTTCATATACAACATGATCTACCCCTGCCCACCTGCAAGCATCAACGTACCAAAGAGCTCCGTCTGTGTAAACAGTCTTCCTACCATACTTCTTTACAAGCTTCCTTATGAAAAAGCATCTAGCGAGTTCTGGTGCCAGCTTATGTGGAATGATAGGAAAGCTTTGAGTTGAGGTTCATACGCTACCCATAGCCAAGCTTTCTTCCCACCAACGTTTATTTCAGTTTCATCAATAAATATGGAATTGACATCGTGCTTGTCAACGTCAAAGGAGTCTAATACGAAAGAATACTTCTGAATCCATTTCCATATTGCTCCTCTTGATTATCGGCTCAAGAACGTGAGAGGCTTTCCTCAAGCTCAAACTGGAGAAATGATTAAAGATATAGAGTATAAGTGCTATTGGGGTCCTTTTTCTGGTTTGTGTGATCATTTGCTAGAAAGAGGGCCCCGCTGAAAAATAAATTTTAAGCCTTAAGTTAACGGCACCCCTTGGCGCTACAAAAAATTAAATACTAACTTAATTTAATATTTAATTATGCCGTTAAAAATAAATCTAATAACATTTCATTTAAAAAAGCATGACGGTCAGTCAACAGTTGCTTTAAGAACTATAAGATACCTTAAAACGCTTAACGGGATTGATGCTAAATTAATAACTTTTACAAAAGATAATGAGTTAGTAAAAAGTTTAGAATCTGAAAATATCGACATAATAAATTTGGGTTCTGATTCATTATTTTATGAGGGTTTAGATTTAATCTTGGATTATAAAAGTAGAAAAGTTGCAAAATATTTAGATGACGATTCATTTAATGTAGTAATTAGTGATGATTCCGTACTACTTTCTAAATATAAAAATGGTGTAACCGTTTATTGGTGCCAGGGATTACCACAGTTAATGCCTTTTTTTCCTTTTTTCTTTGAAAAAGAAAAGGTAGTAAAGACGGTTGCATCTTTAGCATCTGTTTATATACACAGAAAAATTTTAAAATATATTAAAAATTACGATTTAATTTTTTCAAATGCAAAGACGACGTCAATAATTATGTCACTTTTTTACGGAGTATTGCCTAACGACGTTTTATATCCACCAGTTTATCTTGATCAGAAAGTTGTTAATATATACAATCCTGAGAAGTATGCGTTAGTAATTGTTAAAAGAGATTATTTAACAGGAATAAAGGACCTAATTGAAAAAATTTCAGAAAAAGTCAATGTTAAAATTGTGGGAAATGTAAAAATAGGCAAAGCTATAACTTTAGGTAGAGTTTCAGATGAGGAATTATATCAATTATATGCAAATGCATACGTCCTGCTTTATCCATATGTAAATGAGCTCTTTGGAATGATACCTGTTGAAAGCATGATAACCGGCACACCTGTAATAGCATTTAATAGCGGAGGCCCTTCAGAAACAATAATAAATAATGAAACTGGTTGGCTTGTAAATAATGAAAAAGATTTTTTTAATAAAACTATTGAAATTTTTGAAAACGGATACGATATTAATATGAGATTGAAAGCTCATGAAAGAGGTAAACTTTTTAGTACTCAAAATTTTGTATCGAAGCTTTTAGATTATTTATATAAATATAAAGCTCCCAACCAGCATAACTAGCTTTTTCGATGTCAATTTTTGTAACTGCACTATTCCATAATAGTCTAGTTATATGTGAGCAGGATTAAGGATATTTATTAGGAAATCAGTTGACATAACACACATGTACGTTGGATTGGATCTGCATAAGGCAACGATAAATGCGGCTGTAATGGATGAAAATGGCACTGTGCTAAATGAAGTAAAAATAAAGTCTGAACCAGATAGCCTCATTCAGACTCAATATCATTTGGATCGGACATAGTAATAGATAACTCCAACATGGTACTGGGCATATATATAGGATATTGTCCGAAAGGCACAATGTTACCTTATCAAACCCACTAAAGACTAAAGCAATAACTGAATCAAAGGTCAAGGTAGATTCTCTTACACTTGCAAACCTGCTAAGGGGAGTAAAGAAAGCTACATACCTCCTAGGGAATTGATGCAGCTAAGGGAGATGGTCAGGTACAGGGCAAACCTTGTCAGAGTTAGGTCAATAATCAAGAACAGAATACATGCTCATTTGCTGATGTGCAACATCAAGATTGATTGCACTCCTTTCACAAAGGAATTCATTAAAACGTTAAGGGAGCTTAACGATTACAAGATAAACGGCTACCTAAATGTTCTTGAAGTATTAAACAAGGAAATAGATGATATATCTAATAGAATAAAGGTAATTGCAAAGGACAGCGAAGACGCAAAACTTTTGATGAGCATTCCAAGAATATCGTTCTACTCTGCGCTGTTCATACTCAGCGAAATAGGAGACATAAACAGGTTTCCAGATTTAGAGCACCTTGTTTCATACGCAGGTCTAGCTCCATCAACCCGTTCTTCAGGAAATAAAGTGTACCATGGACCTAAGCAGGGAAGCAGTTACTTGAGGTGGATACTCACTCAAGTTACGTGGGCAAACGTAAGGAAAGAGCCAAACGGAACAGTAGGCAACTTCTACTCTAAGCTAAAGAAGAAAAAGGGAAGCGCTAAAGCAATAGTTGCTGCATCGGCAAAGCTGCTGAGGATAATTTACTGGGTGCTTAAAGAGCACAGGCCATATCAAAGTTAATGGGTCATGACCGCAATTTTATGTATGAGGTAAGGCCTCGATGCGTTAATTGCGGGCTGACCCCTTAACAAGGTCTGATCCTTTGACACTGGGGATTGCCCCGAATGGGTAAGTGATATATCCCTCATGAAATGTCAGAGATACGCTAGCTCGCTCTATAAGCCATGACTAAAAATGCTAAATGACATCGTTCTAAACAGCATAATAGTTACTATTGAAACGCTATCATGCAGGAAGAGCATTGCCGATAAATTAATAAGCAGCTCACACGGCCATCAAAGGCTACCTAAGAGGGAAGTTATAATGAACTCATCGTTAATTAAGAACTTCGACGTAATTTACGTGAGTTCACAGTTAAGTGGCGGTGTGCTTTAATGTGCTTATTTGTGCTTGTCATGAAACGATTTTACTAAAATTTATTTATTTTTGCTTGTGTACGCACGTAAATTACGTGATTTTACGTGATTTTACGTGTGTAAAAATTCGTAAAAATGCGTTGTAAACTCGCAATTTAACGATAAAAAAGGAAACGCCAAAAATGAGCCAATTTTTTGCATGTTCTAAATTCGTAAAAACGTGTTGTAAATGCGTTAAATTGGCTCGTAAAGTTTGTCGTAAAGTCGCAGTTTAGTTGTTGTAAATGTGTAAAAGTGCGTTGTAAACTCGTAATTAATGGTAAAAAGATAATTAGACGGTAATTTTACGATTTACGATTTTCGCAAAATGGCGTTGTAACATAGTTAAATGCGACGTAAAATTTTGTCGTAAACTCGCAGATTGTTTTCGTAAAGTTCGTTAAAAATTTAACAAAATCGTAAATATTCGTTAAAGGCATTTTTCTTGATGTCCTAAAATCGAAAAATCGTGTCGTAAATTAGTAAACTATGTCGTAAATGTTTGTCGTAAGTTAGTAAAATGTTTTCGTAAAATTCGTAATTTTTTTATTAAATCCGTAACTAAAAAATAGCAATTAGGAAAAATAAGAACTAATAAGTATATAAATAAAAACGACAAAAAATGGCATTAATGCTAAAAAACATACATTTTAAAAGAAATTTGTCTATCCGTTAAGCTAAGAAAAATAAATCTGAAGCCAATCTAGAAAGAAAAAAAAGGGTTAAGGGGGCCTTTCGCCTTCCAAAACAACATCAAGGTCAAAAGTACCGTATAAGCGATAATATGCAAACCATGCCCAAAATGCTTGTAAAATGCGCTGTAAAGGAGCTGTTATTTTTCCAATAACTTTCCAATTCCTATAGCGCCCTAAAAACTTAGTCCATTTATAAGTTTGCTTATTGCTATAAGGATCATAACCTTTTACGGAATGTCCTGATAACTGAACCGCTTTGATAGTTGTTTTAGTTGGAAGGCTTATACTTTTTTCTGAAAGCAACCTTAATTATAAAATCTTGAAAAAGAGATTAATCTTGTAACTTTATTTATGGAGAGATAACGCTTTTTATAATTATAGAGCTATTAAATGCATTATCAACTAGTTCTTTAGAGAGGACGAATAATTTTCGTTGAATAATGACGCTTTGTTAAAACAATTAATCATATTTACTTAATAGTTCTATCAACTTTTTTGTGTGATTTTCCCACGATAACTGTTTGCTAGTTTCCCAAGCGTTTTTGCTAAATCTATAAGGGTTTTCCAATATCTCATTTATACGATCTACAGCTTCATCTACATCTTTA
>Ga0208683_100636_pt1 | contig 13432 bp, 15 predicted proteins | sample BED_Mat_host_9_1_FD_187141 | JGI IMG/M metagenome (GOLD analysis project Ga0208683, IMG submission 187141) | Extremophilic microbial mat communities from Yellowstone National Park, USA - BED_Mat_host_9_15 (SPAdes) (version 3) | ecosystem: Environmental > Aquatic > Thermal springs > Hot (42-90C) >... | reverse complement strand
ATCTTCCTCAAGATGTGCTGGTTTCCCCACCTCTTTCTCACTCCCTCTGGGAGTAGGTGGGTTGGGGTTACCCCGTTAAGGGGGCGGAGGGGTAACGGGTTTCCCCGCGACTCCTGTGAAGCCCAAGGGCTGAGGATTGGATACAAATTCATGAAAATTCAATGAAGCCCGAACCCCTTGAAGCTAAAATCAATTGTAACCATACTAGATGTGGATGGATTTTCCGCTTGTCCCTACACTTTCATTTCACTCATCTTATGTTCAATCATGATGAAGTGTAGGGACTTAGCCCTCAACCACCCACCAGCCTTAACGGTAGGTGGGTCATGGGACTCCTTAGAGCCCAACGGCACGGGGCTCACATCCCAGATCACTCCCACCCTTTTGGGCAGAGCCCACATCGGCGTGAGAGGTCATCCTTTATCAACAAAAATATTATAAACAATATAAAAAGATTTCTATTAATGTGAAAAAGGATTCAGCCCAAAGGTAGGTAGTAGTCTCAAGATATGCTGGTTTCCCTACGCTCGTGGAATTCAGCAGGTGTGGTGGGGTCGCTCCTATAGGTTTCTCCTCTTTCTCTAATATTATCCGAACTCTACAGTAAACCCTGAAACAGTGTTAACAAAAGAGTTCTTAAGGCCCAGAGATACTAAACTTACCGCGAATATCTTGCATCTCCCTCGACTTATAGTAAGTTCCGACAGGAGCGGTTCAGGGAAGACACTCATTTCTTCAGGGATAATGGCGGCGTTGGCAAAAAGGCTTAAGGTTAGAGGTTACAAGGCCGGACCCGATTTCATAGACGGGGGTTACCATAGGCTGGCCACAGGAAGGCCCTCAATCAACTTGGACCTCTTCATGATGGGGGAGGAGGGCGTGAGGAGGAGCTTAGTAAAGTACTCCAGAGGATTCGATTTGGCTGTAATTGAGGGGGTCATGGGATTATACGACGGTCATGGCATGAGTTATAGTACCTTCCAACTTTCTAAAACGTTGAAGACACCCATCGTCCTAGTCGTGGATTGTAGTGCTATGGGTAGCACGGTAGGCGCAATAGTCTATGGGTTGAAGAGCTATGCAGGGGCTGACGTTAAGGGAGTGATATTTAACAGGATAAGTTCTGAGGGACATTTCAACTACTGTGCAAGCGGAGTAAAGGATGTAAAGATTCTAGGTTATATTCCCTTTGTAAAGGATATTAAGATCCCCTCTAGGCACCTGGGCCTATTCACTACAGAAACTCTTAGGGACGCAGAGAGGATAGTGAAGGAGGTAGCCAGTCTAGTAGAGAGCTACGTTGATTTGGATTCAGTGATGGAGGTAGCAGAATCGGCAGGCAAATTAGAACTAGAGCCAGAGAGTCATGAGAGCCCTGAAACGAAGACTCATGGAGTTGCAGCAGTAGCCTACGATCAGGCGTTTAGTTTTTACTATGAAGAGAATTTAGACAGGTTAAGGGAGAGGTATGAGCTAAGGTTCTTTAGTCCTCTAGAAAATGAGAGGGTAGAGGACGCTGATTTCATATACATAGGAGGTGGGTACCCAGAGCTCTTCACCTCTGAGCTGAGTTCGGCACACTTGACAAAGAAGTGGATATTAGACTCAGCAAGTTCTGGAGTACCCATTCTGGCTGAATGCGGGGGACTAATGTACCTTTCTAGGTATATTAAGGGACAGGATCAGACTAAACGTGATATGGTAGGACTTTACGACATAGGAATTTTCATGCCTGGGAAGCTCACCTTAGGCTATAGAAGTCTCAAGTCCATAAGTCCAAACATGTTGGCCGATGAGGGAGACAGCATAAGGGGTCACGAATTTCATTACTCCGCTCCCGAATACGTCAATGAGAGTAGGTTCGCTTTCAAAACAAGTAGTGGGAAAGGTATCAAGGACGGTTTAGATGGAGCCATCACAAATAACGCTATCGCTCTCTACACTCATCTTCACTTCTCAAACATCAAGAAGAGGACTGTCTTTTGAGCTCAAGCCTCTTCACCCTCTCCAACATTTCCACTAGCTTGTCCACGTCTTTAGCGTAAAGTCTTATCTTGTAGGGATACTTGGCTGAAGTAGAGTCGATTTCAACGTATTTTTTCTCCCTATTTAATACCATGTTCGAATTAAGGAGATGCTTAGCGTGAAGGAAAACCGACATTCCGCCAGAGCCTATTATCCCCTTTTCGGTCACCTTATAACTTAACGGTGCCATAGTAGACATCATTGAGGGTCTAAATAGTCTCCTGTAAACGAAGAAGCCGAACAGATATATCACTTCGAAGTAAGCCAAATATACTCCAAGTCTGTAGTAGGGATCAGTTTGTGCTGTTGCTAGTTTGGAAACGTAATTATAGACGAAAAACAAAACGACAATATATATTAAATATGAGAATAACATCATCATGTTCTTCTTTGCAAACTGCATGTACTCTCTCTGGTAATCTTGATCCTTTGTTATGAGCTCATTGGCGTTCTTTTCCTCATATAGTGTGCCAGAGTTGGCCACCTCAAGCATCAACTTCCTATCCCTCAACATCGGATTGGACTTGTAAGTCATGGAGAAAGTTATCGCCATAATTATGATGAAATATGAGATAAACGCCTCCAAGAAGTACTTGGGGTAGAAGCCTAGGATAATGGAAATCACAATGAGATATCCTTGGCTCATTGCAGCAAATTTCCAATTATAAGGATTGGGAGTCGTCGATGACATACTGAATGCTATATATCGAGCTACCTTATATAGTTATATAACAATGAGGGATCTCTATGTGACACTCCTGTTGATCACCACGATGCTCCTGGGAGGAGCCTCGTATACATTCCATTACCATCTCAATTCCCTCAACGAGGATGTTTGCCTGAAGGTTACCATTGAGCCTTCAGTTAATGTATCTGTCTATAATTTATCTGATGGAATAGCCATAAATTTTCAGAATACCCTCAAGAACGTCACTACAGGTTTGGAATACGAAGTGTTAAATTCTACTTCACTATTTTTCCCTTTATTTCAGTTTAAGCCCAATTCAACGTACCACGCAGTTATAGAGACCAAATATGATCAATTTGAAGTCATCATATCGGTTGAGAGGATTGAGGAGGGCAGTTTAACGTTAGGCCAGGATAGAACGCAATTAAACCAGGGCACAGGTTACTTGGTATACTTCTTTGGGCTCATGGTCGTATCAATAATTCTATCTTTCTTCCTAAAGAAATATAAAAAAGAATATTTCTAAAATACGAGCAGATTGGTAACTTACTTCTCTCATAATCTAGGGGCAACCCAGAACTTTATCAGGGCACCTCTATCCAGGATCACCTGAGTCCTGAGGGGTATACCCGAACCGAACCCAACTTCCAGTTCGTCTGAAAAGTTAAGGGTAGACGCCAGTTTCTCCAGGACTGGCAAACTGTACCTTGCACTTCCAGGACTTTCAATTTCAAGCTTAGATAGGGGTTTCGAGTTTCTCAGATGCGCTACGTATCTCTTCCCTAGTTCCTCAACCTCGGCTATCACTTCCTCGGCTTCTGATCTCAACGTTATCTCCTCCCCAACTTCAAGGCCCTCATCCACTAGCATCTTCAGAGTCTCTCCTTTCATGACGAGGATCGTCGAGGGAGTGACATTAGGCTCCTTCAGAACCTGTGGTTCTGCTTTAGCTCCTTTCAGGTAAAGGTTAGTCCTAGTACCGGTCTTCTCATCTCTCACCGTAATCCTTATACCGCTTTCCGTTTCGGATATCTCCATACTAGACCTACTCGACTTAGCCTTGGCAAAGATCTTCTTTATCTCTCCCAAATCCAGCTCTATTGACAAAGGCTTATCGAGTGAATACTCATCTAGAGCATCCCTAGGGACGCTTATCACACCCATCATAACCTTATCTTCTGTCAAATGTTTACTGTTTATTCCTTCATCTGTAAAATTAAGGATAATCTTCTCTGTAATCTTAGACATGGAAGAAATGATATAGTAGAAGTCCTTAGAACTCCCATAAATGAGCCTAAACATTATTCTCCCTTACTCTTCTTCGTGCTCTTACTCTTTTTAGGGCTTTTCTTCTTTGACGCTTTAGACTTCTCAGATTTCGTCTGAGTAGTAGACGAGTTTTCCTCGAAGAGTCGTTTAGCCTCCTCTATGCCAATCTTGCCAGATATTAACTTGTACCACACCTCCGTATTCTTAGAGAGTAACTCTATGTCTTGCAAAGACATAGCTGGGACTCCTTCTTCCTCATCTTCTCCCCTTATCTCTTCGGCTCCACTATTGGGAACGTCCTCCCCTTCGTCAAAATCCTCAGACAAATGGCTCACCACTTATCAGTTTAGGCTGACCATTAATAATTCATCTGTATCGGAATCTCTTGTTATTAATTCCCCCCTATTCAGTTGCATTAGCATTTCATATATAGCCTTGAACGCTTCCGGATGAGAACCCCCCAATAATTTTGAAACGTATTCCAGTTCCCTCGGATCCCTCATATTAAAAATGAAGAGCGAATCTGAGTTATTTATTGCCTTCTCTATGCCATCTTTGGTCTGTGAAACTAAGACTACTCCGTAACCGAACTTCCTACCTTCCGCAAAGAACCTTTCAGCGATACGCTCCCCAGCCTCCCTTGAGACCAGGAAAGGGGCCTCATCTATTACTATCATTCTCCTCAGCCCAGAACCGCCGAGCTTGTACATATTATGCATAATACCGTTTAGGAGTGTTATCATTATAATATACTTTATTTCATTGGAGGGCAGGCCCGAGAAGTCCAGGATCACTGAGCCCTTTATGAGTACGTCCATGTCAACTTCACCTCTCATAAAGACGCTAGAGTCCAGGAACCTGAGGTACGTCTCTAAACCTTCCAACCTCGACATTTCCTCGCTACGAATCGAGAGCTTCTTCTTTTTTTGGAGCAGGGAGATCACGTCCTTAAAGGTAGGAGGGGGTAAGCTCCACGTCCTCTGATCCTCCTCATAAATCCCCTTATCCTGGTAAGCCTCTAACAGTAAGCTGAAGAAGTCCATAGTCTGAAGGTGGCCGAGGTTAAATACCGACTTTAAAGCAATGGCGACCTCAAGGGCCCTGTCCCTGGGGGAGAAGCCAAAGAGCGAGAGGGGGTTAACACCAGTCTCAGAAAGGTTGATGGTATTTGCGGAGGGAATTGAGTACTCCCCGTGAAGATCGAAGATGATAAATGGTAATCCAAGAGACGTCATCAGTTTCTTTACTAAGGTTGATTTCCCAGTACCACTGGATCCTAGAACAACAGAGTTGTAGTTCTTTCTCTCGGCTAGGTCGATACAAAGGTTGCCCTCTCCCTCAATCCATTCGTATCTATAAGTGTTCGGCAGAGAGGTTCTCCTTCTCTTAAGCACTCTCCGGATATTTCCCACACAAACCCCTCGACCTTTCCTGATGGGGTTTTGGGAGAGTAGGTAGGGTAGACTTATCCAGGAGAGTGAAGAGATGGGGGCTAAGTAAACTCTCCCTATCCAGGCAGCGATTAGTGAGTCCAAGACAGATCCTAAGAATAGGTAGATAGAGCCACTGAGTATATACCCTGTTACCGCAAAGGCCAAACCTATTGGTATTAACCCAACTCTAGGTTTGGTGATTATATACCGCTTGAAGTCTATTCTCTCAGGAATCGTCCTATGCACGACGTACCAGATGGACGAGCCCAAAAACGTTCCTCCCACATATAGAGAAAATATTAAAGGATCCATGGGAATACTTAGTAGAAATAAAACTGAGTATAGAGAGGCAATATTCAAAACTGAGAGGAGAAGAGAACGGGTCAGGAGAAGGGTTAATAACCCATAAGATGAGGCGAAAGCTAAGAAGATTAGAAGAGGAATTGAATAGTAGCCCGGGATGATAATCTGTGAGTACTTTAGCACCAGTGCGGAGCAGATCATCAGCGATTGTAATACTACGAACCTTAGCTCCCACATAATATACTTTAAACCCCACCACGCAAACCTAAAAATACACTTCATGTCTACCAAGTCTCAAGACTTCATAAGGAAGCTCAGGGAGTCAGGTTATGTCAACCTTACCCCCATACAGAGGTTAGCCATCCCTAAAGTCCTCTCTGGGACTCACCTGCTCATTATAGCGCCAACAGGCCACGGTAAAACTGAGGCAGCGATAATCCCCATCATGTATAATATCTACATGAAGAGACCTAAAAAAATCTCAGCTCTCTATCTAACACCTCTGCGAGCTTTAAATAGAGATATACAGTACCGATTAGATAAATTAGGTCAGTCCTTCCAGATTAAGGTATCCACAAGACATGGGGATTCCACAAGAAAGGAAAGGAGAGACCTATTACAAGATCCACCAGATCTATTGATCTCCACTCCAGAGACACTACTTTACTTGTTGGTTGACAAAAGGGTGAGGGAACTCCTGACCGGTGTCAGGTGGGTCGTCATAGATGAAGTCCAGGAGATGCTTGATGAGAAGAGGGGGTACGAACTATCGGTAATGCTCCAGAGACTAAGGCTTATAGCGAGGAATCCACAAATGATAGGGCTCTCTGCGACATTGGGAGACGTGGAACTAGCCAAGACCTTCCTCAGTACTGAAGGTGAAGTGGAAGTAGTCAAGATTGAGGACATAAAGAGTTCCCAGATCATCATCGAAATACCCAGTTATAATGAAGAGCTAGTGAACGAAGCGGTGAAGCACAGACTAGATCCTAGTTTGATGTCCAGATTGAAGAGATTGAAGGAGATAATTGAGGAGAATAGGCCAGTCCTCATATTCACCAACACTAGAGAGACAGCTGAGTTCCTGGCAAGCGAGCTCACTACTCTTTACGGACTTAAAGTGGCCTCCCATCACGGCTCCCTATCTAGGGAAGTGAGGGTCAAGATAGAGAGGGAGTTCAAAGAAGCTAAGCTAGACGCCCTGGTAGCTACCTCAAGTCTCGAGTTGGGGATAGATATTGGAAGTATAAACCTAGTGGTTCAATACATGTCACCGAGGCAAGTCCTTAGACTCCTTCAGAGAGTAGGAAGGAGTGGGCACTCCATTGAGAAGACATCTAGGGGAATAATCCTACCCGGGAACAGCCTCTTTGATGTCCTGGAGTGTCAGGCCATATACGAGGCCTCTAAGAGGGGATATATAGAGCCCGTTATCTATGAGATGAACCCCCTTGACGTAGTGGCTCACGAGGTCGTGGGTATGGTACTCGAGGGAATAACTTCCCTAGACGAGATCTTGGATATATTTAGGAAGTCTCCCTTCTTTAGATCTCTATCTCTTGAAGATTTGAAAGAAGTTGTGGAACAGTTGGAGGCCGAGAAAATATTAGTGGCAAAGGAGGGCAAACTGAGGTTGGGTAGGAGAAGCTGGAGGTATTATTTCACCACAAACATGATACCAGACTCCAACAGGAGTTACATAGTCGTTGAAGTCGAGACCGGCATGAAGTTGGGGAACCTAGACAACCAATTCGTTACCGGCCTAGAGGAAGACAGCATATTTGTGTTAGGAGGCAGGCTCTGGAAGGTCATATCTATAGAGGAAGGCAAGGTCTTTGTGAGTAGGGCAGAACCTAAGAAGGGCATTCTACCCTCATGGTTCGGTGAGTCCATCCCTGTGGAGAAAGAGATATCCATGATGGTATACAGCTATCTTTCTGAGATGATGGATGGAAAGAGGGAAGGGGTACAGGAGGTGTCGGAGAAAATTAAGGAACATGTTAGAAGGAATTATCCTAAGCTAGGTCCTAATAAGATCGTTGTAGAGCTTGTCGGCTCAGACCTCGTGGTCGTCCACTCTCCGTTTGGAAGTAGGGGTAACAATACCTTGGGAACTCTCCTTAGTGCAGTTTTGGGGTCGGGAAAAGGGCTTAGACCCACCTTCCGTAGCGATCCGTATCACGTAGTCATAGCCTCGGTCTCCTCCCTCTCATTGGAAGATATTGAATTCGCCATTAAATCGCTCAGGGAAATGGATGAAAGATACGCCACTTCCGTCTTAAGCGAAACCCTAAAGGAGACACCTCAATTCAAGTGGGCATTGTTCACGGAGGCCCAACGCTTCGGTGCGGTGGAGAAGGGAGCAGACATAAAGCTCACCCAGCATGTACTTAGGACCTTCTCAGACACTGTGGTAGGGAAGGAGGCAGTAAAGGAACTTCTGTCTAAACACCACGACCTCTCTGTCCTAGAGGCGTTGAGACAAATGGACTGGGAGGTAGTTAGGGTACCCTCACCTTCTCCTTTAGCCCAGGAGTTCCTGGACAAACTCATGGTCTCCTCAACCTCTGAGGATAAACCATTAATTCTTGAAGTCTTCAAGAGGAGGATGCTGTCTAAGGAGATCTTACTGGCGTGTCTTATCTGCGGTTGGAATCAAAGACTCAAAGTGGAAGATACGCCTCAGAGGTGTCCTAAATGCGGTTCGATTTTCCTTACGGCCACTTACCCTGAGGACAAGGAAGCGTTACAGGTTATCCGAAAGAACATCTCTGGGGAGAAGTTGAGGAGAAATGAGGCCAAGAGATTGAGTGAATTGAAGAGAGTTGCCTCTCTCTTCTCTAACTATGGGAGGACAGCTCTAGTGGCATTTGTGGTCAGAGGTGTGGGACCGTCTAACTTGGGGAGACTGCTGTCGTTTTTAAGTCAAGGAGAGGATGTATTTTATAGGGAATTAATGGAGGAAGAGAAGAAGTTCTTGAGATATAGGAAGTTCTGGCAGTAAGTTTTTAATGTAAACGTGAGCTTTGACATTCGAGTGGTGTAGTTATATGGCTTTGATAGAGGTGGGAAGAATTTGTGTCAAATTAACGGGAAGAGAGGCAGGAAGTAAATGTGTAGTTGTTGACATTATAGACAATAACTTCGTCTTGGTTACCGGACCTAAGAACGTGTCTGGAGTTAAGAGGAGGAGGGCTAATATCATGCACTTGGAACCTACCGACAAAAAGGTCGAAATAAGTAAAGGGGCTTCCGACCAGGACGTAGAGGCTAAACTGAAGGAGCAGAACTTGATAGAGTTCATGAAGGAGAAGGTGAAACCAAAGATACCCGTGGTCTAAATGGATTTTTATCCATTCGTGTTGAAAATAGATGAATTTTGTGGCTACACTAAACGCTGGATCTTCAGGAAGGAGTATCAACCTGCAGGAAATTACGGGAATTACGCTGACAATAGACCTATTCAGAGTCTGATCAACTCATCCATTCTAAATATAGATAAACCCCCAGGACCCACCAGTCACGAGGTGGCGTATTGGGTAAAGACCATGTTCAAGTTGGATAGAGTAGGTCATGGAGGGACCCTAGAGCCCTAAGGGGCGGGGTAATCCCAAAGTGACTGGAGTCCTTCCCATAGGCTTAGGCAAGGCCACACGATTAATGAACCTTGTGACCAAATCTGGGAAGGAGTACGTGTGTCTTATGGAGATCCACTGTGACTTCAAGGAAAGCGAGTTGAAGGATGTCGTGAGCCAGTTCAAGGGCGTTATATATCAGAAACCACCCGTCAGGTCCTCCGTGAAGAGGAGAGTCAGAAAGAGGAAGGTAGACGAGCTTGAGGTGCTCGAAATAGAAGGAAGGAGGGTTCTGTTGAGGATCTCTTCAGAGCCCGGGACTTACATGAGGAAGTTGTGTCACGATATCGGAGTTGTCCTGGGATGCGGGGCACACATGAGGGAACTTAGGAGGACTAGATCCGGAGTCTTTGTGGAGAGAGATTCAGTGACTCTCCACAGACTTTCCGAAGCTCTCTACTTGTACAGGGAATGCAAAGACGATACAGAGCTCAGAAAGATACTTTATCCCATGGAAGTGGCATTCTGCGGCATTCCAAAGATTATAGTGGACGATGAAGCAGTTAACTCGATAGCCTATGGGGCGCAGCTCATGGCTCCCGGGATAGTGGCACACCAGGAGTTCAGGAGGGGCGACACTGTTGCCCTTATCACCTGGAAGGGGGAGGGGATAGCTATAGGGAAAGCGTTAACGGACTCCGACAAGATTGGAAAGAAGGGCGAGGTGGCCAAACCTGACAGAGTACTTATGGACAAGGACGTGTACCCGAAGGCTTGGAAGAAATGATGGTAGTCGTGGACGTAGTGGAGGGAATCCCACTATCCTTGGTTAGCTTTCCAGGTCTCTTCTCTAAGAAGAGACTAGACCTGGGAACTAGGATACTCTTGGAGAACCTAGTGATTCCTGAGGAAGGGACTGTAGCTGACGTGGGGTGCGGTTACGGACCTGTTGGAATTTACGTTGCCGTGAGGAATCCTAGGCTCAACGTCTACATGTTGGATGTGAACCCGTTGGCCGTTAAGGCCTCTCAGATGAACGTAGAGAGGTACGGCCTTCAAGGTAGGGTTAAGGTGATGAAGAGTGATCTGTTGGAGAAGTTAGAGGGTAAAGTTAGGGCCATTTATTCCAATCCTCCCCTCTCCAAGGGAGTCGAAATCCTAGAGAGGCTGGCAGAGCAGGCAGCTTCCAAGTTGGACAAGGAGGGTTGGATACAACTCGTGTTATACAGGGGAGAAACCAATGCTTTGAAAATATTTACTAAGTATTTCTCTAGAGTAGAGACTGTTAAGAAGGTTAAAGGCTACTCACTAGTTTTAGTAGTAAATGATTAAAGGGCAATTTGAGAATAAGTCATGCCGGGGTGCCCGAGCGGACCAAGGGGCTGGCCTTGAGAGCCTGCTGGGAAAGCCAGTAGGGTATCACCCTGCGCGGGTTCAAATCCCGCCCCCGGCGTCTTTCTATCAGTGCTTCTCATGGGATAGAGATAGTTTTAAAGATTAGATGCGTAGGATTTCTCTTAGTGCCGCAGTAGTCTAGCCCGGTCCAGGATGAGGGCCTGTCGAGCCCTTGACCCGGGTTCAAATCCCGGCTGCGGCGCCATTCTTTTACAAGTTCATGGAGCGTTACAACCTTCGCAGTAACCTGGTCATGAGAGAGTGATTGAGCCCAAGTTCCCCATGAAGAAGACCAAAGCGAGCCCGCCTAGGGATTTAAATATAGGCCTCATCTCACCTAATCTCATGGCAAAAAGTTCTGGTATAGATCAGTAGTTAAACATAACCAACGTCAAAACGATATTTAGAAGTAATTAAAAATAACGAGTAGTTACGTACAGCAGTTATGGGAATCTTAGGGAGGTAATACGGGGAAGTCGGTGTTGGTGAGAAGTTTTTCGACGTCGTCCCGCTGAAAAGGTGCGGAAAGAGACAAATCGAGTTCGCTAGGGAGAGGCTGTCAGGGAGATCAACAGGCTGGGCGTGGTGAGGGGGAAGGAGAGGAGCAGGAAGGTTGACTGGCACTTATCCTCATGGTCCTGGTAGATGGGAGGGCCAGCGTGAGGAACAGGGCCGAGACGTTCGGGTTGGAACGTGAATTGATGGGGTGTTGGGAGAACTTGACGACGCGTGGAGGTCCTGTCAGGCTGGTGAAGGGTCAGGTCGTCATCGTGGACGACACCGTGGACCACGACGCTCCGGGTAGACGTGAGCCCCCGAGAACTACTGGACCTACTGCCACATCCACGGGAGGTTCGAGAGGGCCAAGCTCCTCACGGTCGTGATAGTGGACCTCGGGCAGGACGTTCACGGTTTCCCCTACGCCTTGAGGAAGATGTGGGATTTGTGAGGGTCACCGAGTTCAAGACCGAGATCGACGTGGCCAGATGTTGGACGTGCTCAAGGGGCGCTTCCGGTAGCCAGGGTCGTCTTCGATCCCAGTACTGTCCGAGAAGCCCGTGACGAACAAAGTGGTGTCAAGGCTCAAGTCCAACCGAGCTCAGGGTCGGCCTGGGGGACCCTCGAGGAGGGGCACCTCCCGGTGGGATACCCCGGAGTCTACTCCACCTTCCTGACCCTGGGAGGCCGAGTGATTACAGTGAAGTCGCTCGCAGGAACACGACTCGGGACACACGTCAGGTACATCTACACGACCGACCTCTCACTCAGCGGGGAGGAGGCCTGCCTGGCCGGAGATCGAGGAGCTCCAAAGGACGTCGAGGCCCTGGGACTCCTCATTCTGGAGGAGGGACAGGCTTCAGGGGTACCTCACGATCTTCACCATCAGCAACGTCGTCAGGGAGCTGGTAGGGGAGCTGAACCTGAGGAGCGTGGAGGCGTTCCTCAGGTTCTCGAGCGTCGTTTAAGCGGACCGTCGGGGCTGATGAAAATCTTTAAGTCACGTTAAAATCCCATAACTGCTGTATCTTGAACGACTTCCTTGAAGTTACAATAATCTCTGGGATTAATTCCTAATGAGATAATAAACGAATAGAAAGATTTTTAAATTAGCTTTCTATATCTTTTATCGTGATTTGTAGAGAATGGAAGTTAAGGATTATGAGAAGTTCCAGCAAGGAAATGAGTATAGAGGATTTTCAGAATTATATAGCTAAAGAGTTTCCTAACCCTAAGGTTAGAAAAAGTATTAGGGAAGCCTTGAAACTTCTCATCAAGGATCCTTTAGCCTATGCTAGAGAAAAATTAGGTATGGATATTTTCGGGAATCAAATGTTCTCTATAGAAGTTACGAAGGATATAAGAATCCTTTACAGTATGGACTCAAAAAAACTGTATAGCGCTCATTTGGAAGATTGGGTCTCATAAGAAGGCTTATGGGAGAGATTAGCTTTCTTTTCAACCTCATCAAAGAACTTGTCTATCTCCTCCCCGTTCTCAAACTCAATATAAGCGTAACTTTTGTCATCCTTCTTAACCAATCCAGTCTTCATATGTATAAACTCTGCAAAGATGTTATTAAAACAATGTGCTAATAGAGTTTCTTCTAACGGTACTGAAAGAGCTTAACGCGTGATGAAGACCTTCTCCTGGTCCCGCACCTGGTTCTCAGGGAGAGTCAAAGGGCTTGAACTGGGTGAGCCCGTGATAAAGGAGGACAGAGTTCACCTGCCATTCCGTTATAAATTACCCTGGTTTACTCCCCTAGACTTCCTCTCAATCGACAGTAACCTCTATACTCTAGACGCGTACGGCATGGAGTTGAAGAGGGGTGAAATACAGTCCTTCGCTTCAAAGCACGGTAGGAAAGGGGGGAAGCTGATGAGGAAGTACTCTCACCGTGAAAGGAACCACGTCCTGGATTACGTTCACAAGTTCGTGAACAAACTGTTGGAGATGTACCCACTCACTACGTTTACTGTTGAGAAACTGAACAAACAGTCAATGTTCCAAGATGCCGACGACAAGTTGTCTAAGAAGATTTCAAGGACTGTATGGAGGTCGATCCACCGTGTGTTAAAGTACAAGGCCCCACTATACGGCTCCCTAGTTAAGGAGTTGAACCCTCACCTCACATCCAAGTCCTGCCCCAGATGTGGACGGGTTTCCCGAAAGGTAGGACTTTTCGTTGTGAGAGGTGTGGTTTCACCCTGGACAGGCAACTCAACGCGTCCCTCAACATCTTC
>Ga0208683_100630_pt1 | contig 13466 bp, 9 predicted proteins | sample BED_Mat_host_9_1_FD_187141 | JGI IMG/M metagenome (GOLD analysis project Ga0208683, IMG submission 187141) | Extremophilic microbial mat communities from Yellowstone National Park, USA - BED_Mat_host_9_15 (SPAdes) (version 3) | ecosystem: Environmental > Aquatic > Thermal springs > Hot (42-90C) >... | reverse complement strand
CGGCCTGATGGCGCTGTCTGCAGGTGGCCTTTTGGCTTGTCTCGACTTGAAGCCTAGCGGGCCCGTCCGCTCAAATGCCCATGGCACTCACCGGTTGGGCCCTCGTGAAGCTACAGTATTTGTCCAACTGAATGCGCCGCGACACCATCACCTGTTCCACGCCCAGCGGGCGCAGGCCCCCGGTGCGTAAGCCAGGATGCGCGAGCATCCATCGAATGGAACACAGGGTAGCCGGTTCTTTCCAGATGGGCCATGCAAGAGAGAATCCTTGGCCATCATAATGCCCGCCAACAATCGCGAGCCGGTTTCCGCCATATGCCGGTGCTGCGGTGAGCACGGAGATGCCGATGGCTGCCAGCCGATTGGCCCCAAGCTGCGTGCCCAGCTTATACTTGGCGTCGGTCGGATTACCTGCCATGAGCGCGTATCGGGCGATCTCGTCCGGGTCCCATCGAAACGAGGAGAGCATGGCGTCTGCACGTGTCCAAGGGTGGAACAGCGTGGCCACGAGGTGTTCGATGGCGTCCTCGCCCTGCCGCCCTGGTTCTTCTTGCCCTCCTGGCTGCCAACGGGGGACATCCCGTAGGCGAGGCAAAAAGTGCTGATGCCCCTGTCCAAACAACAGACAGATCGGCGTCGGCTGGATACGAGGACCGTCCGACTTTTTCCCGCTTTTGGACTCCACTGCGCCATCGCTCATGAGCGCGGCGAGGAGATCCGCTCGGTACCGACTGGTGGGCGTCGCGGCTCCGGCCGCTTCTCGGAGCACTTCTCGGGCTTCCGACTGGGCGTAGTTGAGATCGGCACGGTCACCGAATTCGTGGCGTTCTGCGAGCTGCCGAATCCCGGCGTCCGCGCGCCGCGCAAGGTCTTCCGGAGACAGGGATACGCGTGTCACCAGCACCGGCCGAGTCGGCGCCTCCGTCCAATACACGCGGGCATGGACGCGCGAAGCGGGCTCTATCTCCTCGTCCGTGGCGCCCAAGGCGCGAAGGAGACCGAGCAGGGCGAAAAACGCAAGAGGATTGTCAGGCTCGAGGCCGTCAAGTCGGTATTCGCTCAAGGGCATGCTCGGTCCCCTCCACTCTCCGCTCGTCTTCGGACACGCGGTGATCTGCGAGTCTCAGCACGCTTTCGAGGTACGCCACTGTCCACGCGCCATACCGCGCCTTCAGCCGCTCGTACAACCCCGCCCAGTCCTCACCTTCCCAGTCGAACGAAAGCTCCTGCGGCCCCGTTGCTGGCGAGATGGCGACGGAGGCACCGAGTAAGGACTGCATCGCTTCCCTCGCCGAGCGGAGTTCGGGATCCGCGTGCGGGAAAAACGGGCGGCCGTACCCGTGATGCGTCCCGATGAGCCACAGCACCAATGCTGGATCGTTCGCCTCCCGAAACCGCGGGTGTCGAAGCGCTATGGCCACGGACAGCGCTTCGTGACGCCACCTGTACGGCAGTCCCGCCTGCCATCGCGCCTGCTGCGGAAGCCGCCTTCCCGACTTGGCGAGTAAGGGGCCTTCGAGATTGGGCCCGAGCGGGTCTCCGTAGGCGAGAAACGCCTGGAATCGAGGGTCTGCCTTGCCGAGATCGTGCAACAGGCCTGAGAGGGCGAGGTCCTGCGTGATCTCCGCGGGCAATCCGGCGAGTCGGCCGAACCGAGCGGCCGCCTCCGAGACCCGCAGACAGTGTTCGTCCAGAAGCACGGGCAGGCTGGCGAGCGATCCGAACGCGTCGTCCTCCGTGGAGGGCGCGGCAGCACGGCTCTGCCCGGATGCGCGCAGCCCGCGAGGAGCCTGAAACACGACACCCCTCGGCCGGCCGAGCGCGTCGCGGCCATAGACGTCGTAGAGCGCCTCGACCTCGCCGCGAGCCTCATCCAACTTGAACAGCGCGTCACGCAGTGATTCGCCGAGCGTGAGTTCGAGCAGCGCGTCACGCGCGTCTCTCCACGGGAATACCTCGTACTCGGCAAGGAGGGCGGCGAGTTGGCCCTCTTCTTCCGCCGGGATGAGCCCTGGCGCGACGCGCACCGCGAAGTACCCGGCTTGGAAGGGCAAATTAGCTTCGAGGCCGAGATCGCGCGCGGGATCATTCCAATCGGGGTTCCAGCCATATGCGTCGAGCCCTCCGCGCTTCGCCGGGACAATCACGGTGTCGCCAGGCCGAATCTGGCGGGCATTCACCCAATGGGACGTGTCGGGATCGCCGGTCCATCGGAAGGCGACGCGTTCGAGCCGACGGATGCCCGCTTCCTCGTCCGAACGCTGCGAGGCGATGTCCGCGAGCTCTATCTCCCTCGCAGGGTCTAGCGAGAGCCAGCGCCGAACGGCCCAGACGGGCAGTTCCACGGCTTCGGCCGATCTCGGCAGCACGAGTTGCAGCAGGCTGTACGTCGCGTCATCGCCGGCATCGGGATCCACGTCGGAGCGCCAGACGACACTGACCGCATCCGACTGGCGACGAGGGCCGTGGAGGTACAGCGAGACGTCCGGATCCGCGGCCGGCACCGGGCTCGTGGCCGTGAGTAGGTCCACGTGCGCGGGCATGAGGATGGGCGCGTCCTCGGTCTGCGACATGGCCTCGGCGGGCACGGGGTCCTCTTGAGCAAGGCGATGGAACGCGGCGAGGCCGAAGTCGATCACCGGCGGTTCCTTTCGGCCCCCCGGCTGCGCGTGCCGCTTCAGGTAAGCCCAAGCCTCGGCCAGGGCACGGCCGTACACCGGATCGTCCGTCCGGGCGGACAGATCCGCTGGCGCAGCCACCACGGCCCCGCAGCACGGCGTGGGGCGACCGGCTCGGTTGAGACGCCCAAATCGTTGGCGCAAAGCGTCGATGGGCGCGAGATCGCTCACCACAGCGTCGAGATCGATGTCGATCCCGACCTCCACGCACTGCGTGGCGACGAGGGCCACGGGCGCAGCGAGCCGCCGCACCTCGGGCCGTGGCTGCGTTCGCAGGGGCTCGAGCGCATGCGTGAGCCATGCGTCTCGATCCAAGGGACGAGCCGGGCCGATGATGAGCAACGTCTGCCATTGGTCGATGTCGAGGGCTGCCTGAAGCGCTTCGAACACCGCGCGGGCGCGTCCCACGCGGTTCACCACGACGGCGACGGCCGGGTGCGCCACGCCCTGGCTCCGTAGCATCTGCGCCGCATGCAAGAATTCCTGTACGAGCACCTGCACGCGGTGCTCCTCGTCCGCCGCGTCCGACCCGCCGGCAACGGCGTCGCTCGAGGCGCCCGCATCCCGTGCCTTTTTGAATTCCACCAGCCGAACTGGCTTCCCGACAGACCAGCGCGCGCCGAGGATGGGGTGGTGCGTATCTTCCTCAGCGAGGTCGAACGCGCCTCCATCCTCCGCCTGCGGCGTCGCGGTCATGACCGTGTAGCCCCATGGCATCGCGATATCCATGCTCTTCCACGCCGTCCCGTTATACGCCTCAATCCAGGACAGCGTCTGGCGGAGCGGCTCCGCCATGTGCGCTTCATCGAGAAACAGTTGGCAGTCCACACCCAACAGTCCGGCGTGCACCGGCTTCATGGCGTCCGACACGCCATATCCGCGAAACAAAAGCCGCGACCCAATCTGGTCCACGGTGGAGCACACGACGGTGGGTTGCACAGGGGTTCGAGCCCAATCGTCCTCGCGCGGCACGCCGCCTCTCAGCCGTCGGACCACAAGCGGCTCCCCGCCGCCGCTCACCTCACACAGCCGCGCCGCCACGCGCGCCGTCACGGTCCCCTCCGGCGCTTGAGCGAGTTTTTCGGCCAGGCGCTTCGCGTGTTCGTACGCGTCGTCGACGACGAGCCTGCGGTCCACGATGAACCCCATTCGCACGGGCGCGCGCCGCCTCGCTCCCGCGCCCGCCTCCAAGGCGAGGAAAAACACCGCAATGTCGATGACGCTCGTCTTACCCGACGCCGTGGGCAACTTGAGCAACCTCGGCCACGAGCCGGTCTCCGCGAGGTGATTCAATAGGCGAACCTGCCATGGAAACGGTTCATAGCCGTGGACCTCGCGCAGAAACTGCACAAAATCTCCGCGAGAAAGGGATGCGTTCACTCCGCCTCACCTCCGTCGGGCAAGGGACGGCACAGGCCGAGCCCCAGATATCGCCCGGCGCCGAGCATCACCGGCCCAACCACGGGCTCTGAAAACCGGATCACCGCGTGCGTCAGCATCCGCCCCTTGAGGTAATCAGGTACCTGCCAGCGAACCCACGCCGGATCCCGGCGAGATGAAATCACGGAAGGCGCACCTTCCCAAGCCGAATGGCGCGAGACCTGAACCGCCGGCAGCGGGCCGTCCACCCCCGGCCACATGACCTCCTGCGGCCGAGGCAGGCCGATGTGCTCGCACGCGCTTGCCACGTCCTCCATCATTTCGATCACGGCCTCGCTCGGGCGCGCTTTGATCTGGCGGTTGAGCACCACGGGTGTCACGGTCGCGTACGAGTGGCTCGGCTTGGCGGTGTACAGCGCCGGATCGAGCGAGCGCTTCGCGGGCTGGAGCGTCGGAGAAAACTCCAGGTCCCCTGTGGGCAGCGCCATGCGCAGCACCCGCCTTCCGCGCCGCACATCCATCGGGCAGACGGCGCGCAGTGCCCGGAGCCAGCCCTCGTCCCGAAAAAGATCGACGCCCCTCGGCGGCACACACGCGAATCCCAGAACTCGCCCGTCTGCATGCGGAAAGCCCGCAAAAGGCAGCGGAACGATGGCCAGGTGCGGATGGCTCTCGGGTACACCGTCTTCGGAGCGCCCCGTGACCACCGGCGGAGGTGAGGTGCCCGCGGCCAGATAGCCCTCGATGATGCGAGTCCGGATGGCCTGCGCGACCAACGCGCAGGCGCGGACATCGGGCATCACTCCGCCTACGTGCTCGAACACGAGCCACGCGGTGGAAAAGGCCGAGTTCAGGCCGTCTTGCGCCACCGACGGCGGCTCAGGCATCACCCACTCGCCCACGCTCGGTCGGCGGCCGGACGCAAACGCGCGAACCAGTTCATCCATCCTCCCCCGATACACCCTGCGAAGTGGCGGGATGGCGTCCGGCGGCGCCGGTTCATCCGTCACGTACGCCCTGCATCGCGTCAGGCTGGACGAGTGCCCCACGTACGCCGTGTCGCGGGCGATGGCGTCGAGCAGCTTCACCCGTTCCGCGACATCCGCGCCGTCAAGGACGTCCGCCCACACGAGCCGCACCGTCGGCGAAGCGGGCCTGACCGTGATGAACCGGCGCGGCTGCCGGCTGCGATAATCCGCGATGTTGTCCGATGCGCGCCGGACCTTGAGCGCCGCGCGATCGTTCGGCGGCACATACGCCAGGTACGACGTGCGAAGCCAGGCGGTGGGCGCCTGAATCCGCGGCGGATCGAGCGATTCCAGCCACTCCAAGGCAGCCCGTTCCTCCGGCCGTTCCCCGCGGTACGCCCACGTGGCCACGAGCGCGGAAAACACGCGATCCGGCTGTGGCGGCCAGTCCGGCGCCTCGCTGTCCGGCTGCAGCGCCGCTACCGAGTTCCCCGTGAGGAATTCGATCTCGATGACGAGCGTCACTTCTCTTCCTCCGCCTCTCCGCCTTGCCCGGACAGCGCCAGCTGCTGACTCTCCTTGACGATGGCGACGAGCTTGTCCTGCGGCACGAGGCGAATGGGCTCCCGGCGCAGCCGGAATCCTGCCGCCTCGGCGTTCACAAACGCCTCCTCGTACAGCGCGCGCGCCGCATCGAGGTCGAGCTTCACGGCGTCCGTCGAGCCATCCGGATGCACCACCTCAAACGGCGCCGGCCGCTCGGGGACGAGATCGCACCGGGAGCGGAGCGCATACCCATTGCGGTCCTGCTCAAGCGCGGCGAGGAGGCCGAGGGCGGCGAGCAGCGTCCGAGCGGCGACATCTCGATCATCTCCGCCAAAGCGAAGGCGGCGCAGCCCGGCAAACGTCAGCACAAACGTCTGTTCCAGATAGTCGCACGTGATGCCGAGCGGGTCCACGGTCGGCGCAATGTTCCCGTGATTGATCTCCGACGGGCGGACCTGCTTCGCGTCCTTGCCCACGAGCTCAGGCCGAACATCCCACACGTCTTTCCGGTCCTTGTGCTTGTACACCTGGACCTTCTTCAGGATCCCGAGCGGATCGATGCGGCTGCCCGTGCGCCGGCCGGCCGTGCGCACCACGACGGTGCCATCCCGCCGCGGGATCTCTTCCACCGGCACGCCGATGGCGACAATCTCGGAGGTCAGACAGCGCGCGAACTTGGCGCCCAGACCGCCGCCGCTCCCGGTGGAGTGCCACGCCCCGAAGACGAGCGCGGTCGGCGAGGTCTCGAGCAGCGCCGTGGCGTCGGAGGGGCTGGCCTGGGCGAGCCGCAGGCCCACCTCGCTCTCCATGAACGGTTTGCCGTCAATCATGCTGTCGCGCAGGATGGCGTCGTAGATGCGGTGCGGCGCCTCAAGGGACGTGATCTCGGACAGGCCCAGCAGACCGCGATCTCGGAAATCCACGATGACGTGCGGAATGGGCAAGCCGTCATGGCGCACGGCATCGGCCAGGGCCTCCTCCATGCGATTGGCCTGAGTCTGCACGCTGTCGACCAGCGCGCACCACACCTCCTCTCCGTCGACCATGCGGCGCTCGAACACATGCCGAGGCGGATCGTTCTGGAATTCACCCGGATACGTGGGCGGAAGGATTTTGTCTCCTTTGCCGCCGGCCGGCTGCAGGCGCTGCCGGCGCCGAATCGCGGCGTCTTCCATCACCATTTGCGCGAGTGTTTTGACGTTCATTGAATGAGTCTCCTCCCCTTCCTGCCGGGCGCTTCGCCTGGCCGGAATCCAATTCCTGATCTCACGCTCCGTCTGCCCTCATTCGACGTCCGACGCAGAATTCCTCCTCGTGCCACTAGCGGAAATGTTCGAAGCATTGCTGCGACAAGAAGAGCCCCGGGCATCGGTTCGCCCAGGGCTCGCGTCGCGTCACAAATGATTCAATACGCCCCATACACGCCTGCGCCCGCGCCCGGCGTACAGCCGCAGCTCGGCGCCGCCATGCCCACCGCGGGAACCAACAGGAAGAACAGCACGAAGATGATGAGAAACACCACAGCCCAGCGCGTGTAGCCGCCAAACGTACCCATGAACGCTACCCCTTTCAGGCGAGATGGTTCATCGTACGCCGCGACTGCGCGCGCCAAAGCCGACAGGTGCCCCATGAGCGCTTCCGCTCCCGCCGTGCCGCGGCGCGAATTCGTATCCTCGCCCCGCTTGCCGTTATTCGCGCACCTGCCCGTGTCCGTACACCACGTACTTGTAGCTCGTCAGCTCGCGCAAGCCCATCGGCCCGCGGGCGTGCATCTTCTGCGTCGAGATGCCGATCTCGGCCCCAAACCCGAACTCGAACCCGTCCGTAAACCGGCTCGACGCGTTGTGGTACACGGCCGCCGCGTCGATGGATGCAAGGAACACCCGCGCCGCATCCTCGTCCTCCGTGACAATGACCTCCGAGTGCTGCGTGCCGTAGCGATCGATGTGCGCGATGGCGTCCTCCAGGGTGTCGACCACCCGGACGGCGAGGATGAGATCCAGATATTCAGTTTCCCAATCCGCCTCCTGCGCAGCCACCGCAGGGATGCCAGCGCGGCGCAGGATGTCGAGCGCGCGTGGGCACGCGCGCAACTCCACGCCCCGCTCCACGAGGGCGCGCGCCGCCTCCGGGAGCCACGCATCCGCAATTTCCGCGTGCACGAGGAGCGTCTCCGCCGCATTGCACACGGACGGGCGCTGCGTCTTCGCGTTCACCACGATGCGCGCGGCCATCTCGAAGTTCGCGGCGCGGTCCACGTACACGTGGCAGTTGCCCACGCCCGTCTCAATCACCGGAACCGACGCGTTCTCCACTACACGGCGAATCAGCCCCGCGCCCCCGCGGGGAATGGCGAGATCGACAAGCCCCCGCGCCCGGATGAGCACATCCACCGCGTCCCGGTCCGCGTGGGCCACGAGCGACACCGCGGCTTCCGGCAGTCCCGCCTGCCGCAGCCCGTCGTGGATGGCCGCCACGAGCGCCTGGTTCGACCGAAGCGCCTCGCTCCCGCCGCGCAGCACCGCCACGTTGCCCGTCTTCACCGCGAGCACCGCCGCGTCCACCGTCACGTTCGGCCGCGCCTCGTAGATCATGGCGATCACGCCCATCGGCACGCGCACCTTGCGGATGTCGAGGCCGTTCGGGCGGAGGATGCGCTCTACCTCTTCGCCCACCGGATCTGGCAGCGCCTCGACCTCGCGCACGCCCTCGATGATCTGCTGAAGCCGCGCCTCGTCGAGCATCAGCCGATCCACGCGGGCCGCGGGCTGCCCTTCCCGCCGCGCCGCGTCCACGTCGGCCGCGTTCGCGGCCAAAATCTCGCTCCTGCGCGCCCAGATGGCGTCCGCCATGTGCGAAAGCGCCTCGTTCTTGACGCGCGTCGGCGCCGTGGCCATGTGCCGCTTCGCCGCCTGCGCGCCGCGCAGGGTGGAACGCACCGATTCCACCAGTTCCGCCTTCGCGTCGACACTCATCCCGCCGTCGCCTCCGTCCAGATCACCATGTCGTTTCGGTGCACCACTTCGTGCAGCGCGTGCACGTCCTCGCCCGCGCGCTTTTTCGCGAGCCACTCGGCGAGATCGCGCGAGGAGAAGTTCGAGATGCCCTTGCCAAACGCCGCGCCGGTGGGCCCGACGAGTTCCACCACGGCGCCCTCCTGAAACTCGCCATGCACCTGCACGAGGCCCGGTAAAAGCAGGCTCTTGCCGCCCGCGATGAGCGCGCGCATGGCGCCGTGATCCACCTGCAGGGCGCCTTCCGGCTTCGGCGCGTGCAAGAGCCACGACTTGCGCAGGCTGACCGGCTCCCGCGACGCCAGAAACCGCGTGCCCACCGGCTCGCCGCCGAGCACCCGCTCAAGCACCCGCGGCTCGTCCCGATGCGCAATGACGACCTCCACGCCGGACTGCGTGGCAATCTTCGCCGCCGCAATTTTCGTCCGCATCCCGCCCGTGCCTGCGCTCGATCCGGCTCCGCCCGCGATGCGCTCGATCTCGTCCGTGATGGCCTCGACCTCCGCAATCCGCGTCGCTGTGGGATCCTGGCGCGGGTTGGCCGTGTACAGGCCGTCGATATCGGTGAGCAGCACCAACGTGTCCGCCTCCGCCACGAGCGCCACGAGCGCCGCCAGCGTGTCGTTGTCGCCGAAGCGGATCTCGTCCACCGCCACGGTGTCGTTCTCGTTGATGATAGGCATCACGCCGCGCTGGAGCAGGGCCATCACCGTGTTGCGGATGTTCACAAACCGCTTCCTATCCTCCACGTCCGCGCGCGTCATGAGGATCTGCCCCACCGCGATGCCGTGCTCGGCAAACAGCCGCTCGTAGTGCTCCATGAGGAGCACCTGGCCCACCGCCGCGGCCGCCTGCTTCTCCGGCATCGAGATGTGCGCGCGCTGCCAGCCGAGCCTGCCGAGCCCCGCCGCGATGGCGCCCGAGGAGACAAGCACAAACTGGCACCCCGACTCACGCTCGAGCCGCACCATATCGGACACCATCTGGCGCATCCGCGACAGTGCGAGCGATCCGTCCGCCTCGGTGAGTGAGCTCGACCCAATTTTCACCACCACGCGTCTGCGCCCACGTCCATCCCTCGACATGCTTTCATCTCCCAAGCGTCGACCATTCCGCGGGTTCAGCCCGCCACAAGCCGGTTCTCGAGCCGCCCGAGCCCATCAATTTCGCTAGCCATCTCGTCCCCCGGCTTGAGCCACACCTTCTTCTCCCGGCCCAGGATCACGCCCTCCGGCGTGCCGGTGTAGACGAGATCGCCCGGCTCAAGCGTCATGATGCGGGACAAATCCGCAATCACCTGCGCCACCGAGAAGATCATGTCCGCGGTCGACGAGTTCTGGCGCAACTCACCGTTTACATAGAGCCGTAAGCCCAGGCGCTGCGGATCTCCCACCTCGTCGGCCGTCGCGATGTACGGGCCGAGCGGCGCGAAGCCGTCGATGGCCTTGCCGTACAGCCACTGCGACGCGCGCATTTGGAGATCCCTCGCGCTCAAATCGTTCCCGATGGCGTAACCCAACACCGCGCCGAGCGCTTCCTCCTCTGAGACGTTGCGGCACCTGCGGCCGATGACCGCCACCAGTTCCACCTCGTAGTCCACCTCGCGCGCCACCTCGGGAATGGCGATCTCGTCCCCGTGCGCGGCCAGACTGTTCGCAAATTTGGCGAAATAGACCGGCGACGAGGGAATCGGCATCTTCGACTCCTCAGCGTGCTTGCGGTAGTTGAGCCCCACGCACACGATCTTCTGCGGGCGGGTGACGGGAGGCGCGAGACGCAGGTCCGACAGCTTCCCGGCGGGAACGCCCTTCTCCTCGATGGCCTCGAGCGCGCGCCGAACGTGAGTATATTCCGCGATCACGGCCTCCATCGTTTCGGGCACCGAGATCCCAAGTTGGGCCGCGCTCGCCGCGACGTCCACCACCTCGTCGCCGCGCACAAGGCCGAGCCGCAGCGCGCTCCCTTCCCTGTAGGTGCAGAGCTTCATGGCCATCCTCTCCCTTGTCACCGTGGCTTCACACTGCCGCCATTGTAGCAAATTCGAGCGCCTGGCGGCGACGCCCCCGGCCAGCCGACGCCCCGCCATCTATCCGCGCAGACGGGGCCGCGGAAGTCCACCAGGCACCTCATTGCCACAGGGAGTCAAAATGTTACCATTCCTATCGAAGTGAGGCCGCAAGATATTGCCGTGACCGGACAAAATCATCTGATACAATGCTGGCACAACGTGAACGGTCGGCGTTCTGCGAGGAGTGACACCCATGAAGTTCACCGACGGCAACTGGCTTGTCCGCGAAGGCGTCTCCATTCATCCCGGCCTCGCCGTGCAGGAATGGCGGCAAGAGGGAGACGGCGTCCTCTTCTTCGTCGCGTGCCGCCCCGTGGCGCACCGCGGCCACATGCTCGATGGCCCCATGCTCACCTGCCGCATCTCCTTTCCCCGGCCTGGTATGGTTCGGGTGGAGCAGCATCACTTTTTCGGCCGGATGCCCCGCGGGCCCCATTTCCCGCTTGAGCTCAAACCTCAGCCGTTTGACGCGGCGGAGACGGAGGACGGTGTCGTCCTGCGCGCCGGCGAGATGGAGGTGCGCGTGCGGCTGTCCCCTTGGTCCATCGCGTTTTACGAGAACGGCCGCTTTCTCACCGAGAGCGGCCCTCGGTCGACCGCGTACGTCGTCGATCACGGCCGCCCCCACATGCGCGGCCAATTGCATCTGTCCGTGGGTGAAAACGTCTATGGCCTTGGCGAGCGGTTTACGGCGTTCGTCAAGAACGGCCAGTCCCTCGACATCTGGAACCGGGACGGCGGGACGGGATCGGACCAGGCGTACAAGAACGTGCCGTTCTATCTCACGAACCGCGGCTACGGCGTGTTCGTGAACCATCCCGAGCGCGTGTGGTTTGAAATCGGGACGGAGTTTGTGTCCAAGGTGCAGTTCAGCGTCGAGGGGGAGGCGCTCGATTACGTGGTCATTGGCGGCTGCCATCCGAAGGGCGTGATCGAGCGATACACGGCGCTCACGGGGCGGCCGGCGCTGCCGCCGATGTGGTCGTTTGGGCTGTGGTTGTCGACGTCGTTCACCACCGAGTACGACGAAGAGACGGTCAGCCAGTTCGTCGACGGCATGTCGTCCCGCGGCATTCCGCTGAGCGTATTCCACTTCGACTGTTTCTGGATGAAGCCGTTTGAGTGGTGCAACTTCGCGTGGGACACCGCCTGCTTCCCCGATCCGGCGGGCATGCTCGCGCGCCTCAAATCCCGCGGGTTGCGCATCTGCGTCTGGATCAACCCCTACATCGCGCAGAAATCGCCGCTTTTCCGCGAGGCGATGGAGCGCGGCTACCTGCTCAAACGCCCGAACGGCGACGTGTGGCAGTGGGACCTGTGGCAGCCGGGCATGGGCATCGTCGACTTCACAAACCCCGACGCCCGCCGCTGGTACCAGTCCCACCTGCACCGCCTCCTCGACATGGGCGTCGATGCGTTCAAAACGGACTTCGGCGAGCGGATTCCGACCGATGTGGTGTACCACGACGGATCGGACCCGCAAAAGATGCACAACTTCTACAGCTACCTGTACAACGAGGCTGTGTGGGAAGTCCTCCGCGAGCGGGGAGGCGGTGAAGCATTGGTCTTTGCGCGATCCGCCACCGCTGGCGGCCAGCGCTTCCCGGTGCACTGGGGCGGCGACTGCCGGGCCACGTACGAATCCATGGCGGAGACGCTTCGCGGTGGCCTGAGCCTCGCCTTGTCCGGCTTCGGATTCTGGAGCCACGACATCGGCGGGTTTGAGGACAAAGCCCCCGCCCACCTGTACAAGCGCTGGATTGCCTTTGGGCTCTTCTCGAGCCACAGCCGCCTGCACGGAAGCGGATCGTACCGCGTGCCGTGGCTGTTCGACGAGGAGTCGGTGGACGTTTTGCGCCACTTCACGCGGTGGAAGCTCCGGCTCATGCCATATCTTTGGTCGTGCGCCGTCGAGGCGCACCGCACGGGCGTGCCCATGCTGCGCCCCATGATGCTCGAATTTCCGGACGATCCGACCTGCGACACCTTGGACCGCCAATATATGCTCGGCCCGTCGCTTCTCGTCGCGCCGGTGTTCTCGGAGACGGGTGAGGTCGTGTACTATCTCCCGGAAGGGCGGTGGACGCACCTGTTCACCGGAGAGACGAGGCAAGGCGGCAGATGGTACCGCGAACGGTACGATTTCACGAGCCTGCCTGTGTTCGTGCGCGAAGGCAGCATCCTGGCCATGGGCGCGGAAACGGACCGGCCTAACCAACCCTACCACCGCGAGGTGGCCATCCACGTCTATCCCATCCGGCCGGACCATCGCAGTGCATGCACTCTGTTTGACGAACAGGGCAACGAATTGGGCACATGGCATGCCTTCTGGGATGGAGACCATCTGGTCCTCGCCGCGCAAGGTCGGAGCGAGGCATGGAGCGCCGTATTGCACGGTATCGACGATCCGGCAAAGCTCGCCGCGCAGGACGCGGAAAGCCGCGTCTCACCCGAGGGAGTCGTGATCAGCCCGCACCATCCACAGGAGGCGCTGCGGGTGGCAGGTTGCCGGGCGCGATGGTGGGCGGAATGAGGAGAGTGCGGGGTGTCGCTTCAGCGGCCCGAATGCCAAGCGGGGCCGAGTGCGGTTTCTCCCCATCTGATGGCGCCCATCAAGCGACGAGCCCACCCTGCGGACCGTTGCAAGGTCCCCGCGGCATATGGGCTCGTTCCCCTTCTGTTCGCTTCACCGCACCACCAAGACAGCCTGCTTCGCCCGGTGCAACACAGCGGTGCTCACACTGCCCATGAGCACCCGGTCGACGGCGCTTTTTCCGTGGCTACCCAGGATGACGAGATCGGCCCCCATCTC
>Ga0208683_100623_pt1 | contig 13578 bp, 15 predicted proteins | sample BED_Mat_host_9_1_FD_187141 | JGI IMG/M metagenome (GOLD analysis project Ga0208683, IMG submission 187141) | Extremophilic microbial mat communities from Yellowstone National Park, USA - BED_Mat_host_9_15 (SPAdes) (version 3) | ecosystem: Environmental > Aquatic > Thermal springs > Hot (42-90C) >... | reverse complement strand
GCCTTGGTCCGAAGGGCTCCCTGAAGGGATTCGAGTGAGAAAATGAAAATTACAAAGGCCCTGCCCGCTTGACGGCAGGGCATCTTCGTGAATGTAATGCGCAAGGTGTGGTTCGGTTGACGCTTACTGCTGATCCGACACGAGATGTACAAGATCTCACAGCTCGAGTTGCTGCTAGCCTCATTTTATCATTTTTTTTAGGAATCTCCTTGCGTTACCGCGAGAAAAGTAAAATGCTGTAACGTATAAAAGGGGATATGTTGATGCGAGGATATAAGGGGCCTAGAGTCTCATCTTACATCATCAACCAAAGAAGGCTGAACGGTCAATGACTGTTCAGCCTTCTTTCACGCTTTGGTGAGATAAAGCATTAGAGGAGGAAAGGGACGATGACAAAAACGGTCATGATCGATGATATGCCTTTAACCCTCGAAACATTTTGGGATGTGGTTGAACATCGCATTCCTGTTCAAGTGGGCCCAAATGCTCGCCAACGAATGCAAGCATGTAACTCGTACCTGCATGAGACGATTGATAAAGGCGATGTCGTATACGGCGTCAACACAGGGTTTGGAAAACTTAGCACTGTAGTGCTGTCACCTACAGATCTAGACGAGTTACAACTCAATTTGTTACGCAGCCACGCGTGTGGCGTCGGAGATCCTTTTCCTGAAACTGTGGTTCGTGCCATGATGCTGTTGCGCCTTGTATCGTTGTCACGTGGTTACTCTGGAGTGCGACCCATCGTCGTGGACACATTAGCAGCGTGTTTGAATGCCGGTGTCCATCCCGTGATCCCGCAACAGGGTTCGCTTGGAGCAAGTGGAGATCTTGCACCCCTGGCACATTTGGCATTGGTGCTCATAGGAGAAGGAGAAGCATGGTGGGAGGGGCAACGCGTCTCAGGAAGAGAAGCACTCGAAGCTTCAGGCATTTCGCCGCTTAGGTTGGCACCTAAGGAAGGTTTAGCGCTCATCAATGGAACACAAGCGATGACAGCTGTCGGCCTTTTAGCACATCGAGCAGCCACCTATTTGGCTGAAGCGGCAGACTGCGCTGCTTCGTTGACGATGCAGGCCTTACGAGGTATAGAAGATGCGTTTGACGATCATTTGCAACAGGTTCGCGGCTATCCGGAACAGATTGAAGTTGCTTCTCGCATTCGCGAATGGACGGAAGGAAGTCGACTGACTCAAGACAGTAGAACAGCCATCACGTGTGGAAAGGTACAAGACGCGTATGCAATTCGTTGTGTTCCTCAAGTGCATGGAGCATCCTTAAGGGTCTTGCGTCAAGTAGAGGATACATTAAAGATCGAAATGAATGCGGTTACAGACAATCCGTTGCTTTTTCCAGAAGAGGGTCTCATATTGTCGGGTGGAAATTTTCATGGTCAACCTGTTGCGCTTGTCATGGATTGTATGAAAATTGCGGTTGCGGAATGGGCCAACATTTCTGAACGACGAACAGAGCGCCTACTCAATCCTAGCCTCAATGAAGGGCTGCCTCCCTTTCTAGCGGCGGAACCAGGACTTCAATCCGGTCTTATGATTCTACAATACACGGCAGCATCTTTGGTTTCGGAGAATAAAGTGCTTGCCCATCCTGCAAGTGTAGATTCCATCCCCTCGAGTGCCAACCAAGAGGACCACGTAAGTATGGGGACGATAGCCGCTCGTCAAGCGATGCAAATCACACAAAATACAGCACGTGTGTTGGCTATCGAATTAATTTGTGCCGCTGCTGCGTTAGAATTTCGTGGAATTGACAATATATCACCTGTAGGAAAGAAGGTGGTCGAATGGATTCGTAATCATGTGGTATCAGAACTTAGGGATCGTTCATACAGTCGTGACGTAGAAATTCTGGCAGAGGCCTTACTAAGCGGTGGATTGCATAAAACACTGGCAAATAGCACGTCTTACTCCACATTGCCAATGCTCCATCTAAATTGATATCTAGAAGGAGGTATCGTTCGTGGATAATGGGAAATTTCGTAGACAGTTATCTCTTGTCGATCTTACGTGCTTAGGCCTCGGGGCCATTATAGGATCTGAGAATGTGGCTATTTCGTGACGACGAGCCACTGCACCGACACGCGACAACCCACGAGTGCTTGATAGGGAGTGGCGGGCATGATAGCCTGGTCTGCTTGCAATGGCGAGCATATCGCTCGGCCGGTAACTACGCGACATCACGCCCGCAGAGGCTCCCTGTCAAGCACGAGTAGAACCGGCAAGTCGTCGGAATTCACAACCATTCTCTCTTCTGGGGTGTCCACGTTCTTGACTTAACACCAGTACGAAACGGAGCCGCCTCGTTCATTATGATTAACTGTCGTTCAAACCTTGAAAGTTATACGGGTATTTCACGATGCTCCGTACGCAGAGACGGAAGGAGTGATTCGACTTTGTGGACTGAAGTTCCACCCTCCTTTCCTGAGGAACTGAGGCCATCTCTGAAGACTCACGTCCGGCAGTGCCTCCCGTTTGAATGTGCGGGACTGATCGTAATCTGTGAGGGCCGGACGTGGGCCATGGCGCTCCCCACCGTGGCCAGCGCCATGGGATTCGCGGTCGAGCCGGGCGCGTGGGTCGAGATTCTCAAGGACCTGCAACGCAGTGGTGTCGAGATTTGGGCCACGTATCACAGCCATCCTAGCGGGCAGCTACGACCCAGTCGTCGAGATCATGCCCTTCGCTGGACCTCAAAACGGCTCCTCCTGCTTGCTCCGGTGGATGCGCGAGTCGCGATCGCCCAGTATGAATGGTCTGCGCCCCCTGGGAATCACCCTTCGTGATTCTTCTTGGTTGTTTTACAAAATCATCAGAAAAATAAATTCCAGAAAAAAGGAAGTTGCGCTCGCTTCGCGAATTCTTCGGGCGAAGGGAGCGTGATCATCCATGGATCGATTTGCAACGGTTCAGGTCGTGGATGCGGTCTTGAGTGCTGCGATCCGCGCGTGCGCGAGCGACGTTCATCTCTACCTGATGAATGGGCAATTAGAGGTGTCCTTCCGCATCGGTGGGAAGATGGTGCCGTTCATGAGCGGCATCGCGTTTGCGGAGGAGACCGTCCGTCGCCTCAAAGCGTTGGGGCGCATGGATGTCACCGTCAGGCATTTGCCGCAGGAAGGTAGTTTCCAATGGATGGCAGAAGGGAAAGTGGCCCATATTCGCGCTTCTTCTGTCCCTATCTTCGGCGGTGAATCCCTTGTCCTGCGCCTCTTTCATCAGGGACTTGCAGCGCACCTCCTTGAGGACCTCGGTCTCTCTGGCGAATCGATGTCTCGAGTTCGCGGCTGGCTGCAACGAGAGAGCGGGTTGGTCGCGCTCGCAGGTCGCACTGGAGCCGGAAAATCCACGACGGCTTACGCGATGTTAGAATACCTGCTCCGGCAGGGTCGGACAGTATTCACCATCGAAGACCCTGTGGAGGTTCGAGTGCCCGGCTGTCGTCAGGTTGAGATTCAGGAAAAGCACGGCCTCACGTTTGATTCGGCGCTTCGAGCTATGGTCCGGCAGGATCCCGACGTCATCTTCATCGGCGAGGTGCGCGATGAAGTCTCGGCTGCGGCAGCGTGCCGGGCCGCAATGACCGGGAGACTCGTCATTGCAACGGTTCACGCCCGCAGGCCGATGGGCGTGACGACGCGCTTTCTCGACTTGGGGGTTCCCGTGTCCATCCTGGAAGAAGTCTTGAGTGGAGTCGTGTTTGTTGAGCCCGGGACCAACGGGGTCCGGACCTATCGCGTCCTGGGAGTGGAACGCCTGTTTCATCATGACAAGGGGCCACAGGTGATTTCAGGGCGCGTGACGAAGAAGTCCAGGGTGGGGAAAGGCTTTGCGTCGGCGCGCTAGAATTCGCCTGCGTCGCGCTCTGGTGGCACGATTGGCCCGCTTGCCTCGCATCGAGCGCGAGATCGCCTTGTGGATGATGGAGTTTTCGCGGATGCTCCAGTCGGGCGTGGACGTCCGCTTTGCCGCTGCGACGCTTCGTTCGAGCGGCACCCATGTCGGCGTGGTTCTATCTGAAGCCGTCCTAGAACAGGTGGAACGCGGTCAACCTTTAGTGGAGGCGTTCTCCGACTGGATTCGAGAGATGGATTGGATGAGCCTCGCGGCGGCTGAACGAGCCGGGGTGTTTGCAGAGGGGATGGAGCGCGTTGCGGCGCGCACGATGGATCGCGTCCGATGGCGTCAGGCGCTTATGAAGCAATTGACGTATCCGTTGATTCTCTTGTGTGGAACGTATGGGCTCTTTGGTTTCATGATGGTCGCGGTTCTCCCTACGCTTCAGAGACTTACGGCGCTGGCTCCAGGAGCGGCAGCGCACCAAGGTTTGAATCCGATAACCATCTCGGGCGCATGCTTGCTTATTCTCACCGCGGCGCTTCTCATGGGCGCCGTTGGTCACCTCGTGAAGAATCGTTGGCCGTCCGCGCCCATCCGCCCTCCGTTCGACAGGCTGCTTCGCAGAATTCGCACGGAGCGCCTGGCGGATCAACTTGCATCGCAACTCGAGGCCGGGATTGGGGCCTGGGATGCCGTGGCCTGGATTGCAGGCCGGCCTGGCGGGCTCGGTCGCCACATGCGCGAGGTGAATGACCGACTCCGGCAAGGTACCTCGCTCTTTGAAGCGTTCACGTCGGTTGGGCAAGTGCTCGATCCTCTCTTTCTAACGCTCGTCGAGGTGGGAGAAATCACAGGTGAGGTAGCGGACTGCCTGCGCGAAGGACAGCGCATCATGCAGTTGGACATTGTTCATCGATTGGAGGCCATGGCACAAATGGCGGAACCCATTGCCGTGGGTGTGATGGGCGTCGTGGTTGGCGTGTTGGTGTACAGCATCATGGTGCCGATGTATCAGGCGATCGCTCGCCTGTCCTAAAGTGCGGGGGGTGTTTTGACGTGCAACGGGTTGCAAGGGGACCGGTTCGCCGAAATGCTCGCAGAACCACGGGGTTTAGTTTGATCGAGATCATGATCGCCGTCGTGATTATCGGCATTCTGATCGTGATGATCACGCCGCAGCTGTTACGGGCGTCTGGAAGGGCTCAAAACACGGCGTGCGCCGGCAATGTGCGTACCATCTCCGCTGCGTTGGCCGAGTACCAGCTGATCCATGGACAATTGCCCGCTGGCAACTCGACTCAGCAGATTCAGGCGCTCGTCTCCGATGGCTTGCTTTCCAACGATGCGTTGTCTGGCAACTACGTCATCCAAGATGTGGACGCGAACAACATTGCCGTGACGTGCCTGTCCCCCGGAGGGATGTGACTTGAAAGGCGAGGTTTGTCCCCGGCATCGCCGTCTGGGGGACCATGCGGGATTTTCGCTGCTCGAGGTCATGGTAATTCTCGCTCTTTCAACCATTTCGATCGCGATGCTGACTGGAGCGTTGGTTTCGCTGGAGAGGGGCATGGCGCTCCGAGCTACGGCTTCGCAGTTATTGGCACAGATGCGAGCCATGCAAAATCTGGCCTCCACGAGTGACACCTTCGCAGAAGTGTGGCTGGATCCCTATGATACGGGCTATCGGCTTGTGCAAGGTACCCAGACACTCGAATCGGATTCGTTCGCGCTGGGCGTGAACTACGTCGACGGGTACCTTCAATTGCCTGTGCACGTCATCTCGTACGACAACCTCGGAAACGCGCAGGCGGCTGGCGTGATTCGGCTGACGGATGGGCAGCACGAGGACGATGTACACCTCTATATGGGCACAGGATGGCAGACGGGGGGATGGACCTCGTGACGTTGTGGGAGAACCTGTTTGCAGCGCTGATTCTGGTCATGCTGATTCCGGCGATCTGGATGTCTCAGACACACGCTTATCTCGTTCTCGAGAAAGCTGTCTCGATGCAGCAAGTCGAAGCGGCGGAGGTACGCGTGATGGAGGATGTGATGCATGGCAGTTCAATTCCTCAGACAGTGCAGGAAGCCGGTCGCGTGTACGAAGTCCACTATGCACAGGTGCCGGATGCACAGGCTGCGGCGTGCCAGGATCAAATCGTCACACTCGATTTGGGGGCAAGTGTCGTTCATACGATCGTCATCCCCAGATGTACCCGAGGGATTTTCGCTTCTTGAAACCATGGTGTCGCTTGCTATCGCCTCGCTCGTCCTTTTGACGTGCTCCATGACGGCGATCGCTGTACTGAGAGGCGCAGGCCGCGTAAGTCAGGTCGCAGAGGATTGGGAAGTTCTTGGAAGTGTGCGCCGCGTCATCTTGGAAGACGCTCATGCGGCTTCGAGCGCGAGTGCATTCGGGGGAAGTCTCGTGCTTCGAGAAATGAGTGGGGCTATCTACACATATTACCTAAATCCCAATTGCCAGCTCGTCCGAGTCAAGGCAGGAGGTGGAACGGCTGTGATTGCGACCGACGTCCGCGTCTTCTCGACGTCGCAGAGATCCGCTTCGACGGGATGGTTGCTCACGATATCCGTCCAAACCATGGACGGCCAAAGCCTGTCGTGGGATGTCGGAAATGGGGGGTGACGCATCGTGATAGCATATAGCAACGGATCGGACCAAGCTTCGGGATTCGTGCTATGGTATGTTTTGTCCTGCACTTCGGGTTTGGTGCTGATCGCCGCGGCGACGATGGTGACGGGTTCGCTCGCGCTTCGTTCCGAGGCACGAAACCTGAGTTTTCTTCAGTGTCGGGCCATTGCGTTCGCGCTTGCTCGATCGGTGGAAGACGTGTTGGCACAAGGGGGGCAGTTGCCGACGTCCTTCCAGACGCACGTGTCGGGTCATCTGGCGGTTCTGACAAGTTTAACATCGGGTAGGCAGGTCAGCGTTTCGATCCGAGTGACAGAGGGTACGGTGTCGGATACAATGTCCTTTGTGTACGACACGAGCGCGCGTGGCGTGGTATCGTGGCAAGACAACGGCCCTCGGTCATGATGGAGTGATGGGAACATTGCGTGTGGCGTTGGTAGGTTTCATGGGGTGCGGAAAGTCGACCGTGGGTCCGGTCCTTGCGCGCCGCCTTGGATATGAATTCGTCGATCTCGACCTCGACATTCAGAAGACGGCCGGAAGAACGATCCCGGAGATTTTTGAGCAGGATGGCGAGTCGGCATTCCGCGCGCTTGAATCGGAGTGTTTGGCGCAATGCGCTCGTCGGTCTCACTTGGTGGTGGCCCCAGGAGGGGGCGTCGTGATTGTGCAAGCCAACCGCTGCCTTTTGCGCCGTCAATTTCACGTCGTCTATCTCCGCGCGCGGCCGACGACCCTCGCGGAGCGCCTTCGGGGGGAAGCCGAACACCGCCCTCTGTTGCGAGGGCATCCGCTCGAAGACAGGATCGCGCGCTTGTTGGGCGAACGGAGCGCGTTTTACGATGAAGTTGCGTCACAGATTGTCGATGTCGATGGGAAATCCCCTGAAGCCATCGCCGAAGAAATTGCCTGTGGCCTGAAATCGACCTGAAGGGGCGAAAGCCACGTGCAGCATATTGGAGGAATCCTCCCGCATCCACACTTGTCGGCCGATCGCTACGATGTTTCGTTCTTTCTTCGGGAGATCCCGGAGCTCAAAGAGGCCTCGCTTGCCGAAGAGACGATTCTGCGCCACAGTGCCTTGCTCTACGAGTATTTGCGGCAGAAACGGATCTGCGAACGTTGCACGGGTTTTGAGCGCTGTGGCAAGGCGGGCGACATGCGCGGATTTGAACAAGGGCTTGAAGTGAGTTCCCGCGGTCTGTCGACCAGCGTTCGCCGCTGCATGCCATTCAAGGAATATGTGGTCAAAGAACGTGTACGCCGATATGCGCAGCTGGCGGGCGTGACGGAGATCGGGGACGAGTTTCGGTTTGAGAACTTCCCTGAAGAGCAAGCGAGAAAGTATCCCAAGGTCTTGAGGTATGCGCAGGAATTTGCCCGGACGTGGAGTCCGCAGGAAGCTCCGCGGGCGGGACTGTACTTGTTCGGTCCCCCGGGCGTGGGAAAGACGCACCTCATGTTCGCCGTGTTTCGCGAGCTTCAGCGGCGCGGCGTGCCGTCCCTCGTCGTTCGCTCGGATTCCCTGTTCGATCATATGCGGCACGTCATCGCGGCGGGGGAAGATCTGGAGCCGTTTCTCGAGACGCTTTCCACCGTTCCCGTTCTCGGGATCGACGAGTTCGCTCAGGAGCGAGCGAACGAGTTCAGCATGGAGAAGCTGTTTCGGATTATCAATTACCGGTTTCATCACAAACTGTCGACGTGGTTTACCAGCAATTTCAGTCCCCCGGACGCATATCGGCGCGGAGTCGACGATCTGCTCGACACGGTCGCTCCGCTGCGATCTCGCGTGATGAGCATGTGCATTCTGGTGAAAATGGACGGACCTGACGCTCGTCAGCGAAATCTTCGGACCTTAGTCTGAGGCGTCAATGGCCCAACTGGCGTGCTCGCTGGACGCGCAGGCCGATGAGGGCCACCTGATGAACGCGACACTCGACCCGCGGCGCGCTCTTTTCGATAAGGGCGGCCTGTTTCCTATCCCGCTCTTGCAGTACCGCGGCGCGCTCTTCATCTGTGAGATCGTCCAACAAGCTCTCGTAGTAGGCGGACAACTGGGCGACATCGCCGCGGAGACGAATCATCGCTTCTTCGGCCCAACGATCGTCCTGTGCGGCAACGTGATCGGCGAGCGCAAGCTGAAGGCTTCTCCATGCGTCGTGAACCGTGTGGCGACTGTGATGAAGAATGTCCGTCGCAGGGGCACCCGACAGGTCCCGGTGTTGGATGCGTTGGTAGAACCGGTCGACGATTTGAAGGTTATCCAAGCATACGGCGTAGGAGAACCATTCCTCACGGTTGAGGTCTGCCGTATAGGCGAACACGCCGTTTACCATCATCCATGGCACGAGCTCGCCTCCTGCTTCTCCTTCTCGCACGCAGGCGATCCGGCCGCGCCGGGCGGCGCTCAGGAGAATGCGGTCGAACAGAGGGCTGCCGAAGTCAATGCGGTCGACGCGTCGTCTGGCTGCCCATGGGAACGGCGCAAGGGGCTGTTCTGCGTTCAGACGGGCCTCTTCTCGAGCCTGCGCCTCGGCGTCGAATGCCAATCGCAGGACCGTCGGTTCGACCGATTGTCGAGTGGCTTCCACCCACATCCAATAGAAGGGCCTCTCGATGAGTTCCTTGTCCACGTCGACGGGGAGTTCGTACTCCCGGTACATGGGTCGCGCGACGAGCGTGTGAGCTCCGACGGATGTGAAGTACCGGTCGCAGAACGACAGTCTTTGTTCTGGCGTCCGCAGCGGTGCTTGGGTCTCGGCGTTCAACGGCGACGCGCACCTCCTTTGGGTACCATGAGATCCTCCGCCTGGATGGACTTGAGCTGAGTCACGAACTCCTCATCGTCGCGGCTTGTCATGGCCGCTTCAAATATGCGCTTCTCCCAGAGATCGAATCGGATGTCACTGACAATGTCATCGAGTCGCCCGATCACGGCTTCAAACATACGCACCTTCTCCTGCAGGATTTCCATGATATGTTCCTCGATGGTGTCTTTCGTCACGAGGTGAACGATGTGGCACGAGTGCGTTTGGCCGAGACGATGGATGCGTCCGATGCGCTGTTCGAGCCGCATGGGATTCCAGGGGAGATCATAATTGATCATGTGATGGCAAAACTGAAGGTTGATGCCTTCGCCACCGGATTCAGTGGCCACCAGCACGCGGATCTTCTTCGAGAACAGCTCCCGCATCCAGTCTTTCTTGCCCCGGCGGAACCCGCCTCGGAACGGCACCGCGCTGATGCCATGTTTCTTCAGCGTGTACATCAAGAAATCCTGTGACGCTCGGTACTCCGTGAAGATGATCACCTTTTCCGGCGCATCCTCCAGCATCTTGAGAACGGCTTCCACTTTGGCGTACGACGGGATGGAGGTTCCCTGTTCGATCAGCGACTGGAGGCGTCGGGCGCGGTCGGGATCGTGCGTCTTCTTCAACATTTTCTCCAGAGACAGAAGCGCCGCGTACGCGGAACTGCAGATCTCCCGCTGTAGCGTGATGAGCGGGAGAATGGACATGCGGGCCGTCTGCGAACGCTCAAACTCACTCCGCAAAAACGCATGGACGGCCTCGTAAAACGCTCGTTCCTCAGGCGTCAGTTCGACGGGCACCACGCGCACGTGACGCTTGGGCAGTTCGAGCGATCCGTCCTCTCGGCGATTTCGGATCATGACGCGACTGATGGTCTGACGCAGCGCCACGGGGTCTTTCGGCGTCCTGGGGTTCGCGACGAACCGCTCCGCAAATTCCGCAGGGTTGCCGAGTTCTCCCGGCTTGAGCAGGGTGACCAGGGTGTGTAACTCCTTGAGCTGATTCTGGATGGGCGTAGCCGTGAGCAGCAACATGTATTTGTGTTGAAGTTGGTTCAGCAACTGCCAGTTCTTCGTGCTCGGGTTTTTCAGCTTGTGAGCTTCGTCGACGATGATCATGTCCCACCATTGCTCTCGAACCCGATCGGCGTGCGGCGGCCGCTTGGCCGTGTCGATGGAGGCGACGACGACGCCCTCCGCCGCCCACGTCCACTCGTCGCGCTGAGGAATCGCGTCGATCCGAAATTTCTGGTTCAACTCCTTGGTCCACTGTGACACCAGGGAGGCTGGAACAAGGACGAGTGCCCTGCGGACGAGCCCCCTCACGAGATATTCTTTCAGAACGAGCCCCGCTTCGATCGTCTTGCCGAGCCCAACCTCATCCGCAAGGATGGCCCTTCCGCGCAGATCGCGCACAACGCGGAGAGCGGTTTCCACCTGATGCGGCAGCGGCGTGAACTGCACGTGTTCCAGCGCGAGCAGTTGGTCAAACGCCGGCGCTATCCACGCCTGACGCGCGATCGCGCCAAGCCGGAAGAGCTCCCAATCGGCGTCCCGGGTCCCTCGCCCCACGTGGAGGAGCGCCTCGAGCTCCGATTCCACGTCCAGTCCGTTGATGGAAAACGACCACGGGCGATCACCGGCGCTCAAGGTCTCGTTCGCGAGTTCTCGCACGTCCACCCCTCCTCATCTTGTCCTGCTCGCTGCAGTCATGTAGTATGTGACAGGTGATATCGATTCTTGCGCCCAAGGACGGTGGCGATATTGGGGAAGCGAACGCCGCTTTATGATCTCCACCTTCGCTTTGGAGCTCGTATGGTGGAGTTCCACGGATGGGAGATGCCCGTACAATATACAAGCATCTTGGACGAGCACCGCGCTGTTCGCACGGATGTCGGGATGTTTGACGTATCCCACATGGGCGAGATCGAGGTGTTCGGGCCCGACAGTTTTTCGTTCTTGCAGCGCGTACTGACGAATGATCTGGCTCGGCTCAGGCCCGGTCGGGCGCTGTACACGCTCATGACCGACGATCGCGGCGGTACCATCGACGATCTGCTGGTGTATCGACTGGAAGACAGCCGTTTCTGGCTCGTCGTCAACGCCGCCAATCGGGAGACGGACGCGGCTTGGCTCAAGGACCACATCGAGGCAGCCAACGTGACGGTGACGGATCGGTCGGACGACGTGGCGCTTATCGCTGTGCAGGGTCCGCGGGCGGTGGACCGCCTCGAACAGTTGGGGCTGTCGGTCGGTTCTTTGCGTCCCTTTTCGTTTACGAGTGCTCGTTTTCAGGATGGCGAGATCATGATTTCGCGCACAGGCTACACGGGCGAAGATGGATTTGAGTTGTACACCGATGGCGAGACGGCTCGTGCGCTGTTCGAGGCTCTTCGGGCGCTTGGTGTCACGCCGTGCGGCCTCGGAGCGCGTGATACCCTTCGGCTGGAGGCGTGTCTGCCGCTCTATGGCCAGGAACTTCGGCGGGACGTCACGCCACTTGAAGCTTCGCTTGCGCCGTTTGTCAAGTTCGACAAGGGAGACTTCATCGGCCGCGAAGCGCTCCTGTCGCAGGCGGAAGCGGGGCCGAGCCGGCGACTCGTGGGAGTGGAAATGGCGGATCGCGCCATTCCTCGCACGGGTTATGCGGTGTTCCGAGGGGAGCAAAGGGTTGGCGAGATCACCTCGGGGACTTTGTCGCCCACGCTCGAGCGGCCCATCGGGCTCGCGCTCGTGGACGCGTCCGCCGCGGCCATTGGTGAGACGCTCGAGGTCGAGATCCGCGGCAAACGGCATGCCGCGCGAGTGGTGCCCATCCCATTTTATCGGCGCCCGAAGGTGATCTCGTCAGCCGCCAAGGAGGAGTGATGATCGTTGTCGCTTTTCGGCTATCTTCCCCATACGGATGAGGACCGCGATGCGATGTTGCGGACGCTCGGCATCGAGCGCGTCGAGGAATTGTTCCGTGACATCCCGCCTTCCATTCGACTGACCTCCGCGCTCGATCTGCCCAGGCCCATGCCCGAACTTGAACTTGGCAAGCACATGGAGGGGCTTGCGGCGAAAAATCGGCACCTCGGCCAACTGGTGTCCTTTCTCGGCGCAGGTGCCTACGAGCACTATCAGCCGAGTGTGGTGGATGCCATCATCTCTCGGTCCGAATTCTACACCTCTTACACTCCGTACCAACCGGAGATGAGCCAGGGTTTGCTGCAGGCCATCTTCGAATACCAGACCATGATCGCGGAACTGACGGGAACGGACGTCGCCAACGCGAGCATGTACGACGGCGTGACCGCCCTCGCGGAGGCGGCGCTCGTCGCGTGTCAGCACACGCGGCGGGAAAAGGTCGTGGTCTCCTCCACGTTGCACCCAGAGGCTCGCCGGGTGCTTCAGACCTACGCGAACGGTCAGGCTATCCGGCTTCAAGTGGTCTCGCACCGCGACGGCCGGATCGACATGGAGTCGCTCGCGGCGTCGGTCGGCGAGGACACGGCGTGCGTCTGTGTGCAATACCCGAACTTCTTTGGTGCCATCGAGGATCTGCGTGCCATTGCCGAGATCGCGCACTCGTGCGGGGCGCTGCTCGTGGTGCAGACGTATCCTATTGCGCTCGGACTGCTGGAGGCACCCGGCACGATGGGGGCGGATATCGTCGTCGCGGAGGGTCAACCGCTCGGCATCAGCCTGTCGTACGGCGGTCCATATCTCGGCGTGATGGCCGTCCAGGAGTTCCTCATGCGGAGGATTCCGGGACGCCTTGTCGGAGAGACGACCGACGCCGAGGGGCGCCGCGGATTCGTTCTCACGCTCCAGGCGCGCGAGCAGCACATTCGCCGGGAAAAGGCGACCTCGAATATCTGCACGAATCAGTCGCTCTGCGCGATCGCGGCCACGGTCTTCTTGGCGTACATGGGGAAGGAAGGGCTGCAGGAACTCGCTCGGCAGAATTACCACAAGGCCCACTATTTCCGCTCCCGGTTGCTCGAGGTTCCGGGTGTCGAGCCGCTGTTTGATGCCCCCTTCTTCAACGAGTTCGCCGTTCGCGTGTCTCGCCCAGTCTCGGAGGTTCAGCGCGAGATGCTCGAGCGCGGATATCTGTTCGGCTACGACCTTGGGAAGGACGATGCTTTGCTCGGCGGGGGCGTGTTGGTCGCGGTCACGGAAGTGAGGACGCGCGCGGACATGGACGGGGCTGTCGCCGCCATCAAGGAGGTGCTCGCGCAATGACGATTCAGCGGGAAGGGCTGGAGCCGCTG
>Ga0208683_100613_pt1 | contig 13658 bp, 14 predicted proteins | sample BED_Mat_host_9_1_FD_187141 | JGI IMG/M metagenome (GOLD analysis project Ga0208683, IMG submission 187141) | Extremophilic microbial mat communities from Yellowstone National Park, USA - BED_Mat_host_9_15 (SPAdes) (version 3) | ecosystem: Environmental > Aquatic > Thermal springs > Hot (42-90C) >... | reverse complement strand
AATAGAAAACGCTGTGGAGAAATTATTTAAAGAGGAAGAGGGAAAGGGAGGAGAGAAAGAAGAAGAGGAGAAGGAGGAGGAGAAAAAGAAGGAAAAGTGAACAACAACCCTTTTATACCCAAAAATTCTGACCTCCTCCTGTTTGTGCCCGCCCTTGGAAGGAGAGAGGGCTTGTCGTTTGTTTTATCAGGCCTCCAGCTATCAGCTCTTTCGCAAAAATTTTAAAACTGAGTTTGCTATTGGAATGTGATAAGAATGAAAATCGAGATAAATAAAGATAAGATAATTATTCATACTTCATATCATGAAGTATTAATCCATGAATGCGGGACACCGAATGAAACACCTAAACAGCCAATTAAAAGTGACGCACTTGAATATGACCTAATTGAGGTGCAGAACTTCGACGACGACAAGCCCAAGATAATAAAGCTGTACAACAATGGCAAACCAGTAAAAATACAAGGTTACGAAAGTGTTACCACTTCCTGGTTACAATACTCCGTCCTTCCCCATTCGGTACAAGGTAATAAGGCTTATTTCAAGGGAGAAATCAAGTTTGAGAATTTAGCGGTAATAGAGGGCACTGGCCTGACAGCTGAAAAGGTGTACATTAACCCCGGCCAGGAGGTCGTCGTCCAAGGGTAATGATGGTGAAGGAAGATTAATTATCCTCTTTCTCCTCAACCTCCTCCGCTACTCCTTCCTCAACAGCAATATGTTTCCGATTGGATAGATTGTGATGAAATAAATTTATGTGTGGCTATAGTCCTCTCTTCCTCGGACCAGCCAGGAGTATTGCTTGTAGACCAAAGTATCGATGGAGTTAACATTGCCAGGTCGGACGGTTTAAACACGGCAGTAGATTTAATAGGGAATAACTCCTCATTAATGGTAATATATATAGGGGCCAGGTATATTAGGGTAAGGTACATAAACCTGGGTTCTTCCCAGGGAACACTAACCGTTAGTTTGCGTTTCCAAGGTTGTTAGCAATTTCAATATTTTGTTTTTCCAGTCATCTAATGTCAAGACAATAGACGAAGAGATTTCAGATATCTTTCTCTTCTTCACCCTCTTTTCAGTTAAGACAACCCTCGACAGGAGGACATGGAAACGCTTTAATAGGTCTAAAGATATTTGGGAACACAAAGTGTTCAACCTGGATAGGGGAGAGTGCCCCTGTATCGTTATCCCCCTCATAAGTGCTGAGCGTTTGTTTTCGTCTATGTAATAAATATCTTCCGCCCCTATAGAAATAGCCACCCCTTCGTCCACGCAATATTCCCCGAAAGTGGTGGAGACGCAATAGAACCCGAGTATCTCGTCCCACGTTATTTTACCCTCAATATATTCATCCAAGAAACGCGAATAGGGGAAGTATTCTACTCTCTTTATTTGTACTTCGTCCCTGAACCTCCCGAGGGAGAGGGTGAAGACCGTGTTCAATATTGTTAGAGGTATATGGTTATTCAACGTATAATCATTAAATATTTTAGATTCGTTTGCGAATAAAACTAACGTTTCTATAGTTTTTCCAGCCATTCCTTCAACACTTTCTCGAGGCCCTTTTTAGCTCTCACCGCAATGGGTTTGTGGCACATCTTCTGCTTCTTCTTCTCTCCCAATATTTCCTGCAGACCGCTTCCTATGAAAGAGATAAACACTATTTGGTATCCTCCTGGGGACACCTGCAACGGTTGGGTTATTATGTTCAATTTATCGTAGGGAGGGCCAGAGTTCGGTATGAAGTACGAGGGGTAAACGAAGTCGGATACTTGAATGCCACCTATAGTGTAATAATAGTCCTCCACAGGGTCGCCCACTTCCTGCATGTAAAACTTGGAAAGCAGGTATGAAGGAGAGACAGCTACCATTAAATTAGCAAACGGGTCTGCTAACATTTCCAGCACTTCATGCGAAAGACCCACAGTCCAGGGAATACCAGCGTTGGTCAAATCATTTATAAACACCTTTGCATAAGGTATGAAGTTACCGTCTACATCGTGATAACCCCCAGCTCCTGGGACGTCACTATTGTCTTCAATTAAGACGTTCCATCCTTCACAGTTGGGGTCTGCGGAGATACTAGCAGTGATATTCCAAACAGGAGAAAAATCCTGTTGTATCTGTCTGTTTATTGCGTCAACAATTTGCTGGGAATTAATTTGGTACGAACTGTTGTTTTTGAGGCAGAGTTGTACCATAAATAATACATGGAAAAAAACATTTTAAATTTTTGGGGGAGGGGACTTCCGCCCCCTCAACCCCCTCAGAGACTTTTCAAGATGAGAATGACATAGATTAGCCAACTTATGCCAAGAATGATCGTAACGACCCCCCAATAAAATAAAGACATTGATATGAAAGTCTTGTCCATACAAACTCCCTAAATTGTGAAGATTGAAAGGAACCCTCCCAATATAGTGGAGATGGCTTCCAAAATCTCGATATGCCACCTCCTCAAACCTTGTGTCTGGGCTTGGGAGGAAGTCTGGACGCTTATCATTGATAGTGTCGCCTGTTCATTATAGTAGTTCAGCCAGGCCCTTATTAAAAAGAACGAGGATATTAGTGCGGTCAGGATAGCCAATATGAAAATGATTACTAATTTGACCGATTTTTGCATATGTTTATTTTGCCCTGAAATCTTAAAAATATATCGGGTTCAGCTTTTAGCACTAGAGGGGCTTCAGGGTGGGGAGGAGGTCAGTTTTTTGAAGAGTGATATCCAATACTTTACTATGTTATATATATGATAGGTCTCTCTGTACTTCGGGGCTACGGTTTCCAGCCTCTCTTTCTTCCTTTTCTTCGCTTCGTATAGAGTAGAAATATTTAGCAAAGCGTTTTTCAGTTGTTCGTATGCACTGTTTGGGTCTGGCTCGAAGAAGTTGCCTATATGATAGGGGTTGTCTAACCAATACCTTTTCTTCCCGCTTATTCTAATGGGATAGACGTGGTCTTTATCGAGCACCTGCTCCATCCATGGGCCTTGCCCTGTTACTACGACATCCATCCCCAAACTCAATGCCTCTATTACAGGTATCTCAAACGACCCCCCTCTCACTGGATAAAATAGGACGTCGCAGGACAACATTAATGAGTAGAACTCCTCGTCTGGTAAAACACCCACCCTTGCGTCCAACCCCTCACACCTAGGGTCATTGTAAAACGATGTTATTATTGCGTGAAAATCCATTTCCTTCTTTAACTTCTTTACTACATCCACGGCCAAGTCACACCCCTTCCTCTCCCATGAATGGGGGCAAATTATAAGGACGCATGGGTGCTTGATATTGATTTCCTGTGCTTTATATATTGTCGGCTTGAGGGCGTGGGGGATAACGTATATTGGAGGCAGGTCAATATTAACAACCGTATCCTTCATCTTCTTAAGGGAGTAGAGGAATGCTTCCTTTGAAAACTCAGAGGGGACTACCAACGCTTTTATAGGGTTTAGCCCAAAGAAGCTGAGGAATAAGGGGGAAACCTCATCGGTATCCGAGACTTCAAAGAACACGTTATTGAATTTGGGGAGGGGGAGGAGTAACGTCCTCGGCCCCCCTAAGCTGTAGTATAAGTATACATCGTAACCAGCTGGAGGTATTAAGGGGGAGCCCTTTTTCATGAAGACGCTTGTCACTTCATACCCCATCTCCGTTAATGCGTCCGCTAATAACTCTGCCTGTTGCCTGAATGCAGTAAAAAACTGCTCCTTAATGATATAGACCTTCAACTTAGACCCCCTTGCAGAACATCAACTCCTTCCCATCATCGGTTATAAAAGTTAAGGTAGAGCCCTGTAGGTTTTTCATTAAGAAAGTCCTGTTCTTAGTCCATTCATGTACGGCAATACACCACGCTTTATATTTATATAACTTCGTGAAATCGAGACTTTCTTCACACCCCTCGCAGTCCATTAAAAAGATATCAGTGTTATCGTATTCACCCTTCCATTCTCCCCTCATCTCTGCAAAAGAGCATATGTTAAATTCCTGGCACACTTTCTCCCACTCCTTCCTCAACCTCTCCTCCTTTTCGTATCCTATCAACTTCTTAGCACCACGTAATATTAAGTAGAGAAAGGTTGAACCACAATCAGCCCCCACAAGAGTAACCGTCTTCCCCTCCACGTTAAGTCTCCCGTAAGACTCTGGGTACTCGCTCCAATAACAGCACTGTTTTTTACAAAAATACTCGTCCATCATCTTTTCCATAGGTTTCGACATTATATTGCCCAAAATTTTTATAAACAAAAACGCCTATAAAACTTGTGGAAAAGGTTTTACTGCTTTATGATAAATCTGCTTCGTGGCTCTCCTTTTCGATACAAGCCGAGATGCTGGAAAGGGGGTTAAGGACGTTAGGGGTGGACGTGACCTCGTACGACCTCTCCCGTGTAGTAGACATAGATACTTTTAACAACCTCGTCACGAAGACTGAACCAAATATAATAGTTTTCTGGATCCTCTTCTCAACTGGACACCCCCTTTTTCCTAAAAAGATAAGGAGAAGGGAGAAGATGGTGCTTTTTGAAGTAGCGGACCAGATACTTAAATATCAAACACTTAAAGAGGCCGCAATACCTTTTATAAATGAAAACTTCGACATGGTAGTCACACCTTCGCATTGGTCAAAGGAGGCCTTCGAAGGGGTGGGTGTTAAAGTGGTTATAGTACCCCATGCAGTTGACGAAGCAATATTTGCACCTGCTATTACGGACTTCAAAAAACCCACTATATTCGTCTCCGCGACCCATTCATGGGAGAGGAAGGGGGTATACGATCTATTCGCAATACTGAACAGAATAGACCCAAGGAGAGTGAAAGTTGTACTCAAGCAATCGATTATATCGGAATTACCTATAATCAAAGAAAAGCTGGATATATTTCCCATAAGTTTCGTGCCTAAACATATTTACATTGGGTTTATGAAGTCCTCCCATATTTTGGGTAACTTAGCGAGGAGTGGCTCTTTCGAGATACCTTACCTTGAAGGGATAATATGTAATTTATGGGTGTTGATGCCAGAGAGGGGAGGTGGGTGGGTAGATATACCCCTGAGAAAGGAGGACGTTATATGGGTCAAAGTTAACGGAGAATCTGGAGTAGACCTGGACGATGCATATAACAAGTTACTATATGTATTAAACCAGGTAGAGATGGGAAAAATGCCAGAGAGGAATATAAATGAGTATTTCAGGAAGTATAATTATTTACAAGTTGCTTCACAGTTCTTTCACGAACTAACGAAAATTGGGGGTTAAGGGCAAACAGTGCACAAACGTAGCTCACTTTCTCTTTTTGAAACCTAAGAGAAAGAGAACCAATGCTACTACCCCAGTAATGATTAATAGTAAATCCAAGAGGGAGAACCTAGGCCGAGCGGGGAGAGGAGACGGTAGAGATGAGGGAGAAGAAGGTGGTATTGTAGATGGTGAAGGAGATGTAGATGGTGGAGGAGAGGTGAAGGTCGTCCCAGTATACCATATGTTAATGTAACTGCCGCATAAAGTTGTAAATAAAGTATTTATGGGGGAGGATGACGCTATATTGTTTCCAGTGATCATCATTTGTCCACACTTGTAAGCGGTAAAAGAACCTTGCGGAGTTGATGGTGTTATCGTAATGATTTGTCCGTTTGGGGAAATGACGGTAAACTTAACATTCCCATATTGGAAAGCCTCTGGTCCTATATTGTAATTCATGGTAATAGGCATACCAGAGCCCTCGCATACTACCTGGCCTAACGAGAGGGAGAATATGTACCAAAACTGTATTGCCCAATAAAGGACGTTCGACGAGTTACGTGTCCAATAACCCCCTACTGAGGTTTGGTCGATAGTCCTTGAGACAGTGAAATACCTCCCCTCGTACAGGCATGTTTGTGGTAAGTAATAAGTAGTTGAAGGTAAAGGGAAAATTGTGAGGTCCTGAAAAGTGAACCAATTAATGTTGGGGTTGGGGACGACCTTACCATATCCATCCCAACAGACCCACCCTTGAACTGCCTGGCCAGGGTTACCGCAGTTCCATGTTTGTTGTCCGTTACTACAGTACAGGTTACCGTTGGGGTCTGTCGAAATTGTCAAGTCCTCTATCTGTAATAACGCAAGGTTCCCCTGTACATCGGGGGGGAAGTATACATTTATCACGCTGGGGCACTCGGACTGCGGACAGCAGTTACCACCAGTACACACTACACACCCATTGGGACAGAGGTAGTTCTCTGGTATTTGTAAAGGAGCTAAACTCTGAATACCTAATATGGGGACTAAGATAGCATAAGGTGTATAACCTGAGGGGCAAGAGGGGAGACTAGTAAAGTTCAAACCAGTAGTACTAGGAGAAGCTGGGACGAAATGAGGCATGTAATCTTACCATGAATAATATATGGAAAATACCTTTTAAATTTTTGGGGAGGGGACTTCCTCCTCCTTAACCCCCAATTTTATAATTCGGCCTCCTCAGTTTTCCACAGATAGATACGTAGTCCAGAATATACTGCCATGAACGAAAAAAGGTTGTCCAAATCAAAATCCTTAACTATGATTACCATTATTTCTCACCTAGAGAAGTTAAAAAGAAGGGCAGGTTAATCTTGAGAGAGGGGAGGCTAAAATTCCGACCACGCTTAAAGGCCCTACAGTGGTTTGGAACGGTGAGGCTGAAGAACTAGGGGGGTTTAACGTTACTAGGTAATGTATCCTCACTTCTTTGATCCACTTATTAGCGACGTTATCAAATATGTATAAATTATTGTACACGGTTCTATAAAATTCAAACACTTCATAAATTGAAGGGACAGTGTAGTTATACAAATATTTCCTATACTTTTGCGAAACTTCAAGACGTCCATCAATAAAGCCGTCGTCATATATCCTAACGTGGAGATCCCAAATATCATAGAAAAATTTCGTTATAAGAGAATGCTTTTCGCCGTCCTCGTGGAAACCAAAGGTTTTCATAGCGTTGACAATTTCCTCGATTTTGTTTTTAGGTATAAACAATCTCAAGTTACCCTCTTTCAGTACATAACCTTCTGGAAGAATTGCTGAAGTTCCGTCACAATATAATACATCTCTAGGTAAATATATCCCTATCGATGAATCTCTAGGAACAGATACGGCTGGTATATCACTTGTTTTACCAGAGGGAAACATCATAAAGAAAAATAGTTGTGTAAGTTTAAAAATTTTACTCCGCAGGGGTTTGGGGGGGTACATATTTTTAAGGTTTTATTCGAATCTACTCCTATGAGTTCATTTGAGGACTTTAGTGCTATTCCTATAAAAAAGCTATTCAGCAATATTAATGTAAACGAACCACAACTTGTAATAGATAAATTAAACATCACCCAGGCGAACTTGCTTGCAAATAGGGTTCTTAACCCCCTGTCCTACTTAGTAGCTGCGAAGAAGGTCTATCCCGAAGTTCTGGGCTTCCCGATTATTGAATGTCCCAGTAATTACATGAAGGGGGATACTTGTACTTATTGGACAGGAAATAGAGTGAAGAGTATAATTTATCCAACTGAAGCAGATTACGTCGCAGGTGTAATAAAATATTTAATAGATAATTATGGGGATCTTACGATAAACGAAGCTATGAAATCGTTAATAGAGTCCCTCCTCGGTAGTAAAAGAACACCTACCGAAGAACTGGTGAGAGAAGAGGAGAAGAAGGAAGAGGAGAAAGAATTTGCAGAATTGGAGAAAGCTGGAACCCCGTCATCTATACTCGAGCTTACCGCGATAGAAGTGGTAAGGAAAAACATGAACCTTGCCAGGAGAGCGTTCATGTTAAATGACAGTAAAGCCAAGGAGTCTTTAATGGCCCTTTTCATAGAGTCTCTCGGGCAACCCGCTACACGTGAACCTAAGACAGAGGAAGAAATAAATAAGGCGTTGAGGAACGCGTATTTTGCATTAACCAAACAACCAAAGACACCTTACGAGTTTATCAAAGCTATAGAAGATATGTTAAATACTACAATTGACATCAATGGAGTAGAATCTGGGATAGTGATTAATGATATAGCGAGGGAGTTCTTTATTAGGCACAGGACTGAAATAAGGAGAATTCTGGGGGACGAGGAATTCTCCAAGTCCCAAATACGTAAGGACTTGGCTATGTTATTAATAATGAGCCTTACCGACCTTTACACAAAAAAGGAGAGAACTTTCCCGAAGGAATTGGAAGATATGATTGAAGAAAACAGCGTGTTTATAGGGGAAATGTTCGTAAGCTCACCAGTTTTCTCGTTTTTCACACGGATGATTAACGATTTATCGAAAGCCGCTGGGGTAGAACTAAAACTTGCACCTCCAAGAACACCCGCTCAAATGAGAAGAGCGAGGGAAATAAAGGAGAAGTATGAGGCTATAAGTGAGGAGATATTAACAAGTGAGGCAAAGATCGGGGACCGTGAGTTCTACAACTTGTACAACTTCTTCAAAAAGTACACTGTTGGTGTAGATAAAGAGTTAGGTGGGATGTTTTACGGTCTCGGGAGGGTTTTCGGAGGGCATGAGAAGGCACAGATAGGAGTTTACAAGTTCATAAAGGAGTATATAGAGAAAACACCAGAACTCATAGACCTATTCGACACCCATAAAACTACAGTATATAATAAAGTGGCCACTGCATTATTAGACTATATAATAGACCTATATAAGAAATACAATGATGAATATAGAAAGGCTGCGGGAGAGATCGAAAAGGAATATAAAATGGTAATAACTATAATAGCGTCTAACCCGTGGTTCCAAGATAGGACACGTTACGTTATAGAGAAACTGAAACGACAGAGGGAAGAGGAGGAGAAAGAGGAGGAGGAAAAGAGGAGGAAGAGGAAGAGGAGAGAGGAGGAGGAGGAGGAGGAGAAGAAGAAGAAGAAAGAAGAAGAGGAGGAGAGAGAAAGGGAAGAAGAAGAGATAGTAGAGAAGAGACCTGTAGTTACTGCCACTAAAGTTGGGTCACTCCGAGAATTGCCTCTAGAAGACGGGATGCTCATCTTCTATACTCCAGGAAAAAGTACTGCGTTTGCCTGGGACGTCCGTACAAAGCAATCATTTATCCTTTCTGTAAACGATGAATCAAAGAAGACGTTAGATAGCTTCTATAACCTAATATCTACAAGTAAGGTTATATCTGTACCAGTAAGCCCGAAACCCCGCCTTATAGGGTTTCATGTCAAGAAAAACTTTGAATATACCGCAGCACGCTTGGTAGGCTACGGTGGAGTATTTGAAATGTCTGCAACGGATTGTATGGATATCCCACTACAGGTTATCGGTACATTCAATACACCGGAGCGGAGCTATTATATGTTCGGTTTCGGGACGGAGTACTCGCACCAACCTTATTTCGGGGACTTCTTTGTAGATAGCGTTATCCTCCTACCCGTTAAAATAGTTCCTAAAGGTAGAGTATTGTCTATAGGGGTCGTTTATAGGTATTGTAACGGTGAGTTGTATGAGTTCGCCCCCAAGAAGTGAAGAGGAAATAGTTACCGAGCTGGAATGCCCGGACATTATAAAGTATATAACGACTAAAATCGTCACTAAAAAACAGGACGACTTCTCTGTACAGCGAACCGTTTATAGAGTAAACGACTTGCGTGATTACCAGAGGGAAATAGTGAAACAGGCAATTGAAAATAAACACCTAATTGCGGCCCTCCCTACTGGTAGCGGAAAAACTGCTATCGGTATCGCGTTTATTCATTGCTTGTTAGGGAAACCCTATGAGGATAACCCTTTAGGGGAGAAGGGGGTCTACATAACCACATCAAGTAGGTTCCTCGTAATAGTCCCTACTACAGCATTAATGGTCCAGTGGAAGAAAATGCTAAGGGATAACTTCGTAGTGAATGCAGAAGAGTACGTTAACGTAATGCCCTACCCTTCATTTGTCCTTAAAAGAGAATCAATATGTGGGACGACAAAAGGGAGGAGGCTATTAGAGCAACCACAACAACCCCAACAACCCTTCGTAATTATAGTAGATGAAGCACACCATTTACATGGGTACGTCTCGGATATCATGCCTAAGACACAAGTAAGGGAAGCATATGATGAATGTGTTGAAAGCTTGGGGGAGAGCGTTTATACCCTCCTCCTTACTCCAGAAACAAACCCCAGGGTAATAAACTCCCTACCACAGTACCCTATTTATAGGAAGATATACTCGGAGTTAAAGGACGTGTTAGCGAAGTATAAATTGCATATAGTACATGTAGAACTGGCGGAGTCTACGAAGGAGATGTATGACCGTTTAACAGCAGGGATCGCACGTGCTAAAGAGGAGTTAGAAGCGGGGCTTACCCCAGAGGAAGAGGCCGACCTCATTGCTACAATAAAATCCGCAATTATAAGGAGGAGGGTCGCACTATCCATAGACCCCAATGTTATCAATACCACGGTGGACATTTACATGAAGTATTTGAGGGACATAAAAACTATAATATTTACCGAGACCGTAGGTTGGACGAAGTATATTGAGGGGGGAGGGGCAGTGACAAGGATAGCAAAGGCATTAGAAAAGGAAGGGGTAAGAGTGGTAGCTCTTACTTCCAAGAAGGATTTGGAGAAGATACCTTCAGGTAAATGGGATGTAATTTTGTCTGCATACTTGTTGAGTGAAGGGATCGATATACCAGACGTAAAAGGGGTTATACTATCTTCATATACTGCTTCGGAAATAAATATTGTACAGAGGATAGGGAGGGCATTGAGGAGGGTGGGAAACAGTACTGCACATATATACTTTATAGTACCTAAAGGGACATACCTTGAGACGTTCACGTATAGGATGGTTGCAAGGTTGAGCCACTGAGTTCGGGGTTTGGGCCTTCATCTTTTCAGAGACCCGTCCGTAAGGGCGGGGAGGAGGTCAGTTCGTGAGCTACCCACCCTAAGGGGCTTGCTATCTTTTTTTGTCGTTAGTTTTCGATTATGCTACTTGTGAACTCGGAAATTAACCTTTTCAGTTCTTTATATAGTTGTTGTTCTTCCATTGTCAACGAATTAATGAATTCGTCGTCATCAACTTCTAATTGTACCATCTTGATTATTTTGTTTAGCCTTATTTGGAGTAACAATAATAAGTCGTCTTTATTGCTCTTGGACTGCCTTATTATTTTGAAGAAGTTCTTTGGCAACCTCACTATTTTTGAGTAGTTCTTTGCATCGTTCCTCTCAATGAATAATACCTGCCTGAGGTAAGACTCAGGGTCAAGCTCTAACATTTCTGTTTTGTACACCATAATTAAATTTTACTATGATAGCTTATAAAGTTATCCGTTTTATTAATTAGCCGTGTTTCTCCTAATTATAACTAAATTTATAAAATTGGGTTTCTGTCCCCCTCCCCGCCCTGGAGGCTTTCCTCCCCCTTAGCCCCAAAAATTTAAAAAGGGAAAAACTAGATATACCTATGCGCTACGACTTTTATTGGGAGAGGTTTCAGCAAAGGCAGTCAAGAAGAAAAAGTAGGTCTGAAACAATAATGAAGTTGTTGTCCGCTCTACATGAAAAAGGGGAGATGTTTGCTAGTGAATTGGCCGAAGTGATCCATGATAGGTCAAATGAGATCTACCCGAGGTTAAAAAGGTGGATAGAGGCTGGGTTCGTAAAGGTGAGGAAGAACATACCTTTTGATACCAGAAACATATATGGGCTTTCCGAGAAGTGGTATGAGTTATTTGAAGAGAAAGGGACAGAAGCGGTATTAAAGAAAGCGGAGCAGACGTTGGGACGGGAATTAACCGAAGAAGAGAAAGAAGTACTTACTTTTTTTTGCACTCATAAGCAATATATAGAAAGGGACTCAATGGACAAGTCTATAGTAGATACAATATGTGCTTTGATGAAGTGGAAGATACCCTCATATAAAGTGGAACAAATACTGCATACGTTCATCAACCACGGGATAATCTTCGCGTATAGGCCGAGACGCGGGCTGATATTGAAGGTGCGACTGGACAGGAAGTACCTAACGCTGCTTGATCGCTGAAGTCCGGGGAGTAGGGGTTTGGCCCTTTTTCTGCATAAGTAGCTTATAATAGGAAAAAGAAGAGCAAAACTGTTTAGTTAGGATTTAGGAGAGGTCGTTCCCTACCTTAAGATGAGGATTTCCTGCTTCTTCTGGAACAGAGAGAGAAGAGAAAAGAAGCTGGACTCCTCTCTGCCCGCCAGGCTTTCAATATTTTTGTAGCAGTAATACTACTGAAGAGAGGCCTGGGGGACAGAGAAAGGTATCCGTTTCAATTGCTTAATGACAGGAAGGATGGGAGAGATATATAGGAGTATTATTAGATAATAGGAAATAAGTATTATTAGATAATATGATAGGAGTATTATTAGATAATAGGAAATAAGTATTATTTTTTAAAATATTTATATATTAGTATAAGTATATTAGTATATAAATTATATATAATAGTATTATTATGAATATTAGTATATTAGTATATTAGTATATAAAATACTCCTATACTTCTATATACTGGCCTAGTTTAGTTAGTTTATTTAGAATAATTTCTTCTATTCTAAATAATGGTAGTATAGGTAAAAAAGAATACTTTTCTCCTCTTCTCCCCCCGCCTTCCCCCTTCAGGGCCTCTCTCTCCCACCTTTAGTAGTATTAGTGGTAGCGGGGGGAGCGTTTGCCTTGGTAATTAACGGATATGTCCAACCTCTTCTCTACCATTTCCTCCACCTTCTTCAACTTATCGTCAAGCTTTTTACTCTCTTCAATGAAGGCCTTAACGTCGACGAACTTACCTGGTTCCGCTGTGGCTATAATCGTTTCGAACTCTCCTTTCATGTGCTCTATAGGTTTGAACGCGTATTTGAGCAAGAGCTGGTCGTCTGCGTCCTTTACTTCCAGTACGTGCTGGTCGAAAAACATTATCACTTTCTCTACGTTGGTAGGCCTCCTGACGTCTATCCTCGCGTTTCTCAGCATGTTTAACGTCTTTCTCGCAAAATACGTTTGAGATTGGTCGGAAGTAGGGTGAGTAGGCATACTCCATATCCTTTTTGTAAATAATTCCCCAAAAGTTATTACAATTTTCTTATTAATTATTTTTGACAATTGAGATATTAGGTAAACATAATATATAATTTCTTTTATAATATATCTCTCACTTATTTGGTGGACCGCGTTAACGGCCTTTAACCCCCTTTCAAGCTCTATTAACTCCTCGTAAACCTTCATTGCCTTCATTGGGTCAGATAAGACCCTGTACTTATCCATTACCCCGTTAATAATTAACATCCTTGCTAACTTCTTCCACATTCTATTCATAAAATGTCTCCTCAGCCTTTTGCCCAGTTCCCTCTTTTCAATTTTCCCTTTTTCTAGAAGCTCCTCTATTGTGCTTAATGCTATATCAAGTCTGTATTCATATAATTCGAGCCTATTCATCCTTACAGTAATAGAATGTTTATTCAGCCTAATAAATCCTTCCGTCATAAACTGCTAATTACACTTTACACCTCTTCCTATCCTTGCTCTCTTCCCTTTATATTTTTTTCTTTTTTCTTTTTCCCTTCCTTTTCCCTTCCCCCTTTTCTTTTTCTTTTTCCCTTTTTTTCTCTTTTTTTCTTTCTTTTTTTCTTTTCCTTTTTGTTTTAGCTCCAGCAAGGG
>Ga0208683_100612_pt1 | contig 13659 bp, 18 predicted proteins | sample BED_Mat_host_9_1_FD_187141 | JGI IMG/M metagenome (GOLD analysis project Ga0208683, IMG submission 187141) | Extremophilic microbial mat communities from Yellowstone National Park, USA - BED_Mat_host_9_15 (SPAdes) (version 3) | ecosystem: Environmental > Aquatic > Thermal springs > Hot (42-90C) >... | reverse complement strand
TAGGAGGGAATCTGAGAGGGCAATCTTCATCAAATAGTAGCTCTGATCGCCTTAACCCTCCTAGCCATTAAGGAGATTTAGAAAATAAGGATTATTTAAATCATCATCCCAGTCCTAAACTGTAAACCAAAAATCATATTATGAAAAATAATTCTGACAGGATAATTATTGAATTCATAAAAGATAAAGAAATTTTTAAGAGTATTAAGAATTCAATTGGAGAAAGGCTTAAGGTGAGGGAGACGGTGTATTACCGTGTGAGAAACCAAGATGGTAACACCAATTCCCCCTCACCAAAATAACACTCAACAAATAGGATATAAATTACTTTCCGCGCTAAACTTCAAGGGAAAGAAAGGAGAAGAGGTAGCAAAAACCCTCATCTCAGCGTGTTTGTGGAACGATTCAGTAGAAAGCAAGTCAAGAGCGTATGACGTATCCCCACAGACCGTGAGGAATTACGTAGAGAAGAAAGGGATGGAAGTAGTTGAGAAACTCTTGGAACAAGTGAGGAAAATATCCTTAGAAGTACTGAAGGGAGTGAAGGAAATAGACCTCTCAATAGACTGGACAACAAAGACGGGAAACCAGTGAAAGGACTCGGAAGTTCAGAAAAGGGAAACTCTTGGAACTACGCAACTGCAACAACAAAGTATAACGGGAAAGTACTCCTACTAGCTTTCATCACACAAGTGAATGGGATGAGTAAGGACGAGATAGTGAAGGCCCTCGTGGAGCAAGTCGTTTCAATGGGATTCAAGATAAGGTTAATAACTCTTGACGCCGGTTTCTACACCGTTGACGTGCTCAACTTCATTTCACAGTTTAAGTACATAATTGCTGTCCCAGCCGGGGTGTTAAGGTGTATAAGGAGTTTGACGGGGATTACAAGACTAATAGTAAGAGGCACAAGAAGGACGAGCAGGTTGAGTTCAGACTCCTTGTGTACAGTAAGGAGAAGGTTAGGAGAAAGAGGAGGAGCCTTGTTTACTTCGCTAGAGCTACTAATCTAAACCTGCCCAAGAGGGAAGTGTTGGATTTGTACAATAAGGTGAGGGGTCCAATAGAGACCTCTTATAGGAACATTAAGGCTTTTCTCCCATTTACTAGTTCTACTAAGTTCATTTTCCGCACGTTAATCTTCGTACTGGCAATCGTACTCTACTCCTTATATACCATATTCAAGGGGGAGGTGAGGAGAGAAGAGTTTAGATTATTATTAATTCTTATATTTCACTCATTCAATCCAGAGATTTTTACATTTAATATAGTAGAATCGTTTATTAACACTATTGATTTATTTTCAAGGGGGTGATTTTGGGTCTACCGCAAAGGGCGAGGCTTTCAATCTTTTGTAAAGTTATCTAAGTGATATAAAAGACTCAGACCTTATTTATATTAATCACTTCACCCTCTCGAAAAGATAATTAAAGCCTACCTAAAAATCAATGAGCAGGTGGAATTTGAACCCGGGTCACGGGCTCGAAAGGCTAGATAACGTTTCAGTGAAACGTGACTAGAAAACGTTTTATGTTGCACGTAAAAGTAGAAATAGAACTGTTTAGTAAAAGAAAAGTAGAATAAAATAGTAGTAGAATACGTAAAACGTTCCAAACCATCGAATCCCACAGTTTATGTTAGGCTTAATTTCCTTTTAGATCACTTTTTCCAGTGTTTTGATTAATTCATTTGCTAATTGTTCAATATCATTTTCATCTATTTTATCTTTATTTATAATATTTATTATTTTCTGTAATATATTTTGTTGTAGTAATATTGGAAAAATATTGTTTATAAAGTCTATGAAATCAAGAATATCATTAAGTATACTATCCATAGAATAGTTTCTCTGAATAACTATATAATGAATATCTAGCAGAAATTGGTCAGTTTTCTTAAAGTTATTTAGAATCTCTTTTATTACCTCATATAAATTACCGTAAATACTAGAATAATTATTAGACCAATTGCGAATTATATCTTGTGGAATTTCAATGTTTCCGTTATTTATTTGCGGATATCTTGAATTCTCTTCAAACTGAGCAAGATAAGACGCTATATTATATAGTTCAAATGGTAATATTAAAACGGTAAGTATAGAAGGTAAAACTTCGTCTAAAATAATATTTACTAAATTAATACTATTTCTGGATGAACTTTGTAAGGGTATACTTGATGGTTGTTTTTTAATTTCTCCCACGAATTTTTGAAGGAACGAAGTTACATTATTAATACTCTCAATGATTCCCTTTATATCTTTTAATTCTTTCTCGATATTCTGTTGGTTACCTTGAGGTGATAATAAATTATTTATAAGCAAGTATATTACAGAATCAATATTATTTGTTATATTAGTATACTGTAGTTGAGAAAATATACCCTTTAAAATAACTTTATCATATTCAAGTTCCTTTTTTAACTCATCTATTTCGCCCTTTAATCCTTTCTTTAAGCCATGAGAGTATTCCTTTTTCAGTAAATCTTCCAGGCCTTTAATATCCAGTTTTCTCTCTTTTAACCTTAAATTTAACAGTGTAAGATAGGGTATCAAGTTAGTAACTCTACTATTACTTGAAGCTATCAGTTCCTCTGTAATAAATTCAGGAAATTCTATAAAGAGGTACTGATACATGCTCCTAAACGCTTTAAATATCTTCTCGGTTGATTGCTGAAGATAAAACACTGACTGAGCTTGATAATTACAATCCCAAAGAAATTTACTTGCATCTAAATCAGATTCTGCAGTTTCTAAAAGCGCTTTAGCGTATTCTAAAAATTTATCATTTGGCTGGCTCATAGTATATCCTCCTTATACTTCAGACAATACATTCTCTCTTTCCCTGCCCTACTTTTATGCCATTTCCTTTCTATTATTCCTCTTTTGGCTAACCTTGTTAGATATACTAGCAGCTCCTTCTTATCAACACCAGTTTTCTCATGTAAATATTCCAAACTACAGCAGCTCCCAGGAGCTTTAGCCATAGCCATTAAAATTAATTGTGTAATGGTAAACCTTGACTTATGTTTCTCTATCTTACTTTCCATAAAATTGCATTGAGAAATTTCCCTTAATAAACCTTAACTAGGGTTAACAAAGTGTTACCTCCTTAGAAGGGGGCTGAAAATGAGTTCCCTAACTGGGAATAGTAGGGTTAACAAAGTGTAGTATTTAGGGCCATTAATGTAAGAGCCGGCTCTTGTAAGAAAAAAATCGCGGATCCAGGCAGGATTAATGGTAGAATAATAGTATATAGTATATAGTTGATATAACTTATATCTATTATGGATATTGAGAATTTTTATACTACTTTATCTATACCATATAATGAAATAAAATGGCAAGAGGTCATACACGAAAAAATGCTTATCAAAGAATGGAAAAACAAAAGATTGCATGGATTAAACAATCAATTTACAAGCGATATTTCAGGGCTAAGAATAAGAAGTAATAATGACATTGTAGTTTAAGATTTTTCTTCAGTAAACTGGGGAGTTTATTGTAAGTTAAACTAATTTGATAGATGCCATAATATTCGTATGTGATAGAGCTAATTATGACGTTCTTTATAACGTTCTTCTTGCTTTTTGCAATACTAGAGCTACAGAATTTTATCAACATAAGGAAATCCACTTTCCTTAAGGAAGAGGAAGGAGTAAAGTACTGGTTTAGGGACTCTAAATACGTTAATGCAAGAGCAAGGAAGAGCGTAATTTTCGGTAAGAATATTTTCATCTATAAACGATACGATGAGAGGGTTATTGCTCACGAAAAAGCACACTTAGAGCAGATTAATTTTCCTTACCTAATCCTTTTAATTTCATCCCTGGGCATCTCAATATCGTTCATAACTATGGATCCTATACCCGTAGTATTATCCATATTTTGTACTATTGCACTCTCTCAACATTATGAGAGGGACGCAGACCTGAAAGCGTATAAAGGTAAGTCTATGTTCCCCTTTTCTTCTAATAGGCCTACTAGGTTAAGGAGGATAATAGGTTGGCTTGACATGCACCCTCCGACGTGGATAAGGGATAGTGATGAATATTATGATAAGAGAAATAATCTGTTTTCACTTTTTATAAATGATATACTAAGGTCCTAGGACTTCATTTTCCCAGTTAATAAACTTTCAGATTAGTTTATTGGTGAGAAAATGGATGGAAGGGAGGTTGTTTGGCTATCCTTAGCAATTTTAACTTTATTGGTTTTAGTCGAAATTGCCTATAATCTTGTAATATACGTACCAAACACGAATTACCCTTCACCGCCTCCAGCTACTATAAAAACTACAAAAAGTAGTACCAATACTGTAATATTTAATCCCGTTCCTTATTATTCATTATTACCTACAATTATTAACAGCTCATCTTTAACTGTTTGCGACCCTGAACATGTCTTAATAAGTATTCCTAACGACGGTACTCCAATACTTTTAAACATAATTAGAATATTATCAATGAATGCCTCAGAAGTTACGCCTTCTGCTTATTGGAAAGTGGCCGACTTAGGAGGTTTTTATGTAAATCAACAGTTTGACAAAAACGTTACTTATTACATAGCTCCTTTACCGTTTAACGCTAACGGTTCACAACCAAAATTTGGCCTTACAAAACTTATCCTTGATTACTACGCTTTCTTCCCTTATATTGTAACTTACCCACCTTCTGACTATATAGTAGTAAACCCCCCAGTTTACAAAATAATCAATGAAACTTCTGTAAAAACTAGCGTAAATGTAATATACACATCTCATACATATTTTGTGGATAGGTACACGCATAGAAGCGGACATATAATATATATTTATGAGTATTACGCGATGAGTGTTTCTGGGACGGCTTATTTCTACGTTAATAACAAACTAAATGGTTCACAAAGTTTTAGCTATACTTTCTCCTGGCGGGGAGGGAGTTATACTAATAAGTTTTATGATACAGTTACGGTACCTCCAGGAGTTCAAAAGCAGGTTTATGCAAGTTACAGTATAGCTGCTGGGGCAGGGTATCAATATCATCGATCTACTTTTGATAATACAACATATATTTGCATTACATACTACCCTACAGGGCCTTATTTAACTACTGAAGGTTATAATTTCAACTGGTATGAGTATAACGTCATGCTTCCTTTGAAGATTACAGTATTTAATGGAACAAATCCGGAGACGGAGGTTAATAATAATACATATTACAATAGGACAATTAACGCCATAGTATCATACACTACTTGGAGTTCTCTTCCGCACAGTTATATAGCGGTGATAAAGACTTTTGATAATATAAAATACGGTAATTTTACAATCATTAGGAGATGGAACGCTGGTTTCGTACAAATAATACCTTTACCAGATACGCAAATTTCAGGGAATAATATAGACCACTATTTAACGTTCTCTGCATTATCAAAAATAGCTAAGCAACCAGAATGGGTATTTAACCATACGCCAGAAGATGAAATCTACAACGAAAATTACGCCAACGAATATGGGGAATTAGTGTACTATTACGCGTTATATAAATTCCTTTATCACCTAGTCCAGAATAATACTATACCTTATTATTATACTTACATAAAGTGGGAAGTAGACATCCTAGCCAACGAAATAGGGTTAAACATGACTGTGAATAATAGCAGTTATGATACTGTAAACCCTTATCTTACAGCACTACTAAACGGTAAGGGAAATCAAAGCCTAGTAACAATGCAGCCAGTATTAATAGACAGTTGGGGAATGTACTACCACGTGTTTAACGGGACTTATTATGTACAGAACGAAAGTTGGGAATATTCAATGGTTTACGGTTTTACAATACCAAAAATCTGGTTAAACTCTACTCCCTATATTGTACTTGATAAGACTAACGTTACTGCTTACCTGACTGACCCTACAAATATAGAACATTCTCCTTCCGTATTCTGGTGGTACAACCCAAGCACTCTGATGTACAATAATTTGCCGACAGATGGTGAAAATGTTACCTTCTATACATGGTATATGCTGAATTCTGACTTACCGATATTCTTTGAGAAGGAAGAACAGAACGTGACAATAGAATACTATAACTCTACTTTATACGAAATAACGCAACAACCCTAACTTTCTATAATTTTTTTAACCTTAATGTTTTTATAATGTCTCTTTATAACCGCTACAAAGTGTGCGTTATTAGTCTTTATAATTAGGGAAACATCCTTACCGTAGACTAAGTTCAGCAGCCTCCTTATTTCTTCAACATCATTACATTCTATCACATACATAGGATTATATTATGAATACAGGCTAATAAGTACTCACCTAACAGTATTACCTTCATTTTAGTAATACGCCATATAATGTAATCTATATCAATATAAATTGAATTACTTTATACAATGGAAGAAATAAGAATAGGTTATTGGTTCTCAAAACAGCACGCGATACTTCCAGATCCTCATTATAGGCTAAAAGTAGAAGTAGCTAATGATCTGAAAGTTCCCTTTTATGTTGTACAATATGCAGCAACGTTGTTGAAAAGTGCAGGACTTAATGTAAATTATCCCAGTCTATTAGCGGCAGTCTATTTCATTAATAAGAAGAAGCTAAGTTACAATTTTATGTTAAAAACTCTTAGGAAAAAGAGGATAAAAGGTAAGAAATTGTTCAAACTAACTTTAGCCGCTCTTAAGACGTAGAATAATATACAACAACTCAGAGACGAAGACGCCAGTAGATACTGCAAACAGCAACAATATAGTTGTGATCTCTATTATAAGAGATGGTTTAACGATAACACATTTCAATATTCTGAATAACAACAATGAAAAAGCTCCAGATGTAGCCGCAAGTATATAATCTAGCCATAAATTCCTTCTTTTATCTACTGCTTTAATGTTCGATAGCTGTTCCTTTTCTTCTACAGAATTTTTAGTTATTTCTTTACTCGGTTCTTTTACAATTTTTGTAATTTTAGCCGTATTTTTAACAGTCTCTATCTTCGTTTTAGGCTTCGGCTTTTTCTGTTGTTTTTGCATATTTTTCACCTTATCGAGATCTGGAGTAAAGAAACCTCCTAACAAGTATGAAAAACCTCCTACGAATATCGATTCAAGGCGTAAACTCTTTGCTGGATAGAATGCAAGCGCTAATGCCACCCCTATTATTATTACTCCTAGGAGAATATCAGGGGCCTTGTAGCTGTCTATAAGCTTATACGACATCAACCCGCCTGCCATGATGTAAATCATTTTTCTAAATGTCAGTTCAAAAGCGCCAGAAGATAACTTCTCGTCTAAAAAGCTTGTATCCTCAAGTACCAGAACTTCTTTAACTCTGACCATTTAGACCACCTAATTTTTCTAATATAATTTCCCTCACTATTTGGGAGATTGACGAGCCCTTCTTTTCTGCCAGTCTTAATAATACATTATAATGCTCTTCATCAAGATAAGTAATTACTGCCTTCTTTTTTTCCATTATTCGCCTCCCCATTGTCCAGTCGTCTTGAACATCTCTAACTCCTCTTGAGTAGGTAACACTTGAATTCTCAAGACGTACTTTCCGCTCCTAATTATCCCCCTTCCTTTTGTTGCAGTAACCAATTCCTCAGCTTCTTCCTGTCTTAAATTATAAATTTCCTTAAGTGCATTGATTGCGGAATCGTTTTGTCCTAATAAAATCGACGTAGCTGCCTGCTCAAGAATAGTTTTTCCTTGCTCATTTTTCGCAACATCTTCTGGACGTTGAGTAACGAATATAAGCCCCTTGTTGTATTTTCTTGCTCTCCTAGCTAGATTTTCCAGTATGCCCATAGTCGCTGGATAGTTGATAAACAGCCATGCCTCGTCTATGAAAAAGAAACCTTTATTCTTATTAGAGAAGAGCTCTTTAGTAAAGAGTACTGAAAGAAGCGACATTGTAAGTGCCTTAAGCCTTCTGTTATTACCCAGTTTGTTCAACCCTACTATGACGTTCTTCCTAAAATCTATGGGTTGCCCATCGAAGACATAAGCATCTGGAGGCGCATCCATTGCTGCTAAATAATTATATATTTCTGTATTCTTCTGCTGAATAATTGCAAGAAATTCTTTTGTGTCCTCAGCTGTAATTTCGAATAGACTCTTTCTCAGTTTATTCTTCAGCACAACGTCATTTTCAGGTAAATAAAAGTCCGCAAGTAGATCTGCCACTTCTTCCAATTGCAAGAGCCCCTCATTCATGAACTTGATAGGGTCTAAACCTAGATGCTGACCTGGCTGCACCAGAAGACTTTCCGCGCCGAAGACCCTTGAGTGTATAACGTATTCGTTTTCAGGGTCTATTCCGGCAATGTAGAGATCTTCGAACTTCTCTTTCAATCTCTTCAGCATAACCTTGGTAGTCATTGATTTGCCTGAACCTGTAGTCCCCAATATTACTATGTTATAATTCTGCCTTCTGTAGGGGTTGAGAATGATCGGCGAGCCCGAGTCAGAGACTCCAAGAAATATTCCTTCTTCATCTATCAAATTCTCGTTTATAAATGGATAAAATACTGCAGCAGTTAATGTGTCTACATATTTTGGGATTATCTTATTAGCGAAAGGGATAGGCGAGTTTATCTCCACACCGTATTCGTAAAGAACCTCTTGGAAGAATACGGGTACGTCTATATCTAATAATCTCGCTTTAGCCGTAAGCTTCAGCTGATTATATTTTTCTTTCAATTCATTCTCATCTTTTCCGTAATATATAAACCAAACGTAGTATTCCAACAGTTTTGCGTTACCTCCTATTATACTCTGTAGCTGTTTAACTTTTTCAAGCTTTTGTAGCGTGTAGCTTGAAGAGTCGGTTGATGCTATTGATTCTAACCTTCTTCTTACCGTGTCTACCATTGACGCAGACTTTATCGGATCCAAAGCTTTGAATTTGAAAACTATTTCGTCGGCCAAGTCGAAATATTCATAAAGGAACCCTTCGGGTAAGAGAAGGGGGTATCTGTATACCACTGCACTCTGGGCTAGCTGTCCGTTCTCTAATTTTACATATCTGGGATACTCTTTTACTACTTTAGGCCTTACCAGCTGAGTTTGCCTTGCGTTAAAGAATTCATCACTTAACTGGACATCACTCTTCACTAAGAATTTATAATACAGAACTTCGTAATCCTCATTTTCGTATGTATATTTTTCAGTTGACTTAGATATTATTATAGTCCCGTCATTGACGACGTTCAGTAACTCAGTAAAAGCTCCTTCTATTCTATCCCTTTCACTGTCCGAAAGTAGCTCAAAAGGTGTTGGATCTACTTCATACCAATAAGTGGGCTTTTGTTTAGCCTTCTGTTTTGACTTTTCCTCCTTCTGCAAAACTATTACACCATAAAACTAAGAGGGAAGTTTATTAACCAGAGTTTTGGAATCAACAATTATTTTAATTCTTTCAATTCAACTTAAAATCTCATCAAAATTCTGGTTAATAAACTTTCAGATTAGTTTAGTAGAATGAGCCACAAAATAAGTGCAAAAAACGTGATACTACTAGCACTACTGTCAACGGTAATGGTGCTAAGCGTAATAGCGCCCCAGCAAACCGTTACAGTGTTGCCTAGCCACGTAGTAGTATACGCCAACAGCGGTGCACCTAATATCACTGTCACTCCAGAGGCTTTTGCAGGTGCCTCATCGATAGCAACTTTACTATCATATGCAATGTATGCTGCGTGGCTGGTAGTATTCGCTATGATCATATTTGCTGCAATAGAGGCGGCAAGAGGAAACCACATGGGTGATACGTTCAAGAAAATAATGATAGGAGTAATAGTAGCAGCGTTCTTGCTAACGTTCGGTTGGGCTATAGTTTCAGGAGTATTCTAAAGTCAAATATCTTTTTTCTCCTAAATCTAGAAATTATCATCATAAATCTCCGGTTAATAAACTTTCAGATTAGTTTAGTAGTGAGAAAGTGGATCTTTATACTATAGGCACTATAATAGGTTACCTAACTTACGCCGCATGGATATTCGTTATAGTAGGTATAATAATATCAGCAGTATTATTTGCGTTAGGTAAGCTTAGGGAAGGTTCAAAAAAGTTTACAATGATATTAACAGCTGCATTCGTACTTACCTTTGCGTTTACAATACTGAATAACGCAATACCTTACCAGACTTACAACTTGCCTGGATGGTACTACATATCATATTTAGCTTATGCTGGAGCTGCAGTATCTGTAATAGCTACTGCAATCTACCTTGTGAAGGGCGACTTAAGGGTAGCAGGTACATATTTCGTTGCTGCAGTACTAATATTATGGGCTGTCAATTATGCCCCTGCATTATTTTCAACACAACAAATGACTTCATCCACATTCGGCACAATTATGCTCTCAGCGAGTCCAGAATCCGGAAATGCTCCATTAACATTCACATTGCAGGGGTATGTAATACCCGCACCTAACCAGACTGAAGACATATACGTTTATGCCATAAACGAATCCACAGGACAAACTTTCGGTATGGCAGGAGGCACAGTGGGAACTAACGGGCAATTCTGCATAACAGAAAGTATAGGCGCCCCAGGGCAGTACGAGATAATTGCATACATTCCTGGCACTCCGATACAGGGGAGTACAGCAGTAGATATTACCCCGGCTCCTAACTTTGGCTGGAATTTTGTAGCAGCAGGATTTTATGCTGTGGAGCAGTTCTTTGAAGGACTCGCATCAAACGTGCTGCACATCTTTAATTTACCTTTCATCTACGCCATTATGATGCCTACTTACCCCACTAACGGAGGGAATCCCTTCGGCATAGGACAGACTCTTTACGAAATGTACCAATACAGTGAAGCAATAGCATTCGGCATTCTTGGAATATTTCTGATAGGTAACATACTATACAGATTATGGAACGGGGTTGAGGAAGGGATAAGTAGGATAATTATAGGGGTATCAAAGGACGTAATTACGGTCGCGTTTGTAATAGTAACAGCTCCTTATCTGTACGATGTCTTTGCAGACATAGTGAATATGGTAGGAGGGCATTTGATAAACTACGGAAACCCCGGGGCGTTATTAGCGGAGGCTTTCGGGGTTATAGCTGCAGGGATGGGGTTGGGTTACTTCGTTCCAGAACTAGCGGATATAGGGAGCGATTTAGTCTTCGCTATTTTCCTGGCCTTCGCGTTATTCGTAATCAGGTTCCTCGCTATTGCTGCAATACTGATAGCTACACCGATACTGGCAGCAATATGGTTGTTCCCACCATTCAGAGGAGCCGTGAGATTATTTTTTGACATAATACTGGCTTTAGGTATATCCGGCATAATTGCAGCATCACTCCTAGCATTGCTCGGAAAATTGGCTTCAGCTTCACCTATTTTATCAGTAGGTATCGGCTTAGCGTCACCGGTACTCTTCGGCTTCCTACCTACGACCCTCAGCTTTATCGGTGTCTCAGGAATCATGACACAAGGAGGATTCTTTTCGTTCGGAAGAGGAAAGAGGGGTACAAGTCCGCAAAGTTCTGCTGGAAGTGCAGGAGGTGTAGCTGGAGGTATTGCGGGAGCCACAATAACTCAGACGGCAGGACAAACGAAGCTGAGGAACCCAAGGGCTGGCAGTACGACCTCGACCTCCACAGTGTCCAGCACCGTGTCAAGTCCTCCTCCAGCTCCTGTGGGGATAGCGGGAAGGCTAAGGAACAGGAAGACGGTGACGATTACTAGCAATCCACGCGACAACCTGAAATTCCCAGAGAAGCTGAGGGGCGGACTGAAGAAGGAAAGCGACTATGTCACTGGAGTGAACCCAGAGAAGCTCAAGCAATACAGTAAGGAGATGCAGTGGGTGGCCTCTTCAGCGCCACCCATTCCGGGTATCCAGGACGAAATCAAGAAGTACGGCGAAAATAGGGCAAGGGAATTAAGGATATCTCCCGAGCAGAGAGGAAGAGTAGTGCGTTATAGAGAAACGATACCCCACGCCGTGATTCACGGAGTCGCTGGTAATTTGAAGGCAGGATTAGTGATGACTGCAGAGAAATTCGGGCAGAAGATGGACGAGTGGCTGAACCAACAGGGTATAAGCGTTAGGCCGTTTGAGAGCATTGAGAACAAGATAAGGGAAGTGAAGTTAAGAAAGAGCAAAACCAATAGACCGTCTTCTCAATAAGTCATATATCTTTTTTATTCTCTTCTTCTAAATTTTATTATATGGAAGAAGGAGTAGTAGTTATCCCAGATATTACTGACTTAGTGGAGCAACACAGGATAGATGAAGAAATCTACGCCCCAGACGGTACTCTGCTGATGAAACCCTATGAAGTTATAGTCGAAAACCCATTGATAATGAACCGTAAAAAATGGAGGTTGTTCGCAAACTATGTCCCAGTAGAGAACCACCCAGATCAGGATAGGTGGATAGCTAAACTAAATACAACTGGACAGCTGGTTGAGAACAGAGATGTAGATCTGGCATGGATGCTTTATTATATAAGGACCCAACACCCTGGAGCTACAGTAGAGGAAGTAGTAAATTGGGAACTAGCTCGGGTTGTAGAAGATACTGGTGACTTCAAGGATGACGACGAGATGGGAGCTTATGCAATGAACCTATATTTAGGCTTAGCATATGCCATAAAGTACGGTCTTCTAATTTTAGTAAAAGATTAGATTTTTTGTATAAACTCCCCAGTTTACTGAGAAAAATCCTACTCTTTCTGGTTAATAAACTTTCAGACAAGTTTATTGGTGGGAGAAATTCAGACAAACGAAACTACAATCCCTCCTATTGAAGTAGCGCACTGGACTTACGAAGTATACAATTTCATAGTGCAGATAATAGCGCACATACTACAGATTACGATATTTCAACAAGATCCTACAATTGCTAACCAATATGCAATATTGATTTCATGGCTAATACCTCTGAGCGCAGTATATATTATTCTGACCTTAGCCACTTCTTTCAAGAAAATTCTGGGATACGCTATAGCAGCAGGCTGGATATTCATCATACTAATGCTTATACTCTCAAAGGTGGGGTGAATGGATGAGAGAAGAAACAGTAAACAGAATAGTAGGGATAATAGGGATAGGGCTTCTGGCAGCAGGGATATTGATGCTGATCCGCTGACAGACTTCGTCTCATATGCCTTGTCGCAAGGCAAATTACCTAGAAGGGTTAGAATTTTCATTTTTCTTTATGGAATTTATTGGAGGTTGAGGAGGCTTGTTTGGAAGGAATAAACGGAACTTTTTCTCATATGAAATATTTCCCAGAGTAGGCGTAAAATACAATACAGAATGCTTGTTAAAGACTTTAGGAAACATTTTCGCTATCGGGTATTACAGAGATGAAAAACTTCTGCATATCTATGCGAAAACGATAGCGACTGAAAACACGTTACGACAATATTTCGATATAAAGCCTTCAGAATTCCCTACCAATTTCAGATATTTTGCAATTGCGAAGCTGAAAAGGGAGAAGGACTTTTATGAGATACATGGGTTCAACGACATACAGAGCTTTCTTTCTGTCCTAGAACAAGGACAAGGAATGTTAGTGTGGTTTGCACTAGAACCTGTGCTAAAGGAACTCCATTATTCAAGAATAAATAAGCTGCAACAACTAGCTCAGGAGGGAAGTGAGAAACATAAACAAATTATTCAACTGATACGCGATAAAGTAAAGGAAC
>Ga0208683_100608_pt1 | contig 13709 bp, 13 predicted proteins | sample BED_Mat_host_9_1_FD_187141 | JGI IMG/M metagenome (GOLD analysis project Ga0208683, IMG submission 187141) | Extremophilic microbial mat communities from Yellowstone National Park, USA - BED_Mat_host_9_15 (SPAdes) (version 3) | ecosystem: Environmental > Aquatic > Thermal springs > Hot (42-90C) >... | reverse complement strand
GATGGCTTGGAGACCTTGGACTCTTGGCGATCTTCGCCGTCGTCATTTGGCGAGGCTTCCATATCGCAAGGTACGCGCGCGATCGGTTCGGATCGCTCCTCGCGATCGGCCTCACGGCCTCGATCATCGTGCAGGCGCTCATCAACCTTGGCGCCGTGACGTGGCTCCTGCCGGTCACGGGGATTCCCCTCCCGTTCATCAGCTACGGCGGCACGGACCTCGTCATGAATCTGGCCGCCATGGGGATCTTGCTCAGCGTTTCGCGCGAGACCGAACTGGAACTGCCGGAGGAGGACACCCTCGCCGACATCATCTCGGTCGACGAGATCCGAGCCACTCGGCAGGACGCCGCGGGGCAATTCAGGAGATCGTCCGGACGTGCGCCGGTGGCGCGCCTGTCGAACTTTCGGACGAGCCCGTTCCGCAAATCCGACGCGCGTGACCGCGGGACCTCTCTGAAGCAGGCGGACCGCCCCATCTCGCTCACATGGCGAGCGAGCCGCGAAGCGGCGGCCACCAAACGGCGCGACGAACGATCGCGAAAACCGGGCGGACCATTTCGCCGCCACAAGCGCTAGGGGGTAAGAAAAGATGGAAGGACAGCACGCATCGTACCCACAGCCCGTCGAGATCGCGCGCGGGATATTTCTCATTGACCTGATGGAACTTGGCATGCGCTACCGCACGTGCGCCTATCTCGTGCGCGATCGCGAGCCTCTGCTCATTGAAACCGGTTCCGCCCGCTCTCACGACGCGCTCCTGGCAGGACTCCGTGCCTTGGGTCTCGCGCCAACGGATATCGCCTACGTCGCCGTGACGCACATCCACCTCGATCACGCCGGCGGCGCGGGCCAATTCATGAAGCTGGCGTCGCAGGCCAAGCTGCTCGTTCACCCGCGCGGCGCACGGCATATGATCGATCCGTCCCGTCTCTACCAGGGCGCGCGCGAGGTGTACGGGGAGCGGCTCGACCAACTCTTCGGTCCGCTGGAACCCGTCCCGGCCGAACAGGTCCAAGAGATGCCCCACGAGAGCGAGCTCGTGATTGGAGAGCGGCGCCTCCTGTTCCTCGACGCGCCCGGACACGCGAGCCATCACTTCGCCATTGCGGATCCCGTCTCCAACGGCATTTTCACAGGCGACAGCGCGGGCCTCAGGTTCGTCAAGGGGTTCACAGGCTTTCCCTACGAGTTCGTGATGCCCTCCACCTCACCGGTGGATTTTGATCCCGAGGCCGTCCACCGGACGTGCGAGATGTTTGCCAAGCTGCCGATGGAGACGGTGTATCAGGCGCACTTCGGCCCCTCGCCAAAGGAGGAGGCCCTGACGGAAACGGTGTACTACGCGGATCGATTCCGCGAACTCATCGAGAGGACCTTCGACGATCATCCGTCTCCGGAAGCGCTCGAACAAGCGCAGGCCGAGATCGTCCGGGAACGGCTGCGCGAACTCGGGCTGGATCCGACGGCCTTTCGACCGCAGGCCATCCACCTGGATCTCCTGCTCAACGCGCTGGGCCTTCTGGCGTATGAGTCGCGGAGGCGCAGGAAAATGGGAAGCGCCGGATGACAGGATAGACGAGTTGACCGCCGTCTCGAGTCGACTCGAAGAGACACAACTCCGTGAACACGTGGCTCAAGGTCCTCGGCGCGACGAATTCGGGCTCTGCAAACTGGCGAAGCTCGCGGGCGAGCGTGATATGCGGCCGGTAAGGCCGATTTTCCACCCGCACGCTCGGCAGCGCCTCTTCGATGGCCGCTCGCACGCGACGGTGGAGTGCGGTGAGCTCGGCGAGATCGGATTCGGCCTCGTCGATCCCGAGCCAGAAGACGCGGCTCTGATGGAACCTGCCGAACGAGCCGGTGGTGAGCCGGAACGGCGCCTGCGCGCCGGCGGCTCGCTCTCCCGCCAAGAAGGCACGCTCGAGGTCGGCCGGATCGACGGCGCCGAGAAACAGCACGGTCAGGTGATACAGATCTTTGCGCGACCAATTGCGCGCGACGACCTGACCCTGCTGTCGAATGGACTCACACCGCTTCGCGATCTCGTCCTTCCAAGCGTCGGGAAGTTCGAGCCCGAAGAACAGGCGTCGTTTCATGGCGCCTGCTCCTCGGTCACGGCGTCGCGGTAGGCGGACTCGTCGAAGCCCACGATGACGCGCCCGGAAGGCGTCACGAGCACGGGGCGACGGATGAGCTTCCCGTCTCGATGCATCTCTTCGAGCCACGTGTCCACCGGCCACGAGACCTCTTTCAGTCCCCGCCTGCGATACACCTCTCCGCGGGTGTTGACGAGCGACTGGATGTCGCCGCGCACAGCCTCGAGCCACGTGCGCAGGGTGGAAACGTCGGGCGGATGTTCGACGATGTCGTGAAACGACACGTCGACGCCCAGGCGCTCCAGGAACGCCTGCGCGTTGCGGCATGTCGAGCAGCGCCGATAACCGTACAGATGGTACAAGCTGCGCATCCTCCTTCTTCGGGCGGCAGGCCCGGGCGATCGAAATATAGTATAATCCACGGGAGAAAACCGTTGGGCGCAACGGCCCTGTGCGGACTCCCATCTGCGACATGGAAAGGATGCATGCCCTCATGCTCGGCATCTGGATCGGCAAGCTCATCCTATGGGTGCTCAGGCTGCGCGGCAGAGACGCCACCAGTTTGCCGGGTAAAGTGGCGCTCAGCATCTCGCCCGGCCTCATCCGGCGCTTCGGGGGACAGGTGAAGCGGGTCATCGCGGTCACCGGCACCAACGGAAAGACGACCACGACCTCCCTCCTGGCGAGCATGGTCGCCGAGCGCGAACCTGTGGTGACCAACCACAAAGGTGCGAACCTCGCCCAAGGCATTGCCACGGCGTTTTTGCGGTCCTGTTCGTGGACAGGCCGGCTCCCCGCGAGCACGGCGGTCTTGGAGATCGACGAGGCGACGCTGCCCGCCGTCGCGCCGGACCTGCCGATTGGCGTCATCGTCGTGACGAACGTGTTTCGCGATCAGTTGGACCGATACGGTGAGTTGGATGGCACGTTGGCGAAGCTGTTGGAAGGCATCCGAAAGACGCAGGCGACGCTCGTCCTGAACGGGGACGATCCGCTCTGCCGGTACCTCGGCCTTCGCTCCTCGCGCAAGGTGATCTACTACGGCATGGCTCGAGACACGGCGAGATCGCCTCGGCGCGAGCAGATGCGCGACGGACAGTTCTGCCTGATGTGCGGACGGCCGCTTCGGTACGACGGGTTCTGGTACGGTCAGCTCGGCCTGTATCGGTGCGAGGGCTGCGACTTTGTTCGCCCACACCCCGTGTTTCAAGGCGAACTCCAGGGAGGGTTCCTGCGCTTCACCGAAGAAGGGCTGCCGGACCTCCTGCTCGATCTCCCCGTCTCGGGCCTGTACAACGCGTACAACGTCCTCGCTGCCGCCTCTGCGGCGCGCGCGCTTGGGCTCACGAGCGCCGCTATCCACGGAGGGCTTCGCGCGTACCGCCCGCCGGAGGGACGCATGCAGCGCTTCGACCTCGAGGCGCCCGTGACCCTTCACCTGATCAAGAATCCCACGGGCTGCGACAGCGTTCTCGATACCGTGGTGTCGGATGGAAGGGATAAGGTGGCTGTCATTGGGGTGAACGACCTCGCGGCTGACGGGCGGGACGTGTCCTGGCTTTGGGACGCCGACTTCGAACTGCTCGCGGAGGACCCCCGGCTTACGGCCGTGGTGACGACAGGTTTTCGCGCGCACGACATGGCGCTCCGGCTGAAATACGCGGGCCTTCCGGAATCCAGGATCCGCGTCGAGCCCGACCTGGAGGCTGCGCTGCACGAGGGGCTCTCCCAGAGTTCCGCCACCGGCGCCGCCATGCACGCGCTCGTAACCTACACGCTTTTGCACCCCGCGGCCCGCTGGCTTTCGGAAAGAAGGGATGAGCATGAGCCGCAAGGCGCTCTGTATCGCACATCTGTATCCTGATCTGTTGAATCTCTATGCCGATCGCGGCAACATCGCCGTCCTGCGGCGGCGCCTCGAGTGGCGCGGCTACGAGGTCGAGGTGGTCCGCGTGACGCACAGCGAGGTCCCGGACTTCTCGCGGTATCACCTGGTGCTTCTGGGGGGCGGATCGGACCGCGAGCAGGCGATTGTGGCGGAAAAGCTGCGGGCGTGCGCGCCGGCGTTTCGGAGCGCCGTGCAGGATGGACTGCCGGTTCTGGCCATCTGCGGCGGCTATCAGCTTCTCGGCGAATACTATCAACTTCCGAGTGGCGAAAAGGTCCCCGGCATCGGCCTCGTGGACATGGTGACCGAGGCGAGCCCCGATGCGCCGCGGCTCATCGGCAACATCGCCGTGTGGAGCGACGAGGTCGGCGTGATCGTCGGATTTGAGAATCATGGCGGGCGCACGCGCCACAGCCATCGGCCGCTGGGGCGCGTCCTTCACGGACACGGCAACGACGGGGTGAGCGGCCACGAGGGCCTGCGCCATCTGAACATCTGGGGCACGTATGTGCACGGCCCGCTGCTGCCGAAAAACCCGGCGCTGGCGGACGCGGTGCTGCGCGACGCCTTGGCCTACGCCCATCTGCCGGACCATCTCGAGCCCCTGGACGACCGGCTGGAACGGGAGGCCAGGACCGCGTTTGTCTCACTTCGAATGGAGGACGTGGCGCCCATGCTCAGAACGGAGGCAGAGTCGCGATGACGGACATTCGAAAGGCCGCCACGCTGGTCGTCATTCGGGACGGGGCGGATGGAGACATCGAGGTGCTTGTGGTCCGGCGCGCAAAGACCATGCGGTTTTTGCCCGGCTTCGTGGCCTTCCCGGGTGGAGCCGCGGACCCGGCTGACGCCGAGGTGGCCAAGCGGGCGTTCGGCAGACCTGTGTGTGCGGAGGACGACGACGATCCCGCCTTGGCCGTGACGGCGCTCCGAGAGACGGCGGAAGAAATCGGCTGGCTTCTCGCCGTGCGGGACGGCGAGGGAACAAAGATGGACACACCGCTTGCGCCGGACGAGCAGGCGGACCTGTGCAAAGGCGGAGATGCGCTCTCGGCGTGGCTTTCCGCGCGCGGCCTCGCGTTCGATCTCGGCCTTCTGCGGCGCATCGGCCGCTTCGTCACGCCGCCGACCCAGCCCGTGCGGTTCGACACGCGCTTCTTCCTCTGCGTGGGCCAACATCTCGGCGAGCCGCGCCTCCATGGCGCGGAGCTCGACGCCGCGCTGTGGACGCCTGCGCGAGACATGCTCACGCGCATTCAATCCGGTGAACTGCCCGCGGTGCGCCCCACCATCGCCGTGCTGAAGGCGCTCGCGGCATGCCCGAACGCCGAGATCGCCATGTCCACCCTGAGCATTGGGCCGCTCCCTCCCCCGGCCCCCCGGGCATAAGCGCGGCGGCGCCAAAGGCCGAAGGGACCCGCGCCGCCCGCTCCACACACGCTCAGTTTTCCGTCGGCGTCACCTGCTCCATGCGCCCGCGATTCTGGATGACGGCGAGCGTACAGCGCGAGATGCACACGAGGCGATCCCGCTCGTCCACGATGCGGATCTGCCACACCTGCGTCGTGGATCCCCGGTGGATGGGCTCGGCGATGGCCTTCACCACGCCCTCCCGCATCGAGCGAAGATGGTTCGCGTTGATCTCCATCCCCACCACGGTCTTCCCCTGATCGCTCACGTTCAAAGCGCCGCCCAGGCTGGCCGCAGACTCGGCGAGTGCCACGCTCGCGCCGCCGTGCAGAAGCCCCATCGGCTGGTGCGTTCGGCTGTCGACCGGCATGGTCATGACCACGCGGTCCTTGGTGGCTTCCAAAATCCGCATGCCCAGATGGGCCATGAGCGTGTTTGGCAACGTCTCTCGAATATCCATCTTCACACCTCGTCTCCTGTCGATTCCAACTTCCAATGCGCGCGCGTCTCGCCGTGCACCGGCCGCAGCACGAGCGCGCGACAAGGCGTGCCCGCGTTGCGCCATGCGAGCGTCATCTCGTCCGCCACGCGAAGCGCCACGTCGGGTTTGCACCAAGCGAGCAGCGTGGGCCCTGCGCCGCTCAACGTCACGGCGTACGCGCCAGCGGCCATCGCCGCCCGCTCGACCTCGTCCGCTCCGGGCACGAGCGGCTTGCGGTACGGCTCGTGGAAGTAATCCAGCATGCCTCCGCGGAGGAGGTCGAGATCGGGCTTAAGCAGCGCCAGCAAGAGTCGAGCACACTGCGCCACGTTTTCCACGGCCTCGTCCCGGGGATAGGCTTTCGGCAGCACGCGGCGCGCGAGCTCGGTCGGCAGCGCGAATTCGGGCGTCGCCGCAACAAAGCGCAAATTCGGAGGAATCGGCACTTCCGCCGTGCGAAGGCCCGCGCGATCGTGAAACGCCAGCACGCCGCCGCCAAGAAGCGCGGGCGCAACGTTGTCCGGGTGCCCCTCGAGCTCGGTGGCGAGCCGGAGCAGGCGATCCCGGCTCAGCTTGCGATCCGGCGCATACTCCTCGAGGAGCGCATTCGCGAGCACCAGGCCCGCCACAATCGCCGATGCGCTGGAGCCAAGCCCGGACGACACCGGAATCTGATTGTCCACCTCGAGCGCAAAAGGTGGCAACGCACCGCGGTGGAGTCCCGCCTCCGCGAAGAGGCGGTCCATGGCGCGGATGACCGCGTTGTCCTCGGTCTTCGGGAGAACCTCGGCCGCCTCTCCACTCACGCGGACAGCGAACGGCTCGCCGAGGCGCAGCGTGAAGGTGTTGTACAGTTGAAGCGCCATGCCCAGGCAGTCGAAGCCGGGGCCGAGGTTGGCCGTGGTCGCCGGCACGCGGACGGTGACCGAGCGGCGCATGTCACCCGGGCTCATGATAGCCCACCCAGCGCGCGCCGCACCGCGTCGGGATCGCCGTCGACCACGAGGGCCTCCTGCGAGGCGAGGCGCATGGCGCTGTCCGGATCCTTCAGGCCGTTTCCCGTCAACACGCACACCACGGTCTCACCGCGGGTCACGCCGCCCTCGCGGTGGCGCTTCAACAGCCCTGCGACGCTGGCCGCCGAAGCCGGCTCGGCGAACACGCCCTCCTGCGCGATGAGCCGGTACGCCTCGGCGATGGCCTCATCCGTCACGCAGTCGATGGCGCCGCCGGACTCCTGTGCAGCCCGGACCGCCTTGTCCCAGGACGCCGGGTTGCCGATGCGAATGGCCGTCGCAAAGGTCTCGGGATGGGCGATGGGTTCTCCCCGCACGATAGCCGCCGCGCCCTCGGCCTCAAAGCCGAACATCTTGGGGCGCGCATCGATGCGCTTCTCCTCGTAATAGCGCGTGAATCCCATCCAGTACGCCGAAATATTGCCCGCGTTGCCGACGGGGATGTAGAGCGCGTCGGGCGCGCGCCCAAGCGCGTCGCAAATCTCGAACGCAGCCGTCTGCTGGCCCATGAGCCGATACGGATTGATGGAATTCACCACTTCCATGCCGAGCGGATCCGCGACCTCGCGCACGATGGCGAGCGCCTGATCGAAATTCCCGCGAATGGCGACGATGCGGGCGCCGTACTGCACGGCCTGCGCCAGTTTGCCGAGCGCGACGTAGCCGTGCGGGATGAGGATGACCGCCTCAAGCCCCGCGCGCGCTGCGTAGGCGGCCGCCGACGCGGACGTGTTGCCTGTGCTGGCGCAGATGACGACGCGCTTGCCCGCCTCCTTGGCCTTCGCGACCGCAACCACCATGCCCCGGTCTTTGAACGATCCCGTCGGATTCGCGCCTTCGAACTTGAGGTACACGTGGCACTCGAGCCGCTCGCTCAGCTTGTCCGCGTAGACGAGCGGCGTGTTGCCCTCGTGCAGCGTGAGCCGCGGCGTGCCCTCGGTGATGGGAAGGAAACTTCGGTACACTTCCAGAATGCCCGGCCACCCCGGGCGGACGCCATGTTCCATGTCCATTCTCCTTTGTGACGCTGCGCGAGCCCGCCCTTGCCAGGCTCACCTGCTGAACCTCTGGGATCGAATGTACTGACAAATCAGGGCGTTCGTCAATCGAGCCGCTTCGGTTTCTCGATAGATTTCGGTGACTTCACGTAATAGACCTCTCCATGCCGCATGGGCCACACCCTGTCCCCGTCGGCCACAGCCATGAGCCGCTGAAGCGGCTCATCCACGGGCTCGCGCGAAAGCACAAACGTGTCATGGTGAATGGGAACGAAGACCTGAGCGCCCGTCTGAAGAAACATGTCCCAAGCCTGTTCCGGTGTGCAGTGCGCGTTCTCAAACGGCGCAGGTGCGTACGCGCCAATGGGCATGCACGCGATCTGCGGCTCGTACCGCCTGACCGCCGAGAGATCCGTCGCAGCCGTGTCACCTGCAAAAAACACCGACCACGGCCCCCGCCTGACCACGTAGCCCTGATAGCCCATGTTTCGGTTCCACGGATATCTGCTGCCCCAGTGCCGGACCTCGATGGCCGCGATTTCCGTCCCGTCCTCCAATTGAATCGAATCGCCCGGGCTTAACTCGTACACCGCCTTGGGGCGGTGCCACCGGGCGAGGTAGCCGGTACCTCGCGGCGTCACGACCACCGTCTGCCGCGTCACCACGCGCCGAAGGCTCGCGTGATCGAGGTGATCCATGTGGGCGTGCGACAGGAGGACGAGATCGACCGGTCCACACGCTTCAGGCCGAATGGGGCAATCCACGTGGCGCCTGGGGCCAAACGTCCATCCGAACGCCCGCACCCCGACGCGGGGAAACAGAACCGGATCCGTCAGGATGCGGACCCCATCCATCTGCATAAGCACTGTCGAGTGCCCCAGCCAGGAGAGGTAAAGCCCCTCCTCGCGCCAGGCTTCAGGCTTGGGCCTGTGCTCAGGCATTCGCCTCTTCGGCCGCGGCCAGTCCGCGGTCATGCGCCGATACAGCGCGTACAACAGCACAACCACCGCAGCCACAACCACGATGATGGCCAAAATCCACATGAAGGTCCGACTCCTTCTTCGCCTGAAGAACACACGCCCTCATCCTTTGCGCCGCTCAGGACGGCACGACCGCGCTCACCACCATGTTGTCCTCGCGCAGATGTTCCTGGAAGCGTGCGTTGGCACGTTCGAGCGTCATGGTTTGGAGCACGGCGATCACGTCGGCAAAGGCAAACGCCTCCGCGCCGCGGAGGAAATACGTCACCCAGTTGCGGACGAGAAAGGCGTTCTGGTCCAAGCTCATCAGCACCCGGCCCATGATCTTTTTGCGCGCTCGTTCAAACGCCTCCTCGTCGATCCGGCGCTCGCGCACGCGCGCGAGATGCGACTGAATCCGCTCGGCCAGCACGTCGGGATGCGGCGTGTTGCCGCCGACCAAGGTGTACCCGAACGTGTTCGACAACTGGTAGTTGGCCGAAAAGCCTTTGTCGACGAGCCCTTCGTCCAGCAGGCTCTGGTAAAACGCCGACGTCGGTCCGAACAGCGCGTCCAAGAGAATCGTCATCGCCGTGTCCTGTTCGATCAAATTCGACCCAAAGGCCCCGTTCGCCTCCTTCCAGCCCACGAGGAGGCGGGGCTGCTGCACCGGGAAATGCATCCAATGGCGGGATCGCGCGGGCGTCGGCGGTTCTTCGGGATAAAGGCGCTCGATGGCGGGCGGCTCCTTGAACGACTTCTTCGCCTGGTTCTCCTCAATGACGTGGGCGATCTCGTCCGCGTCAAAACCACCGGCGATGACGAGCACCATGTTGGACGGGTGGTAAAAGGTGTCGTAGCAGAGAAGCAGCTGCTCCTTCGTGATGGCGCGCACCGATTCGACGGTGCCGGCGATGTCGATGCGCACAGGATGCTCGTGGTACATCGCCCTGAGGAGTTCCATGTAGGCCCTGCGATCCGGGTGATCGTTCACCATATGAATCTCCTGCGCGATGATCCCCTTCTCCTTCTCCACGTTTTCGTCCGTCAGGTGGATGGACTGGACGAAGTCGAGCAGCGTGCCCACGTGCTTGGCGATCTCGCCCGTGCCCGAGAAATAGTACGCCGTGTGATCGAAGGTGGTGTAGGCGTCGACCGACGCCCCATGGGCAGCGAAACGCGCGAACACGTCCATCTCGGGGTCCTCGAACATCTTGTGCTCCAAAAAGTGCGCAATCCCGTCGGGCATCTCGTGCGCCTTACCATCCGTTCGAAAGGCGCGATCGACCGAGCCGTATCGAGTCGCGAACATCGCATACGTCTGGTGAAGCGCTGGACGCGGCATCAGCGTGACCACGAGCCCGTTTTGGAGTCTCCAGGTACGCGTTTCAAACGGCAGTTCGAGTGAAACGTGCCGAGCGTCGCTCATGCGCGGCTCCCCCTTCCCTCGAGGACATACAGGCACACCGGCCGAAGCGCCGCCGCGATTTCCGCCGCGTCCTCGGGGCGCACCCGGTCGACGGACTCGATCATCTCCGGGATGGTCCGCTCACTGCCCGCGATGACCGCGTGATGGTGCCAGGCGATGAGCATCGCCGGCTGATCCAGCATCTGCTGATACTGATTGCGCAGCGTGGCGCGCGTCTCCTGCCACTCGCTCGCCGCAATTTCCCCGCGCCGCAGAGCCTCGAGCTCCTCCTCCAGGATTTGACGGACCTCGTCTCGCTTGTCGGCCGAGATGCCCGCGTACACCGTGAGCAAGCCCGTCGCGGCGTCGACGAATGACCACACGCTGTACGCGAGCGAACGGCGTTCGCGGATGCTCATGAAAAGCTTCGAATGCGCAAATCCCCCGAACACGCCGTTCATCATGACGAGCGCAGGGTACTCGTCGTCGCCGAACCCGACGCCGGAGGCAAAGGCGAGATCGAACTGCGTCTGCTGCGCCTCCTCGGCCTCGGTGACCTCTTCGAACGCGCGCACTTCCACTGGCTGTACGACGTCGCGCGCCACCGTCTCCGTGCGCATCGCGCGCTTCTCCGGCAGAGCCTTCGCCAGCCGATCCGCCACGCGCGCCGCCAGGCCGGCCATGTCGCGGAACTGGCCCACGGCATACGCGTGCACCTCGGCCTGCGCGAGAACCTGCTGGTAGACCTCGTACAGTCGATCCGGCATGAGAGCCTCCACGTCTTCCTCAAAGCCAAGCCGCGGTAGCCCCGCCGGCGTGCCGCGACAGGCGATCTGATGGCATCGCTGCAGCGCATACGCCGCCTTGTCATCTCGGACCGCGCGGATTCGCCTGCGGTGCAATTCCTTCTCGCGTTGCACAGCCGCCTCGGAGAAGCCTCCCACGCCGATGGCGTGATCGAACGCCAGCGACAGGACGAGATCGAGCGCTCGCTCAACGAGCGCCGCCTCATCCTCTCCCGGCACGTCCGGGACGCTCGCGCCAACCTCAAGGATGTGATAGCCGCCGCGCTTGCTGATGGACGCGCGCACGTGAGTGCCGTAGAGATCGTCCGTTGCAAGCGCAATCTGCCGATAGCTGGGGAGGCTCAGCGTGCCGTTCATCCACACGGCGGGAAGCATCGCGACCTCCGTGACGCGCTCGCGCGCCATGCGCAGGTGGCACCTGAGCGAAATTTCCTTTGTCCGAAACGCAGGGTGCAGCAGCGCGTGCACCTGGCACCGGCCCGCGTCCAGGGTTTGAAAGGATTCCACGCGATCACTCCTTCGCACTCATCAACCCCATTATAATCGCTTCCCGTGCGCTGGCGACCATTGGCAGACGAGTTGGTCCGCCGCGTCAGGGCGTCGGCCTCGCTCGCCGCTTCGCCGACGTGTGGCTCTCCTCGTTGTCGCCGAGCCGAAATTGGTGATGGCGCGATCGCGGCCCGAAAATCCGCGACTCCAGCGGGCGAATGAGCCCGACCGCCACGAGCGGCATGAAGCCGAGCGCGAACGCGAGCCACCCGAACCCGCCCACGTGGCGCGCCGTCTCGAACGACCCCACAACGAAATAGGCGAGCACGCCCAGGATGCGCCCGGCGTTCTCCAGCCATTCCCGGACGACGATGTGCGTGATCGACGGCACGTCGTCGTCGGCGAGCGTGTGCATGGCGTCGAACACGTAGCCCTGCAGCGGGACCAGAAACAGCGGAAACGCGGCCGACGCCAGCACGCCGTAGACGATGAGCGTCACCGTCGTGATGGGCCAGAGAAACGCGACGCTGGCGCCGAGAATGCCGAGGGCCCCCACGAGGAACAATCGCCAGCGAAAACGGCCCGACCAGCGCCCGGCCGCGTAAAACGCGAGAAACGAGAGCGCGCCCTGGACCAGGAGGAATTCGCCGAGCTTCATTTCGCTGCCCGTGACGATGTAGAACAGGAGGCCGAGCAGAAACATGAAGACGCCTTCCCGAACGCCGTACGCGGCCGAACCGAGGACAACCCGCCGCCACGGCTCCTGCGCGAGGGAGCGAAATCCCTCCCGGAGCCGAAGCTCGGCCAGGCGCGCGCTCTTCAGACGCAGGCTCACGAGCGTGGCGACGACAAACAGGGCAAACGAGATGCCGAAGACCACGTGATATCCGGTCAGCCCCCCGAAGTACGCGTCCTCCCGGCTGATGAGGGCGCCCGCGACGGGCGGGGCGATGACGTTCGCGACGGAGGTGAGCACGCCGAACAGGCCAAAGAACGGCTCATGCCCCTCCCGGTCCGTGTATTCCACGCTCAACACGTCAAACGCGAGCCAGTAGAAGCCCTCTGCCAGGCCGGTGAGCACGCCGAGCAACTCGGGCATGTGCGCCGCTTCCTCGCCCACCATCAGCGCGACGGCGAAAAAGAGCGCGTAGAGCGCGATGCCAATCCGCAGGGACAGAGCCGTCGAGGTGCGCCGCGCGACGGCCGCCGCCAGGACGAAGGTGACGGGGAGCGTGGCAAAGACGAGCAGGTGGTACCAGGCGATGGCGGAGAAGGAACGGTCGACTTTGAAGAGAAAAATGCTGACGAACGTGTTGGACAGACTGATGGAAAGCTGAAACAGCGCGCCGACGATGAGAAGCCACCAGGCCAAGGCCGGCAAGCGAAACGGCTTTGCGTGCATGGCCATCCTCCTCGCTGCCAGCCTAGTATGTCGCATCCCGGGCAAGGTATGTACGGAGACGCCCGTGCCAGCTGCAAGTTCGTGTGTTACGATAGGTCGAGATCGTAGGACGGGGGTTGAGGTATGCGCGAAGAAGCTCGTTACGAGGGCATCCTGCTCGGCGCGAACGTCTCGGTCGCCGGGACAGGGCTCTTGGCGGCCGTGGAGGAGACCATCTCGTACGGCGCCAACACGTTCATGATTTACACCCGCAGCAATCGGGGCGGCAAGGCGCGTCCCATCGAGACGTTTCACCGCGACGAGGGCCTGGCCTTGATGCGGGAACACGGCATTCACGATCCCGTGGTGCACCTGTCGTATCTCGTCAATCTGGCGAGCCCGAAACCGGAAACGCGGCAGTACGGCATGGATGTGTTGCGCGAGGAGATTGAGCGGGTCGAGTATCTCGGCTTCCGCTACATCGTGATGCACCCCGGCTCCCACGTCGGCGAGGGAGAATCGTTCGCCATCCGGCAAATTGCCGACGCGCTGAACGAGATCCTCACGGGAGACGAGTCACTGTGGCTGTGCCTGGAGACCATGGCGGGGGACGGATCGAAAGTCGGCAACAGCCTTGAGGAAATCGCCGACATCATCAGCCGCGTCAAGCACGAGGACCGACTCGGCGTCTGCATTGACACGTGCCACAACTACAGCTACGGCTACGACGTCGTGAACGACTTCGACGGCTTCTTGGCCGAGTTCGATCGCGTCC
>Ga0208683_100607_pt1 | contig 13713 bp, 14 predicted proteins | sample BED_Mat_host_9_1_FD_187141 | JGI IMG/M metagenome (GOLD analysis project Ga0208683, IMG submission 187141) | Extremophilic microbial mat communities from Yellowstone National Park, USA - BED_Mat_host_9_15 (SPAdes) (version 3) | ecosystem: Environmental > Aquatic > Thermal springs > Hot (42-90C) >... | reverse complement strand
GGCGCCCGGCTCGGCCCATCTGCTGCCTGGTGGAAGCCACGGAGCCCGGATAACCAACCGTGATGGCCGCCTGCAAGGAGCCAATGTCGACGCCGAGCTCCAGCGCGTTGGTGCTGACGACGCCTAAGATCTGGCCTTCTCGCAGGCCCCTTTCGATGGCGCGGCGCTCGTTCGGCAGATAGCCGCCGCGATAACTGACGATGCGAGACCGGACGAGATCGCGCGCGTCGCGGCGTAGATAGGACGCCAGAAGCTCGACCTGGTTGCGCGTGCGCGCGAAAAGGATGGTCGGGATTTCATGTTGAAGCAGCCGCGCCCCAAGCCGCCTCGCCGCCCGGAGCGCCGACTGGCGCAAGCCGAGAGACGGATCGACGACCGGAGGGTTGTACAGGATCACGTGCTTCTCGCCTTCCGGTGCGCCCGACTCGGAGACGACGGCCGTCTCGCGCCCGCAAAGCCGCGACGTGAGATCGCCAGGGTTCGCGATGGTCGCGGAACAGAAGATGAACTGTGGGCGCGCGCCGTAGAACGATGCGAGGCGCGCGAGCCTGCGGATCACGTTCGCCACGTGGCTGCCAAACACGCCGCGGTAGATATGCGCCTCGTCGATCACGACGTAACGCAGGTTCTTGAACAACCGCAGCCACTTGGTGTGGTGCGGCAGGATGGCGGCGTGCAACATATCGGGATTGGTCACCACGATGTGCCCCGCCTCCCGAATCTTCTGGCGCGCGTGGACGGGCGTGTCCCCGTCATACGTGAACGTGTGCACCGAGGTCTTCAGGTTTTGGACGAGATCGTGCAATTCCGCCACCTGATCCTGCGCGAGCGCCTTGGTGGGAAAGACGTAGAGCGCACGCACGCTCGGGTCCCGCAGGATGGCCTGGAGCACAGGCAGGTTGTAGCACAGCGTCTTGCCGCTCGCGGTCGGGGTTGCGATCACGACATCCCGGCCGGACTGAATGAGGTCCCACGCCTCCCGCTGATGCATGTACAGGCGCTCGATCCCGCGCGCGGCGAGGGACGCGCGCAATTCGGGATGAAGCTCGGCGGGGAAGTCGGCGTAGCGCCCGATGCGCGCGGGCATCACGCGCCAAGCCGAGACCTGTTCCCGAAACTGCGAATCGCGCCGCCACTCGTCCAACAGCTGTTCCAGGTTCATGTTCATCATCCGCTTCTATGAGAGAGACTCAAGAGAAGAACGCGCTGCAACGCCTTGTCTCTTCAGTCACGAAATCAGATTTCAATCATACCATGTAGCAAACCGACAGGTAGGATGCGTATGAAACTTCTGCGCCATGGCCATAAGTATAGTACTGAGACAAGGGAGGAATCACCTTGGCATCCGTCGAGAAAAGCCCTGTGCGCTCGGATGCGTGGACGCCTGAGGACGATGAGCGCCTCGCGCAGCTGGTGCTTCGCCACATTCGCACCGGCAGCACCCAACTGAAGGCGTTCGAGGAGGCGGCCGAGCAACTCGGCCGGACGGCCGCGGCATGCGGATACCGCTGGAACGGCGTGATTCGCAAGCGATATCGAGACGAGATCGAGGCGGCGAAAGCCGAGCGCAAAGCCCTCCACGTGAAGACGCAGACGCAGAAGGCGGCCACCGCTCCCACGGCGTCCATGCAGGAAGTCATTCGGTTCTTGCAGACGTACGACGAACAGTATCAGCGGTTGCGCGAGTACGTCTCGGCCATCGAACGGGAGAAGTCCGAACTGGAAACGCGGGTGCGCGCGCTCGAATCGCAACTTCGCGAGGGCGGACCGGAGTTGCCGCTGTCACCGGAGCAGCTTGAGGAAGATTCGCGCACGCTGTTCGCCATCATGGAACGGGCGCGCAAGCTCCTAGCCGAGAACCGCTCCGCCGGGACGTGATCGCAGAACCCACTCGGCGCGCAGCGCGTCGGCGAACGATGGCCGAAACGGGTGCGCGCCGCTTCTCACCGCGTTTTGTACGACCACCACCGCCTGCTGCGCGGAGACGCGCCAGGCTCGTGGGTACATACGGCTCCTGTCCTGAAACTCGTCCTCATCGGCCACCCACGCGCACCCGGCTTCGACGCGGACGTCGAGATCGAGATCCATCCACACCACATCCGCGCCGAGGCAGGGGGGCGTGCAGATGTTGACGTAGTAATCCGTCCGGTCTGGCTTCAGCAGGACGAACACCTGAAACCACGCCTTGGGCCAGGCCATGGCAGCGACCGGATAGGGCGAACTCCACGTGCCCCCGTCATCCTCCACCGGCGTCCCAGGTGGGATCCACCACCCGCCAAACCGCCCCGGCTCCGCCGCCGACCACACGCGGTGCAAAGCGCCGTCCGGCCTCAGGCTGATGAGCCTCACGCCTCGTCCCCTCCGGGATCTGGAGCCGGTTCCGCGCCCGCCTCGGCGGGAAGGAAGTCGCTGAAGAGCCGCGTCCGAAGCAAGCCCTTCGCCCCGATGAGGAGAATGGGGCCGATGAACAGACCGATGAACCCCATGACCTTAAACCCAACGTACAAGCCGAACAGCGTCGTGAGCGTATCCAGGCCCACGCTGTCCGCAAGAATCTTCGGCTCGACGGTGTGGCGAATGATCGAGATGACCACCTGCAAGGCCAACACCTTGATCGCCACGGCCACGTGTCCCGTGATGAGCGCCACGATGGCCCACGGCACGGTGAGGATGGCCGATCCGACGATGGGCACCAGTCCTGCGAGGCCAAACAGAATCCCGAGCAAGATGGCGTACGGAAAACCGAGCACGAACATCCCGATCATGCCGAGGAACATCGACAGGCACATCAGGATGAATTGCACGCGGATGGTGCCGAGAAAAGCGCGCTCCATGTCCTCAAATACCGCATTCAGCTTCGGCGCCCACCCGGGGGGCATCATCCGGTAGAAGCGCACCAGCATGCGTTCACGCCGCTGCAGGATGAAAAACGCGGTGACGACCGAGATCACGGCAATGAACAGGGTGTCAGGAAGATGGGTGACGATCCCGATGAGGCCGGTGATGATCTTGTGAACGCTCCCCTCCAGGCCATGCGCGAACTGCGTGAGCGCAGACTGGACCGCGTTCGATACCTGAGGGGGAAATTGTCCATAGAGCGATTCGCTGCTTTCGATCTCGCCCTCGATCTGTGCGAGCTGTACGCGGAAGAACACCTGGCTGTGCGAGACGAAGGACGTGGCTTCGCGCAGCGCGCCGATGATGATGCCCGCCGAAATGGCCACAATACACAGCACGCTCACCCCGAGCACCAAAAGCACGGACGTCAAGCGGGCCATGCCGCGGCGCTCCAGCCACCGGACCACTGGAATCAGGAGGATGGCGAAGACCCAGCCGATGACAAACGGCAAGATGTACTGCATCAGACACGCGAGCGCCAGAATGAAAGCGGCGATGAACGCCAGCAGGATGACGATTTCAAGCACTCGCCAAAGGTAGCGGCGCATTTGGGCATCTCGTGCCATACGTCGCAACGGCAGCTCTCCTTCAATTTTGGCTTTCGGTGGCCATCGGTTTCACGAAGCGCCGACGGAGCATGAATCCCACTCCGGCGAGCAAAAGAGCGACCAGATAACACAATGCGGACAGCCAACCGTGGTGGCCCTGCGCCATGAGCACGGCTCCAGCGGCCAAACCGCCCATGGTGAAAAGCGCGATGAGGAAAAACATGATCCGGATCTGCACGGACATGCGTTATCCGATGCCTCCCATCTCGTGAGAAAAGAGGGTCCTCTACATCGCTCTCATCATACCACACTCACCCCGTACGCTCGACAAGATGGGCCGGACAAGGCAGCCAAAGCCAAAAAATTTCGCCGTCGCATACCGCGGCGGCGAAGCTGGACCTGCAGCTGTCATTCATGTCTTGGGTTACGAAGCGGGCTCCTGGACGCTCATGCCGTTCAAGAAGGCGGCCCAGAGGTGCTCGCGATCATCCGCGCACAACACGTCGTGCGCGCCCGACCTCATGTACAGCTGAGCGCGCGCCGGATGGCGCGAAAGCACCACCACACGCGGAACACTGGCGTCGCGGAGCGCCTGCACCACGAGCGCGGTTCGAATCGGATCTCCAAGCTCACAGACAAGCGCGGCCCCGAATCCCTCGGCGCGCACGGCCTCCGTCACAGTCGCCTTGTGCGCAGGAACTACGAGCAGCCGGTCCGGGTGCCAGGCTCGCAGCTTATGTTGAACATCCTCGAAGCAGACGAGCAGGCGGACGTCAAGCCCAGCGGCCAGCGCGCGATCGACGAACCATCGGTCTGCGTCGGAGCAGGCGACCATCAACAGCTTGTGTCCCACGTAAACCAACCTTCTTTCATTTGTCCGCTGAGTCTCCTTGCTTCTCCGCTTCATACACCATCACCACACATCATCCAGCAGACCAAGCCCATCTATTTTATCCTCGTTTATCCTCGCATCTCGATGAATCCGCTCTGATAGCGCTTACATCATCAGTATACCACAGACGGCTCGGCAAAGGAATCTCACATCGTGGCGGATCGCCCTCTTCCCTTCTTCTCCGCAACCGCCCTCAAGATGGCTTCGCCGTACGCATACACGGCGTCACGGGCGTCGACCGGTCGTCCTGTCTGAACCGCGTTGTAAATCGACCGACACGCCTGCACGCCGAGATCTAGTTTGGGGTTCAGAAGTCGAAGGCTGGACCGGAGCGCCTCCTGCAGCACGCGAAGCGCATTCTCGAGCAAGCGATTTCCGGCGAGTTCGGCGAGGACGCTGAAGAACTTCAGTTCGCTCGCAATGCGGTGCTCGCCCCGGCGCGGCGAAGCCTCGAGCTCAAACAGCGCGTGCGACAGCGCGGAATAGTCGGACTCCATGCGATGGGCCGCGGCGCGATACGCGATCTGCGCCAGCACGGCCGTCTGAAGCTCGATGAGATCGCGCACATTGTCATAACTGAGGAGAATGGCGGCGTCCAGGGGCTGCATCCACATCTCCACCGAAGCGGTCCGCACGTAGGTCCCCATGCCATGGCGAAACTCGACGAGCCCCTGGCCGCGCAGCGCGCTCAAAGCCTCGCGGACGGTCGCGCGGCTCACGCCAAACCGGTCCGCGAGCTCCCGAAGCGTCGGCAGGCGATCGCCGGGCCGAAACACGCCCTCTTCGATCTGCCTGCGAATCTCCTCGGCGATTTCCATGTACAGTTTGCTCGAAGCTTCGCGCATGGGCGCCTCCCCCTCCGGGTCGGGCGCGTTCGCCCGACGTCGCCGTCACTTGACGACCAGGTTGACGATCCGCCCGGGGACGAACACCTCTTTGATCACCTGTTTGCCCTCGGTCCACTCGCTGATCTCCGGCAACGCCTTCGCTCGAGCGATGGCGTCCTCTGCGCTGATGTCGGCCGGAAGGGTCAAACGCCCGCGGACGCGGCCGTTGACCTGCACGGCGATCTCGACCTCGTCGTCGCGCAACCACGCCTCGTCGTAGGTCGGCCAGGACTGCTCGAAGACCGAGTCTGTGTGCCCGAGCATCTCCCAGAGTTCCTCGCCCAGGTGCGGGGTGAAGGGCGCAATGGCGATGGCGAGCGTCTCCAGCGTGGCGCGATCGAGCCCCTCCTTCGCCTCCTGCTGAAGGTTGTTCACGTACTCCATGAACGCGCTCACCGCGGTGTTGAGGCGGAAACTCTCCATGCGCTCGGTGAGCGTCGCGACGAACCGATGCCGAAGCTTCGTCAAAGACGGGCGTTCCGGCACGAGTTTGTCGACCTGCTGCGCATACAGACGGTACACGCGAGCCAGGAAGCGCGCGACGCCCTCGAGCCCGTTGGTGCTCCACTCGGCGTCCTCCTCCGGCGGACCAACGAACATCTCATACATGCGCAGCGCGTCCACGCCGTACCGGGCGATGATGTCGTCTGGGTTGACGACGTTGCCCTTCGACTTCGACATCTTCGCACCATTCAGCGTGATCATGCCCTGCGTGAACAGGCGTTGGAACGGCTCGTCGAAGTCGATCAGGCCGAGATCGTAGATAAACTTCACGTAGAAACGCGAATACAGCAGATGAAGCACCGCGTGCTCCACGCCGCCGATGTACATGTCGACGGGCAGCCAGTAATTGACGGCTTCGCGCGAAAACGGCTCCTTGTCGTTGTGCGGATCGGCGTAGCGCAGGAAGTACCAGCACGATCCGGCCCACTGCGGCATCGTGTCGGTCTCTCGTTTGGCGGGGCCGCCACACTTTGGACAGGTGGTGTTGACGAACGACTCGATGGCGGCAAGCGGCGACTCACCGGTGCCCGTGGGCTCGTATCGCTCCACGTCGGGCAGAAGCACCGGCAGCTGGTCCTCTGGAACCGGCACCGTGCCGCAGACCTGGCAATAGACAATGGGAATCGGCTCGCCCCAGTAGCGCTGGCGCGCGAACACCCAGTCGCGCAGGCGATAGGAGACTGCCGGCTCCGCCTGACCCTTTTCCGCCATGAGCTCAATGGCCCGCTTCTTGGCTTCTTCCACCGGGAGTCCGTCGAGCGGTCCGGAGTTCACCAGCACGCCGTCTCCGGTGAACGGAAGCTCCGACGCGCCGTCCCGCGGCCGCACGACCTCGACGATCTCCAGTCCAAACTGCTCCGCGAATTCGAAGTCGCGATCGTCGTGCGCCGGCACCGCCATGATGGCGCCCGTGCCGTAGTCCATCAGCACGTAGTCGGCGATCCACACGGGAAGACGCTTGTCGAGCAGCGGATGCTGGACATAGGCGCCGGTGAACACGCCGGTCTTGGTCTTGTCCACCACCTGACGCTCGACGTTCGACTTGCGAAGCGCCTGTTCGACGTACGCCTCGACCTCCGCCTTCCGATCCGGCGCCGTGATCTGAGGCACGAGCGGATGCTCCGGCGCGAGCACCATGTAGGTGGCGCCGTAAATCGTGTCCGGTCGCGTCGAAAACACTTCGATCTCGCCGTCGTGATCGACCAGGCGGAAGCGAATGCGCGCCCCCTCGCTGCGGCCGATCCACGCGCGCTGCATGCGCTTCACGTGCTCCGGCCAGTCGAGCTTGTCCAGGTCGTTCAACAGCCGATCCGCGTAATCCGTGATCTTGAGCATCCACTGCTCCATCTCGCGGCGCGTGACCGGCGCGCCGCAACGCTCGCAGCAGCCGTCGACCACCTCTTCGTTGGCCAAGCCGGTTTTGCAGCTGGGACACCAGTTGATGGGCATCTTCTTGCGATAGGCGAGGCCCCGCTCAAACATTTTGACAAAGAAGTACTGTGTCCATTTGTAAAACGACGGATCGGTGGTGTTCACCTCGCGATCCCAGTCGTACATCGCGCCGATTTCTTCGAGCTGTCGCTTGAAGTTCGCGATGTTCTGTTCGGTCGCAATCCGTGGGTGGATGCCGTTTTGGATAGCATAGTTCTCGGCCGGCAGGCCAAACGCGTCCCAGCCCATCGGGTGGAGAATTTCGTAGCCGTGCAGCTTCTTGTAGCGGCTCCAGACGTCCGAAATGGTGTATCCACGCCAATGCCCCACGTGCAGGCCGCTCCCGGACGGATACGGGAACATATCGAGGCAATAATACTTGGGTTTTCCGCTCTTCCCGTCGGCCCTGTGAGCGTTCTGCTCACGCCACCGAGCTTTCCATTTCTGTTCGATTTGCTGTGGACGATATTCCATCGGCTGTCCTCCTGTGCCATCGGTTGCGGCCTGGCCGCCTTCCGCTCATCCAGACTCTCGTCCCGTATTATAGGACGCCCAGGACTCGGAATGCCACTTCCGCCTTTCCCCGGCACCCAGTGCATAAAAAAGGGGCGCCTACGCGCCCCGTGCTTCATGCGCCGTTTATCGGCGATCGTTCCCGCCGCTCATGATGCCCATGAGCCGCAGGATGAACAGGAACAGGTTGATGAAATCGAGGTACAGCGACAAAACCATCCACGGCACGTGCTGCTCCGCCACGCCGTACTGCGCCAGGCGATTCACGTCAAACAGCACATACCCGATGAAGATGGCCACGCCGAGATACGCGTAGATCAGGCTTGCGGCGGACGAAAAGCCCGTGAACATGGCCACCAAGCCCATCAGAAGAAGCGCCAAGGTGCCGATCATCAGAAAGCCGCCGAGGAACGAGAAATCCATCGACGTACGGGATGCGACGAACGAAGCGACGAGGAACGCGCCCGCCGTCACAGCCAGCGCCTTCAGGACAAGGCCCATGCCGAACACGGATGCGTACGACAGGAGCGCGTACGACAACGTCATGCCCGAGATGAACGTGAAGGTGAACACGAACGGATATCCAATGGCGCGCGTATACTGCCGGAACATCGCGTAGACGATCATCCCGAGCTCCACCAGCCACAGGATGGGCGTCAAACCGTACGGCAGGCGCGTGCCCACCACCACACCGGCCCCGGCCGTCACGAGCGAGGCGCACAGCCCGAGAAACACGCGCGACAGAATCTTGTTTTGCGTGATCGTATACGTCTGCTGCATCGAATCACCACCTCCAGTGGGATGCCCTGTTAGCGTTGAAACAGCGTCAACTGCTTGTGATTTCGCGGGATCAATTGGCGTAAAACGTCCTGATATACTTTAGGCCACACGAAGTTCGAAATCTCCTCGAAACCCACCCACGCCCCTTCATGGCCCGGATGAATCTCCAAGGGTTGGCCTCCAGCTTGATCATACTCGACCGGCGCAAACACGACAACCGTCCAATCCAAGTGCGTGAACGCATGCGAGGCCTCACACACGCGCTCGAACGCGATGGCCTCCTGCTCTCGAACTGCTTCTCCCCTTTGTGCATACCCAAAACGAAGCTCCGCAAAACGGGCGCGCGCATGCCACTCCAAGGAAGTGGACGGATCGTCGAGCTCCACGGAGGGCAACTGCCACATACCGCCAAGAAGCCCTCCTTCCGGCCGCTGTTCGGCCCAGAACGAGTCTCCGCGCGTGATCCAAAGGGCCACCACCGTTTGCCTACGGCGTGCTCGTTTTGGGAGCCGCTTGGGCAATGCGTCCGTCAAACCGCGCGCTCCTGACGCGCAGCTCGAGGCGACAGGACATGCAGAACAGCGCGGCTTTTTGGGAACGCAGACGAGCGCACCGAGCTCCATGATGGCCTGCGTGAGAAACCGCGGTGTGCCGTGCTTCAGTACCTCCGCCACGCCCTGCTCGATCTGCCGTTTGACCTTGGGCAGATCGACCGGCTCCTCGATAGCGCGGTATCTGGCCATCACGCGAAGCACATTCCCGTCCACGGCCGGAAAGGGCCGGTTGAACGCGATGCTGAGGACCGCCCCGAGCGTGTACGGCCCAATGCCCGGAAGTGCCTTGAGCTCGTCCGGATGGTCCGGAATCCGCCCGCCGTGGCGATCTCGCACCACCTCCATGGCCGCCTTGAGGTTGCGCGCGCGGCGGTAGTACCCAAGCCCCTCCCACATCTTGAGCACGTCGTCGATGTCGGCATCCGCGAGATGGAGCGGAGTAGGAAAGCGCTCCATGAACCGATGGTAGTAAGGGATGACCGTCTCGACCCTCGTCTGCTGAAGCATGGTCTCGCTGACCAAAATCGCGTATGGGTCGGCCGTGCGGCGCCAAGGGAGATCGCGGCTCGTCTGGGTGTACCACGCTTCTAGTGTATGTGCGAAAGCTGCCGAGCTTTCTTCCACTGTTTGAGTGACGCTCCTTCCCGTTCGCGCCTCCTCTGGATCGCGTTCACCTCATACCACCTGCCGCAGCAGAGAACAATACGCATGGGGAGGTGGCTGGCCATGTGGAACATGATGAACGCGATGAGCGGGATGGCGCGAAGCAGAATGAACTGGCGGCGGCGAAGTCACGGGATGGGAACGATGACGGCCCTGCTCATCGGCGCGAGCGTGGGCATTGCGGCCTGGGAGGCGGTGCGTCAGATGCAAAACAAAAATCAAATGCCGAATGCCGCACAGGACCTTGCGCAGCAGATGATGGACGAAATCCGGGAATAGACGTATCGGGCCCGCCCCTTCGGGGACGCGGGCCTCTCTGAAGTCGTATCGCAGTGAAGCTATGGGTAGCGTCGGTGGACGCCGTATTTGTGTTTCCAGACCTGGTACGACAGGCGGCTTCGCTTGAAACTATCCACAAACCGCTGCGTATTGTCGAGCACGCGCCTCGCTTCAGCCAGGCTCATCTGCCTCGAAAAGATGGCTTGACCGAACTCCTCGAGATCGATGATGTGGTAGTACGACCGCTCGTACAGAAGGACATCCACGTACATGTCTTCCACGTAAATATATTCCTGATCTTCCCACACCTTGACGAGATCGACGTAATGGTCAAAGCGCAGACGGGGGTGCTTGACCGGGACACCCTTGTCCATGCACGTGCTGACCGCGATCCCCCACTGCGGATAGATCTCGCGCAAATGATTCGTGTATCCCTGTTCGAATGCGGGGCGCTGCACGACCACCAAACCAGGTCTGCGAACGAGCTTTTCAATCACGAAAGGCTCATTCGAGCGGTCGATTCCGCGTTCTTCGCGCTTGTGAATTTGTTGAACGCGGCCCTCTCGTAGCGCCACGAACGCCCCTCCTGCCTGTCCATAAGATCCGCTTTTCATATAGACTACCATGAGTTGCGTAAATCACAAAGCCGGAGGAAGGGCGTCACGACGGCCGCGAACCTCGCCGGGGCTTGAACCTCCGCCTCAAACGCCGAACCCCGACAGGCTCGGCCAAGCCCCGCCTGCGGACCGAGCGCGTCCGCATTCGCTTGCCGCGCACGACCCGGACGCGCTTGACCGCCCACCACGCGCCGGCACCTATCGCCGCGAGCAGCAAGAGATACACGTACCACGGGGCCGCCTCCAGCGGTTCGGCGTAGGTCAGCGAGGCCGCGTCGGCGTGTTCGATCACGACCCACTTGCCGTCTGCGCCAAACAACCTGCTCTGAGGCGGGAGCATGGCGCGATCGCCATTGATGGGATTGTAAAAGAGGAGGTAACCCTCCTCATTTTCACCTTCGTATTGCCAGTCGTCGATCACGCGCTGGCCGAAGTTGACCTCGTGATATAGGGGATCTCGCGCAACGAAGGGCATGATCATGCGGTAGCCTTCGTACACCGTGAGGAAAAGCGCCAATGCTGCGGCGATCATCAGCCAGACAGGCGCCCGCCGCCGGTTCCCGACACGCATCTTCCGCGCCATTTGTCACACCTCCGGTTCTCCACGGTGGATCGTATGAACCGGAGCGGAAGGGGAGAACGAGCGCGGACGACGCGACATCACACGAACAGTTCTTCGGACTCGATGAGCTTCGTCAACTGATGCACCGCGGCCTGCTCATCCGTGCCGCTCGCCCGAATGATGACGCGCTCACCGGACGGAATGGCGAGGCTCATGACGCCCATGATGCTCTTGGCGTTCACCGTCTTGCCGTCCCTCTCCACAAACACTTCCGACTTGAAGCGCGTCGCCTCTTGAACGAACTTGGCGGCCGCACGCGCAAACAAACCGCCGCGCAGGCGGACAATCGTCTCTTTCTCAAACATTTTCATCACCAAGTCCTCAGGATTGATCTTCAGTATACCATCCCATGCACCGCGGAAGATAGCGGTTTCACGGCTCTTTATGGGTCATTTCCGACGATTTGTCGACAGCCACGTGACCTTTTTTTGAACGATCTCGCAGCCGATCGGCGATCTCCTCCAGCTTGCGAAACCGGTGGTTCAACCCCGACTTCGACACCCGCCCTCCGATGGCCGCGCTCAGTTCCTGGAGATTCGACTCCGGGTATTGGAGCCGCAGCATCGCGGCCTCGCGCAGGTGTTCGGGCAGACTCTCCAGCCCTATGGTACGCTCGATCCAGCGGATGTGTTCCAGTTGGCGGATGGCCGCCGAAATCGTCTTGTTCATGTTGGCCGTTTCGCAGTTCACCAGGCGATTCACCTGATTTCGCATCCCTTTCACGATCCGCCGATCTTCAAATTGAAGCAGCGCCCGCACCGCGCCGATCACGCTCAAAAACTCGACGATCTTTTCGACCTCTTTGATGTAAACGATGTAGCCCTTCTTCCGAGCGGTCACGCGCGCGTTCAGCCCATAGTGGTTCATCAGCCGCATCAGCCACTCGGCGAGATCGAGCGAATGCGCGTAGATTTCCAGGTGATACGAGGAACTCCCGGGCGCGTTCACCGAACCACCGGCGAGAAACGCCCCTCGGAGGAAAGCCCGCCGGGCCTCGTCCTTTCGAGGGAGCGTCCACGCGACGGCCAGAGGCCCCTCTGCGATCTCACCGCCGTATCCCAACTCCGCGAGCGCTTGCTCGGCCTGCGCTCGGCTCAATCGCAACGTGTACACGTGGTTCTTCTTCAGGCGCATCTTCCGCCGCACCACGACTTCCGGGCGAATGCCCAACAGCTGCTTGATGGACGTGTAGACGCGCCTGGCCGTGGCCACGTTCTCGGTCTCGATGACGAGCGCACCCTCCTTGAGGCGAAACGACGCGCTCAGGGCGAACACCGCCATGAGCTCGTACCGAGTTGCCGCGGGATCGGAGGCGATCTGCGTCAATTCCTTTTTGGTCTCCGCGGCAAACGACATCGCTATCTCTCCTATCTCGTCGCGTGCTTGGTGTCCCGCTCGTAGCCCAACAGGCTCACGATCTGCTCCGCTACCTTCCGGCTGTCGTGGCGGGCATAGGTCGCGTAATGAATGAAGTCGCGGGCGATGACCTTGAGCCCGAGTTTGTGCAGTTCCTCCATGTCCACCCGAACCGGGTAGCTCTGTTGCTCCTGATAGCGCCGCAGGGCCTCTTCCGGCAGCGGCGCCGCGTTGACCAGCACATAATCGAACAACCGGCGACCCACGTGGCGATAAATCACGCGCACGTGGCTCGATGCCGACAGGTCGTCCGTCTCCCCGCGTTGAGTCATCACGTTGCATATGTAGATTTTGCAGGCTCGGCTCGACGCAATGGCTTCAGCGATACCCGGAACCAACAGGTTCGGCAGCACGCTCGTGTACAAGCTCCCCGGCCCCACGACGATCGCGTCTGCGGACTCGATGGCCGCGATCACGTCGGGCAGAGGTTCCAGGTGTGCCGGAACAAGCTCTAGTCGCTCGATGCGCCCGCCGGCCTCCGGAATGCGCGATTCACCCTCAACCACGCGGCCGTCCTCGAGGTACGCGCGAAGGCGCACGTCCTCGCGCACGGCCGGCAACACCTTGCCTCGAACCGCCAGTACGCGACTCGTCTCGCGAATCGCCGACTCAAAATCGCCCATGATATGCGTCATCGCCGCGAGAAACAGGTTCCCGAAGCTGTGACCCTCGAGCCCTTCTCCAGCGGGAAAGCGAAACTGCAACAGGCGCTCGAGCAGCGGCTCCGTATCCGCCAGCGCGACCAAGCAGTTGCGAATGTCCCCGGGCGGCGGCATGGCGAAGTCATGTCGCAGTCTGCCGGAACTCCCCCCGTCGTCCGCCACCGTCACGACCGCAGTGAGATCGACGTCATACTCCTTCAGACCGCGAAGAATGGTCGACAAGCCCGTTCCGCCGCCGATGCACACAATCTTCAGCCTGCGCTCTCGCCACCGTTGCAATCGCCGCTGGCGCCGAATGTCCGACCACCATCCGAACGCGAGCAACACCACAGCCGCAAGCACAATTGCGACGCCGATCTCGGCGGCGTGCGGCCAGTGCGAAAGCCGCAAGACGCCCGTCAAAAGGCCCATGCCGAAACAGGCGATGGTCCACGCAAGCAACCACCA
>Ga0208683_100604_pt1 | contig 13768 bp, 9 predicted proteins | sample BED_Mat_host_9_1_FD_187141 | JGI IMG/M metagenome (GOLD analysis project Ga0208683, IMG submission 187141) | Extremophilic microbial mat communities from Yellowstone National Park, USA - BED_Mat_host_9_15 (SPAdes) (version 3) | ecosystem: Environmental > Aquatic > Thermal springs > Hot (42-90C) >... | reverse complement strand
GCGTCAGCCGGCATACGATTCGGCAGGCGGTGGGGGACCTCGTGCACGAGGGGCTTCTGTACCGGGAACAGGGTGCCGGGACGTTCTGCGCCTTTCCGCAGGAGGAGCGGGTGTCGGGGGAGAGCCAGGAGGCGCGCAGGTATATCGGCGTCATCACGACGTACATCTCGGATTACATTTTTCCGACCATCATCCGCGGCATCGAGTCGTACGTGACGAACAAGGGGTACTCGCTGATTCTGGCTTGCACGTACAACAACCTGTCGAAGGAAGCGCAGTGCCTCGAGTCGATGCTGCAGCGCCCGATTGCGGGGCTGATTGTGGAGCCGACGGAGTCGAGCACGTACAATCCGAACATCCGGTACTACCTGGAGTTGGAGCAGCGAAAGATCCCGTATGTGATGATTAACCAGTACTATCCGCAACTCGATCCGCCGCACATCATCATGGACGACAAGAAGGGCGGTTGGATGGCGACGCACCACCTCTTGGAGCTCGGGCATCGGAAGCTGATGGGGATCTTCAAGACGGACGACTTGCAGGGCGTGTATCGGATGCAGGGGTTCATGGACGCGTGCCGGGAGGCGGGGGTGTCGGTGAAGCCGGAGTGGCTCATCACGTACCGGACGGAGGAGTTGGGCGAGGAGGTTGTGCGTCGGGTGCGGGCGGAGTTGGAGCGCGAGGAAGAGCGGCCGACGGGGATTGTGTGCTACAACGACCAGTTGGCGGTGAAGGTGCTGGACGTGCTGCGGGAGCTTGGGATCCGGGTGCCGGAGGAGATGTCGCTGGTGGGGTACGACGACTCGTACCTGGCGGAGGCGACGGAGATCAAGCTGACGACGGTGGAGCACCCGAAGACGCAGATGGGGCTTGACGCGGCGAAGTGGGTGATGCGTGCCATTGAGCGCGGGAAGCGCGACGCTGAGGAACCGGGGTCCATCGTGTACGAGCCCAAGCTGGTGGTCCGTGGATCGACCAGACGAGTGACAGACTGAACTCTCGGTGGTGTCTGCAGAAGACTTGGTACCTAGATGAAATGTGCGTACAAATACGAAAAGCTCTTGAGTGCAAGCTCGGTCTTGTGGTAGGATGCAGACGTGAATCCGGTTTCACCGCACAAGCCGGTTTTTGTTTGATTCAACTTGTACGGATATGCGTACAAGATAGCAGGGGGTGATGTGCTTGGCTCGGACCTTGCTGGAAGCCAGGGGAATTCGAAAAGAGTTCCCGGGTACTGTGGCGCTCGACAATGTCTCATTCGAGCTTTTTGAAGGCGAAATACATGCGCTGATGGGCGAAAACGGGGCGGGAAAATCTACGTTCCTCAAAATTGTCACAGGAGCTCTGCAACCTGACGCAGGCGAAATTCACATTGCCGGCCGTCCGGTAAAGCTACACTCCCCGGTGGATGCTCGCCGCTTGGGGGTCGCGATCGTTCATCAGGAGTTGAGTCTGTTTCCCGATATCTCCGTCATGGAGAACATTCTCGTGGGGCAGGCGCCGACCCGAATGGGGCTCATGAGACGTCAACAGATGCATGAGGTCTGCGAGCGCTACCTCGAGAGGTTTCACGTGGGCTTCTCTCCGACGGATGTCGTGAAGAATTTGAGTGTCTCCCAGCAGCAAATTGTAGAAATTGTGAAAGCGCTTGTGACGGACGCGGATGTGTATATCTTCGACGAACCCACGTCTGCACTGAGTGTAGAGGATGCTTCTCGCCTGTTTGACGTGCTAAGGGAGTTGAAGTCCAAAGGCAAGGGTGTCATTTACGTGAGTCACAAGTTCGACGAGATCTTCCAGCTTTCAGACCGCATCACCGTGTTTCGAGACGGTGCGCTCATCGGAACCGTTCAAACCTCCGAAACGGACTCGGACGAAGTCATTCGCATGATGGTGGGCCGCTCCATCGAGCGGATTTACCCAGATAAGGGGAAGCCGGAAGCTCGCGTCTTGCTCAAGGTGCAGAATCTGAATGCCGGTCCGAAGTGCAGGAATGTGTCTTTTGAGCTTCATAAGGGCGAGATTCTCGGTGTGTTCGGCCTCGTCGGGTCTGGGCGAACGGAAATGATGCGTGCACTCGCGGGGATCGATCCGAGGACGTCTGGGGAAATCGTGATGGATGGACATCCCGTTCGGATCCACACGATCCAGGACGCGATGCGACATGGCCTGTACTACCTCACGGAAGATCGGAAGGAACAAGGTCTTTTCCTGAAAATGTCGATCCGTGACAACGTGGCGGTTACACACCTAGATCATCTTTCAAAGCGGGGGTTGCTGCAGCGCGGTCGGGCTAGGGATCTCGCCACATCCGTCATCCGGGATCTCCGGGTGAAAGCGAAGGACGACGAGCAGCTTGTCGGAAGTCTGAGCGGCGGCAACCAGCAGAAAGTCATGATAGGAAAATGGATATCGCGTCAGCCGCGAGTCCTCATCTTGGATGAGCCTACGCGAGGTATTGACGTGGGTGCAAAAGCGGAGATTCACCAGTTGTTGCGAAGGTTGGCCAACGAGGGCATCGGCATCATCGTGATTTCGTCGGAACTGCCTGAAATCGTGGGGCTCAGCGACCGCGTGATGGTCGTCCACGACGGTACCGTGGCAGGTATCCTAAGTGGATCGCAAATGAATGACGAAACCATCATGGAGTACGCATCTGGCTTGCACAAGGAAACTGCTGTGGGGTGAGAACATGCAACCAGTGGACACCGCTCCCGTCAATATCGACAAAGAACGCGAGACGTGGCTTCGGAGAGTCGCGCGTATTCGAGAACTTACTATTGTCCTCGTGATCGTGGCTCTCTGCATCATTCTGTCCTTCATGTCGTCGTCATTTCTGAGTGTTGATAACATCGTCACGACGATTTTGAGCATCGTCATGACAGCCATTGTATCGGTGGGCATGACAGTGGCACTCGTGTCCGGAGGGTTCGACCTCTCGGTCGGCTCCGTGATGTCCATGGCAGGTGTGGTCACGGGAAGCTTGGCATTAAATGGTGTGAACATTTGGCTGGCGGCGATCCTTGGTCTGTTGGCCAGCCTGTGCTCCGGGCTGATTACAGGTCTATTTATCGGCAAGGTCAAGATCAATCCGTTCATCATGACCCTCGGTATGCAGGGCGTGGTTCAAGGTGTGGCTTACGTCGTGACCCAGGGTGCGCCGTTGTCCGTCACGGGTGTACCGAAGTCGTTTCTCTACCTTGGTCAGGGCAATTTGCTGGGCATTCCCGTTCTCATCTGGATTCTGGCGGTCGTGGTTGTTGTCTCCGACTTCATCATGAGGCGTGCAGTCGTTGCTCGTAAGGTGTACTACATCGGCAGCAACGAAGCGGCTGCGTACTTGTCTGGTATTCGAGTCTCCAAGGTAAAGGTTTGGATCTACATTTTCACCGCTCTATTGGCGGGCATCGCGGGAATTCTGACACTCTCGCGGTTCAGCGTAGCTGCACCGACCGCTGGGCAGGGTATGGAACTTCAGGCCATTGCTGCGTGTATCATCGGCGGTGCCAGCTTGACGGGAGGTGAGGGTACCGTCCTCGGAGCACTGCTCGGTAGCGTGCTCGTGGGCATCGTAAATGATGCGTTGGTGCTGTTGAACGTATCCGTTTATTGGCAGAGCCTTGTTACAGGCTTCGTTCTGATTGCTGCGGTGACGTTAGACGTCCTGACCCACAGGAAAAAGGCAAATTGACGAGAGCTTAAGAAGGGGGTACGCTCATGAAACGGTTCAACTGGAAATCGGGAAAGAAATACGCGGCGGTTGCGGCAGCTGCTGCGTCGATCGTCTTGGCTGCGACGGGTTGCTCGACAGGAGGCGGAAACTCGTCCACTTCGTCCGGTTCGACGGGTGGCAGCTCCTCAGCGTTCCAGGGTTCATCGAGCGAAACGTACTACATGGTGACGTTCTTGTCAGGTATCGAGTACTGGAAGGGATGCTTCGCCGGCATGCAGGCAGCCGCCAAGGACCTTGGCGTGAAGGCGGTATTTACTGGAGCTCCTCAGTATGATATCAACCAAGAAGTTACGACCATGCAACAGGTCATCGCGAAACATCCCGCGGGCATTCTGGTAACGTCTATCAACGCTCAGGCTATGACGCCTGTCATCAACCAAGCCATTGCGGCAGGTATTCCTGTCATTAGCTTCGACTCGGACGCGCCTCAAAGCAAGCGGTACGCGTACCTCGGAACCAGCAACATCGAAGCGGGGCAGAAGGCTGCGGATTATCTGGGACAAGCTCTCGGTGGTCACGGCGAAGTGGCAGTCATCACCACGCCGGGAGAGCTGAACCTGGACCAACGCGTACAGGGCTTCAAAGACGAAATGGCCGCGAAGTATCCGGGGGTCAAAGTCGTCGCCGTCCAGAACGGCAACTCTGATCAAATCAAAACCGCTCAAGTCACGTCTGCGTTGCTGCAGACCTATCCAAATCTTGCGGGTATCTTCTGCACCGAGGCTGACGAAGGTACCGGCGCTGCGACCGCCGTGCAGGAGGCAGGAAAGACAGGCAAGGTGAAGATTGTCTCGTTCGATACAGACAAGGCGACGCTGAACGCGATCAAGAGCGGACAAATCACTGCCACTGTCGCGCAGGGCACATGGAACATGGGCTTCTGGGGCCTCATGGATTTGTTTGCGATTCATCACAACCTTGTGCATCCTGTCGCCAATTGGCAGCAGTCCGGTGTTGATCCCGTACCGCCTGAAGTGGATACTGGCGTGACGATCGTGACGAAGAGCAACGTGAATGCGTACTTGCAACAATAAGAACTGTTCAAATGTACAAAGCTGGAACAAAGGGATGCCTTCCGGCATCCCTTTTTTACAAGGGGGGGTGACGCATGCCGGGAGATGGAAAGGCCAAGTACGTCATGGTCAAAGAGCAAATCCGGGAGTGGATCCGCACGGGGAAAGTGAAACCCGGGCAGAAGATCTACTCGGAGAACGAACTCATCAAGATGTTCCGCGTCAGCCGGCATACGATTCGGCAGGCGGTGGGGGATCTCGTGCACGAGGGGCTTCTGTACCGGGAGCAGGGTGCCGGGACGTTCTGCGCCTTTCCGCAGGAGGAGCGGGTGTCGGGGGAGAGCCAGGAGGCGCGCAGGTATATTGGCGTCATCACAACGTACATCTCGGATTACATTTTTCCGACCATCATCCGCGGCATCGAGTCGTACGTGACGAACAAGGGGTACTCGCTGATTCTGGCTTGCACGTACAACAACCTGTCGAAGGAAGCGCAGTGCCTCGAGTCGATGCTGCAGCGCCCGATTGCGGGGCTGATTGTGGAGCCGACGGAGTCGAGCACGTACAATCCGAACATCCGGTACTACCTGGAGTTGGAGCAGCGAAAGATCCCGTATGTGATGATTAACCAGTACTATCCGCAACTCGATCCGCCGCACATCATCATGGACGACAAGAAGGGCGGTTGGATGGCGACGCACCACCTCTTGGAGCTCGGGCATCGGAAGCTGATGGGGATCTTCAAGACGGACGACTTGCAGGGCGTGTATCGGATGCAGGGGTTCATGGACGCGTGCCGGGAGGCGGGGGTGTCGGTGAAGCCGGAGTGGCTCATCACGTACCGGACGGAGGAGTTGGGCGAGGAGGTTGTGCGTCGGGTGCGGGCGGAGTTGGAGCGCGAGGAAGAGCGGCCGACGGGGATTGTGTGCTACAACGACCAGTTGGCGGTGAAGGTGCTGGACGTGCTGCGGGAGCTTGGGATCCGGGTGCCGGAGGAGATGTCGCTGGTGGGGTACGACGACTCGTACCTGGCGGAGGCGACGGAGATCAAGCTGACGACGGTGGAGCATCCGAAGACGCAGATGGGGCTTGACGCAGCGAAGTGGGTGATGCGTGCCATTGAGCGCGGGAAGCGCGACGCTGAGGAACCGGGGTCCATCGTGTACGAGCCCAAGCTGGTGGTTCGAAGTTCGACCGCGCCAGTGGTCGTCGGCACCGCGTGAGACCCCCGGCCTGTACCCTCCAACTTGCATCGATATATGAACTGACCGGCCTCGTGGCGGCCGGTCTTCCTCATTTGTGCGCATGAAAGCGCATTGACAAACACAAGAAACCGCTTTATCCTACAAGTTGTACGCACATCCTAGATATCAATTCATGTTGTCCGGACATATCGTTGAATGGCCGACGTCGTGCCCACACCTTGGAGGAGGTTCGCCATGTCCACTCAGCAGACACAAGGCTCTCGCGCCTACGCGGTGACCATCTCGCTGGCGGCAGCGATGGGAGGGCTGCTCTACGGCTACGATACCGCGGTCATTTCGGGAGCCATCGGTTTCTTGAAAACGCTCTATCACCTCTCGCCCTTCATGCAGGGATTGGTCATCTCGAGCATCATGATCGGCGGCGTCATCGGCGTGGCCGTCTCCGGCTTCTTGAGCGATCGCGTCGGCCGCCGCAAGGTCCTCATGACGGCCGCCGTTCTGTTCGCGGTGGCGGCGTTTGTGTCTGCCATCTCGTCCGATGTCACCACGCTCATTCTTGCGCGAATCGTCGGAGGCCTCGGCATCGGCATGGGATCGGCGCTCTCGGTGACCTACATCTCCGAGTGTGCGCCGACGCAGATCCGCGGGGCGCTGTCGTCGCTGTATCAGCTGCTCACCATCATCGGCATCTTTCTCACCTATCTCACCAACTACTTGATTCAACGCTCCGGATCGGTCGCCTGGGACGTGCACACGGGTTGGCGCTGGATGCTGGGGCTGGGCTGCGTGCCAGCGGCTATCTTCTTTTTCGTCCTTCTGTTTGCACCCGAGAGTCCGCGGTGGTTGGCGAAGGTCGGCCGGATCGACGAGGCGCTGCGGATCTTGGTGCGCATCAATGGGCCGAGTGCTGGTCAACGTGAACTCGAGTCCATTCGCGAATCGATTGCGAGTGAAAGCGCTGCAAGCATCCGCGATCTTCTGAAACCCGGTTGGCGCAAGGCGCTTGGTGTCGGGATTCTTCTTGCGCTGTTCAATCAAATCATCGGCATGAACGCCGTGACGTATTACGGCCCCGAAATCTTCAGGATGGTGGGGTTCAGTCTCAACTCCGATTTCGAGATTCAAGCGTTCTTCGGCGCCATGTGGGTCGTGTTTACCGTTGTCGCGGTCGTCCTGATCGATCGCGTCGGCAGAAAGCCCCTGATGATCGTCGGCTCCGCGCTGATGGCCATCTTCATGGCGCTGATGGGCTTGACCTTTTACCTGCACGTTCACAACGGGTTCTGGCTCGTGCTCTTCATCATGGGCTTCACGGCGGCGTTCAGCGTGTCCATGGGTCCGATTCCTTGGATCATGATTCCGGAAATCTTTCCGAATCACCTGCGCGCCCGCGCGGCCGGCGTGGCAACCATCTTCCTGTGGGGAGCCAACTGGGCCATCGGCCAGTTTACGCCAGTATTGCTGAACGATCTCGGCGGCGCCTACACCTTCTGGATGTTTGCAGTCATCAACATCCTTGGGGTGCTGTTCGTCACGGCCTGGGTGCCGGAGACGAAAAACCGTTCCCTGGAGGAGATCGAATCCATCTGGATGGCGTCGGCGCGCGGGGTGTCGCCGTCGCAGCGAGAGGCGCACGAACGCCCGAAGCGCGCCCATTTTTGACCCTGACTTGTCCGAATAACTCATTGTGCTCGATCGACCTTGTAAGTACAATTGAGGTGATGTCTGCGGTTCCACCCTCTGAATGCGCGAAGGAATGTGGGGATGGATATGGGCAAATATTCGATTGGCGTGGACTACGGGACGCAGTCCGGACGCGCCGTGTTGGTTGAGATTGGGACGGGGCGCGAGATTGCGACGGCCGTGAAGGAGTACACGCATGGCGTGATGGACGAGTACCTGCCGGATGGGGTGACGCGCCTGGAACCCGATTGGGCGCTGCAGCATCCGCGCGACTATCTGGAGGTCCTCGAGGAGACGATTCCTCGGCTGCTCCGCGAGTCGGGCGTGCGGCCAGAGGACGTGATCGGCATCGGCATTGACTTCACGTCCTGCACGATGCTGCCGATTCGGGGCGACGGTACGCCCCTCTGCTTGGAGCCGCGCTTTGAGCGGCATCCGCATGCGTACGTGAAGCTGTGGAAGCACCATGCCGCGCAGGACGAAGCGAACAAGTTGAACGAGATTGCGCGCGAGCGCGGGGAGGCGTTTCTCGCGCGCTACGGCGGCAAGATCTCGTCGGAATGGATGATCCCGAAGATCTGGCAAATCCTCGACGAGGCGCCGGAGATCTACGATGCGGCGGACGCCATGGTGGAGGCGACCGACTGGATCGTGATGCAACTGACGGGCAAGCTCGTGCGCAGCTCGTGCCCGGCGGGGTATAAGTCCATCTGGCACAAGCGGACCGGCTATCCGAGCCCCGACTTCTTCAGGGCTCTGCATCCGCGCTTGGAGCGCGTCGTGGAGGAGAAGCTCTGGGGGCCCATCCTGCCCATCGGATCGCGGGCAGGGGAGCTGACGGAGGCGATGGCGCGCCGCATCGGGCTCTTGCCTGGGACGCCGGTGGCCGTGGGCAACGTGGATGCGCACGTGTCGATGCCGGCGGTCGGGATCACCAAGCCGGGGAAGATGCTGATGATCATCGGCACGTCGACGTGCCACGTCCTGTTGGGGACGGAGGAGCGCGCGGTGCCGGGCATGTGCGGCGTGGTCGAGGATGGCATCATCCCAGGATACATGGGGTATGAGGCTGGGCAGTCCTGCGTCGGAGACCACTTCGAGTGGTGGATTGAAAACGGGGTGCCACCGACGTACTGGGACGAGGCCCAGCGCGAGGGCATCGGCATCCACGAGCTTCTGACGCGCAAGGCGGCCAAGCTCAAGCCTGGCGAGAGCGGGCTTCTCGCGCTCGACTGGTGGAATGGGAACCGATCCACGCTTGTCGACGCGGACCTCACGGGCCTCCTGATAGGCGCGACGCTCGCCACGAAGCCGGAGGACATTTATCGGGCGCTCATTGAAGCGACGGCGTTCGGCACGCGGATGATTGTGGAGACCTTCCGCGCGAGCGGCGTGCCCGTCGACGAGATGTACGCGTGTGGCGGCATTGCGCAGAAGAACGCGATGATGATGCAGATCTACGCGGACGTGCTCAACATGCCCATCTATATCGGCGTATCGACGCAGGCGCCGGCGCTCGGCGCGGCGATGTTCGGCGCTGTGGCTGCGGGGAAGGCGCGCGGCGGATACGACTCCATTGAGGAAGCGGCGCGGGAGATGGGCAGCGTGCGCGAGAAGCCGTACGTTCCGAACCCGAGCGCCGTCAAGGTGTATGACGAGCTGTACCGCGAGTACGCGCGCTTGTACGACTACTTCGGCCGCGGCGAAAACCACGTGATGAAGGTGCTGAAGCGGATCAAGAGCGCCGTGGCGCAGGAAGAGGTGAAGACATGCTGAGGGAACTGAAAGAAGCGGTCCTCGAGGCGAACCTGGCCCTGCCCAAGCACGGTCTTGTCACCTTCACCTGGGGGAACGTGAGCGGCATTTCTCGCAAGGACGGCCTCGTGGTCATCAAGCCGAGCGGCGTGCCATACGACGAGCTGACCGCCGACCACATGGTGGTGGTCGATCTCGACGGCCGCGTCGTGGAGGGCGATTTGCGGCCGTCGTCGGACACGCCGACGCACCTCGAGCTATACAAGGCGTTCGAGTCCATCGGCGGCATCGTGCACACGCATTCCCCGGCCGCAACGGCGTGGGCACAGGCGCGGCGCCCCATCCCAGCGCTCGGCACGACGCACGCGGACTACTTTTACGGGGACGTGCCCGTGACGCGGCCGCTCACGAAGGACGAGATCGAACGCGGCTACGAGCTCGAAACGGGGCGGGTGATTGTCGAGACGTTCCGCGAGCGGGGGCTCGATCCCGTCGCGATGCCGGCCGTGCTTCTTGCGAACCATGCGCCGTTTACGTGGGGGAAAGACCCGGCGGAGGCCGTGTATCACGCCGTGGTGCTCGAGGTGGTGGCGCGGATGGCGCGCGACACCATGCTTCTTGCGGGCGGCGAGGCGCAGATGGATTCGTTCTTGCTTGACAAGCACTATCAGCGCAAGCATGGAAAGAACGCGTACTACGGTCAACCCGGCGCCGCGGCGCACTGAGGTATCCGGACGAGTCGATGGGAGAGATGTTTGATGAAGATGCCGGCTTATGAATTCTGGTTTGTGGTGGGCAGTCAGCACCTGTACGGGGAAGAGGCCCTCGCCCAGGTGGAAGCGCATGCGCGAGAGATGGTGCCGGCGCTCCAGGCGGCCGTCGGCAACGCGCATGTTCTGCGCTGGAAGGGCGTTCTCAAGGACGCGGACGAGATTCGCAGGCTGTGCCTCGAAGCGTCGGCGGACGACGCTTGTGCGGGCGTGATCGCGTGGATGCACACGTTTTCGCCGGCGAAGATGTGGATTCGCGGCCTGATGGCGCTGCAAAAGCCGCTTTTGCACCTGCACACGCAGTTCAACCGGGATATCCCGTGGGACACGATTGACATGGACTTCATGAACCTGAACCAGTCGGCGCACGGAGATCGGGAGTTTGGGTTCATGGTGACCCGCCTCGGCATGCCGCGCAAGGTGATGGTCGGCCACTGGCAGGACGCGGAGTTGGCGCGGAGAATTCGCGGATGGGCCCTGACGGCGGTGGCGGCGGCCGTGAGCCGAGGGCTCAAAGTCGCGCGCTTCGGGGACAACATGCGCCAGGTGGCCGTCACGGAAGGCGACAAGGTGGAGGCCGAGGCGCGGTTTGGCTGGTCGGTGAACGGCTACGGCGTGGGCGATCTCGCCGAGCGCGTGCGGGCGGTGTCGGAGGCCGAGATCGACCGGCTCATCGACGAATACCAGACGCTCTACTTGTTCGCGCCGGGATGCGAGAAGGGCGGCCCGCTGCACGACGCGGTGCGCGAGCAGGCGCGCATCGAGCTCGGGCTGCGGTCCTTCCTCGAAGAAGGCGGCTTCGAGGCCTTCACGACGACGTTTGAGGACCTGCACGGGCTGCGGCAACTGCCGGGCCTCGCGGTGCAGCGCCTGATGGCCGACGGATACGGCTTTGGCGGCGAAGGCGATTGGAAGACCGCGGCGTTCGTGCGCGTGCTGAAGGTCCTGGCCGAGGGCGAGGGCACGTCCTTCATGGAGGATTACACGTACCACTTCGAGCCGGGCAACGAGATGGTGCTCGGCGCGCACATGCTGGAGGTGTGCCCGACCATCGCGGCGACGCGGCCGCGCGTGGAGGTGCACCCGCTCTCCATCGGCGGCAAGGAGGATCCGGCGCGGCTGGTGTTCGACGGCGCCAGCGGGCCCGCCGTGCAGGCCACCATCGTCGATCTCGGCCACCGCTTCCGCATGGTGGTGAACAAGGCGGAGGCCATTCAGCCGGATCGCCCGATGCCGAAGTTGCCCGTGGCGCGCGTGTTGTGGAAGCCGCTGCCGTCGCTCGCGTCGGCTGCCGAGAGCTGGATTCTCGCAGGCGGCGCGCATCACACGGTGTTCTCATATCGGGTGACGGTGGAGCAACTGCAGGACCTCGCCGACATGATGGGCGTGGAGTGCGTCGTGATCGACGAGCACTCGACGCCGCGCCAGATTGCGAACGAACTTCGGTGGAACGAGGCGGTGTACGGCCGCTGAGCGAAGGATGTGGGGGCTGCCACGGCGCAGCCCCGCGTTGTTTTGGGGGGAACGCGCGTGAATTGGAGCTTGCATGACCTGAACAGGCTTGCGACGGACTGCCCGTGCGGCCAACCGCACCAAGCCATCCCGTTGGAACACCTCGAGGTAGGGCCGGGGGCTTTGGCCAAGGCCGCGGCGTGGATCCGAGCGCGATACGGGCGCGTGGTCCTCGTGATGGATGAGCACACGCGCGCGGCGGCGGGCGATGCGCTCGCCCAGGCTTTGACCGATCACGGCGTTTTGTGGACGGCCTGCCTCATCGAGCCGAACGGTCAGGGCGACGTGGTGGCGGACGAGCGGTCTATCGTTCAGGCGCTCATCGCCACGGGCCCTGACGTCGAGGCGCTCGTGGCGGTGGGCTCGGGCACGCTGCACGACATCGCGCGGTTTGCGAGTTCCAAGATGCGAATTCCGTTTGTGAGCGTGCCGACGGCGCCGTCGGTCGACGGATTCACTTCCGCCGGCGCGCCCCTCATTGTGCGCGGGATCAAGACGACCTACCAGACGCAGGCGCCCATCGCGCTCTTCGCCGACACGGACGTGCTCGAACGGGCGCCGAAGGAACTCGTGTGGGCGGGGTTCGGCGACGTGATTGGCAAATTCACCTCGCTCGCGGACTGGGCGTTCGGAGCCATCGCGGCAGGGGAGCCCTACTGCGCGCACCTCGCGGGGCTTACGCGCGAAGCGCTGGAGACGGCCGTGGCTCAGGCGGACGGCCTCGCCCGCGCGCGGACCGACGCCATTCGAAGCCTCATGGAAGCGCTCATCCTGTCCGGGCTCGTGATGCTTCTGTTCGGGCAGTCCCATCCGGCGTCCGGCGGAGAACACCATCTGTCGCACGATTGGGAGATGGAGTTTCTGCGATCCGGCAGGCGCCAGATCCTCCACGGCCTCAAGGTGGCCGCGGCGTGCGGCGTGATCGCCGACGTATATCACGCGCATGTGGAGAGCGCGGTCGCGGAGGCCGTGCGCGCGGGACAGGCGCCGTGGGCGTCCCTTGCGGGGCGCGAGGAGGAGGTGCGCGCGATTCTGGGGTCGATCCCGTCCGGCGATCACGTCCGGGCGCTCATGCGCCGCATCGGCGCGCCGGCGGAACCGTCCGAGCTCGGCATTGAGCGAAGCCTTGTGACCGCAAGCCTGAAGCGCGCGCACAAGCTCAGGAACCGCTACACCATGCTTCGACTGTTGAACGAGACGAACGCGCTCTGAGGTGTCGCCCTGTCGCCCGCTGTCGGAGAACTCCGGTTTGTTTTATACTCATGTGAAGATCATGGCCGGGGTGGGTGATAGGGTGATTCACATCAAGGAGTTGAGGTCGGGCTTGCCGCTGTTCAAGGCGCTGGGTTCGGAGGTCCGCGTCGCGCTGCTCGAGCTCTTGCTCGAACACGGGCGGCTGAACATGGACGAGATCGCCAAGCGGCTTGGGATCACGAACGGCGCGGTGACGCAGCACGTGCGAAAGCTTGAGGAATGCGGACTCGTGGTCACAGAGACGGCGGGGGCGCGCCACGGCCTGCAGAAGTTTTGCTACGTCAATGAGCAGAAGATCCTCGTGGAACTAACCCCGGAGACGAAAGACCAGGACGTGTACGAGGTGGACATCCGGGTGGGGCACTATGTCTCGTTTGAGGTGTGGCCCACCTGCGGCCTGGCCACGGCCGAGACCATCATTGGCACGTTTGACGATCCGCGCTACTTCGCCGATCCGCAGCACATCGACGCCGAGATTGTGTGGCTCACAAAAGGATATCTGGAGTATTGGATCCCGAATTTCATTCGCACGGACAGGCCGGTGGAGGAGATCCAGATTATTGCGGAACTCGCCTCCGAGGCGCCCTCGTACAACAACGACTATCCCTCTGATATCCATTTCTCCATCAACGGTGTGGATATCGGCTACTGGACCAGCCCGGGCGATTTCGGCGACGAACGCGGGCGGCAGAATCCGAGCTGGTGGCCGCCTCACCTCAACCAGTACGGACATCTGAAGCTCGTCCGTGTTAACCACGAAGGCACATTCATTGATGGGTGCAAGATCTCAGACGTGACCATCGAGGATCTGCAGCCGTTTCAGGGGCATGCCATTCCGCTGCG
>Ga0208683_100600_pt1 | contig 13796 bp, 18 predicted proteins | sample BED_Mat_host_9_1_FD_187141 | JGI IMG/M metagenome (GOLD analysis project Ga0208683, IMG submission 187141) | Extremophilic microbial mat communities from Yellowstone National Park, USA - BED_Mat_host_9_15 (SPAdes) (version 3) | ecosystem: Environmental > Aquatic > Thermal springs > Hot (42-90C) >... | reverse complement strand
TATTATTGGCCATATTGCTTGTATTTTTGGTAGTTGGTCCATTCCGAATGATATTATTGCATTTACTAGGTCAGCCTTTTGTACAGCATCCAATAAGGAAATTGTTTGATCTACTAATGATAACATAAAGTCTATTTGACCCTTCTTATCCATTTCAACTACTTTATCAGTTATTTTTTCTATTGTCGGAAAAGCTTCAACTATTTTAGATAGTTTGCTTAAATTTTCAGGCTTTAATAATTCCTCAAGAGGATCTACTGTTACACTCATATTAAACCCTAAATTAATTAGACTGGCATGTTTATATATATTTGACATGTTTGCAGTTATTTCACCAAGTGCTTTTAGTAAATTAAAGGAAATAGTTGATTATAGTAAGAACTACAAACTTATAATTACGACATTAGGGGTTTCATTTGCGATAAAAAATAGTATTAATATAGATTATGCATTAGATAAAGGGGCTATAGTAAGAGCTTTCTCCCATAAATCACCTAAAGTAGGAGATCTTCCTCAATATGAATCAGAAGCTATAATGGTTGCATTCGAATTAAATGCGATTCTGATAGCTGATGATAGTAAGGTTATTGAAAAAGCTAAAGAGCTAGGAATTAAGGTAATTAAGCCTGAGCAGCTTTTAACATCATCTTTAGAATAACAATAGAGGGAAAAGTACCTGGAATTTCTACTTTTTCATTAAAAACAATTTTAGGAACGCTCAAAACTCTATATTTATCCCTTTCTTTTTCGTATTCTGTTACATCGTAAATTTCTAGACTAACATTACTATTTATTTGAGCAACCTGATATAGAAATTCTGCAGTAACTGGGCATTTCGTACAGTCTGGTGTTACAAATAATTTAATGTTACCCTTAATTTGTTTTGCCATCTCTACTTCCTTTTCATCTAAGTGAATAACATCGTTAGAGATTCTCACTAAAGCATTTAAGAAGGGCCATAACTCGTTAGCTATAGGAATTCCATAGTATGTAAAATAATTTCTATTGTCCCTCATAACTTTTACAATAGGCTTACTGCACTCGTTAGATGTCTCAATAGTCATTAATTCTCTTAATTGGCTAAATAATTCTTCACCCTTACATTCCACTATTTTAACATTGGGTTTGATTGCTCTGGAATATTGCCTTATTACGTAATCGTAACTCATATAAAATACCTCAAACTTTCTATTCCCTCCAAAGCTTTAATAATTCCACTTTCTAAATCTTGTCTATTTTGATACCTTTTAATAATATATATTGTAGTTCCATCTAGTTTATATTCCAGTGGAGATCCTAATCCTTGAGAAATTCTGGCAGCTCTAGCATATTTTATACCCATGCTAATTAGATCATCTAACGTTTCCTTACCAGTGGGCAAAGGTATCGGCAATAGTATAGTTAATTTATTAACTATTAAAAAATTATAATCATCCATTATTACTCTCTCAACTTCACCTTCTTCTACTAAAGAGAAACCTTTTTTCTTTAAATATTCCTTTAGTTCACTCATTCTCACTCTTATAATTATCCACATCAAGTCCAAAAAAGCCCTTTGCCGCGTTTACTATAGCTTCAGAAAGAGAGGGATGAACAAATGGCATTAAGACTAAACTTTCTACTCTCATCTTGGAATTTACTATAATTGTTAAAATATTAATTAGTTCCTCTGCCTTATTTCCTATTACTTCACCGAAGACTACCTCATTTTCCTCATTAATGCCTATCTTCACATAACCTTCTCTTAGCCCATTAATTATAGATCTTGTAGTAGCATTAAAGGGAAAGGTTGAGAATTTTTTTGCTTCATATATATTTCCAACTATTCCAACTTGAGGATCTGTATATATTACTTGAGGTATTTTAAAATTATTTCTTCTTACAGTTATTTTATCATTAAGTATATGAAGAGACGATATTATGGCATCGAAAATTGCAGAATGTGCTGTTTTTCTTTCCTTATCTACAACATCACCTATAGCATAGACGTTTTCTCCAGCATTCATGTACTCATCAACTACTATTCCATTAGAATTTATATTTAAATTGAGTTTTTCAATTCCCTCAGGAAGCTGAGGTTTCCTTCCAGTAGCGTAAACTATTATCTCTCCTTTAAATATTCCCTTATTAGTATATACCTTTTCTCCATATATTCTTTCAATATTTACATTTTCTACTACATTTACTCCATCAAATTCTAACGACTCCTTAATAACACTTCTAGCCTCATCTGGAAAAGTCCTCAATAAACGGCTTTTTGACAGCAACGTAACATCTGTACCCAATCTGGAAAAGAACTGGGCTATTTCTACTCCAGCATATCCTCCACCTATTATTATCATAGAGGAGGGTTTACAGTTGAGATTTACTGCTTCATCTTCGCTTATTGCATTTTCTATTCCTTCTATATTTGGGGTCTTTGCCGTTGTACCAGTTGCTATAACTAGTTTTTTAAACTTGATAATTTTACTATCTAATTTAATCTCATTTCGTGAGATAATTTTAGCCTCTCCAATTATAGTTTCAGCTCCAGAATTTTCAACTAATTTTCTACCAGTATCAGATAAATATTCTACAATATCATTTCTTTTAGAGAATAAACTAGGTGTTATTTCAGCATTTGCGTCTATACCTAGATAATTACCAATTTCATTTAGTCTACTTAATAGGAAAGTTGCATCAAAAAGGAAAATACTTGGAACACACCCAGAGTTTACACAAACACCGCCAAATTTATTCTTCTCAATTACTAAAACTCTCTTATTTCTTCTTGCTAATATACTACCTGCTACGTAACCTGCAGTTCCTCCACCTATTACTACTACATCATATTCCATACTGGGTCAGAAGAATAATGTTCTATCAGCATCCATTGTTAAATCTATTAGAGTTGACCCTCCTACTAACTCTACACCTTCTACTACATCATCTTCTTTCATATGGCACATATCCTTTAAACTTTGTATACATACGTACATTTTTACTCCATTATCTCTTGCCATATCGAAGAAGTGAATAAATGGATTTCCTCCCTTCTTTCTCTCTTCCTCTTGCCATTTCTTATCTAATAACTTAGGTCCTTTTATCATAAAGAATACTGACGTTTCATATTCCATGGAGGCAGCTATAGATGCCATAAATAAAGGCGCGTATGTTCTATCTAGATCTTCTGGTCCATGTGTGACTACAATTAATATCTTCTTCTTTTGCTCTTGTCCTTCACTTTGAGCTTGAGTTTGTGCCATAATTCATTACCAAGTATAACTTCTTAAAGAACCAACTTAAATTTTTTATTAAACCATTATTCACATCATATAAATCGTAGAAAATACGAAATAATTAAAATGAATGAAAAGGAGAAAGTTTAAATAACTTTAACGTATAAATAAAAGATGGTGAAATAGTGGCTGAAGAAAAAAAGAAAAAACTTTCTATAATAGTTTTTTCTGGAACCATTGATAAATTAATGCCAGTAGGTATATTAACCTCTGGTGCTGCCGCATCTGGTTATGAAGTCAATTTATTCTTCACTTTCTGGGGATTACAAGCTATAACTAAGAAGAATCTAACAAGTCAGCAGCCCCCTCAAATTGATAAAAATTATGAGCAAATGGGGCCAATAATGATGAAAAGAATGCAGGAGATGAAATATCCAATGTGGTATCAATTAATTCAACAAGCTAAAGAAGTAGGTGAAGTTAAAGTATTTGCGTGCTCAACAACTATGGAGTTCTTTGGGTTAAAAAGGGAAGATTTAGCTGAATTTGTTGATGATGTCGTAGGTGTAGCTACATTCTTAGATAGGGCTGAAGGCGGTATAACTTTATTCATTTGAGGTGATTTGTCTTGTCTCAGGAGGTTAGGATTGCGAAGAGTTTGGATGTTAGGGGTATGTATTGTCCCGGCCCCGTTCTGGAGACTGCTAAGGCTATTAAGCAGATTAATGTTGGTGAGGTTTTGGAGGTTTTGGCTACAGATCCCGCTGCAAAGCCAGATATTGAGGCCTGGGCTAGGAGGACTGGGAATCAGATAATAGATATTCAACAGCAAGGGGGAGTAACTAGAATATTAATTAAAAGAATGAAGTAAGTTAAGCTAGATTTCTTTTTTAACAAAATTTATAAGTAACTAATCCTACTTTTTTAATGTGAAATAAATGGCAACTAAGACTATATTACCCCCTTTACCTGATGATCCCAGATTTCTTGATATGTCATATGAAATACAAGGTGCTCTGCCAGAAGAACAAAGAAATCTCTTAAGTAATCTAAAGCCAGAAGAAAGAGAATTAGCTATAAAATTCTGGGAGGCAGTTAAAAGCGATTTCAGATTTAATGAATATCTCAGGGGTTGTCTAAATTGTGGGGTCTGTACTTCTGGGTGTCCTGCAGCTAAGTTCTACGATTTTGGTCCAAGAGAGATGATACAATACATGATGAGGGATGCGGTAGATAAGATATGGGAATTTGTTAATAAGAAAGTTTGGGCTTGTGTGCAATGTTATACATGTTCAATGAGATGTCCATTTAATAATGAGATAGCAGGACTTATAATGTTACTTAGAGAATACGCAGTTAAATTTGGATTACAATCAGCTAAAGAAGTTTTAGCTCCTTATAGAAGAGTTTTGCTGACAGTAATTACAATGGGCAATCAAGTTACACCAGATATGATTCAACCAGATGCTTTCCCAGATTGGGGCCCTCAAGCTGTAGAGGAATCGAAGAATATGGATGTTTATAGGAAGGCTATACCAGTGGATTTAATGCAGAGGACTGACATAGGTTGGCATGCTTCTTTACAGACTGCAGTTGAAATGATGACAATATTTATTGAGGCTGGAGTTTTAGATTCGTTGAAAAATATAGATAAAGATTTATATGATATGATTATGGATATATACGAAGAAAGGAAACAGCAATTAGAGGAGATTAAGGAAAAGTGGGAGAAAGGAGAATTAAAAGAAGAGGAACTGCCAGATAGTTGGCTAGAATTATAGAATTTTTTAAAATATTTTTGTGCTTTTTGTAAGTTCTCTTAATATATAAACTGTATAATAATACTAAGAAAGAGTTGGTTGTATCTGTAACTAACGTTATTCTCCCAAATTGTGAAAAAAATTATATTATCTCAATCCTAATTGTAAGAAAGAAGTTTTATAACAAAGTTTATAAATCTAAAATATCTAATTATAATGGTGAAATGTTGAATCAGGAAAAGCAAATAGAAAAAGCAGTACAAGAGGCTTTTCCAATGTCTGATGTTATTGATTGGAATGAAGTATATCAGAGAATAATCTATAGATACAGCAGTCCTCACAGTCTTCAACACATAAAGGAAGAGATGTACAAATTAGAAGATAAGGGAGAGATAATAGTACATCACATTAAACCATACAATAATCCAGTTGAAGCACAAACATTAAATGGCATACCGAAGAAGATTCCAACAACCAAATTATGGCATCATAAGAGTTGTGGACAATGTGGACATATTCCCGGCTATCCTACGTCTGTCTTTTGGGTTATGAATAGGTTAGAAATAGATTATTTAGACGAACCTCACCAAACTTCATGTACTGGTTGGAACTATCATGCATCAGGTGCATCTAACCCAGTTGCATTAGCTGGAGTTTATGTAAGAAACATGTGGAGGGCTTATGAGACGGGATACTTCCCGTTAATACACTGTGGGACTTCCTTTGGTCATTATAAGGAAGTAAGAAATATGATAATATTGCATAAGGAAATTAGGGATAAACTGAGACCTATTATGAGGAAATTAGATATGGATATAGTGATCCCTGAGGAAGTTGTCCATTATTCTGAATGGTTATACGTTATGAGTAAGAAGGCTGCACAACAAAAGAAATACAATTTAGATAATATTAAGGCAGCAGTTCATACACCGTGTCATGTTTATAAATTAGTACCAGAAGATACGATTTACGATCCTGAAGTATTTCAAGGAAGAAGGCCTGCTGCACCATCTGGGACAGTTCAGAATTTCGGTGCTAAGCTAGTAGACTATTCTACCTGGTGGGATTGCTGTGGATTTGGGTTTAGGCATATATTAACAGAAAGAGAATTTAGTAGGAGTTTTGCTCTATTTAAGAAAGTTATACCAGCAGTAGAGGAAGCTAATGCTGATGTGTTTGTAACATCAGATACTGGCTGTGTTACTACTCTTGATAAAAGTCAATGGGCTGGCAAGGCGCACGGATTTAACTATAATTTACCGGTTTTAGCTGATGCCCAATTTGTAGCCTTAGCAATGGGTGCAGATCCCTATATAATAGCTCAAATACATTGGCATGCTACAGATGTTGAAGGTTTCTTAAGGAAGATAGGGGTTCCAGTAGACGATTATAAAGAGAAATTCATTCAGTATTTACAGGATCTAAGAGAAGGTAAGGCTGAGCCACAATACATTTATCCTAAACATAGAAAAATAGATTTCTACCTAGCCCTTCCAGATAGGGTCAAGTGGTATAAGCCACAAGCTCAAAAATAAAATGAAGTTAAAGCAAAGTTTTTTAAATTTAATTTACTTAATAAAAGGTGGTGATTAGGTGAATAATAAGTCTGTTTTAGTTATTGGTGGAGGTCCTGCAGGTCTTTCAGCAGCTAAAGAACTAGCTAATATGGGAGTTAATGTAATTTTAGTAGAGAGAGAGGCATTTTTAGGTGGAACGCCTAAAAGATTAAAATATAGTCTTCTTTTCCCAGAATTAAGGCCTGCATCAGAGGTTATAGATCCCTTAGTTAAGTCAGTTGAAAATAATGGAAATATTAAGATTTATACTGAAAGTATTGTTGATGCCGCAAAAACAATTTCAGATGGTTTTGAGGTTAGTATTAAAGATAAAAAAGGAAATTTGAAAACTGAGAAAGTTAATGCTATAATTGCAGCATCTGGTTTTGAACACTTCGATTCGAGAAGGAAGTATGAGTATGGTTATGGTATAATTCCTAATATTTATCAAATATCAGATATTGAGGGCATGCTGCACGATAATAAGTTAGTTACAACTAAGGGAACTCCACCTAAAAGGGTTGCGATATTGCTATGTGTAGGTTCTAGAGATGCCACTGTAGGTAATACTTACTGTTCAAGAGTATGTTGCGCGGTATCAATAAAGCAGGCAATGGAAATTAAGCAAAGAATACCAGATGCAATAGTTCATATTTACTATATGGATATAAGAACTTATGGATTAATGGAAGACAAGCTATACTGGAAGGCTCAATTAGATTATAGAATAGGATTTATTAGAGGTAGAATTTCAGAATTTATGAGAGGTCCAAATGACACAGTTATAATAAAAGGAGAGGATACTATGAACCTTAATAGGGCTTTAGCAGTACCCTACGATATGGTTATATTAGCTAATGGTATGGAACTAGGATTAGGATCTAAGCAAGTAGCTAAAGTGTTAGGCTTAGAATTAGAAGAACATGGATTTGTGAAGCCTTTGGATCCAGATAGATTACCAGTACAATCTACTAGAAAGGGGATATTCCTAGCTGGTGCTATAACTGGACCTAAGACCATATCAGATTCAATAACTGAGGGGTATGCTGCAGCAATGAAAGCATATCAATATGTAACTTATGGAATATGGGAGGAATCTGATTTCGCTAAGAAATCTGCAGAAGCACAGGTGATACACCATTAACGTTTTTTTAAACATAGATTATGTAAGAGATATCTTTAATGCAATGATATCTAAGGAGCCGAATAATACTGTAAAAAATAATCCTAAAGAATCCTTATCTATAATATTAAAGGCAATGCAAATGAAAAGCGATTTTTTAAAGTCAGCTGAGATTAAATCGGAAGATGATGTAAAAAGTATATTTGATGTAATATTTTACGCTAAAAGACAGTTCAGAGACGTATTAGAGAAAAATGGTTTGGAAAAAATAAGAACTGCATTTGAGAAATTGAAGGATAAAAACTTATCCTATGATCAACGGGTAGAAGCTTTCTCCTCTCTTAAGTCCGCAGAGCATGAAGATATAGTTGATATGGCTAAAGAAATCATTCACTTTTTAGAGCCGGAAAAATATCCATTATGGACTAGATGGATATGGAACCCCACTAAGAATTCTGGGTCGGCAACATATATTCTAAAGGATAATATCAGTCTAAAAACTGAGGAGGATTATTTTAATGCAATATCGGAATTGAAAGAGGTTCTCTCAGTATTTGGATTAGATACTGGCAATTATTATCCAACTTCAATTTTTTTGGTTTACGCTTATGTAAGATATGTGGATTATGCAACGTTATTAGCTGTAGATAGAAGGGGGGGTGGGCTTTATCCATCCCACCTTTCTACTACAGCTATGGTTTTGGGTCTAAAACCCTTCCTTAAGGTGATCCAACTTGCCCATTCCTGAAATAGAAAAGCCAATTATTAAAGGTCTAATTCAAAAAGATAAAGTAATAGTAGATGGTATAGAACTTGACGGTACCTGGAATGCATTCATGATAGAGAGAACGCAGACTGGTTACGATCCTAGTGTATGGGATGAAATAGCTAATACATTAGAGGGAGTTACTATAAGTGCATGTTGGCAATGCGGGACATGTACATCAGGTTGTACAATGAGGGAGTATGATCCCAATTTCGGGCCTAGGAGATTTATAGATTTAGCAAGAAAAGGCGATAAGCAAGCTTTAATTGAATTACAAGATTCGATATGGAGATGTGTATCATGTCAAAAATGCACGCATAGATGTCCAAAAGGTGTGTTAGTAGAAGAGGTAGTTCACGCAATACACCATTATTTATTAAAACACGGACTAGTAAAGAAAGATCCAGGAACTATATTTGACGAACTATTTTTACAAACAGTAATCAAAAACGGTGGAAGAATATCTGAACTAACGTTAGGTGCAGCGGCTGCGAAAGCTGGAATGGTAACCTTAAGCTTGAAAGACATGATAAATATAGGTGCAGCAGTCATGAAAGGTGGCCTTATTAAAGATTTATTAAGACCAAATAGAGTAAAGGATTGGGATAAGATACAGAAAGTATTAGAAGAAGCAATGAAAGAGGAGGTGGTACCAGAATGACCTTACCTACTCCATATGGTAAAGTGGCCTTTTACCCAGGTTGTGCATTAGACGGGTTAGGAAAGCCTTATGACGTCTCATTAAAATTAGTAGCAGAGGATCTAGGTATTCCATTAGATAAAATTGAGGATTACAATTGCTGTGGAGCATTAGAAGTTAAAAATGTGAGTACTATGGCTGGACTGTTGTTGCCAGCTAGAAACTTAGCGTTGGCAAGAGAAATGGGAGCAGATGCGGTAGTCTCCGCTTGTCCGGGATGCCATTATTCGCTATCTAGAACTCAATATTATCTAACTAAGTACCCCAAATTAAGAGAAAAGACAAACATATATCTTGAAAAGATGGGTGCGAAACAATACGATTTAAAGTTAATGTTAGTTCACGCTGTAGAGTATATTTACAATACAGTAGGAATTGAAGGAATTAAAAGTAAGGTTAAAAGGCCACTAACTGGTTTAAAAGTAGCACCATATTATGGTTGTCTATATGTAAGGCCTAAATCTTATACTTTAGCTGGTTACATGAAACTAAGAGATGATCCAGAAAGGCCTTTCTTTATGGATGAGATACTAAAAGCGTTAGGGGCTGAGGTAGTACCGTTCGAAGCTAAGACCATGTGTTGTGGTGGTCCTCATGTATATTCAGACGTAGAAGTTGCCCTGCATCTTGAAGCAAGAATATTAAAAGAAGCTAAGAGAAATGGTGCAGAAATATTAGTTACGGACTGCCCATTAGGTCATGTTGCAATAGAGACTAATATGAACAAGATAGCTGAAAAGTATGGAGAGGATTTAAGAATGCCCTTAGCTTACTTTTCACAATTGATGGCGTTTGCATTTGGCCATAGCCCAGAGGAAGCGTTACTTACTGCAAATATAACTAACCCAATGTCAATACTTAAAAGGTATTTGTAAATAAATATTTATTCCAAATACTTTTTTAGTTCTATCATATGTGAATTTTAATTATTTCACAATTAATATAATTATAATTAAAAAGATAAATCTCGTATGTGATAATGTTTTTAACTTATTAAACTACTTTTCCCTATGGCACTTACAGCCTTTCAACTTACTAATAAGATGAGGAGTTGATAGATATACATATTTATAATGTCAGCTGGAGGTATTTATGAAATAGCTAATAAGGTAATTGCAATAAAGGTTAAGGGGCGTTACTCTTGAGTCGTCAAGAGAGCTCTCGTTTTTATAAGGAGATCAGATTTATAGATTTTAACACTCATTATGGGATAAAATTATATGGATACTTTAAAAAAGAGATTAAACTTAAGGAAGATAATATAGAAATTAACAAAATAGTACTTAATCCGGCTTATAAATATTCTTGTGAATGTTGTGTTGACGGCTTTTATCAGCAGTATTTGTGGAGTAAAGACAAGGCTTTCGCGTTAAGATTAGGTATTTACAATCCTAAGTGTAGGATTTCTCCTCAAGTCGAAATTCCTAGACAGTTCGAAAAGGGAATTATAGGTATTGTTCTTCATCCAACTCATCACGGTTTTTCTTTACTTCATAATAAACTGCAATACATTTACGAGTTCATAGAGAAGAAGAAACTAATATTAGTTGTTCATAATGCTGTAAAGGAAGAAATAGAGTATTTATTAGATAAATATAATTTTAACGTTGTACTTATTGATTCAAATTTCGTTATTAACGATAAAAGGGTCTATTATGTAGTAAATCATCAAAGTAGATATATCCCTCCTAGGGCTATTTACGGTAGTGATTCACCTTATAATTCCTTAGATTTGATTGAGAGTGCTAGGGAGTATTTACGTAATCATGAGTATGACGAGGATATCGGATATAAAAACTTCCTTAGACTTATATATGAGACTAACGCTTAATATTTATATCCATCTTTTCATAAATTTTCTTGTATGTGCGAACTAAAAATTGTAAAGACTGATAGGCCCATATCTAATGAGCTTAAGGTTAAGTTGATTGACTATTATGATTTCGTTAAGATCAGTAATGATAAGATTATAAATGTTTTGAAATCTGACTCAAGGGAGGGATACAGTAAAAGTTACTATTATTATATAAGAGATTACTTAAACAGACTTAGGATATTAAAGGAAAATATGATAGACATAAAAATTGTTTTTCCATTTGAGAAGAGAAATGAAAATCTGATATTAAAGGAAGGGATATTATATTTAACAAAAGATAAGGACTTAGTATACATGAATTTGAGCTCGAATGTATATGACAATTGTATGACATGCAAAGTTAAGCCTTTCTGTGTATTCTATCTAAACAAGGTGATTAGTGAAAATAAGCTGAAGATTAGCATAGATAAAGAGAGACCAAATGAAAGTTGGGATAGAACGATAAAAGAACTTCAGACTAAGTACGTAAAGACTAAGGTAATTGAGATAAAATCTTAGTTTTCACTCAAGGCGAATGATTGAATAGTATTTATGTAACATGAAGGATATGCTAGATAAAAAACCAGATAGTAAAAATAAATCATCCCAACTTATTCCAGGTTTAGGGATTTTCTCAGTTCCATAGTCACCGCCATAATAAGCTAATACTTTAATAGGATGAAGATTATAATGGGTTATTATATAATTTATAATTCATCCATTATTGTAAGGATAATATAAAGTTCCATCTATGTAATATATCGCCTCTAATACTTGAATTTTTATAAATGCAATTAGACTAATCGTGAAAAATATTAGGAATAATATTAAGAAGAAAATTGATAGATAATTATTTCCAGAATATACAGCTTTAATTAAATTTTTCTCCATTATGTTCACTCCAATTACTCCAGAAACGAGCGAGAGTATTATCATTTCCCCATAATTAAGAAAATAAACGTTTGGATCCGAATTGGAAAAATTGGGCATTTTTATAAAAGTTGTGTAAGCCATAACTCTTTCTGAGGGCCACGGATATCCAAACGTCATAAATGTTAAGTTACCTAATTGGATGGAGACATTTAGTATAAACAATTCTATAAATACTATGATAAAAATAATTGAGCTGAATGTGAATAATGTGTATCCCAAAGAATATTTTAATTTATATAAATCCATTATGATCTCCTCCTAGTTACTATCCAACTTCTTTTTTTAAGTATCAATCCCTTAACGGTACCGTAAGAATAAAATAGTGACATTATATATATCATTAAAAATGAGAAGACTAGAACAGATATGTCTAATTTCATATTTTCTATTTCTAAACCTCTAATAAATAATCCTAACCAAGAGATTAATGATAAGATAATTACTGGGGCCGAAATGAAAGATATAGTGTGCATAGTACTAACTTTATAAAATATTAAAGAGAGAACAAATGATATTAAAATAACTAAGGATTGAGAATATAACAAATCTTGGTAAATTAATCCTATTTTCTCCTTTACGCTCAATTTTTCCGCTTTTATTAAGGAGACAAAATGTCTCTTAAAGTCAGCAATTGTTCCCTCAGCCCATCTTATTTGATGTCTTATAAACCACTTAATATCTTGCAGAACGGCGCAGTGCGAAAAAACTTTATTTGTTACATGATGCGAAAAACTCCCATTAATATAGCTCCTTAATGATAACTCCCAATCCTCCGTAATGGATTTATCATCGAACCTATTATTCTTTAACCATTCATATTCAAAAACTCCTACGGATCCAGTAAAAATTGGTGCTAATCCTAACTCATCTCTAGCCATGAGACTGAATATTGATGAGGCGTGGATGATTCTATAATATTTTCCGAAAGGTCCATAATCACCTAAATCGTGTTTCTGATAACCTATGAGAACTTTAACATTTTTAGCTTTCATTAATGATAATGCATACGTTACCAGATGTCTATCGGGTATGTGATCAGCATCCATTACTATAACATATTTTAGGATTGAGATAGGATATCCTATCTATAGCATAATTTAGGGCAGCTCCCTTTCTGCCTACTCTAATTTCTTTTGGCCTTATAATATAAATAAAGCCAAGTCGAGAAGCAACCTCATCTAAAGTCTTAATGAAGTCCTCCGAATCTGAGTCATCAATTATAACTACGTCATAATTTTCATATTCTAGCCCTTTATATCCAGGTAAAGATCTTAAGATTGAAGAATCATCTTTTACCGGTATTACGAAAACTACCTTATCATTATAATGTTCCTTATCCTTTTATTATCTAATGAATCATCTAAATTATTTGTAGACAATATAAATAAGTTAATTAGCGTAAAAAATCCCAAATATATAGTCGATATGATAATGAGTATTGAAGCTAAAATTGACGTTAATGACATTTGCATCAAAACTGAAAAGAATAACAGCTTATAAGTCTTTTCATTATAATTACTTATATAGAAAATATATGTACAAAAAATTATTTTTTAACAAAATGTTTAAAATACAATTAAAAATTAAAAATACGTTAATCACTCTATTCTAATTTAAGCTAGTGAACACTTTTATAAAATAATACTATTATTTTTTGTTTTAAAATATTTTTCCTATCATCGATGAGAATTCATAAAACTTCAGTAATAAAAGATATTTATACTCTACACTATAATATACTTTTTTGATGATGAGCCCAGCTCCCTTGAATTTCGATGAAGAGGGGTACGAACGCTGATTTTTGTACTTAGTATTTTTTTTATATTCTGATTAGGAGTGTGGACAACAATTTCATTCATTTGAAATTTGGTTAAAATTTCCTTAA
>Ga0208683_100599_pt1 | contig 13797 bp, 12 predicted proteins | sample BED_Mat_host_9_1_FD_187141 | JGI IMG/M metagenome (GOLD analysis project Ga0208683, IMG submission 187141) | Extremophilic microbial mat communities from Yellowstone National Park, USA - BED_Mat_host_9_15 (SPAdes) (version 3) | ecosystem: Environmental > Aquatic > Thermal springs > Hot (42-90C) >... | reverse complement strand
CACGTCACGGTGCCGGTGCTCGCCGCCAATCGCCTGAACGTGCCCGAGGTGGCCAACGAGCTTGTGGCGGACGGCTTCCTCGACTTCATCGCCCCCGCGCGCCCATGGCTCGCGGACGCCGAGTTCGCGAAGAAGATCCTCGAGGGCGATCGCGACGGCCTGAACGTGTGTATCGCCTGCAACCAATCTTGCCTGGACCACACGCTCGTGAAGCCGTACCGCGTCGTGAGCTGCCTCGTCAACCCGCGCGCGGGCTACGAGGCGCTCCGGCCGCGCGTCAAGGCGCAGGTCAAGCGGCGCGTGGCGGTGGTCGGCGGCGGGCCGGCGGGGCTCGAGGCGGCGCGCGCGGCGGCGGAGCGCGGGCACGAGGTCACGCTGTTCGAGCGGGACACGGAGCTCGGCGGGCAGTTCCGCCTCGCCTCGCGCATCCCGGGCAAGGACGAGTTCCTGGAGACGATTCGGTATTACGAGGTCATGCTTGAACGCCTGGGCGTGACTGTTACAATGCAGACAGAGCCGAGCCTGGACCAGCTCGCCGAATTTGACGACGTGATCGTCGCGGTGGGCGTGAAGCCGAAGGCGCCGGGCATCCCGGGCGAGGATCTGCCGCACGTGGTGTCGTACCAGGATCTGCTCATGGGCCGCGTGCAACCAGGCCGGAACATCGTCATCCTCGGCGCGGGCGGCATCGCCTGCGACGTCGCCGTCTTTCTCGGCACGAGGCGGCGCATGACGCCGGACGCGGAGGCGTTCTTCGAGGAGCAAGGGCTGCCCGTGCCGAAGCCCATCGAGCGCACCATCACCATGCTCGCGCGAAGCGATCGAATCGGGCGAGGCATCGGCCGCAGCACGCGCTGGGTGGTCCGCCAGGAGATGCAGCGGCTCGGCGTGAACGTCGTCCCGAACGTCGTGATGCTCGAAATCACGCAAGATGGCGTGCGGATCGAGCGCGACGGCCGAGAGGAGTTGGTCCCGGCGGATCAGGTCGTGCTCTGCACGGGCCAGCTGCCGCAGGAGACAGCCTGGGCGGAGAAGCTCCCGCCGCACGTGCGCGTGCACATCGTCGGCGGCGCGAGGGACAGCCGCGACATCAATGCGGCGCGGGCCATCCGCGAGGCCTGGACGGCCGCCTACGAGATTGGATGAGCCGGGGAGGCGACACGTTTGTTACTGGAAGGAAAGCGAGCATTCATAACCGGATCGAGCCGCGGCATCGGCCGCGCCATCGCCATTCAGATGGCCAGGCACGGCGCGGACGTGGTGGTCCACTACCGCCGCCAGCCGGAGGAGGCCGAGGCCACGGCAGAGGCCATTCGAAACCTCGGCCGCCGCGCCATGGTCGTCAAGGCGGAGCTCGAGAGCCAGGATGAGCTGAACCAGGCGTTCGACCAGATTGAGCACGAGTTCGGCGATCTCGACATCTTCGTCGCGAACGCCGCCGCGTCGGCGTTCAAGCCCATCGAGCAGCTGAAGGACTACCACCTCGACCGGACCTACCGCGTGGTGATTCATAGCACCGTGTTTGCGGCGCAGCGCGTCATCCCCATGATGGAGCGCCGCGGCGGCGGCCGGATCATCACCATGTCGAGCATGGGAAGTACCTTCACGCTGCCGAATTACGCCACGCTCGGCACGGCAAAGGCGGCGCTCGAGGCGCTCACCCGGTACCTCGCCCGAGAGGCCGCGCCGAAGAACATCACGGTGAACGCCATTAACCCGGGCGTCGTCGACACCGAGTCGGCCCGCTTCTACGGGGCGGATCACTACGATGCCTACCGCCGAGACGTGGAGGCGCACACGCCGCTCGGGCGGCTCGCGTCGCCGGAAGAGGTGGCGGACGTCGCCGTTTTCCTCGCGAGCGATCTCAGCCGCTTCGTCACCGGCCAGGTCATCTGGGTGGATGGCGGCCTGACGCTTCTCACGGGCGGATTTGAAAGCTTTTGACCCCAATTCTCTACGCAAAGGAGATGCGACATGGCAACGTTGAGCAGGGAAGACATCGAGGCGCGCGTGCGCAAGGTGGTTGCGAACCAGCTGCAGGTGAGCGAGTCCGAGGTGAAGCCGGACAGCCTGTTTGTGGACGATCTCGGCGCAGACTCTCTGGACCTCACCGAGCTTGCCGTCGCGTTTGAGGACGAGTTCAACATCGAGATCCCCGAGGCCGACTTCGGCCAGCTGTCGACGGTGGCGGGCGTGGTGGACTATATCGAGCGCCGCCTGTCCGCGTGACGGCGCGACGTGCAAAGCAACGAGGCGGCGCAAACTCCCTGAAGTGGAGGCGTGGCGATGTTTGACTTTCCGGGCCGCACGCTGACGGAAGAGCGTGCCAAGCTGTACTTCGAAAAGGGGTATTGGACCAACGAGTCGTTTGTCGACGTCTTTTACGAGGACGTGAAGAAGTACCCGAACTTCGTCCACCGCGACGAGACGCGCGAGGCGACGTACGAGAAACTGTGGAGCGAAATCGAGTCCGTGGCCGCCCACCTCTACCGGATGGGCGTGCGCAAGGGGGACACCGTCGCGCTGCAGTTGCCGAACGTGCTCGACTACGTCGTGGCCGTGTTCGCCTGCGCGCGCATCGGCGCCATCGGCGTGTCGCTGCAGATCGATCTCGGCCGCCAGGCCATCATCTCGAGCATGCGCACGTCGCGGGCCAAGGTGTGGATCATCGCGGACTACTTCCGCGGCGAGTCGCTCTACGACATGGCCGTAAGCTTGAAGCCCGAGCTGCCGGATCTCACGCACATCGTCGTCCAGGGCGATCCGGAGCGCGCCCCCGCGGGCGCGACGACGTTCGCCAGCCTGCGAGAGGCCGGGGACAAGCTCGGCGAGGCGGAGCTTGAGGCCAACAAGCCGGAGGCGCTCGACGCCTTTCTGATGGTGTTTACCTCGGGCACCACCGGATCGCCGAAGGGCGTGGTGCACCTGCACGCGAACTACCTCTGGGCCGCGCGGGCGTACGCGAAGAACTTCGGCTACCAGCCGGAGGAGGCCGTTTTGTGCCTCGCGCCCATCTGCCACCAGACGGGCATGCTCGCGGGCGTCATGATGACCGTCGCGAGCGGCGGGCGGATCATGCTGCTGGATCGGTTCTCCGCGAGCCGCGTGATCGAGTGGATCGAGAAATACAAGCCGACGTACCTCGTGGGCGCGCCGCCGCACGTCATCCACGTGGCCAACGCGCCCAACCTGAAGCAGGCGGACACCTCGAGCGTCAAGCTCTTCATCTACGCCGGGGCGCCGGTGCCGAAGGCCGTGCTCGAGCAACTGCAGCGCGACAGCGGCATCAAGGTGGGCTGCATGTTCGGCTGGTCGGAGGGCTTCCTTGCCACCGCCACGCGGCCGGACGATCCGCTCGAGGCGCTCTCGTCCACCGTCGGCTTTGTCATCCCGGGCACGGAGGTCCGGCTGGTCGACGAAGAGGGCAACGACGTCAAGCCGGGCGAGCCTGGGGAGATGTGGGCGCGTGGCCCGAACTTCAGCGCGGGCTACTACCACAACCCGGAGGCCGCGCGCCGGCAGTGGGACGAGGAAGGCTGGTTCCACTCGGGGGACATCCTGCGCCAGGACGAGAACGGCCGCTACATCTTCATCGCCCGGGCGGACGACATCATCAACCGGGGCGGCACGAAGATCGATCCGAAGACGGTCGAGGACGCCATCTCGAAGCACGAGGCGGTGCAGAACGTCGCGGTGGTCGGCGCACCGGATCCGACGCTCGGCCAGATGACGGTGGCCTGCGTCATCCTCAAGGAGGGCGCGAAGCCGTTCACGCTGCGCGAGCTGCGCGATTTCCTCGCCGAGCAGGGGCTCGCGAAGTTCCAGTTCCCCGACAGGCTGGAATTCATGACGGAGTTCCCGCAGACGCACTCCGGCAAGATCAAAAAGAAGGATCTGCGCGAGCGGTTTCGGCTCGAGGCCGAGGGCCAAGGAGCCAACGCGTGAGCCGTGGGGCGCCCGCCGGAATGCGCGGGTGCCCCACTCGGTTCGATGAGAACGGATTGCGCTTTAGGAGGATCGTGCATGGACATCTTGAACCCGTCGGCGCGGGATGGCATCGTGCCGTCGTTCCCTTCATATGACGCCGATCTCGTCGCGCGCGCGAACGAGATCCGAAATCGGGTCATTCAGTTTCGCGAAGAGGAAGGCGCGGAGTGGGGCGCGCAAATTGAGCGCGACGCGCGCATTCCCGAGGCGCTCTGGGCGCGCATCCGGGAGCTCGGCTTCCACAAGCTGACGCAGCCCAAGTGGGTCGGCGGTGAGGGGCTGCCGCTCGGCCTCTACTTCCCCATCCTCGAAGAGGTCGCGCACATGCACGGCACCATCCGCATGATGGTGCACGCGTACAACAGCATCTGGCGGACGGTCGGCCAGGGCACGCGGGAGCAGCAGGAATACTGGCTGAAGAAACTCGTGGACGAGGGCGCGCTCGTCGCGTTCGCACTCACCGAGCCGGACAACGGCACGGGCATCGATCTGCGCACCATCGCCACGTATGAGAACGGCAAGTTCGTGCTGAACGGCCGCAAGCACCTCATCACGTTCGCCGAGGAGGCGGCCGTGATCGCCGTCATCGCCAAGATGGAGGGCGGCGCGGGCCGCACGGGGCTCACGGCGTTCCTCGTGCCGCAGGGCCGCAAGGGCATGAAGCTCACGCCCATGCCGCACATGATGGGCGACAAGGGCTGCTCGCACGCCGTGATCGAGTTCGAGAACTGCGAAGTCGGCGAGGACGAGGTGCTCGGCGAGATTGGCGAAGGATTTGGCGTCGCGGTGCGCGGATTTTTGGACCAGAGCCGCGCGTGCATCGCGCAGAGTGCGGTGGGGCTCGCGCAGGAGGCGCTGGATCGCGCGCTCGATCACGTCCGGCGACGCACCACGTTCGGCAAGGCGCTCGCGAGCCGGCAGGCCGTGCAGATGCGGCTGGCGGAGATGCAGATTGCGATTCAGGGCGCCAGGCTTCTCTGCCTCGACGCGGCGTACAAGTACGATCAGGGGCGCGACATCTCGCTCGAAGCCGCCATCGCGAAGGCGAACGCCATCCGCATGGTGGGCGAGGTGACGGACGGGGCGCTCTCGCTCTACGGGGGCATCGGCTACGCGGTGACAAGCCCTGTGGAGCGGCTGTACCGCGACGCGAGATCGCTCTGGTTCGAGGAGGGCACCCTCGAGATGCAGAAGATGACCATCGCGGAGGCGCTCTTGGCCGAGGCGCGCCGGCGCGAGCGGGCGCAGAAGAGGGCTGAGTGACATGCGCGCGCTCGTGTTTGACCCGGAAGGCGGCCTGCGCGTCGCGGAGGTGCCAACGCCACAGCCTGGGCCTGGCGAGATCCTCGTCCGCGTCGAGGCGTGCGGCATCTGCGGCAGCGACCGGCAACTGGTCCGCGGCGAGGGCGCGCCGTTTGGGACGTCGTATCCGGTGGTGTTGGGCCATGAAATTGCGGGCCGCGTGGAGGCGCTCGGCGAAGGCGTCTCGGGCCTCGCGCCGGGCGACGCGGTGGTGGTGCATCCATTTGTGCCGTGCGGCCAGTGCGCGGCGTGCGCGCGGGGCGAGGAGCATCTGTGCCCGCACCAGGGCGTGATGGGCTTCACGCGGCCGGGCGGCGACGCGGAGTACGTGGCGGTTCCGGCGCAGAACGCCATTCGCCGCCCGGACGGGCTCGATCCGGCCGAGGCGGCCATCCTGGTCGACGCGTACGCGACGCCGTACCGGGCCATGGTGTCCGTCGGCGTGGCCGAGGAGGAGGCGGTGCTCGTCATCGGCACGGGCGGGCTGGGGCTCGCGGCGGTGCAAATCGCCAAGGCCCTGGGCGTGCCTCAGGTGGCCGTGTTGAGCCGGCGAGAGGACGCGGGCGCGCTCGCTCTTGTCTCCGGCGCGGACGAATTCGTGACGCTCTCGGACGATCCGCGCCAGGCCGCGCGCAGGCTGCGGCGCATGGCGAAAGGCGGGGTGGGCCTCGTGCTCGACACGTCCGGGTTTGCGGACGGGATCGCCTTCGCCCTGGACGTCCTGCGCCCAGGCGGCAAGATGGTGACCGTGGCGATGCCCTCGGACGAGATCCCCGTGCCGTTCGCGAAGCTCGCGCGCAAAGGCATGTCGATCATGGGGAGCTTTGGCTCGCGCCGCGCGGACGTCGAAGAGCTCCTCCGGATGGCGGCGGAGGGGCGCGTTCAGCCGGACGTCGTGGCGGGGCGGCGGGTGTCGCTCGAGGAGGCCCCGGACGCGATAAAGAACCCGTTTTTCGGCCGAGATGTCGTCGTGTTCGGATCGCCGTGAGGACGGCAGGGGGGAGATGGCATGCCCGTGGATGTCGCCCATGAACTGTTGGCCAAGGGATGCCTGAGCCTGTATCGGGACGTGCGGCTCTGCCTCTCCGAGCGGGCCATGGACCTGCCCGTGCGCGAGGCGGCGTCGATGGACGATCTCCACACCTGGCTGCGCCGGCTTAACGAGGCGGAAGAGGCGCCCATTCAGCTCGCCGGGGTGCGGTACGCCCTGCTGCAGGCCTTCCGGCACTTCAAGCCCTCGCTTGAGCCCGGCGAGCGCCACGCGTGGCTCGATTTCATCCTGCGCGATCCGACCAAGGCCCGCGTCCAGGCGTACGAGCTACTGCTCGCGCACCCGAGTGCTGAGCTCCTCACCTCGTATTATTGGCGGCACGACCGATGGCGAATCGCCTGGTTTGAGCACGGCGGCCACTGGTGGCAGATGATTTGGCATCCGGAGTCCGGCGACTGCGCCTTTCGCACGCGGGCGCAGGTCCTCGCCGAGGCTCGGCGCGACGGGGCTCGGTACGATCCGCACTGGCTGCACGAGGAGCGGCTCGCGGTGCAGTTTGAGAACGGCGACGTGATTTATTATCCTTGGCTCGCGGAGGTTGAATGAAAGGGGCGCGATGTCATGCCCAATCGGCCGGACGCCAAGGTCCGCAGGTACCTGTACGCCATCGGCGTGCTCGGCGCGCTCATCGTGATTGCGAGCACGGCGTTTTACAAGACGCACTCCGCGCTCTGGTTCATCGGCTACGTCATCGGGTTCATCTGCATGCTGATGGGCGCGATGGCGGGATACGCCGCGTTTGAAGAGCGCGTTTCGAAGGATCACCAGGATCCGAAGTGAACCGCGCGGCAGGCGCGAGCGCTTCGACGGATAAGCCCGCGGCGCGCTGTGGAATCGGCCGCCCGCATGGCGCGCAGGCGTGCTCGGCCGTTTTCCAGCAGCTTTCGCTCATGCGCGGAGCCCTCGCCGAGCAGATTAGCGACTGTGAATCTCGCAGGGAGGGATGGCGCATGCCGAATCCGGACAACCGCGCGGACAACGTGGAGCGCCTGCAGGAGGCCATCCACAACACGATGGAAAACCTGCACGAGGCGGAGGACTTTCTCGCCGCGCACGCCGACGAGATGAACCCGAAGGACGTGCGGAATCTGGTGGCGAAGAACGAGCGCAGGCGCCGGGCCATCGACGGGTTCCGCGAGGAGATCCGCGACGAGGCGCACGACGCGCGGGATCGCCTGCAATAAGCAAAACAAGGAGCTGCCCCATCGGCAGCTCCTTGTTTTGCGTCAGTACGACTTCGCGAACCAGACCGCGTGCTTGGCGGGCTTGCCACACGTGACGCAGGTCGACGGGCGGGCCGGCGGATCGAACGGGATGCAGCGGCTGGTGGCCGTGCACGCGTCCTTGACCGCGCGCTCGCACGCGTCGTCGCCGCACCAGCCCGCGAGGACGAAGCCGCGCTTGGTCTGGATGATCTCGACGAGATCGTCCAAGGTCTCGGCGACGTGCGAGTTCTCCTCGAGGCGCCGCTTGGCCGCTTCGAACAGGTCGCGCTGGATGTCAGAGAGGAGCGCCTGTACGCGCTCGATCACGGCGTCCAGCGGCACGGTGATTTTTTCTCCGGTGTCGCGGCGCGCGAGGACGGCCTGGGAAGCCTCGAGATCCCGCGGGCCGAGCTCGAGCCGGATGGGGACGCCGCGCAGCTCGTATTCGTTGAACTTCCAGCCGGGGCTCACGTCGTCGCGATCGTCGAGGTGGACGCGGATGTCGGCGCGCTCAAGCGCCTCGGCGAGATCGCGCGCCTTCGCGACGACAGCTTCGCGCGCCTTGGCCGGGCCGATGGGCACGATGACGACCTGCGTGGGCGAGAGCTTGGGCGGCAGGACGAGGCCGCGATCGTCCCCGTGCACCATGACAATGGCGCCGAGGATGCGCGTGGACATGCCCCACGACGTGGTGTACACGTACTTCAGCTGATTGTCCTTATCCAGGTACTGTATCTCGAAGCTCTTCGCGAAGTTTTGGCCGAGGTAGTGGCTCGTGGCCGTTTGCAGCGCCCGGCCGTCCTTCATGAGCGACTCGATGGTGTAGGTCTCCACCGCGCCCGCAAACTTCTCGCTCGGCGTCTTCTGGCCGCGGATGACCGGGATGGCCAGGAACGACTCGACGAAGTCGGCGTAGATGCCGAGCATGCGCATGGTCTCCTCACGGGCCTCTTCCTCGGTCGCGTGCGCCGTGTGGCCCTCCTGCCACAAAAACTCGCTCGTCCGGAGGAACGGCAGCGTCCGCTTCTCCCACCGGACGACGTTCGCCCATTGGTTCAAGAGAAGCGGCAAGTCGCGGTACGACTGAATCCACTGGGCGTACATGTGGCCAAACATCGTCTCGGACGTCGGCCGGACCGCGAGCCGCTCCTCGAGGATGTCGCCGCCCGCCTCCGTCACCCAGGGCAATTCAGGGTTGAAGCCCTCGACGTGTTCCTTTTCTTTTTCGAAGAAGCTCTCCGGGATGAAGAGCGGGAAATACGCGTTGCGGTGGCCCGTCCGCTTGAACTCCCGGTCGAGCTCGCGCTGGCAGCGCTCCCAGATCTCGTAGGCGTCGGGGCGAATGACGATGCAGCCGCGCACCGGCGCGTAGTCCATCCACTCCGCCTTCTGGAGCACATCGATGTACCAGCGGGAAAAGTCTTCGGATTGAGGTGTGATCTCCTTCACGAACTGCTTGTCCTGTTTCGCCATACCGTTCCTCCTACGCACTGTCCTCGGTGCCATGTTACGAAGCCAGCGCGGCGCAGTCAACTCGGCCCGGATTTCGCGACCATGGCGGCCTCGAAAAGGCGCGCGTGCCTTGGCCGGATCGAGAGGAATGGGTTCACAGATGTCGAAAATCTTATGGACTGTGTACATGTGAATTGTGAAAGCGAAGAATCGCCATGCATGTCGACCCAAATCGTACAGACCGCGGCGCCGCGGCCTCCCAGATGGAGCTTTGGTCGAAACGGAGGTCTTCCGATCCGCGGCTGCGGCTCAACGCCATCAGCCCGTACTACACCATGTTTCCCCTCGCGTTCCCGCTTCGCGTTCTGGCGGGCGCGGAGCGCGGATGGGTGCTGGATCCGTTCTGCGGTCGAGGCACGACGAATTTTGCGGCGAGGCTCGCCGGCTTTCCTACGGTCGGCGTGGATATCAATCCCATCGCGGTGGCCATCGCGCAGGCGAAGCTGGCGTCGACCACGGTCCACGGCGTCGTGGAGCGGTGTCAACAGATCTTGGAAAGCGAAGCGCCGGGCGATGTCCCGGACGGCGAATTCTGGAGCTGGTGTTTTCACCAAAAGACGCTCGAAGATGTCTGCCGCCTCCGCCAGGCGCTTTCCGACGTTCAGACGGAGGAGGACATCGTGCTGCGCGCGCTCGTGCTCGGCGTGCTACACGGCCCGCGCAACAAAGGACTGCCGTCCTATTTGTCCAATCAGATGCCGCGCACCTATGCCACGAAGCCCGACGCTGCGGTGCGCTACTGGAAGTCGCGCGGGATCCATCCGGTCTATGTGGACGTGCTGGACGTCGTGCGCAGGCGCGCCGAACACGTGTTGTCGCATGTGCCGGACAAGGTGCCCGGCTTCGTCCGGCTGGCGGACAGCCGAACGCTCGCGCCGGAGGATTTTGCGATGCGCTTCCGGTACGTCATCACCTCGCCGCCGTATTTCGGCATGAAGACGTACGTCTCGGACCACTGGCTTCGCCACTGGTTTCTCGGCGGCCCGCCCTACGTCGACTACGCGTCGGACCCGCAACTCGGCCGCCCCTCGCTGCCCGCGTTCATCGAGGGCTTGCGCGAGGTGTGGACGCGGGTCAGCCAAGTCTGCGAACCCGGCGCGCTCCTCGTGGTGCGGTTCGGCGCCATACCGAGTTACGAGGTCGACCCCATCGAGGTCCTGCGCGCGAGTCTGAGCGGCACGCCGTGGAAGGAGCGCCGCCTGTGCGATGCCGGCAGCGCATCGAACGGGCGAAGACAGGCGGATCAGTTTCAGTTCGTCCGCAGCCGCGCCACGCTGGAGGTCGATCTGTATGCTTCTCTCGAGGAGGCCTAGGGCATGTTCGATCTCGACGAAGTCGAACAACTGAAAAAGGCGGTGCTTGCGCGAACCCTTGGCGATGCGCGCCAGCTGGAGAAGCTTTGTGAGGACATCCGCCAGCTCAAGCGCGAGGTCCGCCCCATTTACCGGCGCTCAGCGACAACCATTTCCTTGGTCGCGAGCGACGGCGGCGACAGCCAATTGCAGTTCGATCCGTTTTTGCTGCACGTGGTCCGCGTGGTGGACTCCTACGGAAAGCGACTGTGTCTCGACGTGCTGTCCCCGACCACCGACACGGAGGAACTGACCCGCGCCCACTTCACCGCGTCCGGCGATCCCCAGACAGTCCTCGGCGTCCTGATGCGCGATCTCGGCGTGCGCTCGCTGTGGGAATTGAGCCCCATGATTCCACGCCCGGAGGACGTCCGATGGGCGCCTGAACGCGTGTCGCCGAGCTGGATCCAGGTGTATCGCGACCTCTGCGAATGGGCCGCGCTGTATCACATGATGGTGTACGGGAGGTTCCATGCGGACACCCTCGTGGTGCGCGACGGCTACCTGAGAAGCAAGGTCTTCGCGCGCGATTTGTTCGTCCAGATGTGCCGCCGGATGGAGCAGGCCATCGAGCGGATTTATCGCGAGGATCGCCGCCGCGTGTTTTTGGTCGGGATCGCGAAAAGCTCGAAGGTGCTTCAACGGTATCAGTTGGCCATCCTGTTGGAATCGTTGTTTCCGCCGGGTGAGCCTCGCTTTGTCCGCGTTCCGCGGGAGATGGAGGTTTCCGTGTACCGATGGGACGAGTACGCGCGAGGCATGGAGGCTGCGAACGAACCCGGGGAGGCGCCGAAGTTTGTCGCGGGCGAAATGTACTTTGTGCGATTCGGGAGCCATCGCGACGATCCCATCTGGGCCGTGGACGTCCTCCCGTCCCATGGGCCGCAGGCGCAAGAAATCATGGGATACCTCCTGGAAGATGCCATCGCCGGCTTCCCGACGCCGCTCTACCCTCGGTGCCTCCAGCGCGCACACGAGCAGGCGAGAATCGGAGGTCTCGACGCGGAACTGCTCCAGACGTTCCTCATGGAATCCATTCGGACGCTGGTGCCGAAAGATTCCGTCGGCATCTTCGACGGAATGCAACTGAGGTATGCCCAGACGGAGAGGCGGTTCTCATGAAGCTGTTTGGCCGAAATCACGTGGTCGGCATTTTTCGAGGATTCAGCGAAGGCGGATTGGAGTTTCACGCCGATCTCGTCCTGCCCTACCGCAGCGAGTTCCAGCGCACGCCGATGCACGGCATGTTTCTCGTGGTGCAACTCGAACACGAGGACGAGGCCGTGCTCGGGCGCATCACCTCCATCGCGGCGCAGGGGCGGCTCGTCTCCGACGAAGGCGACGACTATAGCCTGCGGGCCGTGACGGAGGATCGCGCCGTGCCAGAGGATCTGCGCGAGAAGTACCTCCGGTATCGCGTCGACATCCGCGTGCTCGGCGTCGTGCGCGTCTTGGACGGAAAGCTCGTGTTTGCGCCATCGCATCGCCGTCTGCCGCACGTCGGAAGCAAGGTCGCGTTTTTGTCTCCGGAGGTTCTGCGCGAGGTGGCGGGGCACCACGTGGAAGGCGCCGAAATCGGCCATCTGGCCCTCGGCGAGTTCGTCTACGCGGAGGGCGATGCGCGGCTCAAGAAGGAACCGTGGATGGTGATCCAGAGCCCGTGCGTCATCCCAAAGTTTCCGGTATCCAACCTGGTATCGCGGCGCACGTTCGTCTTTGCGAGAGCCGGCTTCGGCAAGTCGAATCTGATCAAGCTCTTGTTCAGCAACCTGTACGCCGAGACCCCCACGGTCGAGAAGCGCGGCGGAAGGCGCGTGCCGGTGGGAAGCGTCATCTTCGATCCAGACGGCGAGTACTTCTTCCCAGACGACAAGAACCGCCCTGGGCTGTGCGACGTGCCGGAATTGCAGGACAAAATCGTCGTGTTCACCGACCGCCAGGCGCCGAGCCCGTTTTACGCTTCCTTCATCGCCTCCGGCATCAAGCTCGACATTCGCCAGCTGAGGCCCGCCGAGGTGTTGTCCATCGCCCTGTCTCCCGAGCGTCAGGATCAACAGAACGTCCGCAAACTGAAAATGTTGACCCAGTCCGCGTGGCGAGAGATTGTGGACGAGATCTACGCCAAGGGCCACGACGCGGACGACGAGAAGCTGAAGCACCTCCTGCAGCTGCGGGAGAACCAGGAGGCCGAGCTCAACGCGGCCCGCGCGAACATGGTGCAGGTCGTGCAAATGCTGCACGATCCGTCCAGCGCGTTCTTAGACATGCTGCTCCATGCCCTGCATCAGGGCAAGCTGTGCGTCGTCGACGTGTCGCAGGTCCGCGGCTCGCAGGCCCTGGTGCTGTCCGGAATTATCCTTCAGCGCATCTTCGAGCACAATCAACGGCACTTCACCGAGAAAGATCCCAAGACCATCCCCACCATCGCGGTGGTCGAAGAAGCCCAATCCGTCCTCGGCGCATCGTCGTACACGTCAGGCGAAGGGCCGTACATCGCCTGGGTGAAGGAAGGGAGAAAGTACGATCTCGGCGCGATTCTCATCACCCAGCAGCCAGGGAGCATCTCCAACGAAATCCTCAGCCAGGGGGACAACTGGTTCATCTTTCACTTGCTTTCCGAAGGCGATCTCCGCGCCGTGCAGCGCGCCAACGCGCACTTCAGCGCGGACATCCTGAGCTCGCTTCTGAACGAGCCCATTCAGGGCCAGGGGGTGTTCTGGAGCAGCGCGGGCGGCAAACCGTACCCGATTCCCATCCGCGTCCTGTCCTTCGAACAATTGCACAAGGTCGCCGATCCGACCTATGACCGCGAGCCCGTCCCCACCTTCGCCGACCGGCTGCGACAACTCGCCAGTCTGAAGCAGGAGAAACGGGGCCATCGTGAATCCGCGGACGCCGAGGCGAGCCAGGTGAAAGAGGCGCGCGAAAGCGGGTACGAGGCGAGACAGCGCGTCGACAGGCAGGATACGCTCGTTCAGCACGTGAGCGCCGAACTCGAAAGCGACGAAGCGTTCATGGACAAGATGAGAACGACCGGAGACACGTGGATCAACGTGCAGAACCGCATCGAAAAGCTGCTTCCGGATCTCATGGTGGACGCGGCGGATCAGGCGCATCGACTGCTGCCGCTTGTGATGAACGAACTGTTTGGGAAAAACAGCTGGAAAACTGAGAATCGGCCGCAGAGAAAAAATCCAAAGCGAAGTGTCAAATGGATTGTCCTCGCCGAGCCAGGGGACGAATAGACGCGCGTGTCGCGCACAGTGGCCTTTGCGTCACGCGGCCGCCGTGGTTCCCCGTTCTTGTTCGTCGCCCTGGCCGAGGGGTCAATCGCTGTGGTTTCGGTCGTCCATCGGCGCGGGCTCGCGCTTCGCCTCTGCGCTTTCTT
>Ga0208683_100598_pt1 | contig 13817 bp, 8 predicted proteins | sample BED_Mat_host_9_1_FD_187141 | JGI IMG/M metagenome (GOLD analysis project Ga0208683, IMG submission 187141) | Extremophilic microbial mat communities from Yellowstone National Park, USA - BED_Mat_host_9_15 (SPAdes) (version 3) | ecosystem: Environmental > Aquatic > Thermal springs > Hot (42-90C) >... | reverse complement strand
CGCCACGCGGGCATTGCCGTGCACCGGCTCGGTGGCGATCCCGGCCTGCCAACCCGTCAGCGACTTCGCGGGCACGCCGAGCGAGATGAGCCGCATGGCCAAAAGCGCCGCCGACACCTGCTCCCCCGTCGCGAGGAGCTGATCCATCTCCCGAAGATCCGGCCTGTCCACGATGGCTCCGGCGAGATCGACCAACTCGTCCGTGGTGTGGCCCATGGCGGAGACCACCACCACCACGTCGTGCCCCTCGGCCCGGGTCCGGGCGATGCGGTCCGCCACGGCCCGGATCCGCTCCGTCGATCCCACGGACGTGCCGCCATATTTCTGTACGACGAGCACCTTCTCCACTCCTTATCTCCATAATGGCGCCATTTCGTCTATCTTACCTGATCTCTGAGCCACGACGGAAGCCGGGGCATGGAGGGCGCCGCGAGCGCCAAAAGGCGGAAGCGCCTTTCAGCCCTGCCCTTCGACGGCCTCCTTGGCGAGCGCGAGCTGCAGGCGCACGGCGGACGGCGCGGTACCGCCGCGCGACTGGCGCGCCTCCACGACGCGCGCGATGTCGAGCGCCTCGTACGCGTCCTCGTCAATCAAAGGCGATCTCGCCCGCATCTCTTCGAGGGACAGGCCCGCCAGGTTGGTTCCCTTCGCGAGCGCGTCCGCCACGAGCCTGCCGACCACCTCGTGGGCCTCCCGGAACGGAAGCCCCTTGCGCACCAGGTAGTCGGCGAGATCGGTCGCATTGGAAAAATCGCGCGCAAACGCGTGCTGAAGCCGATCTCGGCGCACCTTCATGCTCTCCACCGTTCCGGCCATGAGCTCGAGCGCCGGCACCACCGTGTCCACCGCGTCGAAGGCGCCCTCCTTGTCTTCCTGCAAATCCTTGTTGTACGCGAGCGGCAAGCCCTTTAACACCGTCAAGAGGCCCATGAGGTGCCCATACACGCGGCCCGTCTTCCCGCGCACCAACTCCGGCACGTCCGGGTTTTTCTTCTGCGGCATGATGCTCGAGCCCGTCGCATAGGCATCCGAAAGCTCAATCCAGCCGAATTCCTCGCTCGACCAGAGCACCATCTCCTCCGCGAGACGGGACAGGTGCGTCATGATGGTCGCGCAGTTGAAGAGCAGGCCGAGCAGATAATCCCGGTCCGAGACCGCGTCCATCGAATTTTCGTAGAGCCGCGTGAAGCCCAGTTCTTCCGCGACCATCTCTCGGTCGATGGGAAACGTCGTGCCCGCGAGCGCCGCTGCGCCAAGGGGCATCCTGTCGATCTCGTCCTTCAGCGCCAGCAGTCGCCGCTCGTCCCTGAGCAACATCCACACGTACGCCAGCAGGTGATGGGCAAAGAGCACGGGCTGGGCGCGCTGCAGGTGCGTGAATCCAGGGACAATCACGTCCAAATGGCGCTCCGCCACCGAGACGAGCGCGCGCTCCAGGCGCTTGACCCCCGCCAGGAGCTCGTCCACCGCGTCTCGCGCCCACAGGTGCATGTCGAGCGCCACCTGATCGTTTCGGCTCCGCGCCGTGTGAAGCTTCTTCGCGACGTCGCCGATGCGCTCCGTGAGCAGCCGTTCGACATTCATGTGCACGTCCTCGTCCTCGAGGCGAAACTCGAGCTTGCCTGCCTCGTAGTCCGCGAGGAGGGATTCGAGTCCGTCGATGATCGCGCGCGCCTCATGCGGCGCGAGGATGCCGGTCTGGCCGAGCATCCTCGCGTGCGCGATGGAACCGCGGATATCGTAGGGAAACAGGCGCTTGTCGAACGAGATGGACGCCGTGTACTCGAGCACAAGCTGATTCGTGTCTTCGCTGAAGCGTCCGCCCCAAAGCTTCATGCCTTGGCCTCCACCTCGTCCCCGAGCACAGAGTAGGCGTCATCGCCGAGGTTCGTCGGCTTCTCCTCGCCCGCATGCAACGTGGCGTAAACGGTCGTCGGCAGCCCGTACAGGCGGATGAACCCGACCGCGGCGCCGTGATCGAACTTGTCACCCGTCTCGTACGTGGCGAGATCGTGCCGGTAGAGCGAGTAGGGCGACTTGCGGCCCGTCGCCTGCGCGTGGCCCTTGTACAACTTCACGCGCACATCGCCCGTCACGTATCTTTGGGTCTCGTCGATGAACGCGTCGAAGGCCGCTTTGAGCGGCGAGTACCAGAGCCCGTTGTAGATGAGCTTCGCGTACTCGAGCTCGAGGCCCATCTTGTACTGCAGCACTTCGCGAGTCAGCGTGAGGTGCTCCAGCTCCTGATGCGCCATGATGAGCACCTTGCCCGCGGGCGACTCGTACACCTCGCGCGACTTGATGCCGACGAGCCGGTTTTCGACGTGGTCGATCCGGCCGACGCCGTGCCGCCCGGCGATCTCGTTCACCCGGTGAATGAGGTCGACGAGCGGAAGCGACTCGCCGTTTAAGGCCACCGGCTTGCCCTGCTCGAACGAGATCACGATTTCCTCGGGCTCGTCAGGCGCCTCTTCCGGCGAGACCGTCCACAAAAACGCGCCTTCCGGCGCCTCCTGCCAAGGATCTTCCAACACGCCGCACTCAATCGCGCGGCCCCAGAGGTTCGCGTCGATGCTGAAGGGATTGTCGAGATCGACCGGGATGGGGACGCCGTGCTCCTTCGCATAGCGGATTTCCTCGTCCCGCGTGAATCCCCACTCGCGCACCGGCGCAATCACCTTCAGGTTCGGATTCAGCGCGTGGATGGACACCTCGAACCGGACCTGATCGTTCCCCTTGCCCGTGCAGCCGTGCGCAACCGCCACCGCACCCTCGCGTTCGGCCACCTCCACGAGCAGCTTCGAAATGAGCGGGCGCGACAAGGCCGAGGCGAGCGGGTACTTGCCCTCGTACAGGGCGTTCGCCTTCAGCGCCGGCAAAATGAACGACTCCGCAAACTGCGCCTTCGCGTCGATCTTGTAGGATTTGACCGCGCCCACCTGAATCGCCTTCGCCTGCGTGGCGTCGAGATCCTTGCCTTCGCCCACGTCGACGCACATCGCGATCACGTCATAGCCGTAGTGATCCCGAATCCACGGGATCGAGACCGAGGTATCCAATCCGCCCGAGTAGGCGAGCACGAGCTTTTCTGCCATCACAAGTCCTCCCCAAACGCGCTTGCGTCCGCCATGGTGGCGGCGAGCACCGCCTTCTGCGCGTGCAGCCGATTTTCCGCCTGATCAAAGATGATGGAGTGCGGCCCGTCGATCACGTCCGGCGACACTTCCTCCCCGCGGTGCGCGGGCAGGCAGTGCATGAACACATAGTCCGGTTTCGCGAGGGCGCACAGCTTCTCGTTCACCTGATAGCCCTCGAAGTGCTTCAGGCGCTCTTCGGCCTCTTCTTCGTCGCCCATCGACACCCAGGTGTCGGTGTACACCACGTCCGCGCCCTCGATGGCCCGCTCCGGATCCGTCGTGACGAGCACTTCCGTTCCCTGCTGAACGGCGTGCAGCTTTGCCTCTTCGACGACCCACTGCATGGGCTGATAGCCGGGCGGCGTCGCCACGCGGATGTTCATGCCGAGCTTCGGCGCGAGCTGCAGCCACGAGTGGGCGAGGTTGTTGCCGTCTCCGATGAAGGCGACGGTGATCCCCTCGAGCCGCCCCTTGTGCTCGAGGATGGTCAGCGCGTCCGCGAGCAGCTGGCACGGGTGGAATTCGTCGGTCAACCCGTTGATGACCGGGATATCCGCGTACTTCGCGAACTCCTCGACGTCCTGCTGGCGGAACGTCCGGATCATCACGCCGTCCAGGTAGCGCGACATGACCCGCGCCGTGTCGGAAATCGGCTCGCCGCGCCCAGTCTGCAGCATGTTGCCCGGCAGGAACAGGGCGTGGCCTCCGAGCTGCAACATGCCGACCTCAAACGAGATCCGGGTTCGCGTCGACGATTTATCGAAGATCATGCCGAGCGTTTTGCCGGCGAGAAGCGTGTGCGTGAACCGCGACTTTTGCGCTTCTTTCAGCAACTCGGCGAGATGCACGAGATTGCGCAAATCGTCACCGGACAGATCGCTGAAATGAAGCAGGTCCTTGCCCGCCATGACCCGATGGCAGGACCAGAGGGCGTTCTGCAGCCGGACCGACAGATAGTTCGAGCCCAGCGGCACGACGGTCGACGATCCGCGTCCAAGGGCGTTCTTCATATCCCACACTGCCACAGCCGAAACTCCTCTCCGCTCTTCTGCGAGCGATGTATTTCTGTGCATCCGTGTACCGTCAAGGAAGCGTCAATTGATCGTCCTTGCATCATTATACACGAATCTGTATATCTATCAACTCCGGCTGTGGCACGCCTCGGGACGCGCCTCTGAGCAGTCGAACGGCCGCCCCAGAGGGACGGCCGCCCATCCATGAAACTCTTATTCCGTCGCGATGTCCTGATCCGTGATCTCGTGCGCGGGCTCGACCATCAGGAAGTGGAGCGACGGGTTGTCGATGAGCTTCTGCAATCGGCGCGCCTCTTCGTGCTGGCCGTAACGGCGCAGTTCGAGCTGGTATGCGCCCAGAAGCTCGACGATGTCGTTCCGGCCCTGCGCGTCGATCACGCGGAGCGCGACCTTGGCGCCCTTCGCAATGCGCCGCCGAAGCGCCTTTTCGTCCAGCCCCATCTCCGGATCGTGCCGCAGATACACGCGGCCGCCGGTCATGCCGGAGCAGATCCACGGGCCGGGATCGCCCAACACCACCGCGCGTCCGCCCGTCATGTACTCGAACGCGAACCCCTTGATGTTGGCGCGGTTGGCGATGTGCGAAAGGTCCCCGCGCACCGGGGCCTCGATCTCGCCGCCGATGACGACGTCCGCGCCCGACAACCGGATGCAGGCTCGTGCGTCCGCGTTGCCCTGGATGATGAAGAGCCCCTTGGCCGCGCCGTACGCCAGGCCCTTGCCCACCGATCCGCCGCGCCAGACGCCGTCGGAACACTTGCCCTTCAGGACGACGATCTTACCGCCGAACGCAGCCTTCCCCACGCCATCCTGCGCGCCGCCCAAAGCCACGGACACCATGCCCTCGGTGTGGTAGGCCGCGAAGCCGGCGCCAGCCACACCCTCGTGGACGATGGGGCCCACCTCGCCGCGCCGCTTCTGGCGGATGCTTTCGCCGGATAGCCGCGTGCCGAGCGCACGCGGAACGGCGCGAATGGACGTCACCCTGGATCCCACTGCCGTCACGACGCCGTCCGTGCCCGTCGCGGCGCCGACCGCCGCCACGTCCTGCATGACGTCGCCGTACGCCTCTTCAAACGTGCGGTAGCGGATGTGACAGCCCTGGCCGACGTATTCTTCGCGAACCCGAAGCAGCCACGACGTGTCGAGGCGCGCGTCCTCGCGCAGGTTGACCAGCAGATCGCTTCGACCGACGAGGTCCTGCGTGCGCTTCGCCCCGAGCTTGCGCGTGAGCGCCTCGACATGCTTGCCCACCTCGGAGAAAAAGCGCACCAGTTGAGCGACCGCGCGGTCGAAATCCTGGGGCTCGAACTGCTTCAGCCCCTTCGCCTGTGCCTCGGCGAGATCGTGCATCTGCGTCGCGATCCCCACGTGACACGTGTCCTTGTGGCAGGCGCGGCACGCCGTGCAGCCGATGGCGACCATGGCCATGGTGCCGAAGCCCACCCGGTTGGCGCCGAGCAGGATGGCCTTCATCACATCGTGACCCGACTTCATGCCGCCATCCGCCCAGAGCTCCACATATTCGCGGAGCCCCGCTTCGCAGAGCGCCTCGTGGGCCAGCTTTACACCGATTTCCATCGGCAGGCCAACGTGGCGAATGGCGTGCGCCCGGGCCGCGCCCGTGCCCCCATCAAAGCCGGACAGCGTGATCACGTCCGCACCCGCCTTCGCGATGCCGACGGCGATGGTCCCGATGTTCGGCACAACCGGCACCTTGACCGCTACTTTGGCAAGCGGGTTGATCTCCTTGAGCTCGTAGATGACCTGCGCCAAGTCCTCGATCGAGTAGATGTCGTGGTTGTTGGACGGCGAAATCAAGTCGACGCCCTGCGTCGCATTGCGGGCCGCCGCCACCTGCGCGGTCACTTTCGAGCCAGGCAGATGTCCGCCTTCGCCCGGCTTCGCGCCCTGGCCAATCTTGATCTCGAGCACGTACGCGTTGTTACAAAGGTCCGCGTTCACGCCGAACCGTCCCGAGGCGATCTGCCGACCTCGGTTCCGAGGATACTTGTCGAGCAGATCCTTGATCTCGCCACCCTCGCCGTTCAGACAGACGATGTTCATGCGGTACGCCGCCTCTGCGTACGCGCGATAGGCAGTCTCGTTCTGCGACCCGAACGACATGGAGCTGATCACGATTGGATACGCATGGCCGTCGATGGTCGTATCGATCTCGTCCTCTGCCGGTTCGAGATCCTCCCGGAAACCGAGCAGGTGGCGAATGGAGATGGGATTGTCCGCCTCAAACTGCTGCAACTTGGCGACAAACTCCTCGTACGGCAACTCGCCGTCCGCCACGGAACCCGCCGTCTTCCAGATGCGCGGATACAGCTGGAACAGGCGGTTTGGCCGGATGCTCTTTCGATCCTGGGCCTCGTACCAGGTGCGCCGAAGCTCGGACATCTCCTCCATGCGAGCAAACGTCAACCCGGCTTTTTGCGAGCCGCAGAAGTTCGGGATGGCGAGGTGCTCGGCCACTTCGTCCGCCAAGCCAATGGCGCTGAACAGGCGTTCGTACCCGCGGACCTCGTGGATACCGAGGGTCGAGATCACCTTCTCGATCCCTTTCGTCAGCGCCTTGTACAAGTTTTCGATGGCGTGCAATCCGCCCTTATAGGCTGCGTACTCCCACATGTGATACGGCACGACCGCGTCCGCGCCGAGCCCGAGGGACACCATGATGTCGTGCAGGTTGCGGATGCCACCGCTGCGCAAGATCAAGCTCGTGCGCCGGCGCAAATGCTCGCCCTTCTCCTTGGCGGCCGGCCGCAAGAGCGCGCGATGAACCGCCGACACCACCAGGAACGGGTCGATGTGCGGCCCGCGGCGGAACTGCAAGCGATCGTCCAGCACGATGACATTGGCTCCCGCCTGCACCGCTTCCAACGCCTCGAGCGAGAATCGCTCCAGCGCCTCCGGCACGCTCTCGCCGTCTTGGCGATGGATCAAAATTTCCGCCGTGCCGTTCAGGCTCGTGCGCAACATGGCGAGCGCGTCTTCGTAACAGACGGTGCCAAACCGGTGCGCTAAATTTTGGATTTCGTCGTACTCCACGCCGTACGACTCGGGCAGCCCCTCGAGCAGGATGGGCGCTTGAACCTCCACGCGCGGCGCTTCCTGATACAGCCCGTCGAACGACGGCCGCCGCCCGAGCACGGAACGGGTGCTAAAGTGCTCGATCTCGCGCTCGCGGTCGATGGCCGGGTTCGTCACGACGGCCACGGTTTCGTGCAGAAAGTCAGAGAGCAGGGTTGCCTCTTCCGAGAGCGCACCGATGGGGCTGTCGAAACCGAGCGACTTGATCGGCTCGGCACCGCTCTGAATCTCCTGATCCATGAGCTTGAGATCATCGTCGCGGCAGCCAAACGCGAGCATGCGAATGTCGAGCGGCTTCGCATCCCGCTTCGCATGAGCCACGTCCTCGGTTAGGCCGTACGGCACGGCGAAGTGGAGATTGCGGTGCTCACCGCGAAAGTTGAACCGCTTCTTCGCGAGTTCCAAGACCTCGAGCTGCAACTCGTCATACGTGTAGATCTTGACACCCGTCTCGCTCCATCTCACGCCCACCTTCTCGCCGGGCGCAAGCGGCTTGGGTTCGGCGACCCAGATGTCGAGCGGGACGATGCCCTGTTCCGAGGAGAAGTAATACGCCGTGTCCGACTCGAGTTGCCACATGGGCCGCAGACCGAGCGCGTCGACGCTGAACACCGCCGAATTGCCATAGCGCATCATGACGCCCGCAGGTCCCTGCGCGAACGGGCCCCAAAGCGATCGGTAATACATGTACAAATCCGACAATTCTTCCGACATGGACTTGATTTCATGAATGATGGGCGGAAACAGCAACTCCGCAGCCTCGAACAGAGACCATCCGCGGGTCGCGACGAGCGCACACAGCGTACGGTCGACCATCTGAGAATCGCTGAACTCCGGCCGAACCGGCACGCCGATCATCTTCGATTCCGTGTAAAACCGCGCAATCGTGTTGATCTCGCCGTTGTGTCCAAGGCAAGAGAACGGCTGCACGCGCGGGAACGACGTCGTCGTGTTGGTCGAATACCGCGTGTGCGCGATGACGAATGTGGACCGACACAGCGGATTTTGCAGATCCTTATAGAAACGATACAGCGTCTCGTCGTTCCCCACGACCTTGTACACGACCTGGTCATGCGACAAGGATGCGACGTGAACGCCGGGCAACTCGTCGATCTCGGCAAACGCCGCAAACACGCGCGCGTCATCCCGCTGTGGCAGACACCCCGCCATCTGAATGAAATGAGGTTTCACCTTCTTGCCGAGCGGGCCGAGGACCGTCTCATCCACGTGATCCTCGACGACGGCGAGCGGCTCCATCCCGTGATGAGCCAAAACGCGCAGGATGGGCTGCTGAGAGACATCCTTCTCCAACAGGAAGTGACCAACCCAAAAGCCGGGTTCGTGTACGAGCCGCCCCGATTGCCCGAGGCTTTCGAGCCGCGAAGCCCAAAGCGCTCTCGGAATGTCCAACAGGAGACCGCAGCCGTCTCCTTCGTTTTTCACGTATCCCGCCCGGTGGCGCATCGCGCGCAGGGCGTCCAGTCCGTTTCGAACCGTGTCGTACGAGGGTTGTCCTGATTTCTCAATCTGCGAAAAAATGCCGCAGGCATCGTATTCGCGCTGCAGATCCGTCGTCAACTTCTCCAGATCCACCTGTTCCACTCCTTTTTTAGCATAATATTTTGACACTCTGTCTCTCTGCGCGTCAAGCCTCGATGTAGACCAAAGCACGCTACGGGCGATCCGAAACGGCTATGAAACATTATACGACTTCTTGAATAATCATGCCATCCCGTGTTATAACATGAGTGCAACGGGAGAGGAGGAGCCGTGTTGGACATCCGGAAGGCGACCTCAGCGGACGTCGAAGATATGCAACGACTCATTCAACACTTTGCCGATATGGGACTGATGCTGCCGCGCACCATCAAATCGCTCTGTGAACATCTGCAGTGTTTCACGGTCGCGGTGGAGGATGGGCGCGTCATCGGCGTTGGGGGATTGCACGTCCTGTGGACGGATCTCGCCGAAATCCGATCGCTCGCCGTCTCGCCTGAAGCGCACGGCAAAGGCGTGGGCAGTCAGATTGTCAAAGCGCTGTTGAAAGAGGCGGAAGACCTCGGCATCGCGCAGGTGCTCTCACTGACGTATCAGACGCGATTTTTTGAGAAGCTGAACTTTCACGTCGTGCGGAAAGAAACGCTGCCGCATAAAGTGTGGAAGGATTGCATCTACTGTAACAAGTTCTATCACTGCGATGAAGTCGCGATGGTGTACTACACGCGTCATTTCCAACCGTTGAAACAGGCCAAGGAAGCGTGAAGCGCCGTGCGGCGCCGACGTAAGAAGACTATATCAAATTCAGCGCAATTGCGAAAGACCGTACAGCAAAGGCCGCGCCCTCGTCAGGCGCGGCCGATTTTCTTGACGGTGGTCTCAAACTCCTCGACGTGTCGCTCTTCGATGATGAGCGGCGGAACGACGCGGATGCGTTTGGGACCGCACACGGTCACGAGGAGCCCGCATTCCGCGGCGCGCTTGCGCCACGACGACGCGTCCTCCACGTCAAAGCCCCACATGAGCCCGAGCCCCGTCACGCCGTCGAAGTTCGCTTCGAGAACCCGGCGCAGCGCCTCGCCCACCCGCTGGACGCGATCGAGGAAGGCCGGATCGCTCACCACGTCCACCACATAGTTCGCCACCGCCATCGCGAACGGATTACCGCCGAAGGTCGATCCGTGCATGCCGGGCGTGAACGCGTCCGCCACGTGCTGCTTGGCCAGAATGGCCCCCGTGGGAATTCCGTTGCCAAGGCCCTTCGCCATGGTGATGATGTCCGGCGACAGATCGAAGTGCTCGAATCCGAAGAAACGCCCCGTTCGCCCCACGCCGGTCTGGACCTCGTCCACAATGAGCAGCGCGCCCAATTCCCTTGCGCGCGCGGCCAAGCTCTGGAGAAGGCCCTTGTCCACAGGCCGCACGCCTGCTTCGCCCTGCACGACCTCGACGATGCATGCCGCGGTCTTATCGTCCAGCATGTCGATGGCGCCTTCATAGGTGTCGGCCACCTCAAAGCCGGGTACAAGCGGCGTCATGCCCTCGCGGTACTTGGGATTAGACGTCACGGACAAGGAGCCCATCGTTCGACCGTGAAAACTGTGCGGCAGCGCCACGACGCGGGTCTTCTCGGGATGCCCGCTCACGTACTGGTATCGCCGGGCCAGCTTCAGGGCGCCTTCGTTGGCCTCCGTGCCCGTGTTCACGAACATGGCCCGATACGGCCCCGCGCCGCGATCCGCCAAACGCGTCAACTTTTCCGCCAGTTCGACCTGGCCCTCGATGAGAAACAGGTTGGAGACGTGCAAGAGCGTCCTCGCCTGCCGCTCAATCACCTCAGTCACGCCTGGATGCGCATGGCCGAGATTGCACACGGCGATACCCGCCGTGAAATCGAGGTACCGCTTGCCCTCGTCGTCGTACACATACGCGCCCTCGCCTCGGACAAGGGCGAGATCGCGCTTGCCATAGTTCTGAAACAGAACCCGGTCCGCCAACTGCCCTAGCGCCGTCTTCATGCCGTCACTCCTTCTGTACGCGCGGCAAGCCTCGTTCCCGCGGCCCGCCTCTCGTTCGTTCCTAACGCAGCGATTCGCACAGCGTCTTGGTCTCGGCCGTCCACAACCCAAACCTCGCGCACCCCGTGTTGGGCGGCGTACAGCATGGCGTTGACCTTTGGAATCATGCCCGTACTAAAGGCGCCCGCCTGGAGGAGGTGCTCCAGTTCACGTGCGGTCGTGTCGAGCAGCAGATCGCCCGCTTGAAAGTCGCGGTAAATGCCTGGCACGTCGGTCAAGAACACCAGCCGTTTGGCGCCGAGTGCGCGAGCGATGTGGCTCGCCGCGTGATCCGCGTTGATGTTGTAGGGCTGTCCCGCGGCGTCTCGGCCGAACGGGGCAATCACCGGCACGCGCCCCGATGCCACCGCCGCCCGCACCGCATCGACGCGGATAGCGGCTACGTCCCCCGTGCGATCGCGCCCCACGTCCTTCGCCACGACGACTTCACCATCGGCAAATGCGGCCACGGGCACGCCGTGCCGGGCCAGTGCCTCCGCGATGTCACGGTTGCATTCGGTGAGCGCGGCCACCACGTGCGGCATGGCTTCCGAGGTGGTCTGCCGGAGCCCATTCACAAATGGCAACTCGATGCCCGCATCTCGAAGCCGCTTGGAAATGCGGGGCCCTCCCCCGTGCACCAGCACCACCGGCCATCCTCGCCGCCGCGCTTCCTGCACGGCTTCTGCGAGCGCCGTTTCCGCGCTGCCCTCAAGCGACCCGCCGAGCTTGATGACGATCACGCCCATCTCACCTCACATCCACAGCGGGACGAGATTCAGACCTTCTCGCTCAGGCCATCCAAACATCAGGTTCGCATTTTGAACCGCCTGCCCCGCCGCGCCCTTTCCGAGATTGTCGATGGCGGTGAACACCTGAAGCAGCCGCGATCGCTCATCCCAGCGCACGGCCAGGTGGCACTCGTTGGTCCCGTTCACGGCCTTGATGTGCGGCATCTCGTCGTCCGGCAGCAACCGCACAAACGGCTCGCCCTCACAAAACGACGCGTACCGATCATACACCATCGGCGCCGCGTCGGGCGGGATGGGAATATAGGCGCTCACCAAAATCCCCCTTGGGACCGGCAGGAGCTGCGTCGTGAGGAGCACGCGTACCGCGCCGCCGAGCGCCTGTTCGATCTCAGGCGTGTGCTGATGTTTGCCCACACGATACGGATACACGTCGTTCGCGAGTTCGCCGAGATGAAGGTGCTCCTTCGGCGCTCGCCCCGCCCCCGTGACCCCGGACTTGGCGTCGAAGACGATGGGGCCCTCGACGTCGGCGAGGAGATTACCCAAAGGCAAAACCGCGAGGGCACAGGCCGTCGCATAGCAACCAGGGTTCGCGACGAGGGATGCCTCGCGAATCGACTGGCGATGGCGTTCAGGCAGGCCGTAGCAAGCTTCCGCGATGGCCTCTCGCAGCAAAGCCGGCCTTCCGTACCACGCCTCATACTCCTCCGGCGGAAGCCGGAGATCGCCGGAAAGGTCGATGACCTTGACGCCTCGATCCAACCCAGCCTGCGCGATCTCCCACGCCACCCGGCCCGACGCCCCCGAGGGCAGCGCGACGAAGACGAGATCGCACAAGTCCGCGGCCTTTTGTACATCCAGGGGCTCGACGGGTGGCAGGGCGTCCGCCAACGCATGCAGATGAGGCAGATGCGCATCGAGCGAACCCGTGCGAGCGCCCGATCCGGCCAAGTACACCAGGGTCATCCGCGGGTGTCCCGCGACGAGGCGCACCAGTTCCATGCCCGCATATCCCGTGGGACCCACGATCCCGACCCGCACATTCGACATGTATAAACATCCTCCATTCTGTATTGATATTCAGTATAGCGAATGGAGGATTCGGAGAGCAACTTCCGTTCTTTGCTAGTTGCGCCCAGATCGCGAGCTCTGTGCGAATGCCCGTATCGCCGGGCCGATGTCCCATCATTTCATGCAGTAACTTCGCAAGGAGGGATGTTCGCATGGGTGCATTTGGCGGTTACACCCGATGGGCTGTGGTGTTCCTGGTGATCTTCGTGCTCTTCTTTCTCCTCGTGCCGGCGGGCGTCGGCGTGTACCATACAGCGCCCGCACCCGCGCCGGTCGCGACTGTGGCCTACACCGAGTATGACGAGGTCATTGAAACGGGGCCCATGTACGGCTACGCCCCCCATCACCCCATGGCGCAAGACCCTGTCATGCATGAGGAATACCACGAGCACTACGAAGCCGATGAATCGAGCAGCCTGTGAACCGAGTGCCGAGGAAAGCCCCATGGAAGCGCCACCGCGCCGTCCAGCGATTGTCGCTGGACGGCTTGCATTCTCCCCATGGCCCTGCTATGATACATATCGTCGCTTGCGTCCGTAGCTCAGTGGATAGAGCGCTGGCCTCCGGAGCCATAGGTCGGGGGTTCGAATCCCTCCGGACGCGCCAATCGAGGGGCTGTCCCGAACGTGCGGATGCACATCGGGATAGCCCCTTTTCGCATATGTTGGGGCCATACGAGATCAAATGGGCGCGGACGGCCGAGCACATCGCCCACCGTCCGGCGCCCAATCGTTCGATTGCGCGATTGCGCAGAATGCGCAGCGCATCACTTCGCAGCAACGGGCTGTGCGCGCGATCCCGTCAGAACGTCGAGGATTGCCCCCGCCTTGAAGTGGCACTCGTTCCACTCGCGCTCAGGCACCGAGTCGTACACCACGCCCGCGCCCACCTGCACGTACTGCACATCTCCGATGGCCACCACGCTCCGAATGAAGATAGCCGTGTTGGCGTTCGCCCACGCGTCGACCATGCCGATGAATCCCCCGTAAGGCCCGCGCCGATACGGTTCGAGTTCGTCGATGATCTCCATGGCTCGAATCTTCGGCGCACCCGACAAGGTCCCGTTCGGAAAGGTGGTCAACAGCGCGTGGAACACGCTCACGTCGTCGCGGAGTTCCGCGGTGACGCGGGACACCAAGTGATACAGGTGGGAGTACCGCTCCACCACCA
>Ga0208683_100595_pt1 | contig 13856 bp, 14 predicted proteins | sample BED_Mat_host_9_1_FD_187141 | JGI IMG/M metagenome (GOLD analysis project Ga0208683, IMG submission 187141) | Extremophilic microbial mat communities from Yellowstone National Park, USA - BED_Mat_host_9_15 (SPAdes) (version 3) | ecosystem: Environmental > Aquatic > Thermal springs > Hot (42-90C) >... | reverse complement strand
TGCGCCAGGGCCTGCCCGTCGAGGAGCATGGGCGCATCCGCGCGCGCGAGCTGATGGAAAAGATCCTGGCCTCCGACGCTCACCTTGTCCCGCAGGCCGTCGGATTCTGCCTGAGCCCTGGGGACAGCCGCAGCACCATCGCGAGAACGCTCGGGGACATGTGGGAGGCGATGCGGGACGGCAAGCGCGTATCGCTCGTTCTGTCGTCGCTTCGCCCGCGCTACAGCTATGTCCGCGGCGTGAACGGGCGATCGTCCGGCGCTTATTCGTGGGGGCTTTTGTACGACAAGGGCAATCAGGTGTTCGGCGAGGGCTTCGGCCCCGTGGGCGTTGGGGAAATCATGAGCGTGGGCTGCCAGCTCACGCTTCAGGGCGGTTCCCGCCGCGGCGCCCTCATGCTCATTCTGAACGACCGTCACGCCGACCTGCCCAAGTTTATCCGCGCGAAGCAAGTTGACGGCGTCATCACGGGTGCCAACATCAGCGTCGGCGTGTCCGAGGAGTTCATGCAGGCAAAACGCCGCGGCGAGTCTTGGCAGCTCGGATTTGTACCGCCGTCCCACCGCGAGGCGTTCGATGGGGATTTCGGGCGCTGGCTCGAAGAAGGCAAACCCTTCGAGGTCACGGAAACCATCTCCGCTGCAAAGCTGTGGCGCGACATCTGTGAGTCGGCGTGGAAATCGGCCGAGCCGGGCGTCGTGTTTTTGGGACGAGCCAACGCGATGAGCAACTCGTGGTATTTCAACCCGCTCGTCGCCACGAATCCGTGTGGGGAGCAGCCACTCCCACCCTATGGGATTTGCAACCTCGGCGCGGTCGTGCTCGCTCGGTTTGCGAACGGCTTTCGCGACAGTGGCGTTCGGACCGAATTCTCCGATCCTGAGCGCGAGGCCTATGTGCGATCCCGCCTTCTCGAGAAGTTCCCCGCGGACGAGGCGGAGTTTCTCCTGCATCACATTCGCTGGGAGGAGCTCGAGCTCACGACGCGCCGAGGGATTCGGTTTCAGGACGCCGTGATCGACGCGACCTACTATCCGTTCGAAGAAAACCGGCAGAACCAGATGTCGGAGCGCCGCGTGGGGCTTGGGATCATGGGACTGCACGATCTGATGCTCTACTGCGGCATTCGATACGGCTCGGAGGAAAGCGTCAAGCTGATTGACGTGCTGATGGGGCTCATGGCGGAGTGGGCGTATCTCGAGTCCGTCGAGCTGGCGAAGGAGTACGGGCCGTTCCCGAAGTTCGACGCGGAGAAGTTCCTGCAATCCGGCTTCATGCGCCATATGGCGGCGGAGCGCCCCCACGTGGTCGAAGCCATTCGCATGCATGGCGTGCGAAACGTCACGACCATGACCATTGCGCCCACCGGCACGACGGGCACGATGGTCGGGTGCTCGACGGGGTGCGAACCGTACTACGCGTGGTCGTACTTCCGCAACTCTCGCCTCGGCCTGTTCGAGGAACACGCGTCGATTGTCGAGGAATACCGGCGCGCGCACCCGAACGAGGAGAGCCTGCCGCCCTACTTCGTCACCGCGATGGAACTCACGCCGGAGGAGCACGTCCGCGTGCAGGCCGCGCTGCAACGATGGATCGACAGCTCCATCTCCAAGACGTGCAACGCGCCGCACTCGTACACGGTGGAAGACACCGTGAAATTGTACGATCTCGCCTACGAGCTCGGCTGCAAGGGCATCACCATCTACCGAGACGGATCACGCAGCGAGCAGGTGTTGTCGCTTAAGAAGGACGACCAAGCGGGAGATGGCGAGGGGGCCAAGGACACGGCAGCTTCCGCGCCGGTCGAGAAGTCGGCGCAACCGGCCCAGGTTGCTCCGGGCGGATACGTCAAGCGCCGGCGCCCCGACGTGCTGTATGGAGCGACGTACCGCAAGGAGACGCCGCTCGGAAAGGCGTTCATCACCATCAACGACGATCCGGACACGCACATGGCCACTGAGGTGTTCGTGAACGTCGGCAAGGCCGGATCGGACGTGTATGCGGCGAACGAGGCGCTCGGCCGGGCCATCACGCTGTACCTGCGCGAGTCGAACAACCCGAACCGCGAGGCGGAGTTGGTGAAACACTTCTCCGGCATCGGGGGCCAAAATGCCGTGGGCTTCGGCGCGCAGCGCATCACGTCGGTGCCGGACGCCATCGCGAAGGCCCTGATCGAGCACGCCGAGACGTTCCCGCTCCGCCACATGGCGGCGCGCCAGGCGGCGACGTCTGCGCCGGACGAGGGCGACGGGGCGAAGCCGTCGGAGCTGAGGGCGTATTCCATCGCGAAGGATTGGTGTCCCGAGTGCCATCAGCACACGCTGATTCGCCAGGGCGGGTGCTACGAATGTGAGGCGTGCGGTTACAGCAAATGTTGATCACGCTGATTCGCCAGGGCGGCTGCTACGAATGTGAGGCGTGCGGTTACAGCAAATGTTGATCGCGCGGGCGGCTCGAACGTTCGAGCCGCCCCATCGTGTGCGTGCGCTCATTCTCCCAGGCGGTATTGCGCGGACGGCGAGGAACGAATATCGTGAAGGTGATCGCGGCGTATCGCCGCGGGACCATGCACGAGGAGATCGAGCGATGTCTCATCCGCATGAAGGCCAGTGTCATGTTCATCACCACGCGCATTGTGGCAGGCACGTGCACGAAGGCGAATGGCTGCATGTGCACGCGCCGGCCGACAAGATGCGTCTCGCGTTCTGGTTGACGGCGTTGGTGTTTCTCGCGGAACTTCTCGGTGGGTTTGTGTCTGGCAGTTTGGCGCTCTTGTCCGACGCGGGCCACGTGCTCACGGACATGGCCGCGCTTGGGCTATCGTGGTATGCGCTTCGGCAGGCCGAGAGGCCGACCGATGCCCGCATGACCTTTGGCTACCATCGGGCGGGCATCTTGGCCGCGCTGATGAATGCTCTGCTTCTGCTCGGCGTCACCGCATGGGTGATGGCGGAAGCATGGAATCGCCTGCAACACCCCCGGCCGATTGAGCCGTTGTGGATGTCGCTCGCCGCTTTGGTCGGCGTCGTGGTCAACCTCGGCATGGCGCTTGCCATGCGCGGCGAGGACAACTTGAACGTGCAGAGTGCCGTGCTTCACATGGTGGGCGACATGGCGGCGTCGCTCGGCGTGATCGCGGCGGGCGCCGTGATCGCGTGGACGCACTGGGAGCCCATCGATCCGATTTTGAGCGTGGCCATCGCGCTCGCCATCGCGTACGGCGCCATTCGGCTGGCGCGCCGCGCCACGCGCATCCTGATGGAGGGCGCGCCGGCCGACGTGAATGCCCGCGACGTGGTGGAGGCCATCCTCACGGTGCAAGGCGTGCGCGGCGTGCATGATCTCCACATCTGGTCCATCGCGAATGGGCGCAATGCGCTCTCGTGCCACGTGGAGATGGACGGCGTCACGACGGTGTCGGAAACCCAGGGTGTGATCCGGGAAATCGAGCACCGGCTGCGCCATCTCAACATCGGGCACGTCACCGTGCAGGTGGAGGACGAGGCACATCCTCATGCTCCGAGCGTCTTCTGCGCCCAGGAAAACCAGGGTGCTCGCCAGGCCGACGTCAATGGAGCGGGCGGTGAAGGTTCAAGATCACCACGCCAGCGACGATGAGCCCGATGCCAACGACCATCATGGGCGTGACCGGTTGCCTGTACGCCATCGCGCCGATGGCCGCGATCGCTGCGGTGCCGACGCCCGACCAGATGGCGTACGCCACGCCGATGGGGATGGTTCGAAGCGCCTGCGACAGTGCGTAGAAGGAGAGCGCGTAGCCCAGGACGACGGCCAGCGAGGGCCACAGCCTCGAAAAGCCGTGGGTCAATTTGAGCATCGAAGTCGCGAACACTTCGCAAGCAATGGCAGCCGCCAAGAACCAAGCGTTCACAGGTTTTCACTCCTCTACGGGAACGTCGGAGACGGGCGACCGCGCATACGCTATAGCACAGACGCGGTTGGAGGTGCCCGACATGACGTATCCCGCGGATCAAGCATATCTCAAATGGATGGCGATCGCGGCGTTTTGCATCGCGTTTGCGCCGCTCGTCTGGCCGGTGCTGCGGGCGCGGCCCTAACGCGCCCGCGCCTGGCGCCATGCCGGAATGGAGACCCAACATGCCGTGGTTGCACATCGCGTACTTGCTCATTTTTGCGCTCGATCTCGTCACGGCCTGCGTGATCATTTTCGTGGAGCGGCACAACGCCGCCGTCACGTGGGCGTGGCTGATGGTGTTGTTGTTCATCCCTGTCGGCGGCTTCATCTTATACGTGCTGTTTGGACAACACATCAGCCGTTACCGATTGGCCCGCTTTCGCCTGCGCAATGCGCCCTGGGTGGCGCGCGCCGCGGAGCGCCAGCATCGGCAGGTCGAATCGGGCCACGTGGTGTACAAGGAGCCGGCCGCACAGCGCCATGCGGATCTCATCGCCCTGAATCTCAAGACGGCCTACGCGGTCTACACGGAAGATAATCGCGTCGACGTGTTCGTGCGCGGGGTGGACAAGTTCGAAGCCCTGTTCGAAGACATTCGGCAGGCCAAGGACCACATCCACCTCGAATACTATATCTTCCGGCCGGACGATCTGGGCGAGCGTTTCGTCCGCCTCCTGGCCGAGAAGGCGCGCGAAGGCGTGGAGGTTCGCCTGCTGTACGACGCCGTCGGCTGCGCATGGACCCCCAAGTCGTTCTTCGAGCCGCTGGTGCGAGATGGCGGCGAGGTCGCTGCCTTCTTTCCTTCCCGCATCCCTTACGTGAACCTTCGCATGAACAATCGCAACCACCGGAAGATCGCGGTGGTGGACGGGCGCGTCGCGTATGTGGGCGGTTTCAACGTCGGCGATGAATACCTGGGCAAGGATGAGCGGTTCGGCTTTTGGCGCGATACGCATCTCCGGATTGAAGGGAGCGCCATCCTGGAGTTGCAATCCATCTTTCTTTTGGATTGGAATTCATCATCCAAACACCCGATAGAATTCGAGGACCGCTATTTTCCTCGCGTTCACGGGCGCCCTGGGGCGACCGGCATGCAGGTGGTGGCGAGCGGACCGGACACCGACTGGGAGCAGATCCGGAATGCCTACATCAAAATGATTTACGCAGCCAAGGAGAGCATCTATATCCAGACGCCGTACTTTGTCCCGGACGACAGTCTGTTGACGGCGCTGAAAATTGCGAGTCTGTCCGGCGTGGACGTCAAGGTCATGTTGCCGGGCAAGCCGGATCACCTATGGGTGTTCTGGGCGTCGAGGTTTTATCTCGGTGATCTGCTTCAGGCGGGCGTGCAGTGCTACCTGTACCGGGACGGCTTTCTGCACGCCAAAATGGTGGTGACGGACCGGGAATTGGCTTCCGTCGGCACGGCGAACATCGATATTCGCAGCTTCAAGCTCAACTTTGAAGTGAACGCGCTCATCTTCGATCGCGACAAGAGTGGACACCTCGCCGATCTGTTTGAGCGCGATCTTGAGAAATGTGATAGATTGACGCTGGAACAATATCGATCAAGGCCGAGAGCCGAGCGCATCATGGAGAGCTGTGCGAGGCTTTTGTCTCCGATCTTGTGAAGGGGAGTCGAGGATGGAAAAGAAGCGGATGGCGGGTGAAGAAGCCGCAAAACGGATTCAACCTGGGATGAAGGTCGGCCTCGGGACGGGTTCGACGGCGTACTACACCATTGTCGAAGTGGGGAGACGCGTCAAGGAAGGGCTCGAGATCGTCGCCATTCCTACGTCCCGCGAGACGGAGCGGTTGGCCCAAGAGCTGGGGATCCCCCTGACCGATTTTCGCAGCTGCCCGCGCCTGGATCTCACCATCGACGGCGCGGATGCGGTCACGCCCGACCTTCAGCTCATCAAGGGCGGCGGTGGCGCGCTGTTGCGCGAAAAGTTGGTCGCGTCCATCTCGGATGAACTCATCATCGTCGTGGATGACAGCAAATTGTACGACTCTCTGTCGGGGCTCGCGATCCCCGTCGAAGTGGTTCCCTTCGCGTGGGAGACGACCGCGCGGCGGATCGAACAGCTCGGCGGGCGTTGGACCCTTCGCGAGCGAAACGGCGAGACGTTCGTCACGGACAATCACAATTACATCCTCGACACGGTGTTCGACGAAGTGGTCGATGCCGCGGATTTGGCGCGGCGTCTCAAACTGACCACCGGGGTCGTGGAGTCGGGCCTGTTCATCGACATGGCGAGCGAGGTGGCCATCGGCACCGATGAAGGCGTGGTGTGGCGGAAGAAGCCAGGGACTTGAACGCGCGCGGAGCGCATACATACGCTTGGGCGGGGCACGGTAAGGGCACGGGAGGGATTGCCTATGCAAGGAGAGACGCACCGAAAGCCCGGGCCACCGCTGCGCAACTTCGGCGAAAAGCTGCTCGCGGAGGGCGATCGCGAAGCGATGGAGCAGTGGGCCATTCGCGATACCCTCGACGAGCACACGCTGACGCCGAAACCCGAAGACGGGAAGCGTATCGGCCAGAAGCGGACCTCGCCCATCAAGCCTCGATGAACCGAGTCTCAGGCGGCGGGGCGCGACGAGCGCCCGCCGCCCTTTGACCGCGTTTGAACCTTTGCCGACAGTCTGATACTGTGAAAGAGAGTGGAATGATAGCGGGGAGTCGTGGATGTGGCGGGGTTTGTTAAGCAGCTGCTCACAGATTGGCGCACCATTGCGATGATCCTGTCGGGCGCCCTGGTGGCGGTGGTGGTTCTGTATTTGGATCGGAACCATCGGCTGACCGACTGGATTCAGTCGTGGGGATTCTGGGGCGTGATCTGGGCCATCGCGATCATGGTGATCTGGTGCCTGACGCCCATCCCGTCCGAAGGGCTTTTGATCATCTTCCTGCGCGTGTTCGGGGTTGTCGCAGGAACGACGTATGCGTGGATTGGATCCACCATCAGCTCCATTCTGATTTTTTTCATCGCCCGCCACTTTACGCGCATCATGCTCCAACGTGTGCAGCATCACGAGCGGTTTGAGCAGGTCAACCATTGGGTTCGCGAGTGGGGGAGTTTGGGCTTGCTTCTGGCCCGCTTGCTCCCGGTGCCCGCGTTTCTCGTCAACTATGTTGCCGGCATGATCCCAGCCACCTCGCTTTGGTCGTACACGTGGACGGCCGTCGTGGCCATGGTGCCGTATTATCTGGGCGTGGCGTTGGTGTACGCAGGCGTGTTTGGCAACTGGATCTACATCCTTCTGGGATGTATCCCGCTCGCGGCGCTCGCGGTGTTTGCTGCGCTGTTGCGCCGCCGCGTGGGGCGAAACGGCCACGCGAAGTGAAGCGGATGCGAGACGGCGGACGGATCGCGCAAGATTACATAGGTGGAGTGAATATGGGTGAACGGGGATCGCCTGGATATCGCACAGCGGCTCGACACGATCATGGAGCGGTTCTTTCGCGGGATGCGCTCGCACTTCACCGAGGACAAATTCGGTTTGACACACACGCAGGCGTTTGTGCTCCGGCACCTGAGCCTCGTGCCGCAGGCCAAATCGTCTGACCTGGCCCGCATCGCAGGTCTGAGCCCCGGCGCCATCACCCAGGTGTGTGACGAACTGGTCCGATTGGGTTACGTCGAGCGCGTGCGTTCGAGCCAGGATCGGCGCGTCGTATACGTGATTCTGACGGATCGCGGCCGTTCCCATCTCCGGGAGCTGACGAGAAATCGCGCCGTCAAGATTGCGCAACTCCTGGACAAGCTCGGGGAACAGGACGCGAGGAAGTTCCTTGAGCTTCTCGAGCGATTGGTCGCCATCATGGATGAACACCCATGTGGAGCGAGTCCGCGTTCCAGACAGGAGGATGAACCATGACCATTGGCTGGATGGGCCTTGGACTGATGGGCGAGCGCATGGTGAAACGGGTCGCCACGTTAGGCGAGGACGTGGTCGCGTACAACCGTTCGCCGAAAGAGATTCTGGATTTGCCATCCAACGTGCGGCTGACTTCGGACCCGCGAGAAGTCGCGCAGGGATGCCGGTTGACCTTTCTCATGCTCGCCGATGCGGCGGCGGTGGAAGCGGCGCTGTTCGAGTCGGGCGCCATCGATGGGATGGAGCCGGGGACCGTCGTGGTCAACATGAGCACGGTCGGAGTCGACGAGTCGATTCGCTTTGCCGAACGCGTGGAACGACGTGGACTGGGGTACGTGGAGTCCCCTGTCCTCGGGACCACCAAGCCGGCCGAAGAGGGGAAGCTCGTGGCTTTGGTGGCGGGAACGGAGGCGAACGTGGAGGCGGCTCTGCCGTATCTCCGCACGATGGCGCATGTCATCCATCGACTGGGCAACGTCGGAAATGGTTCCGCGATGAAGCTCATGGTGAACTATCTGCTGGCGATGTCGATGCTGTCCCTGGGGGAAGCGCTCGCCTTTGCGGATCGGGCGGGATTCGATGTTCGAACCGCGTTGGACGTGCTGGCCACGAGTTCGGTGTGGCCCGCGGTGTACGGCGGAAAGCGCGGGATGATTGAGTCGGGCGACTTCACGCCCCAATTTCCAGTGAAACATCTGGCCAAGGACATGCGTCTGTTCACGGAGGCCAGCGAGCGTTGGCGGGCTCGCACGCCCATCGCCGGACTCGCCCGGGATCTGCTGCGCCGCGCATCCGCGGGACCGTTTGCCGATCTCGACATGGCCGCGCTCTGTGCGTGGTTCCGCGATGATGGACAGGGCCAAGCCTCGGATCGGTAGGCCTTGGCGCAAGGAGGCTTTGTGCGTGGACGTCAGTGTGGTGATCCCGACTTACAACGAGCGAGACAACATCCATCCCCTGGTGGAGCGCATCCATCAAGCTTTAGCCCCTCTGGGGATTTCCTACGAGATCTGGTTTGTCGATGACAGCAGCGACGATACGGTCGCAGTGCTTCGAGATCTGGAGGCCCGGGATCCCGCCGTTCACGTGTTCCACCGCGATCACGAGCGTGGCCTCGCGAGCGCGGTCGTGCGTGGATTCGAAAAGGCGCAGGGCAGGTACCTTGTCGTGATGGACGCTGACCTGCAGCATCCGCCGGAGCTGTTGCCGGCCATCTACGAGCGTTTGGAGTCCGGGATCGACGTGGTAATCCCAAGCCGTTTCGTGGAAGGGGGCTCGGACGGCGGGTTGGGCCCGCTGCGAAAGCTCATCTCGTGGACCGCGCGGGTCATTGGGCAACTCGCGCTCCATCGCCTGCGCAAGATCTCGGATTGCACGAGCGGTTTCTTTGGCCTGCGGCGCGAAGTGATTGAAGGCGTCGAACTGAACCCCATTGGATGGAAGATCTTGATCGAGGTGCTGGTGAAAGGCCGCTATCGCAGCGTGCATGAGATCGCGTACGAGTTCGTGGCCCGCGACTTCGGCGAATCGAAGATGAGCCTCAAGGAGCAGTGGAACTACTTTCGCCACCTCGTGCGCCTGGTGAGCCAGAGCCCGCCGGATCGGCGGTTCTTTCTGTTCTGCCTCATCGGCCTGTCGGGCGTGGTGGTGAACGAGGCAGTCCTGAGCCTCCTGTGGTACGGGTTCCACCTGCGGGACACCGTGGCTTCCGTCGCCGCTTCTTTCGTGGCCATGTTGAACAACTATTTTTGGAACGATCGCGTCACGTGGAAATCCGAGTCCTCCGGACGAGGGTGGGGATGGAAGCTGCCCGTGTTCGTCGGCATTTCGGTCGTCGGGATCGCCATCACGACGCTCGTGATGCGAGGATGCGAGGGCTTTGGCGTGCCCGTTCCCGCTGGACAGGCCATCGGCATCCTGGTGTCCACAGCGTGGTCGTATTGGATGAACAGCCGCGTGACTTGGCGAAACATCGAGCGCGAAGCGCGTGGGGATGCGATTGTGGTCACACGGGAGTCGGTGCGGGATTCGCTGATGCGGGCGAAAACAGGCGCGTGACCAAACGTCAGCCCGATGTCGAACGGTCGGCGGGCCTTTGAGCCGCGCGTGCCTCTGGCGGAAGCCAGGTGCGCGTCTCCCGAGGATCCTGAATGATCCGCGGCGGCACTTCGCCATCCGCGAAAAACCGCTTGGCGACGTACCGGGCTTCAGCCGGATTGACCACCCAGTAGCTCAAGTCTCCCGGGATGGACGGGTCGGGATCGTGAAAGGAGCCCGGCAGGGTGGTGTGCACGGTCCGGTACGTCTTGTACTGCGGCGCGCGCGCCGCCAGCCGCGAAATGTCGCCGAGGGACATGTCGGTGTCGATCATCTTCCACGCGTCGAATGCCACTTCGGGCAGCCGGGGCAGCGTTTGAGGGCGAAGGAGCTGATCCTTCAGCGCCACGAGAAACGCCTGCTGTCGCTCGGTGCGCCCAATGTCGCCGAGCGCGTCGTGGCGGTAGCGGACAAACTGGAGCGCCTGTTCGCCGCTCAGGTGATGCCGGCCTTTCCGCAAGCGAATGACGCCGTACACCTTGTCGCCCGTGCGGTAATCCATGTTGCGCGGCACATCGATGTCGAGGCCGCCGATGCGATCCACCATGTGCACGAGCGCATCGAATCGAATGATGGCGTAATGGTCGATGGGGAGACCAATCAAGCGCTCCACCAGCATGCAGGTCTCTTCTGGCCCGCCGCTCGCCAGGGCTTCATTGATCTTGTGATAGCGGCCGTCCGGGAAAGCCACCTGGGTGTCGCGCGGGATGGAGAGGAGTTCAATGCGGCGATGGCTGTCATCGAGGCTCGCGACGAGGAGCACGTCGGCATTCCCGCGCGGGTCTTCCGGGCGCTTGTCGCTGCCCAAGACGAGAATCGTCTCGCGCCCCCCAAGCCGCGTGGTGCCTGGGTCCGTGGCGGTCCAACTGGCGGAAGACGGCGCGACCGAGTGCGAGCCATGCGCGTGCGCATGCGGCCTTTCCGGCCGAGGCCAGGCGTGCCAGGCTCCGAACGCCGCGGCAGCCACGGCCACCCACGCCAAACGCCGACCGTGTCGCTTCAAGGCGATCCCTCCCATCTCCTCGTTATCGTGTGAGGAGATGGGGATCTTTATACCGGGATGGACCTGTGAAACGCGTCATTCGTGATATAAGACCTGATTGCAGTTCGCGCAAATGTAGACGTATTGCTCGCGCACGATGCGACCTTCGACGGGCATGCCAGGCTTGATCACGACGCTGGAGTCAAGCTCGACTTGGCGTTCTTCCCGGAACCAGGTATGATCGCAGTGCGGACAGCGGATGGCGTGTTGAGCGCTCGCCATGTCGTTCATCTCCCATCCAAGACCTAGATATCGCGTTCACGTCCACCATTATATCGATCTGCGAAGAACGGGGTCAAAGCCCGCACCGCGGGGAGGTCCGGCATGATACGCGTCGGAACGTGCGCTTTTCACGATCACGACGACTTCTACCCTCGCACCTGGCCCCGGGAGTTTCGGCTTGCCTACTACGCCACGTATTTCGATCTCGTCGAGATCGACAGTACCTTTTACCGCATCGCGGAGGCCCGCGTGTGGGAGCGCTGGCTCGATCAGGTGAGCCCTTCCTTCACGTTTCACGTCAAGGCGCCGGGCGCGCTGACGTTTCACGTCCGCATGATGTCCCCAGAGGAGCGCCGAGCCGTGGGCAAGGCGTTTTTGGCGGGCCTACAACCTGTCGTGGAGCGGGGACAACTGGGTGTCATCTTGCTGCAGTTCCCCCCGTGGTTTGACGCGACGCGCCAGCATCGCGTGACGGTCGAACGCATGGTGGATTTCCTGCATCCCCACCGAGTGGCGGTGGAATTTCGCGAGCGCAGTTGGTACGCTACCGACGAACGTACCGGTCGGACGCTCGAATGGCTTCAGGCGCTCGGCGCCGTTCACGTGATCTGTGATGAACCCGACGCGGGGCGGACGTCGGTCCCGTACATTCCCCGCGCGACCGCGCCCGATCTCGCCATTTTCCGCATGCACGGCCGGAATCGCGAGACGTGGGATCAGAAGGGTCTCGGTTCGTCCAAGGAGCGATTCCATTATCGATACACCCAGGACGAGCTCCGCGAGCTCGTTCCAGATGTGCGCGCTCTCGCCGGGCAGGTTCGAGAGGTTCACATTCTGATGAACAACAACTCGAACAACGATGCTGTATGGAACGCATTCGATTGGCTGGATCTTCTCCATCTCGCGAGGCGCCCAAGACCTCTTCTCGAGCGCGGAGACCAGATCCGCCTGTGGAGCGACGAGAACGATGGAGGCCTGTCATGAACGAACGGTATCCGAACTGGATGTTTGCCGGCGTCGCCATCGCCGCGTACGAGTTTTCGGGCTTCTTGGCGCGTTGGACCGGCGCCTCGGGCATCCGGTGGGTGGGATACGGCGTGGTGGCGGCTTGTGCCGCCATTCTAGGTGTTCGGTATCTGAGGACCTTTTGGTCGAGCCGGAAGAGGCGCCGGGGCCCCAAAGACCGCTGACTCGGCCTCAGCCGCTTTCGGCGAGAAGGTTCTCCATGTGCGCCGCAAACCCAGGGGAAAGGCGCGTGTAGAACGACACGCCTTGTTGCTCGATCACGCCCACCTCCGTGACGAGGTGCATCAAAACGGTGACAATTTTGTAGGGTTTTCCGAACGGGTCGGGGGTGCTTCCAAACAGCGGCTTTGCGTGGCGCAAGTATTCGGCGTCCGAGCATTCCACCATGCCGAGAATGTGTTCGAGCGCGATTCGATACGTCGTTCGGCCTCGCTGTTGGACGAATTCGCGCGTCGTCAGCTGATACTTCACCTGGTTGCGGACTTCGCTTCGCTTGAGTTCCCCTCGCAGCCGTTTGACCTTGGGAAATGCATACATCGCGCGGTCCCCTTTCTCGCCTCATTGTAGCACACTTGTCACGTGGAACCCGGTGAGACCCGTGCGAGGGAGCGCGGACATTTGGTATGGTTTTGATAGATTTTTGAGGAATGGCGCAGACGGTATCACCAGGAGGAGAGACGCGATTGAATGTCCTGATCTCGATCGCTGCGGTGGTTCTGACCGCATGGAGCATCGGCGTTCATCTTTGGGTGCAAAGCCCTGTGATGCAGTTCTTTGTGTCGTCAGCGGCAGTCATCCCGCTCGCGGCCATCATGGGGCGGGCGACGGAGGCCATCGCAGCGAGGTCCGGTGAGCGATTGGGAGGCCTCTTATCCGCGACGTTCGGCAACGCCGTCGAGCTTATCATCGGCGTGTTTTCCCTGAAGGACGGGCTCATTCCTTTGGTCAAGTCGTCCATCACGGGCTCCATCATCAGCAATCTGCTGTTTGTCTTGGGCCTTTCGTTCTTCGTAGGGGGATTGCGCCATCCGATTCAGAAGTTCAATGTCCGTGTGGCGCGCAGTCACGGCTCCATGTTGATGCTGGGGATTGGCGTTGCGTTTGTGGTGCCCACCGCATTCGCCTACGGCGCCGCCCACGTATCCCCGGTCCTGTCGTACGGGGCAGCCGCCGTCTCCCTCGTGGTCTATCTACTGGGACTCTACTTCAGCCTGTTCACCCATCGCGAACTGTTTCAAGCGATTCAGCATGAAGAGGACGACGCTTCCGCGCCGAGCAGGCCGGTTCTCGTCCATGTGGTGCTGCTCGCGGCCTCGACCGTTCTCGTCAGCCTGGAGAGCGACTGGTTGGTCGGGTCGGTGCGTTCCATCGCGGCACATCTCGGTTGGAGCGAAGTGTTCATCGGCGTGGTGGTTGTCGCCATTATCGGGAATGCCGCCGAGCACGCTTCGGCGGTTTGGATGGCTTGGAAAAACCGCATGGATCTGTCGCTCGAGATTGCCGTGGGAAGCACGCTTCAAGTCGCCATGTTCATCGCGCCGGTCCTGTTTTTCATCGGCGCCCTGATGGGCGTTCCATTCACGTTCGCGTTCACCTGGCCCGAGGTGGTCAGCATGATGGCCGCGGTCTTGTTGGTCGTCGTTCTCG
>Ga0208683_100591_pt1 | contig 13895 bp, 9 predicted proteins | sample BED_Mat_host_9_1_FD_187141 | JGI IMG/M metagenome (GOLD analysis project Ga0208683, IMG submission 187141) | Extremophilic microbial mat communities from Yellowstone National Park, USA - BED_Mat_host_9_15 (SPAdes) (version 3) | ecosystem: Environmental > Aquatic > Thermal springs > Hot (42-90C) >... | reverse complement strand
TTTATCACACCTATATGCGTGAATTTTATCACAATGTTCAGTCCGATGGTAGGGGTTTGTCACGCCACTACCCGAAGACTTCGCTTCAGTTTCCCTCTCGACCATGTTTCCCCAGTCGAGGAGAGTAATACTCTCCTCGACTAATAAACCTATATAGGTTTCCCTAGTTAAGGGATCATGAACTTATCCTCGAAAACTTAAACTTCTCCCACCTTAAAGATGTTTACTTTTGTCATGGGAATGTGAGAGGGAAAAAGCATCTTAAAGGACGCTTGTGACCACTTAGTCAAGTCGTTCAAGGCTAATCATTACGTGATAGTGAATAAAATGATCAAAGCGAAAGCACGTGGACATGTGATTTCATATGAAAAGGCTGAAAGGCAGTCCTAAGACCTTTTTTAAGGTTTAAAAATTTCAGAAACCTTAAATATCTATGTCAGTAAACTGGGCTTTACCGTTCAGTGAAAGGATTATCCCAGAGCTAATAAAGGAGAAGGTAGTTGACCCACAAACATACTACGAAATTCATAGGAGGAGCTTAACCAACTACGTGGAGTTCTGGGAACAAGTCGCTTCAGAGCTCGAATGGTTTAAGCCATGGGAAAAAGCCCTAGACGACTCTAACCCGCCTTTCTATAAGTGGTTCAAGGGAGGGGAAATAAATGCCTCTTATTTAACACTGGACAGGCATGTTAAGGGATGGAGGAAGAACAAGATAGCATTTATATGGGAAGGGGAGCCAATAGAGAATGGTAAGGCGGAAATAAAGAAGTTGACATATTATGACCTATATAGGGAAGTAAACAGATTGGCTTACTTGTTAAAATATAAATATAATTTAAGAAAGGGGGATTCTATAGGGATTTACTTGCCGATGATACCTGAATTGCCCATCTCAATGCTAGCTGCCTCTAGGTTAGGTTTACCTTTTATAGTAGTGTTTTCAGGTTTCAGCTCAAAGGCTCTTTCAGAGAGGTTAAATGACTCAGAGGCAAAGTTACTTATTACAGCTGATGGAGGTTGGAGGAGGGGAAAAATAGTCCCATTAAAGGAAATAGCCGACAAAGCACTTGAGGAGACTAAAACTGTTAGGAACGTTTTGGTAGTGAGGAGAATAAACAACAAGGTAAACATGCAGGAGGGAAGGGATAGGTATTTAGATAAGGAGTTAATGGATATACCGAAAAACGTTTATGTTGAGCCTGAGAGGATGAAATCAGAGGATATATTATACATATTATATACTTCTGGTACAACAGGAAAGCCTAAGGGAATAGTTCATGACATAGGCGGTTACATGACATTGCTTCATGCAACTATGAAGTGGGTCTTCGATGTGAGGGATGAAGATATATACTGGTGTGGAGCTGACATAGGATGGGTTACTGGGCACTCTTACATAGTATTTGGACCATTATTAGAAGGGGTTACAGGGATAATATATGAAGGTGCCCTAGATTACCCAGAACCTGATAGGTGGGTCTCAATTATTGAGAGGCACGGAGTTACGATATTTTATATTTCCCCAACAGCAATAAGGAGCTTCATGAAGTACGGTGAGGAGTGGGTTAAGAAGCACGACACTTCGAGCGTCAGGCTGATTAACTCCGTGGGCGAGCCAATAAATCCTGAGGCATTTAGGTGGATGTTTAAACTGGTTGGAAGGGAGAAAGTACCCTTTGGAAGCACTTGGTGGATGACGGAAACTGGAGGAATATTAATAAGCCATAGCCCTGGAGGCTTCATGGTTCCAATGAAGCCTGGAACTAATGGCCCTCCAATATTAGGTATTGATGCTGACGTTGTCGATGATCAAGGGAACAGCGTGCCAGTTAAGACAAGGGGATATCTAATAATAAGGAAACCTTGGCCTGGGATGCCCCTAACTATATATAAAGACCCTGAGAGGTATGTAAAGACGTATTGGTCTAGGATCCCCAATTCCTTTTACGCAGGAGATTATGCTGTGAAAGATGAAGACGGGTATTTCTGGATATTAGGTAGAGCGGATGAGGTGATTAAAGTTGCAGGCCACAGGCTAGGGACATATGAACTCGAGTCGGCGCTAATTCAGCATGAAGCAGTAGCTGAATCAGCTGTCGTAGGGATACCAGATCCCGTGAAAGGTGAAGTACCAATAGCTTTTGTTATATTGAGGTCTGGATATAAGCCAAGCGAGGAATTAAAGGAGAAGCTAAAGGAATGGGTCAGGAACATGGTTGGGCCTATAGCTACTATAAGTGAAATTTACTTCGTTACTAAGTTACCTAAGACTAGGAGCGCAAAAATAATGAGGAGGGTAGTTAAAGCAGTTGCTACTAATTCTCCTATAGGAGATGTGACTACTTTAGAGGACGAAGCGTCTGTTGAGGAAGTGAGGAAGGCATATTATGAATTCAAGGAGGAACTGAGGAAGTAGTTTCACGTACCTAACCCTCTTTTTTATAAATAGCCTTTACCGTGGGGAGAACTCAACCATCACAAAGTAAGGTAATAGAGGAGGAACTGAGGAAATTACTCAGAGTGGCTGAGAAGTTAAGGGATAAGAGGCTAAGGGAGAAAATAGAGAAGGCTATACCTAACATAAGGAGAATACAGGAAGCGATGTACGATGAGGTCTCAGATCCATTAGAGGTAATTTATTTGGCTTTACTGCTCTCCTGAAGGTGATGTTAAATGCTTGCCTCTGGATATGTTATAGATGCAATACCAAAAGGGAAAAGGCTGGAGATAATACTTAACGATTGGAGGAAGGTCGAGGTAAAAACCACTTACCCCGTTTATGTAATAACCGAATCCCCCGACACAATAGCGCAACATCACTCAGTGAAGTCATTTCAGGAAGAATATTGGTGGGATGGAAATAAGGAGGTCAAGCTTTATAGGTTTGAAATAGAGGACTTTGAGGCATTAAAGGAGATAAGGAGGAAGGTAAAAACCGTGAACAACTTCCCCTCAGTACTCTCCCAAACGCTTATGAGGTTGAAAGCGCTCCCAATGCATAAGATCATGATTGATAGGGATGGGGTTAAATTGCTTGAGGAGGAAGGGAGTATGGCTTTCCCTGAAATAAGCTATGCTTCTGTTGAGTTATACGATTGGTATGGCCCTTCACCTAAGGGAAGGAGGTATTCCCTATACATTAACGGTAAGTTAAAGGAGGAGGGGGATATAAGGGACTTAAAGGCGGACGTTGATGTGGCGGAGTGTTATGGTATTTCATGTGGGAAAGTAAGGGCAATAGTGAAAGTAATAAAGGAGAAAAAGAGGTCACCGGTTTCAATAAAGGGGTTAATAGAGTGGTCGAAGATATCAAGAGTTTTACTGAGGGAAATTGCCTATTCCACAATAGGCAAGGCCTTGACCACAAACGAGGCTATAGTAGCTCTGAGGAGGAAATTCCTAATACCAAGAGTTAAGGTAAGCATTGAGAGTCCAAGGACTTTGAGGGAATTAGTTTACGCGGATAAAGGAGGTTTGATCCTTTTCCCAGAACCAGGATGTTTCAATAACGTCTACCAAGTTGATTTCTCATCAATGTACCCATCTATAATAATAAATTACAACATCTCTGGGGAGACAATTAACTCATGTGAAGACCTTAAGACAGAGATAGGGCATAAAGTGTGCTTTAAGGAGAGAGGGATAGTGCCAGAGGCCCTCGAGTGGCTAGTTAAGAGGAAGGAAATTCTTAAGGGCATAGACGAGGAGAGAGCAAAGGCAATAAAGTGGATCCTTGTAGCTTCCTTTGGTTACCTTGGTTACAGGAACTCTAAGTTTGGAAGCATAGAGGCTTACGAAACCGTCACTTACTTTGCAAGGAAGATACTTAGAGGGGCAATGAAGATAGCCGAGGAAATGGGCTTAGAGGTAATTCACGGTATTGTTGACTCCTTAATACTAAAGGGTAAAGGGGTAGAGGAGTTTATTGAGAGGGTAAGCAAGGAGTTCAAGATAAAGATGAAGCTTGAGTCCTCCTTCAAATGGGTTTGCTTTACTAAGAGCTTATCTGGGTTTCCAGTTGCTAACAGATACTTTGGAAAAACGGGGAAAGGGATGAAGGTTAAAGGGATGATAAGGGGAAACATGAGCAATTTAGTTATTAACTTCCTTGAGGACTCATTTAAATTACTTGAAGGGGCTAATAGCTGTGAGGAAGCAAAGGGGATTTTAAAGGGAGAAGTAAGGAGGGTTTTGAGGAAATATGAGGAAAGGGCTTACCTTGGTAAACCAAGGGATTTCGTAATTTTTATAAGTGGAAAACCGTATATAAGGTCCTCTTCTGGCTTGTATGAAGCTAGTCTTGGATATTATGGGCATGATGGGGATTATTACAGGGAACAAGTTAGAAAGGCTTACAGCCTGCTTATTAATCCGTTTCAAGAGGACAACTTATACTTATCAGCTACCAATATGAATATTAACGCAATTAAATCCAATACCCCAAGTACTATGAAAGCTATTGACAGGTTTGTATAAGTAGCAACCACTCCCACTATTAAAGGCCCCAATGAACCACCAGCAGAAAGTCCTATTCCCCATACTATGCTATTAGCAGTTGTCAAGTAATTGCTCGGGACTAAATCGGAGACGTATGCTAATAGCAATGTGAAGGCCTCGAAAGCAAAGAGACCAAAGGTGAAGAGGAGGATATAGGAAATTATGGTTAATGTATATAAAAAAGTATAGGCAATCACAGCTATACCTCCTAGGGCAGTTGTTATTAACATTGTCTTTCCTCTCCCAAGAAAATCAGATAACTTACCAAGTAAGGGTTGAGATATTACAGACCCAACTAGTGCAAGGGTTGTTAGGGCTCCTACCTGAACTCCGTAAGAAACTCCGCCTTCATTGACCAAGAAGGTTGGTAAGAAAGTTATGAAGCCTTGTGATAAGGCCCCCTTAACAAGGGCAATCAAGGTTAAGAGGGATAAAATGATCACAACTTTCCTTTCAAACATTTTACCTCCTCTATTTTCTTGCTTTCCCCTAGAGCTTTTCCTGTCCCTTATTGAGGTAACTATTAATATTGATGATAGGAGGGAAACGCCGGCTAGGAAATATATTCCTAAAGTGGAGAGGATTAATAGGGAAGTTATAATTGTTGGGTAACTAGATCTCCCTAGTGCTCCTAGAGAACCATTAATTCCAAGAGCAAATCCCTTGTCCTTGTCGAAATAAGAGGAGATTATTGATGCACCTAATGGATGATAAAAGGAACTTGCAATTCCACCAAATAGTGCTGACGCCAAAAGTAATCCAAAATCAAAACCAGAAGTATTTAGAGAAACGCTTAGAAGAATAAGAGCTAAAGACCAAAGCCCAATGCCTAGTCCTAAAAGCAGGGAGGGTTTACCGGTTATATCTGCAATTCTACCTATTAACAAACTCATTAAGGCAGAGGAAACTAAGTATGTAGCCGAAACAATAGATATGTCTATGTAAGTGAAACCATGTTTTAAAACAAATATAGGGTAAACAGTTGCATATGTTATCCCACTGCCATCATTTATAAAATGAGCCAAAGAACTTAGTGTTAAGACTCTTGCCTTCAAAGCCATCAGAGATATATTTTTGAATTGTCATATTTATTGTTTCTCAGTTACATTAAAAACATGCCTCAACTTCGGGCACATTGAAGGAGTAGAAGCTCTGATAAGGTGTAAAAAAGGGTTAACTAAAATCAATCAAACACTGTACTTCCTAACCTTCTTAACAATTACATTCTTCATTGGGGAAAGACAGAACAGAAAATCCTAAGCCTCAACTGTTTTCCCTAATATCCTTGATCATGTGCTTGCTGTATTTTTAGGCAAGCCCTCCAATACTATGGCACTTCTCCTTTCTAAGACCTTAACCACTATCAAATTACTAAGTTTCCTCCTAATATCAATTCTTATCCTTCTAACGAATCTTCCTCAACTTACTATTCACATCCCTATCCTTAGTTGAATGACTAATAGTAATACCCCTTCTCTTATACTGATAGTTACATTCCTTGTTTTGGTCTCCAACAAAATTAGCTTATTATCTACTAATACCAAAAAGGAGCTCTCTCGTTCAGATCAACTGGAATTTAAAACCTTTTTGCTCTAGCATTTTTGGTTCGCCCTTCTTAAAGCTAATGAAAAACTTATACTACATTCCCTTATCAATATCTTAAACCTGGCCTCACTCGCAATTAACCAGCCCCAGTAATGCCCTAATCAATTCTCTTAGCCTTAACGTATAAATGATGAATCTGGCATTATTATACTTATAGCTTTTTCTCAATTTTGATTTTTGTTGTCTCTCATGGTAAGCCATCAATCACGTTATTTACGTTTACATCGATTGCAGTAATGTGAAACCTCATATTGATAATTAATATCCACGTTAAGTAGATATCGTTTGAAAGATCAAAATAATATTTTCTCTTTCAGAAATGAGTAAATTATGATAAATTAAGATAGAAAGTGAGATTATTGCCAATTTAATCTTCAATAATGTGACCAGTAATTACAATAATTCCCTCCTTCTCCATCATCTCCTTAACGTGTTTTTCTATTGAATTACATATTAAGTAAGCTTTCACTGGCTTATTATATTTGGCTTGAAATAATTTACGCCTCACTTCTAATTGCTCCAATGCCCCTTCATCTGCAAAATTCTTAACTTCAAAGATGTAAATTATTCCATCAGTCTCATAAAAATCCACTTCATATTCCCTACCCTTCTTTATTATTCCTACTTCGTCTATAATCTTACCATGCTCAATCTTTGATGGATCTATACTGTGTATAACTAATGCCTCCTTAAATACCTCCATTATTGTCCTCTCAATATAACGCCCCGCTCTTGAGGTGAAGGAGTCAAAAGAAATCCTGAGTCTTTCAATTTCCTTTCTAGTTTCTTTAGATTCCCTCTCAAACCTTTCATACATTTTATTGAACTGCTCTTGGAGCTCCCTTATTGCGTTGGTGTTCTCCTCAATGCTTTGCCAAATCTTCTTGTTCTCCTCCCTGAGCTCCCTTATTGCGTTGGTGTTCTCCTCAATGCTTTGCCAAATCTTCTTGTTCTCCTCCCTGAGCTCCCTTATTGCGTTGGTGTTCTCCTCAATGCTTTGCCAAATCTTCTTGTTCTCCTCCCTGAGCTCCCTTATTGCGTTGGTGTTCTCCTCTATCCTCTTGGAGTGATCTTCAATGCTTTGCCAAATCTTCTTGTTCTCCTCCCTGAGCTCCCTTATTGCGTTGGTGTTCTCCTCAATGCTTTGCCAAATCTTCTTTATTTCTTCCTGTTGCATCTCTATTCTTTTATTTGTGTTCTTTGTCTCCTCAACCAAAACTCTTAAAGTTTCTTCCATCATTTCTAACCTTTTAATTATTACCTCATTCTTTATTCTATCATAGACCTTTTCAGCAATCCTTTCAAGAACATTTGGATCACTCAAGATTCTGCTCGCAATATCTTCCATATTTCTTTTACTCGTTCACGAGATTAAAAACTCTATAAAACCTTTATGACTTCATTAACTTTAAAGACTTAACCCTTTTAATTATCATGAAACACTTTCATAACGCTTTGCCTTTTCATTTAATGAAAAGTGACTTTTCGTTTGTTTTGAGTACTAAAAAGGATAATGCTGAAATGTGAACTTAATAGCTCTTAAAGGAATCTCGCAATTTCCATGCAACAAGTAAGTTATTGAAGATTAGTTCCTACAATCTCTCATGAATTACAATAAATTTAGAATAAGAGCATGGACTTAATCCTTTTCACTGGAAAGGCTTTCACTTTCCCTTTTCCAACTTCCACTGTAGATGATTTCCAATGCGAGTAATTCTAAGATTATAGAATGGTTATTTTGAGAATAAACGATCTCTATACTAATCTATGATACGTCCCATTAATAGCTTAGTAGTTTACAGAGCTTGAAAGAATATTCATAAAAATTGCCTCGCTGCTACTATTACTGGATCCCATACCGTAGTTACTGCAGGTAAATACGCTAAATCAGAGTAGAAGAGTTCTTCCACGCTCATTCTCTTATGTAAAGCTACAGCAATTAAATCTACCCTTCCCAAAACCTCTTCATATCCTAGAACTTGAGCACCCAAAATTCTCTTTGACCCGCTTTCTACTATTAACTTCACCCATATGTTCTTACCTCCCGGATAATATCTTGCCCTTGTCTTTGCTTTAATTAAAGCACTTTCATACTTAATATTATGAGCTTTGGCCTCGTCCTCAGTTAAACCAGTTTTTCCAATTTGTAGCTCTCCATATTTAGTGAAAGCTGTTCCAACTACTCCTGGAAACTTTGCGTCAACCCCCGCTATATTTGCGCCTGCTACGTAACCCATTTTATTAGCTACTGGACCAAATGGAGAATACGTCCTTTTTCCAAGTACTATGTGATTGGTTTCCACGTTATCCCCAGCCGCGTATACATTCTCAACAGACGTCCTCATCCTTTCATCGGTGTAAATAGCGCCAGTCTCACCTATCCTAATTCCAAGTCTCCTAGCAATCCAAGTATTGGGCTCAACTCCAGCTGCTATGACAACGGCATCTCCTCTATACTTATTTCCCTCAGTTAAAACCACCTTTTTACCGCTCTCCTCTTTAATTTCAACCACCTTTTCGTTAAGGACTAATTCAACTCCGCTTCTCCTCATTTCGTTTTCAACTAAACTAGAAGTGTCCTGATCAAGCATTCTCCTTAAGACACCACCAAGGAACTCTAAAACGATGACTCTCTTTCCCTGAGCTCTCATTGCCTCTGCAACTTCAACTCCTACTAAGCCAGCTCCTACAATTATGACTTCCCTTTTATTAGATAGGTAATTCTTGACTTCTTCAGCGTGAGCTGGATGGTGGACTAACAAGTAGTCAGTGGATATATTCATTCTGGGAACTTTTGGGTTAGCCCCTGTTGCTATTACTAGGTAATCATAATCCAAGGAGTACTTGGAGTCTCTTGCCTCAACGAAAACTCTTCCATGCTCTACATCTACAACTTTATGGTTTATCCTAACTTCAATACCCCTTTCACTTTTCACCTCTTCAGCAGTGAACATAGACAGCATTTTTGAGTTTTCAACTAACCCTTCTAAATAATAAGGCACTCCGCAAGGTGCATGGCTTATGAAATCCGTTTCCTCAAGGACAATGACTTCAGTTTCTGGCTTAAGTCTTTTAATCCTTGAAGCGCTACTCATCCCTGCAGCTCCTGCCCCTATTATGACCACTCTCATTGTTCTCGAAGAAAAGCTCTTTCTGGAAATCTATAAGTTTTTTGCGTAACTATATCACGTGAAACTGGGAATTTTACTAGCTGACTCCTCAATAGAATTAGTGCCGAGAGAATTACAAAGTCACCCTGCAATAATAAGCGACAGTAAGAGGAAGAGGAGAGAGCCTAGGGATATTATATTGGATATTACATATCATTACAGTGCCATGAAAGGTTTAAAGGAGAGGTGGAAAAGGGGAAGGCCTGATATATTGCACCAGTCGCTTCTCTTACTTTTAAACAACCCTTTCCTCGGAAAGCACGAATTGAGGATCTTCTTTCACACCATAAACGGTTACGTGTTCGAAGTTAGCAGAGATGTGAGGATTCCAAAGCATTACGACAGGTTTTTAGGATTGATGACAAAGTTATTAACCAGAGGAGAAGACATTACTCACAAAGGAAAAAAATTGATCTCTAGGACTACCATTCAAGAGGTAATATCTTCCTATAAGCAGGTGAAAATATTAGATGAAAAGGGGAAAAGGGCTGAGGTAAAGGATATTGTACAAAATGATAGCCTCCTAATAATTGGTGCCTTTCCAAAAGGTGATTTTAGTGAGGAGATATCATCTCTAGGTGAAAGGTTTTCCTTAGGAGAAAAACCTCTCGAAACCCAACACGTCATAAATTTAATAATTTGCAGATTAATAAATAATAATTTTTAATTTTTAAACAAAATAGATAATTAGGTATATTTTCCCCTTACAAATGAATGTAGCTGATGATAAAAATTTTTGATAATAATTTAAAAACTAAGATTATGGATTATCTATATGATCACAGTCATCTTACCAACTTATAACGAGGCTGAGAACATTAAGGATTTAATAGAGGCAATAGAAATGGAACTAAAAGATATAGAGCATGAAATCGTTGTAGTTGACGATGATAGCTCTGACGGTACCATTGAAGTGGTGAGGGAATTGTCGAATAAGTATCCAATAAAACTAATATCTAGAAAAGCAGAAAGAGGGCTAGGAAGTGCTATTATAACAGGCTTGAAAATCGCCCTAAGTAATGAAAAGGTTATTAAGATAGTCACAATGGATGCTGATCTAAGTCACGATCCAAGGTATTTGAAGGAGATGCTTAGGAAATCCGAGGGCTTAGATATATTAATAGGATCTAGGTATGTAAAACACGGCAGGACAGAAAATTGGTCTCTCATAAGAAGACTAATAAGTTACTTTGCCAACCAAATCGTCAAGCTGTTGTTCGATACTAAAATAGGGGACCACACGAGCAACTATAGGGTGTATTCTAGGAGGGCAGCTGAGATTATATCGAAGAGCATAAATACTAAGCACTATGAATACCAAATAGGCTCTCTGCTTATTGCTTTGGATAATAACCTTAAGATAGGGGAATTTCCGATAGTCTTCAAGGAAAGGGGGTCGGGAAAAAGCAAGTTAACGTTTGGAGTGATATTAAGCTGGGCGAGGTTCATCGTAAATTCCTTCATCCTGAGAACGAGGATATGGAAGTATTTAATCGTAGGGGGGATAGGGACTGCTGTGAATGAGGGGGTACTATATCTACTCATTAGGCAACTTGGGTTAGAATTCGCTTCTGCAACTGCAATAGAGGTCTCAATAGTTTCCAACTTTATGTTAAACGATATATGGACTTTTTCAGAGAATAAGAAAAACAGGTTTATCTATAGGTTCCTTACATTTCACCTTTCAATGTTATTGGGAGCTCTGGCAAACTTCTTGATATTGGAGTTCTCAGTTAAGATACTTAAACTAGACCCCCTTTCCGGTAACTTATTTGGAATATTCGTTGGTTTTTTGCTGAGGTATTACACTAGCTATAGATATGTATGGAGAGTGAGGAAATGAACGCCAAGTTAAAGGGCTTTTCGTTGGTATGTAAAGTGGAAAACCCTATCCTATTGAAACCATAGCGTTTCTAGGTTCAAGGACTCCGTTCATTGATGAGAATATATAAAGCCTAAAGTATTGCCTTCGCCTTTCAAATCCAGCCTACAAAACCCATATCTTACAAACTGTATTATATCCCCTTCCTTTAATTCCGTTACTGCTTTCTCCGCAAACCCCTTTTCTACTTTCAATTCCTCAATCCCATAAGCTCTTATAACATTTATACCAACGCTCTCAGACGCTTTTACCCATTGTATGATTTTAAGCTTCATTTTCCTAGCCTCTTCAATCCCCTTACTTATAAATATCAAATTACCGTTACTCACTTCAAAATTAGCCAACTCCATCAATCTAACCTTTTCTCCATCTTTAACGTCCTCGCTATTCAAATATATTTCATCTCCTTCCTTTACAATTATTTCCCTTTGCCCCATAGATAGATTTGAGGGATTATAAGGTATTTTAGCTACAATATCTCTCTCTATTCCCTTTACCTTCAACTTAACTATTTTACCTTTTTCATCGTTAACAATAACTCCCATTAACCTCTTTGCAGTCTTGTCCAATTTCTTCCTATTGATAGATGCTATGTTATCAAAGCTTATCTTCGCGTCCACACCCTTAACTCCCACATCCAAAATAACTTCTTTTACGGTATCAGGTAGTATACCCCTCCTCCTTAACGCGGCTAGTGTCGCCAGCCTAGGATCGTCTATCTCAAACCCCTTTTCAATTTTCGCCCTGATCTTAGACTTACTCATCATGAATCCCTCTAGCGAAAGCCTCCCGAAATGTATGACCTCGGGAAACTCCCAACCCATCTTTTCGTAAATGAACTTCTGCTTTAACGTATTAACCATGTGTTCCTTCGCTCTAAAGACGTGCGTAACCCCCATCAAGTGGTCGTCTATTGCAGAGGCAAAATTATATGTTGGCCAGAGGAAATACTTGTCCCCAGTAATTGGGTGCCTTTTACTATCATCACGTGTGTTTATTATTCTCATTGCGACCCAATCGATTTGGGAGGGGTCTTCTAGATCTAGAGGGGTCTTCATCCTTATTACTGCTTTGCCCTCCTCTATTTCCCCTTCCACCATCTTCTTAAATATCCTCAAGTTATCCTCTACTCCCCTATTCCTGTGAACGCAGGCTCTAGCCTTCCCCTTCTCCTTGAACTCTTTTTGGGAGCACTCATCCACGTAAAGCAAACCCCTATTGATCATCTCCTCCGCCACTTTGTAATAAATTTCCATTCTCCCAGAAGCATAATGTTCTTCATCCCATGTTATCCCTAGCCATTTAAGGTCTCTTTTTATCCATTCATATGCTTCCCTTATAGGCTTTTTCAGCTTTGGGTCAGTGTCATCAAACCTTAATATAAATTTACCAGAATACATTTTAGCGTATTCAAAGCTTATGATGGCTGCCCTCGCGTTACCCAAATGAAGGGGGCCATCTGGGTTAGGAGCAAATCTCGTTACTACTCCTTCTCTTACCTTAATTTCTGGTAACTTCTTTTCCCTCTCTTCTCTCCCCTTATTAATTACATCTTTTAACCCTTCGAGCTGCTCTAACGCTTTCTTTTGCGATTCCACACTCATTGAATTTACTTCACTAATGACGCTATCAATTACTTCTAAGACCTCCTTTAGCCTCGATCTCAGGTTACTGTTTTCAGCTAGAACCCTATTAATAACAGCCTTTTTATCCGCTTTTCCGTTATGCTGGATAGCATTTATTAAAGCGGACTTGAATATCGCTTTCCTTATATCTTCAGCCACCGTCAATTCAACTCATATTAATAAATTCAGGGGTTTTTAAGTTAAATACTTAAAGTGCAAAATTACTCAGCCCTGAATTCTTGACTCCTAGCCCTAAACAGTAATTCCAAAACTGCTTTAATTAAATGAAAACTGGAGGATTAGCTAATTGAGTTTCTGAGTCTAACGTAAAGACTGTAACGCTTCTACGTAACTACTAGTTATTTTTAATTACTTCTAAATATCGTTTTGATGTGGGTTACGTTTATATAGTATTGCCGAAATAGTTTTTATTGATGATCTCCCTAACTGATGACGGGCACTGCTCACGAGGGTGGGAGTGATAAAAGTGGATGGGAGGGTAGTGGCGTTCAGTAATAAATCTTTCGCTCAAACTTCAAGCATAGTATTAGCTAACATTGCCACGTGGGTCCTTTCAACCCACGTGGCGATTCGGGGGAGGGCTTACCTATTTAGGCTCATAAGGCTTATTATTATACCAAACACTCCAAACAACCCTTGCCAACTTCCTAGCCAAAGCGACATACAACTTCTTACCCTTCAACCTATCCTTGTGTGTTTCATAAAACTTCAATAAGGTTGGGTTCCTAGAATAACTCCTCATTGCTAAAAAGTAGAACAAGCTACGCAAGTACTTATTACCCCTCTTGGAAATCCCCCTACTTACCACAGCCTTCCCGCTCCTCTCCACTACGGGATCTAAACCGCAATAAGCAACAAAGGACTCAGGCTTAGGAAAACGCTTAACATCACCAACAATACCAATAATAATACCAGCTGCAAGCCTCCCAACACCTGGTATCGTTAATAGGACGTGGTCTTGAGGGACTTGCCCCTCAATCATCCTCCTAACCTCCTTCAACCTCTCTTGCGTTTCTAGGAGGTTTTTAGCCAGGATTTTGATTTCCTCAAGTACTAAGGGGGTGTATTCAAGTTGGTATAGTTCTTCCTGTG
>Ga0208683_100588_pt1 | contig 13923 bp, 17 predicted proteins | sample BED_Mat_host_9_1_FD_187141 | JGI IMG/M metagenome (GOLD analysis project Ga0208683, IMG submission 187141) | Extremophilic microbial mat communities from Yellowstone National Park, USA - BED_Mat_host_9_15 (SPAdes) (version 3) | ecosystem: Environmental > Aquatic > Thermal springs > Hot (42-90C) >... | reverse complement strand
TTTGTACTCTCTATAAAGCTGTTGCACTCTGCTAATTGATATACCCTGCACATCTGCTATCTCTTTATTGGTAAGCTTGCCATTAACCTTTGCTTTTATTATCCACTCTATCTGTTCTTTGCTAAGTTTGCTCAAACTGTATCTCTTAACTATGCTTATCCAAAAATCGCTCAAATAACTTTTATTTTTTAAGTATCTAAGGGCATGTAATAATTTCCAGATAAGAGAAGAGGTAATCCTGTGCATTAAAATTATATTCTGAAACTTTATGAATTTGATTGTAAAACCCTTCCTTAAACCTTGTAAATTTCTTCAGATTTTCTGGGTCAAGATCCACATACCTTATCTTTATTTTCTTATAAATTGCTGTTTCAGGATAACCGGGTCCCAAAGAAACCCAAGTTGGTAAGAGATTAAAATAGTTCGTAAATTGAACAAGCATTCTAGAAACACCTCCTACGGAAATCTGATAATCGCTTTCTTCTAACTGCTCTAAATTAACCGGAATTTCCACGTTGCCATATTTTTCTATGAGTTGCTGGTACGTAAGATTTAGTTTTATTGGAGGAGTTTGTGTATTTATTGTGATTGAAAGCATAAACATTTTTAATCTTATGTTTATTTATATTTATAGCGAAAAATAAAGCGCGTGAAGCAAAATTTAAACTTCTTTATACTAGAGCTTTTTTAAATTATCAAACAGGCGCTGCATTTTTTCTCTTGTGATTGTTAGCTTTAAATTTGCATCCCTTACAAGCTCTGATAAATATTTTATATCTATCAATATTTTTCCTTCATTTGATACTATTGCATCTACTCTTTCTATACTTTGTAATTCTAAAGTAACCCGATTTTTTGAAATATTAACTATGCCAGAATGTTTAATTCCTGAAATCTGAGCTATAGAAAGCATTTTTAGAGCACTCTGTACGTTTGATGCTGAAATATGCAAAATAAAAGGTTCTTGTTTGAAATATATAGGATATTTAAACCTTTGAGCGCCGTCTAAAAGCGCTGTCCAAACTTCCTCTGTATTAACCTGATAATGAGATTTGAAGAATATTTTTGAAACGTTCTTTTTCCATGATGGATGAATAGCTATCAGGATAATCCTTCCAGCACATGAAGAAGTACTGAAAAATTCGCTGTAAGAATTTACTAGTTCTAGTAAGGGTATAATGGGTTCGTCGACGAGGCCTTTCTTTTTAGCTTCTTCTAGCTTTTTTTCGAACTTTGCTTTTAATCTATTAAACTCCATAAAATTTTTTATTAGAACAGGTTGATAAAATTGTCTGTATCTAGTCTCCTCTCTACCTGATTAAGCGATGATTACCTTAGGTCTTTAGGGTTATTCCCATTAACGGGAGCTACTCCGCTATGAAACACAAGATATGAAAGTGGTCCTGTAATGCTTTGAATTAACAAGCCAGTTGCCTTCATGAGCCGGCTCAGCACCCTAGCTATAAGTTGACCAGCTCACGTCATAAAAAAAAACAAAGATTAACGGTTTATAAAACTGATAAAATGATAAATTTATCATAAAATCAGGCAAAAGTTTTGGTTGTCTGTAAATGGCGAATCTTTCAGCTCTTGTAAAAAATTACAATAAGAACGAAAGCCTTGCCTCTTCTAGAGGCTGGGATGCTGAAATACTTTGCTAACGTGTTTTCTCATGAAAAAGGCTTAAGTATTTATATTCTTAATAGGATAAAATAACAGAAGCTTGCGTCGATCAAATACAGTACGCATCATTGCTGGGAAAGAAACAAAAGCTAAACTAACGGCTCTCGGAAAGGCGTTCGTTGATAGCTGGAACGAAGTTAATAAGTTGAGGCTTGAGCAATATAAAAAGCACGAGCCTGTCGATTTTAATAAAACAGAAAAAGTCGTTTATGAAAAATATAAGGCTGTATTGCACGGAGCAAACGTTCAGCAAGTAACAAGGAAGAACATGGGAGCATGGAAATCTTTTTTCGAGCTAAGCAAAAAGAAGAAAGAAGGGGGATTGCCTAAGTGGATGAAGCCAAAGCCTGCTCATAAAAAGAAAGATGATTTTTTTGCTGATAAGAAACGACAGGTACAAGATTGAAGGAAACGAAATATTCCTTATAGATTTCAAGATGAGGCTCAAGTTCATTGGCAAGCTTAAGTGGGTTGGCAAGCAAGGAACCCTTGAGATATTCTACGATAATGCAAGGAAGAAGTGGTACGCAAGGATTCTTGTGAATGTTAAAATAAATAATAAACCAAAAGGCAAAATGAAGGCAGGCATCGATATAGGCATTGTAAACCTTGCAACTGTAGCTGTTGATGATGGCTCGTGGATGATCTTTAAAGGAGGTTCAGTGCTTTCAGAGTTCAAGAAGTTGAGCAAGCGCATTGCTAAGGAAAAGAAGAAGCTTGCAAAACATGGCTTGAAAACTAGCAGAAAGCTTGAAATGTTGTACAATAAGCGCGCTCTTTTGCTAAAGAATGCTAGAGAAGGGCTAGCTAGAGAAGTTGTAGAGACACTGTATGACAAAGGTGTAGGGGAAATATACATCGGCTACCCAAAGGGCATAGCTCAGGACAAAGGAAATGAAACGAATACAAACTTCTGGAGCTATCTTGCAATAATAAAGCGAATCAAGGACGTTGCAAAAGAATACGGAATAAAGGTTAAGCTCGTGGATGAAGAAAAAACCTCTAAGAAGTGTTCCCTGTGTGGGGAAATTCACGAAAACGGAAGGATAGAGAGAGGCTTGTTCAAGTGTCCTCACACAGGGAAGTTAATAAATGCTGATTTGAACGGAGCAATAAACATTCTACATATCCCTGAGTCCGTTAAGGATAGGGGTAAGTGGCTGAAGGCATAGCCCGTGGTCTATCGCTGGACGAACGGAGCGGGGTGGGTAACCACTAGCTATGAAGTGATGAAGATGAAGGCGGTAAACCACAAACCTATGAACCGCCTTGAAGGAACCATCGCCTTTTAGGCGGTGAGGATGTCAGTTACCTGACAGTTATCACGGTAACAGGAGCGTTTGTGATAACTGCTAGTGTAACTGAACCTGTTATTATATCAGGATTGGAAGTTAAACCACGAGCGCCCATTATAACTGCGTCATAGTTTCCTTCATTTATTTCCTGTAATATTTCATTCGAAGCACTCGTCTCGTTATTTAAACGTCTTAGCTTGAGGTTGAAGTTTACTTTCCCTTTTATCCTTTTTTCAACGAGTTTTCTTATTTTATCTTGGTCACAGTTTTCACAAACGTGAAGAACTGTAATCTCTGAGCCATATCTCATGTTAAAATCCAGAGCCAAATCTAGAGCCTTAAGACTGTTTTCTGAACCATCTATAGGAACAAGAATCTTTCTAAACCAGAAACTAACCTTATAACTTGGTTCCATCAGACTAATCTACCCCTTAATAAGCCCAGCGTGCTGTCCGTTAAACTTATCGATTCTTCTTTTTCTTTTAAGCCAGACATGGCCCTTACAGCATCTATGTTTTCAGGCACAACTATTGATTCTTGGTGAACTGCATATGTTAAAAATATTTCCCCGTTTGATGAATGAATTGAGCCTTCAAAAAAGACCACCTCTGGCACATCATACCTGATCCTTCCAATGTCTCTGAATGTTTCCACTATCTCTGCTGTGGATGCGATCTTTGAATCTTTGCTTATTCCCAGAATTCTTCTTGACGATTCCAGAACGTTAATTATTTCTTCTCTGGTTGGATTGCCGTCAACCTGAACCGTTAATGCATGAACATGCATGAGGGTCGTTGGAACAACATAGGCCATTGTCAATATGTCTAGGTCTTTTAGAACCGTCTTTACGTCGACTGCGTGATGGCTCGGTAGTTCTACCGGGTTTAACATTATAGAATTTATTGGCCCCTTTTTGACTTCTCTTGGATCTGCAGCCCTTCGTATGAGTACTGCTCTGACTTTGCGTACCTTAAAGCTGTTCTTGAGAGCGCATATAACCCTTAACATGCCAGTTGTGTTACATGATACAACCCTCACGTAGTTTTTTCCTTTTACTTCATCATAATTGCACAAAGCCGAAAATGAAGCCTCGGCGACATCTGCATCTTCTCCTCCCTGAAAAATAGCCGGTTTTTTCATAGAAACATAGAGAGCTTTGTTTTTTGTGCCAATCCCATCTGGCGTAGCGTCTATTACTATCTGAGAATCGTTTATCATTTCAACCTTTGTCCCAGCAACCTCTATGCCTGCTTTTTTAAAATTTTCTTTTGAAGATTCATCAATAAAAAGTTTGATGCCTTTCCTTATAGCCATAGCAGCTTCGTAATCTGCGTTTAGTTTTGAAACGCCGACTAACTCCATGTCTGGCTGTTTTATTATTGCATCCGCTATCCTTTTTCCTATGGTTCCGTACCCATTTACGCTAACCTTTATTTTCGTTTTTTATCACCCTTATCGACTGGCTGAGGGCATCTAGCGCAGGCAACCTTTCTCCCGCCAGAAAAAGTAAAAGAGCCCCTCCACCTGTTGAAATGTGAACCTTCTTTGCCTTGCTAACTTTAGCAAACTGAAGCAAACTGATAAGATGGCCACCGCCAATTATTGTAAAAGAATCGCTAGAAAATGCTGAGTTCATCAGTTTAAGTGTCCCAGTTCTGAACTTTTCATCTTCTATAACGCCCATTGGCCCCCTCAGCACAACAACTTTAGCCTCATTTAGCAAAGTTGAATAAATATTTACTGTTTCTGGGCCAATATCCCTTATTATCCCTTTAACGGTAGTAGCGTAGTTTTCTTCAACGCCGTTTTGATTTTCAACAACAAAATCTACTGGTATTTCTATTGGAGCTCCTGAAAGTAAGACTTTTCTGGCCCTTGGTATAAGGGGCAAAAATCCTTGACTTTCCAGTATCTTTTTGTTTGCGTCACCTATGTTTACGCCTTTAGCCAATGCAAAAACTTCTGCAACCAATCCGCCCAGCAGTATACGGTCGGCTATTCTTTTTTTCGACAAGTTCTCGATTATTCTTATGCTGTCTAGAACTTTTCCCCCTCCCAGCACAAAAACTTTTGGTGATTCTTCAAGATTAAATACTTTTGAGAGCGCTACTAGCTCTTTTTCCATAAGCCTTCCGGCTGCAGAAGGAAGAATCATTGGAAAACCCACAAGACTCGGTTGGCTTCTGTGGGCTGTCGCAAAAGCATCATTTATATAAACATCAAAAAGAGGCGCTAACCTTTTTACCAGGTACGTTTTACTTTGTGCTTCGGGAGAAGCTTCAATAAGTTCTTCAGAAGCTAGCCTTACATTATCAAGCATCAGCACTTCGCCTTTCCCCAACTTCTTTATTTCTTCTAAAGCGCAGGGCCCAAATATATCGCTCACAAAGCCTACATCAGTATCTAGTTCGTCAGAAAGAACTTCTCTGTGCATCTCAAGCGTTGAAAAATCTTCATCACCCGGTCTACCCTGATGCGTAATTATGACGACTGAGCTACCCATTTTTATAAGCTCGTTAATTGTTTCTATATGGGCTCTGATTCTGCTGGTATCAAGTAATTTTTTAGATTCTCTTTCAACAGGAGAATTAAAATCGACCCTAAGAAGGACTTTCTTTGAAGAAACATCAACGTCTTCAAGAGTGGGTAGTTCCAGATCAGCTACCTTTATCATCAAATGAACTTATAAAAACGCAAATAATAAATGTATCTTTATGCAATTTGATCGCCAAATGTAACTTTTAAAGACGTTCTTTTTAAAAAAATCAAACGTAATAATATTCCCCTTTTTCTTTTTGTTCCCTATCAAGCTTGCTACCTGGTTTATTAACACGTGGCCTTCCAGTTTGCTCGTCCCTTCTGTAGGTTAAACCCATTTCTCTTAAGAAGCTATTCATGGCTTCCCTTTTTTGTAATGGTCCAATTGCTTCACCTGAGACATTAGGGATGCCCTTAAAAACCATTATAGAATCTGAAATAAGGTCGATCAACATTAAATCGTGATCTATAATTATTCCTGCTCTGCCTTTTCTCTTTATATAATTTGGTAATATTTTTGAAAGCGCTATCCTGTCTTCTACGTCTAAAAATGCTGATGGTTCATCTAGCGCATAAAGGGTTGCGTCCTGGAGAAGTGCTGTAGCTATGGCTACTTTTTGAAGTTCTCCACCGCTAAGCTGCGAAATGTTTTTTTGCAAAAGTTTTTCAAGCCTAAGAGGAGTCACCAGCAAGTTTAAATTTTCTGTGCTGTTCCATTCAAACTTCGATAAGATAGACTCAACAGTGACATCCTGATTTATCTCAAGGTATTGCGGTTTGTAAGAGATTTTTATGTTAATGTTTGCCACTCCCTCGTCATCCTTTTCAACGCCTGAAAGCACCTTTAAAAAAGTGGTTTTCCCTATACCGTTAGGTCCAAGCCCACCAATTATCTGTCCTTCTTTCACTTCTTTACCTTCAACATTTAACGTAAATCCGGGATAGCTTTTATGGAATGTCGGCACTGTAAAAAGAACGTTTGATTCTTCAGCTGGGCTAAGGTCAGGATTTCTAAACTTTATGGTGTAGTTTCTTATTTTTACGTTTTCCTGTTTTATTTCTCCCTCTATTAGCTCGTTTATGCCTTCGCTGCTGTTCATCGGTCTAGATACTATACCATAAACTGCAGGTTCACCATAAAGTATGTGTATATAATCGCTTGCATAATCAAGAAATGTAAGATCATGCTCAACCAAAAAAACTCCAGCGTTTTCAGAAATTTTCTTTATAACTCTAGCAACTGAATGTCTGTTAAATACATCGAGATAGGAATTCGGTTCGTCGAGAAAGTAATATTCAGCTTTCCTCGATAAAGCTACAGCAACTGCGACTTTCTGCAACTCACCTCCGCTTAGTTCTGAAACTTGTTTTTCGAAAAGCTTTTCAACTTCTAGTTCTTTTATAATTTCTTGATTTTCACCCTCTGAATACTTTTCTACCAATTCTTTGACACTTCCTCTGTAAACTTTGGGAATTTCATAAATTGCCTGTGGTTTTATCGATATTCTTATTTCGCCGTTTTTTAAACCCCTAAAGTAATCAGCGTAAATGGTTCCTTTAAAATATCTTATCACATCATCTATAGATTGTTCTTTCTCATAATATCCAAAGTTTGGAAGCAAATTTCCTGACAGTATCTTTAAAGCTGTACTCTTGCCTATACCGTTCATACCTACTGCTCCAACCACCTTGCCTTTTTTTAAAATTGGAAGCCTGTAAAGCCTAAAAGCGTTAGGCCCATATTGATGAATTTTTTCTTTCCCATATTCACTAGGCAAGTTGACTATCCTGATAGCTTCAAATGGGCATTTTTTTTCGCAGATTCCACATCCTATACATAAAACTTCATCTATTGTAGGGTACCCATCACTACCGAACTCAACAACTTTTTTGCCAGAAATCTGAGGAGGACAGAATCTCTGACATTCGTGGTTACATTTGTCAAACCTACAAACATCCCTGTTGATAACAGCTACCTTTAATGAAACCATTATAAATCACTTTTATGGGTCAGTTCGTCGCGAGCTCTTCATAGCCTTTGCTCAGGCTGGAGCGGTAAAGCTTCATCCCCGTACATGTTGTTCACTCGCAGCTTTTAACCGTATCGTAAGTTTATATTCTCTCAACTAGGTCTTTATACCAGCTGGAATCTTGCTGCAACAGCTCAGGAACGCTCAAATCGATCCTCATAGGCGTTACTGATATCTCACCAAGATCAAATACAGCGTTTGCATCTGTGTTTTCTGGATAGTTGCCTAACCTTTTACCCCAAAGCCAGAAATATTCTCTGCCGCGTGGGTCAAGCCTTTTATCCAAATAATGTTCATATTTTACTGGTGAAGCCCTGGTTATTCTTGCCTTTGTCTTTTCATTAATGCTCAACGGAAAATTTACATTCAATAGTTGAGAATTAGATGGTAAACCCCTGTGTTGTACAAAATCTATGATCTTTGCTGCTATTTTTGCAGGTTCTTCAAATTCATCCGTTTTTGCGTATGGATAAAGTATGAATTCGTCGCTTATTCTTTTTGAAAAAGCGACAGATTTATAACCTAAAATTGCTGCTTGAAGTGCGCCTGCCACAGTGCCGCTGGAAAATATATCTTGCAATCCTGTGTTATCTCCAAGGTTTATTCCAGTAGCTACTACATTCGGCTTATTATTGAGCATGATGTGTGCGACGACTATCGCATCCGCAGGAGAACCAGAGCATATATACCCTTTTGCCCCCTCAATCTCAGACTCTCTTATTCTTATAGGTTTGTGGAATGTCAGGCTCATGCTGCTGCCGCTTCTAGGTCCTTCTGGTATAGAAAACATGACTTCATCTAATTTTGAAAGATGTCTGATTAAAGCTCTCAACCCGGGGCTTGCTGGACCATCGTCGTTACTAACCAGTATCATTTTTCATCAATAATAAACTATTTTGTCTTTTTCCTTTACGTTTGAAAGTATTTTGTCAGGCTCGTCTGGAGCTCCAACATATGTGTAGACATATTTGCCTATTCTAAGCTTTATTTTAGAATAATCTTTTCTTTTCACTACCTTTATTTTTCTTGCATTTTTTAGCAGCTCGAGCAACGTTTGAGTATCGTATATTTGCTTTGGCATAAGCCTTTTAACTTCAGCTTACATTTATATTTTACTTAAATTAATTGTTGACAATGGCTAAACTAACACTTGATATGTTGAAGAGGTATGTTTTTTCAAGACATGGAGCTTATGCAGATGAAGTTTTAAAAGGCCCAGGAATAGGTGAAGATGCTGCCGTTGTAAGGCTAACAAAAAAACTGTACATGATTACGCATACAGATCCGATAACTGCAGCTAAAAAAAACTTGGGGAAGCTAGCTATATACGTTTCTTCAAATGATATAGCAGTAAAGGGAGTAAGGCCAAAGTACGCTCTGATCACTTTACTTCTTAAAAAAAGTTCAACTGAAGATGAAATAAACAGCATAACAGCACAGCTTGATGAAACAGCTAGAAATTTAGGAATAAGTATTGTAGGGGGACATACAGAAATAGTAGAAAATCTTGATACGAATATCGCTGTAGTAACGCAGATAGGTTTTTCATCTAAAAAACCATCAAGCATATCAGAAATCAGGCCAGGTGACGTTCTTATACAGGTGAATGAAGCTGCCATAGAAGGTACAGCGGTGATAGCCAATGATTATCCAGAACTCATAGTACAGTTTGATGAGGGTGCGCTAGAACTTGCGATGTCGTATATCGATAAAATATCAATAATAAACGATGCCTTAAAACTGAATTCTCTTGGAGTAAAAGCTATGCACGATCCTACAGAAGGAGGAATTATTGGAGGCGCTGTTGAGATGGCTTTAGCTTCAAAGCTAAAACTTAAAGCAGAAGAAGAAAAAGTTTTGATAACGCCTTTATCTAGATCTATCTGCGATCATTTAAACCTTGATCCGCTCAAACTCCTTTCAAGCGGCGCTATTCTCGCGGCAGCAAAGCCAAAAAAAGCTGAACGTGTTTTAGAAGCTTTAAATGGAAAAGCTTCAATAATTGGAGAGTTTGTAAAAGGTGAACCTTCTCTCCACATAAACAGAACAGCCGGAATCGAAGTTTATCGTGAACCTCCACAAGATGAAATATACAAGTTGACTATGAAAACTGAGCCTTCTTTTTAAGTTGTTCTAAAAGTTCAGGAACCTTATTAAGTGGCCTCCCGGTGGTTTTATACCTTACTGCCTGAATTTCTGCCATTATACTAAGAGCTATGTCTATAGGTTCTTCTCCACCACCTATATCCAGCCCCATTGGGGCCCTTATATTTTTGAGTTTATCTTCCGGATAATCCTTGTACAGTGCATCGAGATATTTGAGCGTCTTTACGGGGCTTGCTACTACTCCTATATACTTAAAGTCAAACTTTAAAAGTTCTCTAAGTATTTGAAGCTCTGCGTCTGCAGAATAGTACATGATCGTAACATAAACGTTGTCACCCTTGGGAATCTTTAGAATGGCTTCATCTGGCTTTGCAATAATAACTTCAGAAGCTTCGGGAAATCTTTCTTTTGTAGCAAATTCTTCTCTATCATCAACAATTAAAACTTTAAACCCCAACTGACTTGCTAATTTTGAGAGCGAGCTTCCTACGTGACCAGCTCCAAATACAACCAGTATTTCTGAAGGAGGTACAACTTTAATATAAAGCGTAACTGCTCCCCCACAGGCGCTTCCTATTTCGCTTGTTGCTGGTATTTCTATAATGCCACCTCTACCTCTTTTTATAAATTCTAAAGCCTTTTCAATGGCAAACTTTTCTAAAGATCCCCCTCCAACAGTTCCGATGAAGCTGCCGTCATCTGCTACAAGCATAGCAGCGCCTTCATGCCTTGCGCTGTGTCCTTTATAATCTGCTATAAAAACAAGTGCAAAACCTTTACCTTTCAGAGTAAGCTCTTTGATCTTGTCTGCTATCTGTATAAATTCTCTAGCCGACATAAATTTTTTAAAACCAATCTGTTTATTAAACGTTATTATAAAAAGATTTGTTTATTTACTTTTTCTTATGAATTCTGTATAGCCGCATCGGCCACAGTACCATCTATCCTTATGATGAGCCATAAACGTCCCACTACCGCATTTCGGACAGAACCTGTTAACCCTTTTTACAGTACTGCCCTCAACTTCATAAAGCTTCCATATCTGAACGGTCTTTCCTTTCACTTCTTCTCAACCTTCTTCTTTCTCATTTCGTCATAAACTTTCTTTCTTTCTTCTTTTGACAGCATCCTTAACCATAAGTATTTTTTTACGTGCATCTTAGCAAGGTTAACATCATCATAAACGTAAAATAATCCTTTGAGCCCCTTAATTCCAAAAGAGCCTTCCAAATAAACTGGTATAATCTTATCAACCTGCTTGTTAAGTTCCTTTGCCAAGATTTCCGCGGCGCTTTTTCTTGATATTTTACCATTACCGTCCTTGAATTCGTATTCTACTTCCAGCCTCTTAAGAAATGGGTTATAGTTGCTCTTCATCCGCTTTATCATATGCTTATACCATTTTTAAGCGTTTTCAATCAATCTCTCTCCAGTAAAAATTTTTTTCATGAGGCTCCTGTAATAGGTAAGAAGGTCGGGCCTTAACATTATAAGGAAAGGTAGCGAAAATTTCTGATTAGATGCCGACTCGTAGACTTCTTTATCTTCTCCATAACCTTTTTTGAAGCCTTCAATAAAAAGCTCGGCTAAACCAACATCTTTTACAAAGGACAAAGAATAATAGATATACTCCGATATGTCCCAACCTTTATCTTCAGTTTCTGCCTTTTCTTTAAACTGTTCTAAATCTATAATATAGATTCCATCTTTAGAAGTAAGAAAATTTTCTGGTTTTGAATCTCCCAGTGCATACCCTGCATCATGAATGGTTCTGAAAATTTTTGCCACATTTTCTAAAACCTTTAGTTCATCATCTTTTCCAGAAAAATTTTTTATCAGATCTAAGAGGCTATCCCCCTGAACGTATGTTTTCACTAGCATTTTTTTTCGTACTGATAGAGCATAAATTTTCTGAACCAAAATTCCTGAATTACTAAGTAAAACGGAACCCGTAAACTCGTTATGCATCCTTTTAACAGGATTCATCTCAAATGGTTTTATAGGCTTTCCCGCTATCCCGAGCATGTACCATTTAAGCTCGCTTTTCCCCTTAAAGCTCTTTATTACGTATTTTTTATTATCTATCTCAACTACTTTAATTCCATAAAAAGGGTTTAAAATTCCTCCAATCCTTTCAACAAGTTTTGCGCTTAACTCTTTTTCGACGTTTGACCATGCTATTTTGGTGCCGCCTTCCAGACTTAGCAAAAGCTCGGGTTTTTTTAAATACTCGTTTACATCTTTAACGTTCCTAGATCTTTTAACTTTCGATAATGCTTCTGTGACGACAACTTCAGGGGACACTTTACCGCTTCTTCCGTGGAAAATATATTGTTTTATGGCCATCTGAAAATAGTACAGTTCGTCAATCATAAAAGGTTGAGGAATTCGGGCCCCTTTTTTAACCCTTACATTATACTCATCTAAGTAAAGGTATTCTAACTCATTAACGGCTTTTCTAAAACCTTCGAGCGTTAAAGTGAGATTTTTGGAAATAAGCTCTTTAGAATAAGTTTTAGCATAACTGTAAAGCGCTGGTGGATAAATTTGATACCTTTTTTTAAGCTTTGAAAATAAAAAATACTGGAGCGGAATTACTAAATAGTATATAAAGTCTTGAAATTCTTTATAAAGTTCCGCCGTTTCTTCTTCTATAACTCTTTTTTTATATTTTGTTTCTATATCTCTAATGATTTCTTCACCGTAAACTGGTATAAAAGGATTCAACAGCCTGCCTACAACAAATTCTCCTAAACTTGCTTTTTCAGCATCCTTATACGTTTCGTTTAAATCTGATACAAGGACAGAATATTTGTTAGAACCTGAATCAAAATAAAAGTAACGTACTTTATCTTTAAAATCATCAGCAAGTACTAGAACGTCTATATCGCTGTCTGGTTTTGCATAACCCGCAACAGTACTGCCATAAATAGAAATCGATTTTATTTCGATGTCTTTCAGTTTTTGATTAACGTCTATTAAAACCTGATTTATGTCCAATTTAAGAACCTCTTTATAGTCTCTTCTGGTTTAAAATTTAATATTGAAATTACGCTTATCCTGCTTATGTTGCCTTCAGGATAAATATAATCTACAGGTAAACCCTTTTTAAACCATCTTGCTAAAGTTTTTTTATTTAAAGCCTCGTCATTCAAACCTCCGGAAAATTTTTCTTTTAAAAGCCTTTTTATTTTTTTGCTTTTTTTAAATACTTTTTCTTCATCATAAAGCTGAGCTTCGTCTTTAAAAACGCTCTCAAAAACGCTGGTCGTTTCTTCTTCAGAAGTAATTGAAAAGTTTTTTAGACCAGCTATAAAATTTACATAATGAAGAAACTCATGGGCCATAACTGCCAACAGAGTATCCTTAGATGCATAAAGTACCAAAGGAGGCGTAACCTGAACTAATGTATAAAGAACGTTCTCATAACTAAAAGGAAAAAATCTTGAATATACAATTGATGATCCTCCTACAGGCGCCTTCATAACTAGTGCCTTTGGATAAACATACCATTCAGGATATTTTATGTTAGAAGCTTTTTCAATCTGAATTATTACATCGTTTACTTTTTTTACAGAATCCGATACTTTCTTGAATATGTCCTCAGGTATTTCGTTCTTGCTTAAGCTTTCATTGATAGTTACTAAAGGATCCATAACTTATCTCTATATATAAAGCTCCCTTATAACCGCATCTTTTGCAGTAATAATAATTGGTTGGTGCCCCTGATATAATTTCAGAAAGGGGGCGTAAAGGATAACCACATTTTGGACAAACTTTAATTTTTCCAGATTTGTTCATTGCATGACTATGTTCTCAAGTTTAAAACCAAGCTCGACAAGGTACTGAACTACCTTATCTCTGTGATCTCCCTGAAGTATAACGCTTTCATCTTTTGCTGTCCCTCCACATGCAAGCCTTTTTTTGAGTTTTTTTGCTATATCTTCTATGTTTATTCCTTTAGGATCAGAGAACTGTATTACCGTTGTTGGTTTGTTATATTTTCTAGTTTCGAGCTTTACAAAAACCCTTGCAGTTTCTTTAGATATTTCCTCCGGTATCAGTTCGTTCGTATATACAAACGGTTCGAAATCATCCATTCTTTTATCACTTTATGATTAAAGCTTCATGTATATAAAGTTATTCCTTTTTACGGTTTTGACCATAAATTTTCACATACAAGCGCTATAACATAACAACGTTGGCCTTGACTTCTCTCTCTTAACGCTTATATTTGTCTCAATAAAATAAATCTCTGCTAAAACAGGGTC
>Ga0208683_100587_pt1 | contig 13946 bp, 3 predicted proteins | sample BED_Mat_host_9_1_FD_187141 | JGI IMG/M metagenome (GOLD analysis project Ga0208683, IMG submission 187141) | Extremophilic microbial mat communities from Yellowstone National Park, USA - BED_Mat_host_9_15 (SPAdes) (version 3) | ecosystem: Environmental > Aquatic > Thermal springs > Hot (42-90C) >... | reverse complement strand
CTATGCGGCAGTAGAAAGTGTCTACACTTGCCTAACCAATTACTGGGTCGGGGAGTTCTTCCTAAGAGTCTAATGTTGTTCATCTCTTGTGAAATATTGTGGTTGGCTAAAAGAAAAATTCGTAGCTCACTGCCCACACTACCCTGCACTATAACTATATAATTCCCACTGTTGATAAAAAGTTTCAATTCCTTCTAGGATGCTTCCCGTGACGCTATTGATGACGACAAGAACGTTGTTCTCTTTCAATTCCTTCTAGGATGCTTCTACTAACTGGATTTCCCGCATGGTTTACTAATGCTTTTTTCTTTCAATTCCTTCTAGGATGCTTCTACAAGGCCCGAGGACGCCTACAAGAACCTTGTGAAGGTGACTTTCAATTCCTTCTAGGATGCTTCATACTACTGTGTATACTCTATAGACAGAGGTAAAAGAAACTTTCAATTCCTTCTAGGATGCTTCAGGATAAAACCGTATTAGTACACAATGAACACGGAATAGTCTTTCAATTCCTTCTAGGATGCTTCAAGTCCCTGGCATTGGGATAATGGAAGTACCTAGAATTGTCTTTCAATTCCTTCTAGGATGCTTCTAGGATGACGAAGTGGAGACTAGTGCCAAGTTGATGGCCTTTCAATTCCTTCTAGGATGCTTCTTGTAAAGACGCTAGGAAGTATGCTAATAGAGATAACATCAACTTTCAATTCCTTCTAGGATGCTTCTTCTACGACAACTGAACTTGCAACATCATGATATTCTCTTTCAATTCCTTCTAGGATGCTTCGTTGTGAAGATACCTTACTCTTACCAAGAGGAGGTTATCGACCTTTCAATTCCTTCTAGGATGCTTCCCACCGCAGTTGACGCTATGAGCAAAAGCACTGTAGTCTTTCAATTCCTTCTAGGATGCTTCTTAGCCGTGATTGACGTTCCTGAGGGTAACAGATTAGCTTTCAATTCCTTCTAGGATGCTTCGCATTCGTAAAGCAGGAGGCCCATAATGTTTTTTAGTGTCACTTTCAATTCCTTCTAGGATGCTTCGCCGTCCTTTAGCGATATGTCTCTCTCTGCAGACCTCCTTTCAATTCCTTCTAGGATGCTTCCAGGGTTGCGATAAGGGCCATGATCGGTGACATATTGTATATCTTTCAATTCCTTCTAGGATGCTTCATATGGCTTCCCCGGAACTCATGCACACGCCCACCAAAATAGCTTTCAATTCCTTCTAGGATGCTTCAAAAAATAAAGGAGGCAGTTAGGTCATGGTAAGCGAACTTTCAATTCCTTCTAGGATGCTTCTGCTAATTGGTTAAAAGACTATGTGGGTAACGAAATTTTCTTTCAATTCCTTCTAGGATGCTTCATGGTATTACTATTTACTATTGTGGGACATTCGGCTATTTCTTTCAATTCCTTCTAGGATGCTTCAATATAGCTTTATGCTTAATATAAAGTCGGGAAACACTTTCAATTCCTTCTAGGATGCTTCCCATACCTATCTATTATTATCACCCCAAAGAGGAAAGTATACTTTCAATTCCTTCTAGGATGCTTCATTCAGATGAAGCATACATATACGTAAAAACCTCAAAAGCTTTCAATTCCTTCTAGGATGCTTCAACAGCTCATCCTGTATTTCTGTTAACACTTTTGACATGTCTTTCAATTCCTTCTAGGATGCTTCCCTGTCACTTAAAACTGATAACGATAGGATTATCCCTTTCAATTCCTTCTAGGATGCTTCTTATTGCTGGACGCTCTCGATTCAGGGAGGATTACACCCAGCTTTCAATTCCTTCTAGGATGCTTCCTGTACATGACACAACTGATTGTAAGCACTTCGAATGGGCTTTCAATTCCTTCTAGGATGCTTCTTACGCTCGCTAACGCCCAAAAATTGGGCTATTTGACTCACCTTTCAATTCCTTCTAGGATGCTTCTTTAACTTAAGGAATAGAAAATGAATTAAAATTAGAAATCTTTCAATTCCTTCTAGGATGCTTCGGCATGTCGTCATTGTGAATTAAATACCGATAATAACTAGCTTTCAATTCCTTCTAGGATGCTTCTTGCCAGGAAATCCAATTCACATAGGCAAAGGTGTGCAAACTTTCAATTCCTTCTAGGATGCTTCAACAATCTACAAGGCACTTGAAGCGTCAGGGCTGTTACACTTTCAATTCCTTCTAGGATGCTTCGTCGAGAGCGAAGACGGCCGTAAAGTAGCAATAGAAGTTTACTTTCAATTCCTTCTAGGATGCTTCAGCAATCTTCTCCATATTCCCGGGCTATGTATTTATGCACACTTTCAATTCCTTCTAGGATGCTTCAACGGCATATAATGTCCAGAGGGCTCTAAGGATGATCTGCTTTCAATTCCTTCTAGGATGCTTCGTAATTCAACCGTTCAATGATTGCCGCGCGTCCAGGCTCACTTTCAATTCCTTCTAGGATGCTTCATGACATAAGTTACAGAAATGCACAATTTTATGACGTCTTTCAATTCCTTCTAGGATGCTTCTTGTTTTCGGGCCTTTCCCCCAACTCCTCGAATCTTGCCATGCTTTCAATTCCTTCTAGGATGCTTCAATATATTGAGCCAAATATAAATTATAGGCTTGAAGCTTTCAATTCCTTCTAGGATGCTTCTAAACCATCTCGAAACACTGAGTCAGATTATGAAACACCACTTTCAATTCCTTCTAGGATGCTTTCACAAAAGCTTTTTTCTTCTCTTCAAACAGGTGAAAAAACTTTCAATTCCTTCTAGGATGCTTCCATCCCCTGGTGGTATAAATATAACTTATAGTTCTGAAATCTTTCAATTCCTTCTAGGATGCTTCTCCTGTCCTTCCGTTCCCAGAGGCCCATCAAGTCTATATCTTTCAATTCCTTCTAGGATGCTTCGTTCCTAAGTTTACTAGCGTAAATGAACAAGTTAGTTCGGTCCCTTTCAATTCCTTCTAGGATGCTTCCGGGGTAGTGGTTGAGGTGTTGCAAGCTCCGAGGTCTGCAGCTTTCAATTCCTTCTAGGATGCTTCTACCGTCACATGACGGTAGGCTCCACGTTTTTTATCTTTCAATTCCTTCTAGGATGCTTCATAGCATGTTTTACGTGACGGTAAAAAAGGGCAAGAACATTACTTTCAATTCCTTCTAGGATGCTTCAACTGTTGGAAAATCACAACTATTAACTAGTAAATCTTCTTTCAATTCCTTCTAGGATGCTTCCAATAATACCGAAGACTAAGCTAGTCTTCCTTATACATACACTTTCAATTCCTTCTAGGATGCTTCGAACCACCGCCGCCAGGATTAGCGGCGGCTCCACCACCACTTTCAATTCCTTCTAGGATGCTTCCAAATTAGTATATGTTACTAAAAAAGAAAAGGAGAATAAGGAGGCTTTCAATTCCTTCTAGGATGCTTCCGTGAGGAAGAGATTTAACAACACTACCGCTATAACCTTTCAATTCCTTCTAGGATGCTTCGAGGAAGAAGCCTAAGGAGGAAATACAAACAATTACAAGCTTTCAATTCCTTCTAGGATGCTTCCTATTGAGACCATTCCTAACGAACTTCATGATACCATCTTTCAATTCCTTCTAGGATGCTTCGGGCAGACAAGGCACGCGATCGGCTATCTGACGCTTGGCACTTTCAATTCCTTCTAGGATGCTTCCACGGCTATACCCCAATAAACAGGCATGAAGTCCATCAACACTTTCAATTCCTTCTAGGATGCTTCTGCTAATCCCTTTATTATTGCCACTATTATTATTAACCCCACTTTCAATTCCTTCTAGGATGCTTCACGGGGTTATTTTTAATTCAGCCCTACGGTGGGCCGTCTTTCAATTCCTTCTAGGATGCTTCCGATATTTTTAGGAAAAGATGGTGTTGGAAATTCTTAAAACACTTTCAATTCCTTCTAGGATGCTTCTATAGCGTTCATCTTTTCCTTCGACCGTCTCTTGCGTCAGCTTTCAATTCCTTCTAGGATGCTTCCAGGTGGTATCAAAGGGCAATGAAACACACAGCTAGGAGGAACTTTCAATTCCTTCTAGGATGCTTCTTGACGCTAAAAAACGCCTGGGCAATTGCAAAGAAATATCTCTTTCAATTCCTTCTAGGATGCTTCATCGAATATTGGAATATTGAAATTTAACAATACAAGGTTCTTTCAATTCCTTCTAGGATGCTTCTTATAATACTTCATGATGACGGTAAGATGGAAACCGCTTTCAATTCCTTCTAGGATGCTTCGCCATATTAAGAGTTTGCTCTGGTGAAGAATTCAAATTAGCTTTCAATTCCTTCTAGGATGCTTCCCTAAACTTCTAGAGTACCTGAAAGAAGCGAGAGAAAAACTTTCAATTCCTTCTAGGATGCTTCACAGTGCTATATCGGTAACACTTAGCTCCCCAGATCATGGCTTTCAATTCCTTCTAGGATGCTTCTGCTTTTACCAATCTTACTTTTCCTTCATTATACATACGTCTTTCAATTCCTTCTAGGATGCTTCTCCACCGTTAGGCTATGTCGGTACCAACGGAGAAGTAGGACTTTCAATTCCTTCTAGGATGCTTCGGGAGGTTAAAATGGTAAGGGCCTACATTTTTGGGTCCAACTTTCAATTCCTTCTAGGATGCTTCTATGAGCCAAAAACATACCGTATACACTACTTACTTTACACTTTCAATTCCTTCTAGGATGCTTCATATCATCGACGACCGACGTAGTTACTACGGCGGGCCTTTCAATTCCTTCTAGGATGCTTCTGCAAATTGGGTAGGTGCAAGGTCATTTTCTGAAATAACTTTCAATTCCTTCTAGGATGCTTCATGTTCTGCCTTTTCAACAATTTCAAAATTTATACCGCTTTCAATTCCTTCTAGGATGCCTCGCCAATGGCGTTCAAAACGCCACCGGTAACGACTTCGCCTTTCAATTCCTTCTAGGATGCTTCCAGAAAGGTTACCAGAGGGCAAAGTTCTTTCCGAGAACTTTCAATTCCTTCTAGGATGCTTCAAGTGCTAACGCAGCCCTTAACAGGCTAGTGGGGTATCTCTTTCAATTCCTTCTAGGATGCTTCATGGGATTGCAAACATTACGAATGGGTTACCACATGGTGCTTTCAATTCCTTCTAGGATGCTTCCAATCAAAAGCAAAACAATGAAACTTTCCAAAATGCAATAAACTTTCAATTCCTTCTAGGATGCTTCTGTGGGTCAAACTTACAGGTTAACAGGGCTTCGATTAACTTTCAATTCCTTCTAGGATGCTTCAGCCAGTGACCTTGAAAAGGCACTTGGCACGGCATACAACTTTCAATTCCTTCTAGGATGCTTCTGTGAACAACAACACGTCCTATCGCCACTGTGACCTTTCGCTTTCAATTCCTTCTAGGATGCTTCAGAGAAGCATTAAGGAAAGCGGTGGAATTAAAAAAACTACTTTCAATTCCTTCTAGGATGCTTCGGTCAAATGAAAACCCAAACCCAAAACAAAATCCCCTTCAACTTTCAATTCCTTCTAGGATGCTTCTTGGGCTGTCCACGGCACCACAGTGTGCCGTGACTATTTACTTTCAATTCCTTCTAGGATGCTTCACTACTCCGCTTATTTCGTCTGGTATCTTTTCTACGCTTTCAATTCCTTCTAGGATGCTTCTTCATTGTAACCTATAGTGACGGCGAAATCCCGGGCGACTTTCAATTCCTTCTAGGATGCTTCACCAGCGACAAACAGAAAATTTTCTACTATCACGGCTATGACTTTCAATTCCTTCTAGGATGCTTCAGGTTATCTTACCATCGACACGTTCGACGGGAAAGTGCTGTTCATCTTTCAATTCCTTCTAGGATGCTTCCGTGATCGTCTATCACGTAACTTTGAAATTGTGCAAGAAAGCTTTCAATTCCTTCTAGGATGCTTCTCCATCTTCCCACAAGAACATATAGCTTTATGACAATTAAAAACACTTTCAATTCCTTCTAGGATGCTTCATGCCCTTCAACGCTTCCAGCAAGTCCTTCAGCAGGACTTTCAATTCCTTCTAGGATGCTTCGAAACGATTTACAAGGCGTTAGAAGCGTCTGGACTATTACACTTTCAATTCCTTCTAGGATGCTTCAAAAAATTAAGCAATTGGAGAAGGAGATAAATGCAATTAAGCTTTCAATTCCTTCTAGGATGCTTCCGCTATAAAGTAGTGGTAAGCGTCTACCGCGTCGGTGACGACTTTCAATTCCTTCTAGGATGCTTCCTCAGGAACCCGCTCAGGAACCCGAGGAGGTGGAAGAGCAACTTTCAATTCCTTCTAGGATGCTTCGTGGCGGGGTAGACCACGGTAGGGGTTGACCTTTTGCCTACTTTCAATTCCTTCTAGGATGCTTCGCTGGTTAAAGAGGGCTATAGTGTTAAGGAAATAGCCCAATTTTCTTTCAATTCCTTCTAGGATGCTTCATATGTGTTTGTGCATATGGTATATTGAGGTAAGTAAGACTTTCAATTCCTTCTAGGATGCTTCAGAGCAGGGGAAAGAGCTATATTATAAATTATTAGAACAACCTTTCAATTCCTTCTAGGATGCTTCCACAAAAATCTTTTTTATGAACAAAGAGAGTTAATAAAGCACTTTCAATTCCTTCTAGGATGCTTCCCAAAATATTTCCCTGAATGCGGCTGTTTTACTATAAGTTCCAGTACTTTCAATTCCTTCTAGGATGCTTCCCCAAAAGAAGTTAAACTACTTGCATATCTTACCCTTAACCTTTCAATTCCTTCTAGGATGCTTCTTTTGTGTATATATACCACCGAGAATATGGTATTAACTTTCAATTCCTTCTAGGATGCTTCCTTTAACATGTCAAGCATTCATATATCAAAATAATACAACCTTTCAATTCCTTCTAGGATGCTTCTAGAATTGTATTTTTTTCGTGTTTTGGAGTTAATGCATTCTTTCAATTCCTTCTAGGATGCTTCAGCAGGCCCTGCAGGCCCTGGAGGAGGAGGCGAAGTATGACCTTTCAATTCCTTCTAGGATGCTTCATGGAGGATGAGCAAGATGGCAAGAAAAACAAGAAAACAAACTTTCAATTCCTTCTAGGATGCTTCACCCCTTCAGGGAAGTGCTGATGTACATAAGGGATAACAACTTTCAATTCCTTCTAGGATGCTTCCTAGCGAATCTCCTATGGGGCCACCTCCGATGTTACCTCTTTCAATTCCTTCTAGGATGCTTCAGCCAACTCATATATGCTGGTCAAATAAGGTACATAATAAACTTTCAATTCCTTCTAGGATGCTTCGTCAATAATCTATTACTGCCCACTTAAGGAATTCTTCCCTTTCAATTCCTTCTAGGATGCTTCACTTTTTCACGTCATTGATAAGTCTCTCCCCGTAATTGCTTTCAATTCCTTCTAGGATGCTTCCGGGTGCCATAAAAGACTTGGAAGGAGGAGCGGGAGAAATAGCTTTCAATTCCTTCTAGGATGCTTCGGAATATACTGAACGCAAAACCCGCCGAGTGAACTTACAAGCTTTCAATTCCTTCTAGGATGCTTCATGACAACAGCCCGGACGGTACAGCAGAAGTTGTAAGAAATTCTTTCAATTCCTTCTAGGATGCTTCGTAAGAGATCCATTGAGCGGAGAAATAATAGGGTACAAGAGCTTTCAATTCCTTCTAGGATGCTTCACCTTGTTGTGTGATGTATGTGGGATCGAAGAAGAACTTTCAATTCCTTCTAGGATGCTTCAACCGTAACAGATCAAGAAGCCTTAGAGAAAGCCTTACTTACTTTCAATTCCTTCTAGGATGCTTCCGAGAGCGGGGACGACTATGGTGGCTACCTGCAACGATATACTTTCAATTCCTTCTAGGATGCTTCCTTCTCCTTACTACAATGCTGAACAGTTCGTGAACAACGTCTTTCAATTCCTTCTAGGATGCTTCCTATGATTATTAGCCTCCTTATTTTCTGCCTACCGAACCCTCTTTCAATTCCTTCTAGGATGCTTCAGCTTTTTTCTTCTCTTTCTTCTAGAGGTGATTAAAAACTTTCAATTCCTTCTAGGATGCTTCTAAACTCATAAAGACGTTTTTTATTCATTAACGCACTTTCAATTCCTTCTAGGATGCTTCAAATAGTATTTGTAGATTGTTTGACGCTTTTACAATCGAAACTTTCAATTCCTTCTAGGATGCTTCTCGGAGGTATCAATTAGAACGACCATTGATAGAGTCAGTTAACTTTCAATTCCTTCTAGGATGCTTCTATAATTCTCTTTTTCAAGAAACTATGTTCTTTGTACAAACTTTCAATTCCTTCTAGGATGCTTCTGCAATATGCTGAGAGGGTTTATGAGATGGTGGAGGATTGACTTTCAATTCCTTCTAGGATGCTTCACTGGCGGTGACCCCGTTACGGCAGACGTGAAATTTAAGCTTTCAATTCCTTCTAGGATGCTTCGCATGTTTCCCTGCATAAAATGTATCGGCAATAATATTAACTTTCAATTCCTTCTAGGATGCTTCCTAGAAGAGTTGGTTAGCTGCAAGGATACTTGTAACGAAACTTTCAATTCCTTCTAGGATGCTTCTTAATGCCGTTTGGCTTTGCTATAAAGCAGAAGTTTAGAGGCTTTCAATTCCTTCTAGGATGCTTCGTAGGACTCCTTCTCATAATTCAACCTTTCAATGATTACCTTTCAATTCCTTCTAGGATGCTTCAAAGAAAATTGGCACAACCAGTTGTCAGGCGGTTGTGCCAGTTCTTTCAATTCCTTCTAGGATGCTTCGTGCCTGGTTGAGTTGCGCCAGTCCTTGTTGTATTTGTTGTCTTTCAATTCCTTCTAGGATGCTTCGTTATACCGGTTATTGACGGAGCAAGCGTCACTCGGCCACTTTCAATTCCTTCTAGGATGCTTCCGCTTTGCCCAACGTAGGGGCCTAATACTTCGGCGAAACCTTTCAATTCCTTCTAGGATGCTTCCTAATGTCCATTTCAACAACTTATTCCATTATGCCAACTTTCAATTCCTTCTAGGATGCTTCAAGTTTTCCAGGAGTCAGGGATGACTCTCCTAACTCACTTTCAATTCCTTCTAGGATGCTTCATGGAAGTGTAGCTTGGTGGGGGTACGCTCCCGATGCTATCTTTCAATTCCTTCTAGGATGCTTCCAGAAAGGACACACGAAAGAGGATGCGGAAAAACTATGTACTTTCAATTCCTTCTAGGATGCTTCTTCGAGGCAATACGATGCCCTGGCATATAGGGCAAGGGTCTTTCAATTCCTTCTAGGATGCTTCCGGGATTCCTAGCCATACTCGGAGGTCTAGTGGTGGCTTTCTTTCAATTCCTTCTAGGATGCTTCCCGTCTTTGGCACAATGGCATATGTTTTTGAAACAGACATTCTTTCAATTCCTTCTAGGATGCTTCCTATAAACATTTTGACCCCCTCCAGGGGGGTTTGAGTTTCTCTTTCAATTCCTTCTAGGATGCTTCTACGGTCTACATTTTAGTGCTAGGTTTCAGGCTGGAGGAACTTTCAATTCCTTCTAGGATGCTTCACCACAACTTTGAAACAGTCAGGCAAGTAAATAATGTCTTTCAATTCCTTCTAGGATGCTTCAATCACAATAAAGGGGAAGGAAAAGCAGGAAGTAATAATTTCAATTCCTTCTAGGATGCTTCAAGTAGTTTACCTGTACCGCATAGCCCCTGAAGGGCTGAATTTCAATTCCTTCTAGGATGCTTCTAGACGAGGTCAACTTCACCAGCGTGAAGGGGAATATAATTTCAATTCCTTCTAGGATGCTTCGGAAATACCCCCCTGGTGTTTACTGGCTTGTCCGCAAATTTCAATTCCTTCTAGGATGCTTCCACTGTCTCTTCCTCCGCTAAAGAAACAATCGTATACATATTTCAATTCCTTCTAGGATGCTTCAATGGGTTACCACATGGGTTCATCCAAAGTTTGCCGATCCATTTCAATTCCTTCTAGGATGCTTCAGCATTATTATAAGGTGAAGAAGGTGAGTGAAGAGATAATTATTTCAATTCCTTCTAGGATGCTTCCTTCTAAATGTAAACACTCCGTTCCCATGGAGCCAAATCATTTCAATTCCTTCTAGGATGCTTCAGACGGTGGTGGTGACGGTGATGATTGCGACTCCAATATATTTCAATTCCTTCTAGGATGCTTCATCGGAAAGGGATTTGCAGTTGTTACGGTGGTTAAGATTTCAATTCCTTCTAGGATGCTTCAACAGATAAAGCAAACTATTAATGCAGGTATTGCTAATAGCATTTCAATTCCTTCTAGGATGCTTCGAAGACTGAGGGCGATAAGGTAGTACGACAGAATAAACTAAATTTCAATTCCTTCTAGGATGCTTCAACGTATTCTATTTCCATCAACCCCGTCCTGATGATTTTGAATTTCAATTCCTTCTAGGATGCTTCTTTTTAGAGAAGTCATGGACGGCTGACCTCCTTAAAATTTCAATTCCTTCTAGGATGCTTCAACTAGACCTATTATATAACGGTCTGGGAATGACGGAAAGATTTCAATTCCTTCTAGGATGCTTCTGCTAAAATAATCCCCGTTCCGTAATGACGGTTCTCATGAATTTCAATTCCTTCTAGGATGCTTCAGGAGAAGGAGGGAGGAGGCATCAAAATCATCAGGACGGATTTCAATTCCTTCTAGGATGCTTCGGCTAAAAGGCTGAAGTAGGTGAGCAGGAATGAACAAAAATTTCAATTCCTTCTAGGATGCTTCTTGTAGATTTTGCTTTATTGCATTATAGGACTGTGAAAGAATTTCAATTCCTTCTAGGATGCTTCTACTAAAAATATAATTGAAATGACACTAAGTACAGACGCATATTTCAATTCCTTCTAGGATGCTTCTTAGGGTGAACATATGTTAAGAAACAATTATGCCTTATATGATTTAATTTCAATTCCTTCTAGGATGCTTCGGCATATCTGGATGACCCTGAATATCGTGCTTTTATAGTAAATTTCAATTCCTTCTAGGATGCTTCTGCTAGGCCCCGACGGATGGGGCGGGAAAGTCTACTATATTATTTCAATTCCTTCTAGGATGCTTCATATCCTCAACCTTATGCTAAACAGGTAGATTCTATTTATCATTTCAATTCCTTCTAGGATGCTTCGAGATAAATGGTGAATGGAATGGCAAAGAGTATCCAAATACATTTCAATTCCTTCTAGGATGCTTCCATAGAGGGCAAAGAGGTGTCAAAGTCAGTATTAGAACTATTTCAATTCCTTCTAGGATGCTTCAAAAAGATGACATTTAAATGTATATGGCACGTTTATATATTTCAATTCCTTCTAGGATGCTTCCTCCTTTATTTCCTTTGGCACCTTTATATTTACTGGGGTTATTTCAATTCCTTCTAGGATGCTTCATATACGGTGAAAAATGTGGAATTGAGTTGCCTTGTAGTTTCAATTTCAATTCCTTCTAGGATGCTTCGTGAATTGTTCAATTTCTGCAATTGTAAGCCAATAGTACTATTTCAATTCCTTCTAGGATGCTTCTAATGCACGTGAAAGTAAACTTCTGAGAAATTGTCTTACTATTCTTTGAACTGATTTCAATTCCTTCTAGGATGCTTCATCACCCATTCGTAGTGTGGGCAATCCCATTTTTCGTGAAATTTCAATTCCTTCTAGGATGCTTCCTCTAGGCGGTATAGCCTGCGGGCCAATACCGCCTGGTATTTATTTCAATTCCTTCTAGGATGCTTCATATGTAGTTTTCACTGAAGATGGGGTTGAGTACAAGGAAAATTTCAATTCCTTCTAGGATGCTTCTTCTCTTGTGTCGAACTATGTTCGGCACTTTGTTGTAATATTTCAATTCCTTCTAGGATGCTTCAAACCTAAGGCGAACTTACCCAGCGTTGTTAGCATAAGAATTTCAATTCCTTCTAGGATGCTTCAACTGCCTTATTCGAGACTGCGTTACAGAAACTGAAACCAGAATTTCAATTCCTTCTAGGATGCTTCTGCTAGCGGGACTTTAACTATTTCAATAGGTGCAAATCAAATTTCAATTCCTTCTAGGATGCTTCAAGGGGAATAGCCGTAGTAAGGAGAATAAGGCACTGGATTTCAATTCCTTCTAGGATGCTTCCTTCAAAACCATCATTTTTAAGTTTCTGTGCTAAATATTTCAATTCCTTCTAGGATGCTTCCTTATTGTTCAATTCTAATTGAATCTTACTCCTAGATTAAATTTCAATTCCTTCTAGGATGCTTCGAGAAAGTTGGAACGGGACTGGATATGACCCGATCTGCTAATTTCAATTCCTTCTAGGATGCTTCTACCTGAGGTATCGGGCTGTCCACCCATACCTCGTAAAGAGTATTTCAATTCCTTCTAGGATGCTTCTTGAAATTGGATATTTGAAAGGAGTAAATTGGTAAAAGGATAAAGATTTCAATTCCTTCTAGGATGCTTCAACAAGAAATAGAAGAAGAAGAACAAGAAATAGAAGAAAGTAATTTCAATTCCTTCTAGGATGCTTCAACAGTGTATTATAATATGTTTAGTAACTTGCAATTTGTATTTCAATTCCTTCTAGGATGCTTCTTTTTAAACTCAAAACAACTTGAGGAACTAATTCAAAAAATTTCAATTCCTTCTAGGATGCTTCAAAATGGAAATTTTGAATTTTTTGCGATAGTTGTGAAAAATTTCAATTCCTTCTAGGATGCTTCATGAAGAAACAAAAATTTACGAATTTCCACACGAAATAAAATTTCAATTCCTTCTAGGATGCTTCCTTTTCCGCCATTTTTGCTCATTCTATAAATCTATTTTAATTTCAATTCCTTCTAGGATGCTTCCTCACCTTATAGTCTATATACCACCCTCTTTTAATCACCATTTCAATTCCTTCTAGGATGCTTCGTAACGTCTTTTCCAGTATCCTCAAAACAACGTCAACTAAATTTCAATTCCTTCTAGGATGCTTCTTTAGCTTTCTTCCTCCTTAACCCCGTTTTTGTAAGGTTATTTCAATTCCTTCTAGGATGCTTCCTTAACTAATTCATTGCAATAAAGTGGATGAATAAAAACAATTTCAATTCCTTCTAGGATGCTTCCAGTTATTAAGGGGAATTATCTCTATGTCTATGACGATCTATTTCAATTCCTTCTAGGATGCTTCTTTGGTTTGAAAGTTGCTAGAGCACTTAACAGAATGGGTTCTGGATTTCAATTCCTTCTAGGATGCTTCTACAAATATAAGAGGTCTTTGACTTTCTCCGATAAGCTCAATTTCAATTCCTTCTAGGATGCTTCAAATGGTACCCGGATACAAGGAGTTGTGGGGCGGGGAGCTATTTCAATTCCTTCTAGGATGCTTCAAAGTAACATTGTATTATTCTCACCTGACTGGAAGTATTATTTCAATTCCTTCTAGGATGCTTCATCTTTAACTTCTCATTGCCTACTACTTCATTGGACCTTTATTTCAATTCCTTCTAGGATGCTTCTTATAAAAGGTGAAGAAACGCTTATTGCATCACAATATTTCAATTCCTTCTAGGATGCTTCATCTAATTCCTGAATTGGATAAATGTGAATTACAGATTTCAATTCCTTCTAGGATGCTTCTATTATACCAGCTTTTCGCCCACGACACCCTGGCCGAATTTCAATTCCTTCTAGGATGCTTCAAAGAATATCATTAACCACGTGGGCCAGATTGGCCCATACATTTCAATTCCTTCTAGGATGCTTCCGAAACAAAATGTCCAAGTCCCAAAAAATCCCCTTCAGGGATTTCAATTCCTTCTAGGATGCTTCGAAGATGAAGTTCATTTACAACATCAAAGGAAACGAAATATTTCAATTCCTTCTAGGATGCTTCAACGGTTGGGAGG
>Ga0208683_100586_pt1 | contig 13950 bp, 11 predicted proteins | sample BED_Mat_host_9_1_FD_187141 | JGI IMG/M metagenome (GOLD analysis project Ga0208683, IMG submission 187141) | Extremophilic microbial mat communities from Yellowstone National Park, USA - BED_Mat_host_9_15 (SPAdes) (version 3) | ecosystem: Environmental > Aquatic > Thermal springs > Hot (42-90C) >... | reverse complement strand
AATTTATTTTTAGGTACATTTATTTTTATATCATTAATAAATTTAATGTTTATCATGATAAAAGATTAATATACTCCAGAATATATAAACTATTCATAATGATTAATAAAAATGTTCTAATAAACTTGGAGAGGGATATAGAAGAAATAGGAAGATATATTGATAAATTAAAAAATATTTTAAAGGAAATAAAGAGGAAAGAAGAAATGAAGAAATATTTTCATAAATTATATTTAGATGGATATTTTGATGAAAAAGAATATAAAAGAAGGTTAATGGTAATTGGAAAGAAAATAAAATATTTAGAAAAATCTAAATACTTAATATTATATGATTTAATTAATTTAATAAATAATAGTCAAAAAATAATAGAATTTCTAAAGAATATAGAAGAGAAAAGTGAAGAAGAAAATAAAAATATACAATATTATCAAATGAAAATAAATGATACAATAAATTATATTAGTAAAGCCTATCCAGAAATATTTAAGAAAGAAGAAGTAAAGATTGGTAAGAAATTTATTGAAGCATCAAATGTACTATTTAGAAAGAAGGAAGAAAAAAGGAAGAAAACAAAAATTAAATTAAAGTTAACTGAAGAGAGTAATATAAATTATTATCAAGAGATTAGAAATATATTAATAAGATTTTCATATAAAATATTTGGAGGAATATCTAGAAGAATTTTAAATAATAGTCCAAAATTATATTTCTATTTAAAATACTCATTAAAAGAAGCATATTATAATATAGAACCTGATGAATTATTATCTATTATGTTTTTATTTTCATCAATTATTATTTTTATCTCAATATTTATCTCATTATACCTTCTAAATATTTTCTATTTAATTTATGGTTTAATAGCCTTCTTATCTGTAGTAGGATTAATTATCCTATATTTCAATTATAAAAAACAGAGTATAGTAGAAGATATAAATAGAAATTTACCATTTGCTATAATACACATGGCATCATTAGCAGATGCTGGGATAGAAATAAAGTATATAATAAAAATAATAAGTGAAACTGAGGAATATGGATATTTATCAAAAGAATTTAAAAAGATATATGATAAAATAAATTTGGGAGAAGGATTAGTGGAATCATTAAGATCTGTTGCGGATGATACATTATCAAAAGATCTAAAAGATTTTTTAGAGGAATTAATATTAACAATTACATCTGGAAGAAAGATATCTGAGTTTCTAATATTATACTCTCAGCAAGAAATGATTAGATATAATTCATTTTTAAAGAAAATTAATCAGGTAATGAAGACATTTTCAGATCTATATGTTGGAATGGTATTAACAATTCCAATGATAATAATATCAGTCGGAATAATGTTATTATCAATATTACAACAAACATACAATGTAAATATTCAAGGAATATTAGAAATAATTACATATGTAGGATTACCTGCTATTAATATTGGCTTTATAATATTGTTCGATAAATTAACAAAAGAATGAGGGAAGAAATAATTGATATAATTATTATTATAGTTCTTATATTTTTATTTTATTTTATATTTAATTTTAGTATTTTAAATTCAATTGTAACTGGGATAATAGTTGGTATATTTCCATATTTAATCTATCAAACAATTGTTAATAATATAGAAAAAGAAAAAGAGGAACAATTTATTAGATTTTCAATAGATTTGATTGGATTATTAAAATCCGGACTATCATTACCAACTGCATTAAAACAATTGGAAAAAAATGATTATGGAAGAATTAATGAACTGGTAAAAAATTTATCTTCAAGAATTGATTGGGGTGTTAGTATTGAAGATTCATTTACAGAATTTGGAAAGGAAAGTAATAATAGAATGATTAATAGAACTATACAATCTTTAATAGATATATATAAGGAAGGAGGAAATCTTGAACAAGGCTTGGAAGCAATTATAAATAGTATAATGGAAATTAGAAAAATAAAAGAAGATAAAAAGGCATCAATACATGAAAACATAATTCATTCTTATATTGTATTTGCTTTTTTCTTAGGTATAGTAATTACATTTCAAATATTTTTATTACCATTCTTACAAATTTCATTACCTGGACAGGCTTCAAATGTTAATTTTAATTTTATTAACGATCTAATGTATTATATGTCAATAATCCAAGCCGTTTTTGCTGGATTATCAATGGGAAAGATGTATGATGATTCTTATAAAGCTGGTACAAAATATGTAGCAATATTTCTATTTATGGTTATAATATTATTTAATATTATAATTCCAATTGTTCCAAAAGGTATGTTTTTAATAAATATAAATATGTAAAATCATTTCTTTGCCTTCATAAACTTAGAAGATTTAGAAGCTCCAATACCTGGTGCTGAATGTTGAACTTTCTTTGTTGTATGAACAAATTCTCCCAATCCTCTTCCGATCATTTCTGGTTTTATTTCAAATTCAACAAACTCTTTTCCATTATATACTCCAACCTTTGCACCAACAATTGAAGGCAATATAATAATTTCTCTTGAATGTGTTTTTATTGTTTTCTTATATTTTCCCTGTAATTGTAAATAGCATTTTCTATAGAAATTTTCCCATTCTGGTGGAAATCCAATTTTTAATCTTCTTAATAATGTTCTTCTTGTCCTACTATCTGCAACTTTTTTAACAAATTCTTCAATACTCATATTTTTTAATTGATCCAATGTATATCCCCTAATCATGAATTCTGGCATTATTTATATTTAATGTATAATTTTTATAAATAATATTTTGAAAGATAATCTAAAATATTTTTTATGCCAAAAACGTATTTTTCCTTCATAGAAACTATTTCATATATAAAATTTAGCATATCTTTATAATCTGTAAATATATAAGGTTCTTTATTTAAATATTTTGATATATAATATTCTGAGATGTTATATGCAATATTATAAAAATATTTATTCTTCTTTTGGATTAAATATTTATATTTTTCCTCTTTTTTATAATTGTATAATAAAAAAGATAAGAAAACACCATCTATTGGCAATATTAATATTGAATTTTCCTTTATTTCAATCTCTTCAATTTTTTTATATATATTTAAATTAATTTTAAATCCCATATTGAATTTTTTATCTATTTTGTTTATTATATCCAAAACAAAATCTTTTGTATTTGATTCTAATGCAATTATATTTATATTAGAATTTCTTTTAAATTTTTTTGAATTTCTAATCTCCCTTTTTGTCAACCTTTCATATATATTCATTTTACATTTTTAAATGAATTAAACGGATATAAATAATCAAATATATCTTCAATATCTTTTTTATCAACCCTTTCATTTATCCTTTCTAATGTTCTCTTAACATCTACCCTAATTTCATTTAATTCCCCTCCATAAAATATTCCAGACCTCTTTCTTATTGGTTCTAAAGATTTTAAATAATTATAATATTTCTCTAAAATTAATCTTGTTGCTTTATATAATGAATAATGAGTATGTGACTTAATTAATATTAAATCTGTTAAATATTCATTCTTTATTGCATCTTTTGAAATTTCAATTTCTTTAATTAAACTATATAGATTGTGTTCTGCTAATATTTTTATTAATTCTTCATTATTATAATCTCTTATTTCTTCTATATGATATATGTTGTTTTTTGTTTCAATATAAAAGTCCTTTATATCATCATATCTAAATGTACCATATGGTGTTAATATTCTCTTATCTTTAGCAAATAATATATATGAAGCAGAATCAAATATATCAAAACCTAAATATATTGATAGTGGAATTATTAATGTATGACCCATTCCAAATAGGTGGACGGGTTTATTAAATGGTAATAAAATCTTTGGTTCAATTGCTAGTTCTAATAATTTATAAAAATTATATTTTATCATATATGGAACAATTGTACCAATTGAAAATATATCTACATCTAAATTTTTTACATATTCAGCAGCCTTTCTTCTTAGATCAATGTAAATTCCACCTTGTATTGCTCCATTAATTAATCTATTCTCCTTTAATTTTATCCCTTCCCCTATCCTTTCAATTGTAATATCTAATTCCTTTTCAGCTTCTTCTTTTGATTTATCAATATCCGTGGGTATATCTAAAACATTTAATATATCTGAATTTATTTTTATTTGATATTCAATAATTTCTCTATTCTTTATTTCTAAATCTTTTTTATAATGCAACATTTGATATGATCCAGAATCAGTTTCAATAATTCCATCAAAATTTAAGAATTTATGTATATCACCATCAAATTTCTTTCTATATAATATATATGCATTTGTAATTATCGCATTAATTCTATATTTTTTTATTATTTCTATTGGTAAAATATTCTTATATGGATTTATAACTGGTAAAAGTAATGGTATTTCTAATTTTTTATTTTTATATCTAATAATTCCTATTCTTCCAGCCCCATCTCTATACTTTACTTCGAACATTATTTTATAATATAAGAAAATTTTATTTAGGGATTGCAGCGGAATTAACTAGATCCAGCCGCAGGTTCCCCTACGGCTACCTTGTGACGACTTAGCCCCTCTCGCCATTTCCCGGTTCGACCCGCTTTAACGGGCCTCACCAGGAAACGACTCGGTTGGCTTGACGGGCGGTGAGTGCAAGGGGCAGGGACGTATTCACCGGGGGAATAGTGACCCCCGATTACTAGGGATTCCACCGTCATAAGGGCGAGTTACAGCCCTCAATCTGGATTGAGAGCGGGTTTTTGGGATTTCCTTCCCCTTTCGGGGTCGGTTCCCATTGTCCCGCCCATTGTTGCGCGCGTGTAGCCCGGGAGATTAGGGGCATGCGGACTTACCGTCGCCCGCGCCTTCCTCCGGGTTTCCCCGGCAGTCCCAGTAGTGTACCGGAGAGGAAATCCTCCCCGTTGTAACTACGGGTGCGGGTCGCGCTCGTTTCCTGACTTAACAGGATACCTCACGGCACGAGCTGACGGCAGCCATGCACCTCCTCTCAGCGTGTCCGGTAAGGTCTTCAGCCTGACCATCATCCTGCTGTCGCTCCCGGTAAGGTTTCCGGTGTTAGGTCCCATTAAACCGCACACCCCACCCCTTGTGTGCCCCCCCGCCTATTCCTTTAAGTTTCAGCCTTGCGGCCGTACTCCCCAGGCGGTGGGCTTAACGGCTTCCCTACCCCACTGAGTGGACTCTAGGTCCACCCAGCAGGTAGCCCACAGCGTTGACAGCTGGGACTACAGGGGTCTCTAATCCCTTTTGATCCCCCAGCTTTCGGCCATCACCGTTGGGATCGGAATAGTCAAGTGCTTTCGCCTCGGGTGGTCTTCCCAGGATTGCTGCATTTCGCTACTCCCCTGGGAATACCTTTGGCTTCTTCCGTCCCCTAGGCTAGTAGTAACTCCTGCACGCCCACGGAATTATTGCCGTGGATTTCACAGGGGTCACACTAGCCCGGCTACGGCCCCTTTAGGCCCAGTAATCGAGGCCATCGCTCGCAGCGGGGGTATTCCCGTGGCGACTGCCACCCCTCTGGCCCACTGCTTATTCTGGGAGCTTTTTACACTCCCAAAAAGCCTGGGGAAAATCCCTAGGCACTCTCCCTCCCCCCGTCAGGTTTTCACCCATTGCGGAGGTTTCGCCCCTGGTGCATCCCGTAGGACCTCGGCCCTTGTCTCAGTGCCGATCTGGGGGCTCCCGCTCTCACGGCCCCTACCCGTCCTAGGTTTGGCGGGCCATTACCCCACCAACTACCTGATAGGCCGCCGACCTCCTCTCGGGCAGGACTGGAAGGGATTATTCCAGTCCCTTTCGGAAATGGGGGAATTCCACACCCTATTTCCTATGGAGAATTACCCCCAGTTTCCCGAGGATATTCTCCTCCCGAGATAGAGTTATCGACGTGTTACTCAGCCGTGCGGCGGGATACCTTGCCCGGTATCCCCAGCCTCCCATGGGTTAGTCGGAGGGAGATAGCGATGGCCCCCCGCAGGATCAACGGGAATTCGGCGGATTTCCGCCGCAGGCCTAGCCCGAAAAGTACGGCCGCAGATTCCGCTGCAGTTATCCCCTTTCAGATATCCTCTACATATGTGCCATGTACATCGTACACAATATGATGTACATGGCTATACTAACACAATATTACTATAATATTTTAAAAATCTTAATATTTATAAAGCTCTCATTCTAGCTATTTTTCTTAGTCTTTTTTCTTCTCTAATTCTTCTTCTCTGCCATTTCCATCTAGATCTTAAGTATTTTTTCCATCTCCTTGAACTTCTCCTCATTTAAAATAATAAATGATAATAATATTTTTAAATTATGATAGATTAGCTATCCCATCTATAAATCCAATGATAACACCCAAAGAAATTAATAAAACTCCAACCCATTTTGGTATTCTTTTTTTATATGAAGATATATATAAGATTATGATAGAAATTAATAAAACTAAAAATGATGAAATAATTGGTATAACATCTTGACTAGAAAACTTTATTGGAGATATCATCCCAAGAATTCCGACAAATATTGTAAATTCTGATATTTCTTCTCCAGATATTGATGCCATACTAATATTAAGATTCTTCTTTTTAAACCAAGAAAAATGGCCATATAATATATCTGGTAATGTAAATAAAATTACGGATATTACATAACCAATTAATGGTATAGAAAGATTTAATTCCTGTAAAGTATTTGAAATATTATTTAATATATTTCCACCAATATATATTATTGATATTGCTAGAGCAACTTCTAAAGAAAAAACCATTGCCTTAAGATATTCATAAGATGAACTTTTTGGTATATATATATTTTTTTCGCTTTTTTTTCTATATCTATACAATAAAAATATGGAAATTATAATAAATATAAGGTATAAAATAGATCCAGAAATAAAATTTATTTGTTTAAACATTAATACAATAACTTGTGCTATTATTGAAATCATAATTAGGGAAAGTACATTGCTATCAAGTATTCCTCTTTCAAAATTAAATGCTAATATAAAAGTACCTAAAGTAATTGTATAATCTAATACTACATTATATAATTGAAAATAATATCCTAATTTTGGGTCTCCATTTAATGCTACTACTAAACCAGGTAAAAATGATTGCAAAGCAGAGGCTATTCCTGCTGTATATATTAATAAATAATGTTCTGGCCATGAAGAATAATACTTTGAATATTTTCCAATATACTTTAATATAAGGTTTTCAGATAAATATATTAGAAAAGCATATATAAGTAATGGTATAAGGGTTGATATGATAATTATTAAGTAAATTGTCATAAAAGATTAATAACTATCAAGATTTAATAATTTTCTATGGATGACTGTGTATATTGTAAAATTGCAAATAAAACATTGCCATCTTATATTTTATATGAAGATAATGACATAATATGCGTATTAGATATTTTGCCGCCTTCAAAAGGATCTTTTTTAATATTTCCAAAATTACATATAGAAGATTATACAAGTTTAAATGATGAAATAAATCAAAAAATGTTTACAATTTCAAAATATATATCAATAATATTAAAAAATAAATTGAAATTTGATGGATTAAATATTCTATTATCTTCTGGAGAAACTAGACAAAAATATAAGCATATTGTTATTCAGGTTATACCGAGATTTAAAGATGACAATATTAAAATATATCTTAATAGATTTAAGGAAGATTCTTCTTTTTTAGAAGAATTAAAGAACTATATAACTACAGAATTAATAAAGATGAGTCAAAATTATTTAAATTCTGAAAAAAAGGAAGAAAGAGAAGAAATCAAAAAAGATATAGATTATAAATTATTAAATCAGTGGTTTGAAAAAAGAATATAAATAAATATTTTAAAGATTATTCTATGGCAGATCTTAAGGATGATATATTGAATAGCGAATATAAAGATATAGTAATTGGAATAATGGAATTTAAAGAAAAGAATGAGAACATAATGAATTTATTGAAAGAATTAATTTATTATAGTTCAATAATGGTAAGAGATGACTTATTTGAAAAATATAAAAGAGAGATAGAAGCTTATAAGCATTTCATAATAATTTTATCAGATTTTGAATTAAGTACAGAAGAAAAAATAAGATTGAAGGCATCTTTTTTAGAAAAATATTTACAGAAAATAAAAAATGAAAAGTTGGACATATGGTTACATGTTTTACTGATTGAAGATATAAAAAACATTGCGATGGATTCAAGATTTGAGTTATTAGATTTATTAGCAATTGGAAATGTAATATATGATAGGGGAATATTCGAAATATTTAGGTTAACTAGTGTTCATAAAAAATTAATAATTGATATATTACAGAAATATGTTGTTGCATATGTTTTGGCAGGATCTCAGGTAAAGGGAAGAAGTGTTGAATCTTCTGATGTAGATATATATGTTGTAATTGATGATACCGATGTTAAACAACATACATTTGAAGAATTAAAAATAAAATTAATGGATTTAATAATAAATAAAGCAATGGAGGCTAAAATATTAGTAAACTCTAATAAAGAATTACATCCACAAGTTTATACTCTAACAGAATTCTGGTTAGCAATGTCAGAATCAAATCCAGTAATAGTTACATTCTTAAGGGATGGAATACCATTATATGATAGAGGAATGTTTATTGCATGGAAACAATTATTATTGAAGGGAATTATAAAACCATCACAAGAGGCTGCTAATAAATATATAATTGCTGCAGAAAATGCATTGAAAGAAGCTAGAAATAAATTGAAAAATATGATAAATAATTTAATAATTGAAGATTTGGCAGTTGCAATGGTTACTTCTGCTCAGGCAGTAATAATGGATTATGGTTTATTGCCAGGAGATCCAAAAGAAACTCCAGAGATGTTAAAAAGATTATTTGTAGATAGGGGAATATTGAGTATGGAATATATAAATATATTATCTGAAGTATGGAAAATGAGAAAAGATTTTGAGCACGGTAAAGTAAATGAATATAAATATGAAGATTTAATGAATGTATTTGAAAAGGCTGAGAAATTTATATCCGAAATGAAAAATATAAAGCAAATTATTGATAAAGAGAATGAAAAGAAGATAATGGATAATTATATATTAATTTATGAGGAATTAAAAACAAAGTTCCAGGATTTATTTAATGTTGAATATAAAAATTATGTAAAAGAAAAAATGCCAATAGAATATACTGCATTAGAAAATTTGGAAAATGATATTAAGAATTATAAGGAAAAGAAGTATGATATAATTGAAATGGAAAAATTAAAAGAATCTTTGTTATATCATATTAGAAATATAAGAAATTTAATTGAAAATAAGAGGGAAGAAATATTATTGAGATTTAAATACTCAATAATCGATAAAGAAAAAAATAAAAACCATGATCTATATTTGTCAAAATCTAAATTATATATAGTAACAGAAAATGGAATTGATGTATATGATTATAATGGGAATAAAATTGGTACATTTAATGATCCAAAATATAGAGAAGAAATGATTAAAGATATTAGCAAAGATGATTTAAATTATTTAGATAATAATGTAATTGGTATACTAAATAAAATATTTAAAGATTATTATATATCAAAATAGAGATGAAGGGAATAATATTAAATTATAGGATGGGTAGGCATCATATATATCTAAATCAAGTAATAGTAAAAATTGAAAATATAAATAATAAGTATGAGGCAAGTAAATATATTGGAAAGCATGTAATATGGGTAAGTCCAGGAAAGAAAATTTTTATTGGAAAAATTGTTGATATACATGGAAATAAGGGTAATTTAAGGGTTAGATTTAATAAAGGAATACCTGGACAAGCTTTGGGAGGTATTGTTTTATTAATTGATAATATAGATAAAGTAAAGGAAATAAAGGGAAAAATAAAAAATGCAAAAGATATAAATCAAATAAGTAGTATTTTAATTAATGCTTAAATTTACTAGAACCGAAGGTTTAATATTTTTTAATAAAATTTTAGTTATTTCTGATCTACATATAGGGATTGAAAGAGAATTATATAAAAAGGGAATAAATATTCCTTCCCAAGTAAATTATTATATAAATAAAATAAAGAAAATTTATGAAAAATATAAAATAAAGTATTTAATAATTGATGGAGATTTAAAACACAACATACCTGAAACAAGTTTACAAGAAATATCGGATATTCCATACTTTATAAATGAAATTTCTCAATATTTCAAGAAAATATATATAATAAAGGGGAATCATGATGGAGATATTGAAGAATTAATTAATGGAATAAATAATGTTAAAATTTTGAAGGCATTAAAAATAAAAAATGTTGTATTTACTCATGGAAATTTAAATACAAAGTTAAATGGAAAATATTATGTTATTGGGCATCATCATTTTGCAAAAAGTATTTCTACAAGTATTGGAGAAAGTATATATGAAAAAGTTTTTGTAATTGGATATAAAGATAATAAAGTAATTATATTTTTACCTGCATTTTCTGATTTAGCTGGATTATGGGATGTTGTAGAATTTCAAGGTCCAATTGCAAAGGGAATAGAAAAATATGAAGTATATACTCTAGATGGAATTTTAATTGAAGAAAAGGAAATTTAAAAAATTTTAATAAGCTTTTTCTATCATTTTTTATTTCTTAGTTAAATCTACTAATTTTTTAAAAGAATTTTTTATTTTTCCTCCAATACTTTTAAATGCTATATTTATAAAAATTTTTAGAAAATATAAGTATAACTTTAAAAAAGAATGCATTCAAATATATAAATTATCTATGACATATAAACTTAATAAAAAATTAGAAGAATTATTCTTTGAAAGATTCAAAGATTTTTATCCAATTCAAAAAATAGCAATTCCTGAAATATTAAATGGAAATAATACTTTAATTGTTGCACCTACAGGATCTGGAAAAACAGAGGCTGCAATATTACCAGTATTTTCAAAAATATTGGAATTAAAGGAAAAAGGAATTGAAAATCATTTATTGGGAATTTATATATCGCCATTAAGGGCATTGAATAGAGATTTATTGGATAGAATAAAATGGTGGTGTGATAATTTAGGCATATCTGTTGCAGTAAGACATGGAGATACAGAAGAAAAAGAAAGGGTAAGATTATCCAAAAAACCTGTAGAATTTTTAATAACAACGCCAGAAACTTTCCAAATATTATTTTTAGGAAAAAGATTAAGAGAACAATTAAAAACAGTAAAATATGTTATTATAGATGAATTACACGAATTATTAAATGAAAAAAGGGGAATACAACTATCTTTTGGTTTAGAAAGATTGATAAATTATGCTGGAGAATTTCAGAGAATTGCATTATCTGCAACAATAGGGGATTTGGATGAAGCTGCAAAATTTATTTTTGGATATAGGAATTATAAAATTGCATATTGGTATGCAGAGAAAAAATATCATATAGAAGTATATTATCCAGAAATTGGTGAAGAAGATATAGAATTGTCAAGGAAATATAATTGGAATTCAAAAATAGCATGGAGTTTAAGGAAAATAAAGGAAATATTGGATAAACATAGATCCGTAATAATATTTGTAAATACAAGAGAAATGGCAGAATTATTGTCTTCAAGATTTAAGGTTTGGTTACCAGAATATAAGATTGAAATACATCATAGTTCTTTATCAAGAGAGGTAAGGGAAAGAAATGAAAAAATATTTAAGGAAGGGAAAATTAAAGCAATTATTGCAACATCTTCTTTAGAACTTGGTATAGATATTGGATATATTGATGCTGTTATTCAATATAATTCACCCAGACAGGTTACAAGGTTAATACAAAGGATTGGAAGGGCAGGTCATAAGTTGCATGAAGTATCTATTGGATATATAATTACAACAGATATAGATGATTATGCAGAAAGTTTGGCAATTAAAAAGTTTGTATTGGAAAAATAAATTAATGAAGAAGATGTTCTAAAAATTGTATTCTTACATTAACTAAATTTTCTATTCTTCTTATATCATTTTTTGATCTGTCTAATGCAGATAACATGCCAATTTCATATTTTCTATGACCAGGAGCATGTAAAAATTGCCTAAATCTTAAGCTAATATCTCTTTTAAATGCATCTTCATATTGATAAAACTTCATCAATGATATTTTTACATTATTGTATTCATTTAGTGCATCCTGGATTTCTGATAATATTCGATGTTGCGAAAGAGTATTATGATAGGTGTGATTTAATATATTTTGTAATTCTCGTTTATCTCTATCGTCTAATCCAAGTTCCTGGATTTCTCTTAATATATCATCATGAAGCTGTCTTATTGATGGGATGTGCTGTATATCTGGATTCAGACCATCTTTTTTATGTTCTAAGTTTTTAATAAAATTCTCTAGTTCATTTATTTGATTATGTTGCAAGCGATTTCTATGCATATTTAAATAACTATTACAATTATTTACTAAACTATTAATAAATGATCTATATTCATGTATTAAACTAGACAAAGTATTTCGAAATTTCGTCTCTGCATTGCTAAGTTTTGTCAGTACATTTCCTAAATCATTATGAATTTTTTCTATTCCTTCTGTTATATATCTTGATTCTCCTTCAGAAAGATTTCTTCTTGCTCCCTTTAATTCTCTTTCTGCTTCTACTAAATCTTTTTCTACATTAGCCGTAAAAGATTTAATTGAATGATGAAAACTTCTTCCATAAGAAACAGTAGCTCTTCCAAAGAAAAATAAAGCTATTAATAAAAGTATTAATAAAATAAATCCATAAAGATTAAATAAAAATGGTATGGCAAAACCTATTGCTATTGCAGAAAATACGCTTAGAATAAATATAAATAATATTTTTGATTTTCTCATTGTTTCACTTTCGGATATTCCAGCTCTTTGTACAAATATTTCAAAAAGATATGTATATATTGCGATAAAGAATAAAGTAGCCATTAAAAATGTTATAATAGTCCAAACATAGGTTGGTACTCCCTTAATAGATAAAAAATTAGCTAAATATTGAGCTACAGTTGAATAACCATTAGCTGAAGATGTAATAATCCATTGGATAATAGAATTTGATTCTAAACTACTTACTGCATTATTTTGTGTAGATGTTGATTGGGAGTATACTGAATAAATAAATCCTATTAATAATAGAGCAGTAAATATATTTATTAGTAACTTCTTATTAATATTTTCTGTATCTTTCATTTTGTTATATAAATTTGTTGAAATTTATAAATTATTTCCTTACAATTATAACAAAAAAGGAATAAATATAGAAAAATTAAATAAAAAATATCAAATAAATAAATAAAAAGTTATAATGTACTGGTTTTATATGTATTCAAGATTGTTTTCTTCATAATTTCTTTTATTTCTAAAGATTTTTCCAATGCTAAATTTAATGAATCATTTAATTCTTTATTTGAAATTTCTCCATCCAATTGTATTAAAGTAAATTTTTTCTCGGAAGGAATTATTGCAACCGGTATATCTGTAGCTCTTCCTTCTCCATAATATTCTATATATTTTGATTTTTCAGGATCTTTCTTTAATTTTTCAGAATCATAATCTTCTTCTTCTTTGTTTAAATCTACAACAATTTTTTCCCCAATTTTTCCTACTGCTAAACCTACTATTAAATCCTTCATTGGAATACCTGCTAAGGATAATGCTAAAGACGCAGCATTTATACTTGCAGTTCTTGTTCCAGCATCTGCATTTAATATTTCAACATATACATCTACAATACTCCCAGGAATTTCTTCTAATAATAATGTTGATTCTAATGCTCTCTTGATTACTTCAGATAATTCAATTTCTCTTCTACCTGGTGTAGGTTTTTTCCTTTCAGGTGTGGAAAATGTTAGCATATTATATCTAACCCTTAAGAATGCTTTTTCATAATCCAAAGACATTTTTGAAGGTTTTGGTCCATATACAGCAGCTAATGCAACAGTATCACCAAATGAAAATATT